>OKWR01000237.1_pt1 | contig 70898 bp, 83 predicted proteins | sample 1607101 | NCBI WGS metagenome assembly OKWR01 (sample SAMN04414076, study PRJEB24778) | human gut metagenome | material: faecal | host: Homo sapiens
CGTCCTACTACTCCGACTGCTCCTCCAAATGTTCCGCCTGGAGCTGTGACTCAGGGTATACTCAGTCCGGAAGCTCGTGCTACAAGTCTTCGTCTTCCGGCGGAAGCTCCGGAGGTTCGACGGGAGGTTCTACAGGCGGTTCGACAGGGTTCAACCGCTGCGGCGGCGGCATTAAAGGCAGCCATTGTTACTGCACCGGCGGTACTCACAGCAGATATCAACCTGCACATCCCTGTATCCAGCAAATGCGTTGATAAACAAAAGGCTCTCTTTCCGAGAGCCTTAATTTTTACGCTTCGGTTTCTTTTTTATGAAAGTGCATGAATACCACCGGTTTGATGCCGGTTTGGTTATAGATACGTTTGCGGATTTTGGCACTGATATATTCCTTAACCGCGCTTTCCCGATGGTTGAGTTTGATTGCCTCTTCGGGAATCGCTTTCAGCATATCGGCGCGGATTTCTTCAGCCAGTTTCGTCCAAGTTTCCTCATCCAGAATATCTATCGAAGATATGTCCAAATACTCGGGCTGCCAGTTTTCATTCAGAACCGCGGTTATAAAGACGCTGCCGTTATAGGCGATGCGTTTGCGGTTTTTGACCAGCTGCGAATTGATTGAGGTTATCTGATTGCGGTCTACTCCCAAAATGTCAGTCGGAACTTCGCCGACAGTTTCGATTTTGTCGCCGTTCAAAAGCAAAACATCACCGTTGCGGGGCATTACCACGTGACTGATGCCGCAGCTTTTAGCAAAACGGCTGTGCTCACGGATAACCCGTCTTTCGCCGTGTACGGTTATCAGGACATTCGGTTTGAGAATTTCGTACATCTGGCGGGTTTCCTTTTTGCCCCCGTGGCCGGAACAATGCACCAGATATTCTTCTTTGCTGATGACCTCTACGCCCTGATCGCGCAGTTTTTCCTGCATGCGTTCAATTTTTTTCTCATTGCCGGGAATAATTTTGGAGGAAAAAATGACCGCGTCGCCGGGACAGAGAATCATATCCTTATTTTCACGGTTGACAATACGGGTCAGACCGCTGCGGTAATTTCCCTGCGAACCGGCGCAGATATACATGATTTCATCATTGGGAATTTCCGCCGCGTCCTTGGCGTTGACGTACGGCGGCAGATTTTGCAGATAGCCGCAGTCTTTAGCCATCTTAAGGTTCTGATTGAGGCTCATGCCGGCGACAACCGGCGTGCGCCCGGCCGCATGCGCGGCAAGAATAAGACTCTCCAGCCGAACGACATTGGAGGCGAAGCAGGTGGCGACCAGTTTGTTCTTAAAAGTCGGCACCAGTTTCATCAGGCTCTCGCGCACCTGCATCTCGGTCGGCTGTTCCTCGGTGTCGAGCAGATTGGTCGAATCGCAGACAAAAGCCTCTATGCCTTCGGCGGCAAAATCCTTAAACGACTGATAGTCAAAAGGAAGCATGCCGCAGCTGCCGTCGTCAAAGCGCCAGTCGGTGGCATGGACGACATTGCCGTAGCGGGTTTTAATCAACAGCGCCGAGTTTTCAAGCGTCGAGTGCACCAAAGAAGCAAATTTGACCTCAAAATTCTGCAGTTTCACGGTTTCGCCGTCATTGACGACGTTAATCTGCGGTTCTTTTTCAAGCTTATAGTCCTTAAGCCGGGAGACGATATGCGCGGCGGCAAACGGCGTTGCATAGACCGGACACTTCAATTTCGGCCAGATGTGGGCAACGGCGCCGAAATGATCTTCGTGCGAGTGGGTAATGAACAAGCCCTCAATATTGTCAATTTCGCCTTCCAGCGCTTCCGGCGAGGCGAAGCCCAGCTCCATGCCCGGAAAATCGTCGTTAAAAAATCCGTATCCGCAGTCGACGACGATTAATTTGCCGTCCGCGGCGTAAACATACATATTATAGCCGACTTCTTCGGCTCCGCCCAAAGCGATAAAATACAAACCTTCCTTATCAAAACTACTCATTTATTTTCTTTTTCCTTCAAATAAAATATATCCCCGGCATAAATTTTCTCAATGCCGGACGGGGTTTCCAGCAGCAAAACGCCGTTTTCGTCTACCCCGGCAAATTTTCCGGTTTTCCGTTCCTTTTCCATATTGACGGTTATTCCGGCTCCCAAATTTTTGGCATATTTCAGCCAGTTTTCCCGTATCGGAGCAAAGCCTTCGTTCTCCCAGCAATCCAGATTGCGGTCATACGCCCGGACAAAGGCATGCAAAAAGGCCGTCCGGTCGGTTATTACGCCGGCCTGTTTAAGCGAAACGACCGGATAAAGTATGCTGTCGCACTGCGGCGCGGCAACAATATTAACGCCGACGCCGACGACCAGATAGTTTCCGGCGGCCTTCTCCAGCAAAATTCCCGAAACCTTTCCGCCCCCGACCAACACGTCGTTTGGCCATTTCAGGCAGACATCAGCCTGCGGCGCGAGCTCCCTTACCGCCTCAAGCAGGCTTAATCCGACGACAAAAGTCATCTGTCCCAGAAGCTGCGGTGCGACTTCCAGTCCGAAAGAAACAGACAAATTGCCTTCAAGACTGACCCAGCCCCTGCCCCGGCGGCCGCGACCCGCATTCTGCCGGCGGGCGGCAACCATAAACCTTTTGCCGGAAGGTGCCGCGGCGCAAAGCCTTTTTACTTCATCATTGGTGCTGGAAGTTTCTTCCAAATCCACCCACTGCCAATTTGCAAATTCTGCCATTCCTCTTCCCTAAAAAATCGTTACCAGCATAGCTTCGACGTCGTTCATCAGATATTTGGGGTTCAATATGGAAATAAGCACCAGAATCAGATTGACGGTTAAACATATATACACCCCTTTGTCAACGCGGTCAAAGGTATTCGTACGCGTATCGAAATATAATGCCTTGATAACGTTCAGATAAGCGTAGACCAGCATCAGCACTGCCAGCAAAACGACAAAAATTGTCGTATAGGCGCCCTGAATGACCAAATTGTTGACTACCGAAAGTTTACCCAGAAAACCCAGCATCGGCGGCGTCGAAATCAGCGAAATAAGAAAGACCAGAAAGCCGGCGGCAATGTAAGGGCGCACTTCTGACAGGCCGGATACGCTTTCCAGTTCCATCAGATAAACACCTCGGCTCCGCATGCCCAGAAACGAGGTGTATATGCCTGACATGGCCAGAACATAGACCAACATATAAACAAAGCTGCTTAAAACCGAGTTGTCGTCAAAAGCGGCCAGGGACAAAGCGATGACGCCCAGATGATATAACGTGCTGAAGCCGAACAGGCGGCGCATATTGGTTTCGGCATTGGCTCCGATGACGCCGAAACCGACCGAAAGCAGCGCAAAGACAACCAGCACGGGTTTCAATACCGGCCAAACCGGAAAAAACGCATTCAGCACCACGTCCGTCAGACAGGCGACGCAGGCAAACAGGGGAACAATGGTCAAAAAGCCGCTGACCGGCAATATTGCCACGCCGATAACGTCAATATACCAGAAATGAAACGGAACCAGCCCCAGCATAAACAGCAGCGGCAGAAGAACCATTGCCGCGGCGGCATAGTCGGAAGAAGACAATTGCGCCGTCCGGCTGAAATACTCATAAGCAGCGGCATATTCCAAACTGCCGGCACGCATAAAAATCAGAACGCAGCCGCAGGCAAAAAAAGCGGCAAACAGCAAAGCAAAGCACAAAAAACGCCGGGCGGCATCACGTTTTTTCTTTTCTTCGTCATCGCCGAGGCGTATGAGAAACCAGTTGAGCAGAAAAGCGCCCTGAAGCCCGACAAAGAGCGCCGCAAAGTTCAAAGCGGAGATGGCCAGCGACAAAAGCAGAACCTCCAGAAGGATGAGGCTGTAAAACGACCAGCTGGAATAGTTCTTGTTCAGAAACCATTTGCAGGACAAATATGCCCAGGCCAGCGTAAAAAGACAAATAATGATTTTAAACAGGCTGGTATAAGGGTTGTTTTCAAAAATCTGCGGCAGCCAGCTTCTGTTGTAAAAGACGACGGTTGTCAGCAGCGTAAAAGCCAGAAAAAATTTTCCCAGCGTATAAAAGGTTTTCGGCGTGTTTTCGCTCCGGAAAAGACGAACCAGCGCCATGACAAGCAAGCCGGCGGCCAACGAGATTTCGGGAAGAGCGGCAATATAATTGTGAATCATCAGTTTCCTCCCTTAACCACAAACCACAACGGGTTGACAAAGGTCAGCAGCAAGAAGCCGCAGACCAGCAGCAGAACGCCGTAAGCCCTGGCCGAGATGTCGGCGGCGCAGGGTTTGTCGGGAACGACACAGCTGTTGTCTTTCAGGCGATAGAGTTCCTGCAGCAGCGCCGCGGCAGTCACAATCAGCGAAAAGACGACCAAACTGCCCATTTTAATATTTTTATCCAGCAAATCGGCAACCAAAACAAAATTGTTAAGAAACATTGAAGACAAAGGCATGCCTACCGCCGCCAGCACAAAAAACGAAAAGACCAGCGACGCGCGCGGCAAGGCGCAGAGAATGCCGGCAGAGCCGATTTCCATACATTCCTGCTGTTTTTCCAAATGGTTGGAAAGCACCTCCAGACCGGCGGCGATAATCAGGAAAGAAAACAGGGAGTAGCCGATGTTCTGCAAAACCATGTCCGTCGGCAGAAAAGCCGCCAGCAGGTATATGATATAGCCAACGGTCATAAAAGAAAAAATCTTGTATTGAATATCTTTGTTTATCAGTCCGATTAAGGCGATAAAAACCATTGAAATAACGCAGACGATTTCAAGAATTATCATGAAATACGACAATACGCCCGGAACCGTCTTCGGCCAGAAACGGACGAAACCGTAGACCCCGGTCAGCGGTATGACGTTGGTAATGATGAAGACCAGCGGATTGCGCAAACCGGTGCTGATGGAAGAAATCCAGTAGTGAAACGGCCAAATCGGTATCCGGGACAGAAACGACACGAATATCGCGCCCCAGACGAAAATTTCCAGCCGCATGTTCAGGTTTACCAGGCTGACGGCATTCAGGGCGATATTGGCGCTCCGGTAATTGTACAAAATGACCGTGGCAAAGAACAAAAAGATGGCGCCAAGCAAATTATAGATAAAAAAGCGGGCCAGCACCCCCTGCTTTCTGATACCGCCGAACATGCCAATAATCATAAACAGCGGCAGCAGCATCGCTTCGAAAAAGATATAAAAAGAGAAAATGTCCGCCGCGGCGAAAAAACCGGTAACCATGCTGACAAACATCAGGGAAAAAACCATCAGCGCCTTGCCGTCTTCTTTGTTGTGTCTGGCGCCGAACATACCGATCAGAACGGCGGCATGCACGGCCGAAATTAGCAGCAGAGAGAAAACGTCCATTCCCAGAACGATGCTGATTTTCGGGTTTTCAAGCCACTCGTAGCGTTCAACCATTTGCAGCCCCGGCGCCGAAACGTCCAGCAGCGCAAACATCCGCCAAATAACCAGAAGATTGGTCATGATTGCAAAAACGCTGACATTGAAGATATTGCGCCCGTGCGTCTTCTCGTCGTCTTTGGCCGCCAGCGCAAACAGCAGCCCGATAAAAGGAATGGCAATAATCGTCGACAGAAAGTTAAAAGAAGCAGCCATCAACCGTTCACCTTTACATAAACAGCCGCCGCCGCAATCAGCAAGCCGGCCGAAACATACAAAAGACTTCCCGCCCAGGTGCCGGTATGCATCCGGTCCAGTATGCGGACGAGCAGTGCCGTGCCTCCGCTCAGGGAAGACACTATCGTCCGCTCAATAATCAGAAAGTCGATGGTCAGCCACAAAATGCGGCCGAGAATTTTAACCGGCGCAACCAGCAGCGTTTCATACATATCGTCAAACCAATCGGCCTCCTGAACGGTTTCCGAATCATAAAGCCGCCTGAGCCGACGCAGCGGACCGGAAAACAAAACCAGCAGAAAGGCCGCATAAACATACCAGCTTCCGACATGACAAAATCCGCTTTTCCAAATCATGAAGACGACGGCGGCCGCGACGGGAAGCAGAAAAAGCAGCGGCGGATTTTTCAGAAAAGCCCAAACCCGTTCGTCCGCATTCGTCTTGCCCAAAAATATCTGATACAAAACATATGCCAACGCCGTCAACAATACGGCCGAAAAGACATAAATCCACCGCTCGTTTTGCGGTGCGGCTGCCTTTGTTATTCCCTGAACCAAAGCAAATACCAGCAACAATGCCAGCACAAAAACCGTTTTCAACGGACGGGCAAAGGCTCCCATGTTGGAAACAAAAAGTTCGTTTGAAGCCGAAACGGCAGTCATCATCCATAATATGTTCAACAGGCAGCCAGCCAACAAAAGGCCAGGCAGAAGCTTCAGCAGCGGATTCAGCCCCAGCGAGAGCAGTCCGACCATCAATGCGTAGAACATCAGGTTAAAATAAAGTGCCTTATCCTTGAGATTATCAATGCTTATGGCACCAACGAAGGCCCAAAGCAGCGTCAGGCCGCCAAAAAGCTCCAGCACCACCGGAGCATATGGGACGTTGCCCAACAAAGGATAGGCTTTTATCAGCAGCAAAATGCCGATGAGCGGCGTTGCGCAATAGGAAACGGAAAGAATACGGTTAAAGCTCAGGCCGGCAAGATTAAGGAAGCCGCCCTGAAACAGAAACATTCCCGATTTGATAAAGGCGCAGAACAACAGAAGGCCGACGGTCAGTTCCGGATACTGTCCGGGCTGATGATAACCGGACAACGCCGACAGGCTGATGCTGCCGGTTTGCTTCCAGATTAAGGCAAAGAGGGTAAACAGTCCCATATCGGCCAGCAGATTGTAAAAAACATAGCGGCGCTTGCCTTCTATATCGTTAATCATAAACAGGCAGAGAACATCGGCAATGCAGACCGCCGTCAGCAGCTGCATGAAGTTTTGCGCGCAGATGACCAGAATAACCGCCGCCAAATTCAAAAGCAGCAGGCCGTTGAGGCGCAGTTTATCGGTTTCGGCGTTATAAAAGGTATTGTAAAACACAGACATTCCCGTCAACAGGACGAAAGGAGCAGCCAAGCCGTAAACGGCTGCGTCGGTATTCAAATTGACATCTACCCGCATCAGGGACGTGTCTATCCAGTGAAAAGCAAACGTTTCAACGACGCCGAGCTGCCCGTTTTCCCAAAAATTGAAACCCAACAGCGCCAAAATGCCGAGCAGCAGAAAAGACCACAACCTTTCATAACGGGCTTTGGCTGCCGCTTCGGCGGCAAAACCGGCGGCAATCAGACTGAAAAACAGGTTTGCAATCATTAAAAATCATCCATATAACGCTCAATTGCTGTCAATATAACAAAAAATAAGGGCATTTAAAGCCCTTATTTTACCTGCATTGTGTATAAGTAAGCGGCGTCAGGCGCTCTTGGCCGCTCCCAGAGATTCCAAACTGCGGACAATGCGTACCGGAACCTTGTATTCACGCGCAACGTCGTCGTCTTCAATCTCAACCATTAAAACTTCATCAACCGACTTAAGAGGCTGGCGAGCCGCCATATTAATGGCGTCAAGCAGAACCGCGCTCTCGCGGCTGCGGTAAAGCAGAGCCTGCGCGCCGCCGTCATAAACCAGACGCGGATTTTCCGGACCGCCTTCGCGATACTTTATAATGATGAGAATTTCGCCGGCGCCGTTCTGTAAGATATCGTATCTGCCTTCCTGCTCTGAATTAATATCCTTAACCATATTTACCTCTAAACTCGTGTTTTATCAAAATTTAGGGGAATGCTAACATATAATTATTAACAAATAAACTACATTTTGAATTTTTTTAACTTTTTTTATTTTTTTTGTTGACTATAAATTTTTTATCGACTATGTATACTTCCGTTGTCGTAAACGACGGGTGCGTAGCTCAGCTGGTAGAGCATTTGACTTTTAATCAAAGGGTCTCGGGTTCGAATCCCGACGCGCTCACCATTAAAAAAGCTTCTGTTTTTACAGGAGCTTTTTTTGTATTTTAATCTCGGGATTCGAACCCAAGGGTTCGGTCAATTCCGACTATAACTTTTGTTCGCGGCGCTTCGCTTTCTCCAAAAGTTTAGCCTCATTGCGTCTCCTGGTAAAATCTGCCGCCGGCAGATTTTACGGCGGCCATCCGACGCGCTCACCATTAAAAAAAGCTTCTGTTTTTACAGGAGCTTTTTTGTATTAACAAATACTGTGTGGTTTTATTTTCCGCGTTACGTCATCAGCAGCTTGCAAATGAACTATTTTTCATCGGCTTTTTAACTATCTCCATAAAAAATCATATCTCCGTTAAACTTGCCCTTGCAACTTACCAAAACATCGGCTAGACTGGCGGTGTTTGGTTGTTGGAGATCTGCAAACTCCATTGCCAGGAAAACAAATCCAAGCGGAAAGGATATATTCCGTCAGCCTTTGAAAGGCATATATCTCGACTTGATGTAAGGTCGGGATGCTTCCGACTATACAACAGACGTAATGTCGGAGGTTTTGCCTTACGATATTATGTTAAAGGTCAGAGGATCATTTTCTTGGATTAATGATTTTGCAGACATACCCGACCACCTTTCAGGTGGTCTTTTTTATGAAAGGGAATGTTGTGCAAGAACTGTTAAAATTTATTTCCGTAGAATGTCAGGCCAAATTAGGAGAATCCCTCCACTGGGCAAGAAATGAACAAAGACTGAGTATCGAACAGGCCGCGGCAAAGGTTCAATGTCGAATACAATATATTGATGACATAGAAACAGGCCAAAAAGCTATTGATTTAAAATTGCTTTGCAGGCTGCTTAAGTTATATCTCTCATATTATACATGATTACGGCGGGGCCTATGACGCTGTTAGAATTGCTAAAAGTAAAGATAAGACTATAATCAATTTAGTTAAATAAATATAAAATCATCCAAAATGAGAGACTTAAAAAGTTTTTCAAATATATTTTAATTGACTTGCTATAAAAAATCGGCTTAGATTTTAATATAAAATAAGTCAATATGGAAATTTTGGCATCGTAGTTTATTTTAATATTGGCTACTGGAGTTTTGAACGAGAAGCAAGTAAAAACTATTATAATTAGGAGTTGTCGATGATTTATCCAAACAAATTAAAGCCCGGATCTCATATTCGAGTTATTGCGCCATCAAGAAGTTTCAAAATTATTTCCGAAGAAACACGCGAAATTGCGAAAAAACGTTTTGCAGATATGGGAATTTCGGTAAGTTATTCCAAACATTGTGATGAAATTGACGATTTTGTTTCATCATCAATTGCTTCAAGACTTGAAGATTTGCATGAAGCGTTTGCGGATAAAAGCGTTGACGGCATTTTAACAGCTATTGGCGGATTTAATACTAATCAGTTAATTGATAAAATTGATTATACTCTTATTAAAAACAACCCTAAAATTTTATGTGGATTTTCAGATATTACTTGCCTTTGCCATGCCATAACAGCAAAAACAGATGTTGTAACCTATTCAGGTCCGCATTTTTCAAGTTTTGGAATGGTTCATGGTTTTGATTATACATTGGACTATTTCAAAAAGTGTCTTCTTGAAAACAATCCTTATCAGGTGATCCCGGCCAAAGAGTTTAGCAATGACGAATGGTTTATGGATCAGGAAAAACGTAATTTTACACCCAACAGCGGCTTTTGGGTCATTAACAAAGGAAACGGGGGTGAGTTTGAGGGAAAATTAGTCGGCGGACATGTTCGCTGTCTGAGTTCATTACAAGGTACGGAATTTTGGCCGTCTTTGGAAAATACTATTTTGTTTTTAGAAGAAGATGAGGAAACAAACGCTGTTTTATTCGACCGTCTGTTGCAATCTTTGATTCATCAAGCAGATTTTAAACATGTTAAAGCGCTAATTATCGGCCGTTTCAAACCTGAATCCAAAATTGACAGAAATTTGCTTGAACAAATCATTCATACCAAAGAAGCTTTGAAAGAGTTACCTGTAATTGCCAATTTTGATATTGGACACTCGACTCCGATTATTACCTATCCAATCGGGGGACGGATTTCTCTTAAAATGCGGGAAGATGAGTTGCCAGTTATTGAAATACTGGAGCATTAAAAAAAATAGCGGGAAGTTTACTTCCCGCTATTTTTATCTCGATAATTTATTTTGTGTTAATGTAAAGATTATTGAATTGGAAGAGTTCTCCCCTGTTTGTTTTTGTTGGTTTTCTATAACTTCTGTATTGGACTTTTGATTTTGAGATGTTGGACATATAAAGTCCATAATTTTTTGAGTATACTCTCCTTTATTAGATCCGTACTCTAATAATTCGTATTGATGTAGTGTCTTTCTTAACACCTCTTTGGGAAGATTGGTTTTATCGGCACACGCTTTCATTATCTCAAGATATTTTTTCATTAGACGATTGGTGTTGCCCTTATTAGACGGTTCCAATCCATCATTATATAAAGCTATGCTCGTTACGATCGTGTCTTCCATTTTTACTCGGATATTAGGATTTTGAATGTATTTATCTAATCCTAAGACGGGGTGGCAATCCATAACATGATTTAATCCATAAATCTGTTTTAGTACTGTAGAGCTTCCTAAAGCAATCTCTATTCCGAGCTGCTTATCCTGATTTTCCAAAATAATAACATTTCCAATATCTGAAAACGTATTTTTTCCATAATCACGCAAAGCGAGATTAAAATTGCGTCCCCAAACACCATCAATACCAAGTTTATGACGATAATATTTAGGCTGCATGGTGTCTATTTCAAACATTTCAGATTTAAACATACTATGAGCCAAATCCATCAAATCAGCATCTCTGGCACTAATACGAATTTTTATATCGTGAGGATCAATATTCCATTGCTCTTGGATAAAGCTATAAGTCTGTTTTGTAATATCTTCCAGCCTCTCTGGCTTAGTCAGTATTCCAAGACTTGGAAAATACGATCCCCAATTCGGATAAAAATCATCATTTTCATAATTTTTTAAATTTCGAGTACGAATACAGGGCTGCGACATAACATAACCGCCAGCAGGAATACTGTCATTCAAAAAATAAGGCTTTAAAACACTGATGTGCGAACCAATAAAACGAACAGATGGGTCTATTCCGGACGATATTTTAACAGGGTCATGTTTTATACAAGAACGGTCCTGAAAATAGGTTAGAAAACCGTCAATCATATTTTGCATATGAAAATGACTTTCTTTCCTGTTGAAATCTGGCATATCTTTTATTTTCATTTTTTTATCCTATCTTTTACCGTAACCCGACTTGAATTGGGCCATTACTAAGATGTTATTATGCTCATGCTGCTTGAACAGTTTAGCCATTTGGACAATTCTTGTTCCGTACTTTTGACGTCCTTCTGCTGTCATGCCAATTTTCCAATTCCATTCCGGTGTTTCGCACTGTTCACTTAAAGCTTCACGCAGGAATTGAGATGGGATTCTTGGTGTTACCAGCCTTTCCGGGAAGAATAGCTGCGTATTATCTGAACTTTTTAGATAGAAATAAGATTCAACCGAAGTACGGGCAGAATCTTCATATATGACGTTATCTTTAATGAAATCTACTAAATTACGATTCCCAGAATATTGAGTTTCAAATTCTGAAATATTTCGCGATGATCCGTTATAATCAAGCAACTGAACATTCTTTTGTTTGAAAAAGTTATCCATATCATCTGTATCGCATTTAACATTTGGAATAAAATGTAAATGGGCATGAAATATTGATTTAATATGTGGCGGTGTATTTAATTCTTCCGCCTTACTTGTTCCATGTTCAAACATAATAAAATTTTCTGATTTTGTTGTATTCTCCAAACGATCCAATATATAACCTATTTCTCGTCCTTGAGCGTCATTAAATTCTGCAAATGTGTTAATATGTTCTTTAGGGAGAATAATAATATGATTGGGAGCAATCGGAAATTTATCTGGAATAACCTTAAAGCTCTTGGTTTCAAATAAAGTTACATTACTCTGTAATTCTGGATATTGCTCTTTGATATTTTGAAATTCATCTTTCAAACCATCACATAAAACGCAATTTTTTATCATAAACTCGCCCCTCCATTGGCGTTTTTTGAGAATTTCATATAATAACCATTTTGTTTTTTACGAACATGATTAGCATGTTTTATAATTTGGAAAGCAGCTTCTGTTGCTGACAGCTTAGTTACATCTAAGCGTAAAAGATTTGGATGTTCTATCTCCGGCAACCCTAAGCTTGTAATTTGCTGAACTACATCCGGATTTATTGTTTTTAAAAATTTTTTCCGAAAAGGGTTGGCGATTCTTTTCTTGTTCTCGTTTACATCACACAGTAACATCACAGGAACGAATAAAGCCTGCCGTGTATTGGCAAGCTTTTCGACAGGTTTATAATATGAATTTTCTTCCCCTAGGGAAATTACATTTGTAAATATAAAAGATTCACCTTTAGGACAAATTTCACCCATGGCTTCAAGAACAATATTACGCACCTTTAGCCGATATTCTTCATGTTTGGGATGGGAATAATTTTTTGATACTGAAAAAATCGCATTTGTATACGAATGATTGTCAACTAACGTGAATGATTGTTTTTTCTGAATTTCCTTTGCAATGGTTTGCTTTCCCACGCCAGGACCTCCAATTAAATAAATGATTGTATTCCTCATTTTAACCTTTATGCAAAATTAACTTTGCGGCAACCAATCGACTTAACATTGACAAAACGCACAAGGAAACAACCTGATTCTTATCAAAACTGTTTCCTTTGATTGTCTTATTTTCCGCGTCTTTTGACTATTATCGGTCGTTAATATATCATTAACCTTTAATATAGTCAACATTTTTTGACAAAATATTGACTTTCCCGATAAAAATGTTATTATTACTTGTTTTCCATTAAAAATCACCAGTTCAAAGGATAAAAAAATGCAAGCAACAAACTTATTTAGCCGTACAGTTCCATGTAAAAAAGAACTAATTACAGAAGACACCTCCGCTTATTTGGGAACTGAAACATATTCTATTATGAAAAATAGCTTATTACGCATATCCCCCAATGGAACTCTTGCAATTTCAGGAAAAACAATAAATAGTGTTTTATTTTTAGACAATGAAATGGTTGAGCTTCTTCAACAACCGACTTTCACGTTGAATGGAATGCCGCGGTCTGTCGTTCAGAATTTATTAAGCCATGAACTAATAGAACAAACCGATAGGCCTAATTCTTTTAAAAAAGTCCATTGTCTAAATAACGCCTTGCCATATTATGGCAGAATTGAAATTACCGACGCTTGCCAGTGTGATTGTGATATTTGTTATAAAGCGGAAATTCCTACTCCTCCGCCATCTCTGGATATTCTGAAAAAACGAATCAAGCATTTAAGAAAGCTGGGAATTACCAGACTTGAAATTTTAGGTGGAGAACCATTGCTTAGAAAAGATTTGCCCAAACTCTGTGATTTTGTAACTAAAGAAAACTTTTTATACACGATTGTAACTAACGGTGAGTATTTATCCTCGTTGGATAAAAGAGCCATTAACTCATTAAAAAGCGCAAGTGATGTAATTATAAGTATTGACTCATATGGAGAATTACACGACAAAAGCAGAAAACGTCCGGGACTTTTTGCTAAAGATATAGAGGGGATTCAGGTATTAAAAGAAAATGGTATCAACTGCTCTTTGTTATGTACTGTTAATCAGGATAATGAACCTGGCATTGACCAATTAGTCGAATACCTAAAACCCTTTGAAGTTAATTTATTTATCCGGCCGACAATAATTGCCGGAGCTGCTGCTAACAACGAATTGCAAAATGTCGATATGCGCCGCATTTACGAAAAACACAAAAATAATCCGCACGTTTTTCATAATACAGTCCATTTAGCTGACAAAATTCCAGAATCAAAATATTATGGTTGCGATATTCGACAACTGATTAACATTGATGTAAATGGCCGTCTACTAATTTGTCATATGGATCGTAAGCATAAAAAGGGACCTATTGAGAAATATACTCCGGAAATGTTATTACAAGAATTAGATTTTACCCTGCGTTCACGCTTAAAAAAACAGGAAACCTGTAAGGATTGTGATGTTAACAATTCATCAGAAGGAATTAAATGTGGGGGATTTTGCCAATTTTCAAATACTTTTATCAAAAATAAGATAAAAGAATGCTAATTATAAACGGCCTCATATCATTAAAAAACTCCATATATTCTTTAACACCTTCTCTTAACTCATCTATATTTTTGTAATACAATGGGATAAACTTTCATGTTTCATTATCCCAATGAATCTCTCCATAACAGCATTGTCATATGGTGTTCCTAGCTTTGAAAAAGATTGGAGAACATTACTTTGACGTAGCGCATATCTGCATTTATACGACGTATACTGCGTTCCCTGATCGGAATGAAAGATTAAATTTTCTGGTTTTCCTCGTTCTAAAAATGCTTTGTTAAATGCTGTCAGGACAAGATCCGTATCGTTTCCTTCAGATACACTATAAGCAATTATTTTTCTTGAAAACAAATCCATAATAACACAAATATAGCAATCACCATCACTGGTTAACATATAGGTTATGTCACTTACCCAAAATGTATTAGGAAGATTCGGATTTAAATTTCTTTTCAATCTGTTTTTACGATATTTTGAACATTTATTGGTTGTATTGTACTTCTTCATGCGACTCTGTTTGCACACCAATCCCATTTCTTTCATCATTTTTGAAACAGCATCAATACTTACCTGCAGCCCCTGCTGTTTTAATTTTATTAATACCTTCTGTGCCCCAAACCGTTCTTTACTTTCCTTAAATATAGCAAGAATCTTAGGACAAAGCATTTCGTTACGAATTTCATACCATTTCTTTTCAGGCACTCTTTTTACTCTATGATAATAGGTTGATTTTAACAGTCCCTGTGTCTTGCAAATGATATGTATGGAATATTCATTTTTTAATTTATAAACGGCGGCTAAAAAATTTCGGACAACAAATGGATGAACTTTATATCCATTTATAATTATTCCATTAATGTTTTTGTCTCCTTTACTGTGTGGTTTTATTTTCCGCGCTACGTCATCAGCAGCTTGCAAATGAACTATTTTTCATCGGCTTTTTAACTATCTCCATAAAAAATCATATCTCCGTTAAACTTGCCCTTGCAACTTACCAAAACATCGGCTAGACTGGCGGTGTTTGGTTGTTGGAGATCTGCAAACTCCATTGCCAGGAAAACAAATCCAAGCGGAAAGGATATATTCCGTCAGCCTTTGAAAGGCATATATCTCGACTTGATGTAAGGTCGGGATGCTTCCGACTATACAACAGACGTAATGTCGGAGGTTTTGCCTTACGATATTATGTTAAAGGTCAGAGGATCATTTTCTTGGATTAATGATTTTGCAGACATACCCGACCACCTTTCAGGTGGTCTTTTTTTGAAAGGAAATGTCGTGCAAGAGCTGTTAGATTTTATTTCCAAAGAATGTCAGATAAAACTGGGCGAAAACCTGCACTGGGCCAGGAGAGAACAACTGCTGGGCATTGAAGACGCCGCGGAAAAAGCCGGATGCAGCGCGGAAGACATTGACGCGCTGGAAACCGGACGCAAAGGGCTTGACCTGACGCTGGTTTGCAAGCTGTTGCGGCTTTATAAGGAAAGGCTGTACATTAACGTGGAGAGTTACAATGACTGATATGCCGATTTATCATGCCAGCAAACTCAATCCGGACACATGCCTCGAAATTGCCATGTTTCTTTTTGCAACCCGGCGAAACAGCGGACTGACAATTACGGAAGCGGCGGTGCGTACCGGCCTGTCCGTTAAGGATGTGGACGAATTGGAAACGCAAGCCGGGCAATATGATTTTGCAAAAATCGCGAAGCTGTTGGATTTATACAGGAAAAAGCTGCCGATGTCGGCAACGGGTTTGAAACGAATGCCCCAAACGCCGGCAGAGAGATATTTTGAGGGCTAAAGCTTAACAAAAAGCAAAAGCCTTGTCTGCAAAAATGCAGCAAGGCTTTTACTTTGACAGAATTTAATAATTCTGATTGAACGGATGCGTGGGATCTCCCGGATCGTAATCCTGCGGTTCTCCCTTAATACCCAGTTTTCTGGTAATCCAGAGAACCGGATCAGCGACAACTGCTCCTATCAGACCGACGCCAATGGACCATCCGCGTTCCAAACCAGACATGTCTCTTTCGGTCAGCCCTTCTTTCAATAATTCGCAGAAGTAGCCTCCTTCATCGTCATCATATTTTCCCATAATATTAAGTTTTAGGGGTTAGACAATCAAATTATATAATAGAGATAATCATTTACAGATGCATAAAATTTTATCTATAAAATATACATTTGTCCGCATAAGTCAACAGAAAACGCCGAAAGCAGGACACGGCACAGCCGCCCTGCCCTGTGCGGGGCGGCCGTCCGAAACCGTTTATTTCAGATTGTTTTTAAAGAACGTTTCAATTTTATCAAACGGGATAATATCCGTCCGGTCGTACAAATCCGTATGATTTGCATTTGGAATAATCATCAGTTCCTTATTGTCGCCTTTCAGCTTTTTATACGCGTCTTCGCTGAAGTAGCGGCTGTGCGCCTTTTCGCCGTGAATCATCAAAACAGCGCTTCTGATTTCATCGCTGCGCGTTAATATCGGCATGTTGATAAAGGACAGCGCATAGGTCATGTTCCAGCCGGTATTGGAGTTTTTGGAACGCTTGTGATAACCGCGCGGCGTTTTGTAATAATCATAATAGTCCCTGACAAACTGCGGTTCGTCTCCGGTCAGTTTGTCCGGCAGGCCGGCCTCGGCCGCATAAGTTCCGTTTTTAAAATCTTCGGTACGCTGCGCATTGAGTTTCCGTTTCAATTCATAACGCTCGTTTTCGCCCATCGCATCGAAATAACCGTTGGCATTCACTCTGCTCATGTCATACATGGTTGATGTAACCGTTGCCTTGATTCTGGTATCCATCGCCGCGGCATTCAGGGCAAAGCCGCCAAATCCGCAAATGCCGATAATGCCGATTTTGTCGGCATCGACATCCGGCCGATTGCTCAGGTAGTCGACCGCGGCACTGAAATCTTCGGTATTTATGTCCGGAGAAGCCACCAGACGCGGTTCTCCGCCGCTCTCGCCCGTATATGAAGCGTCAAAGGCCAGCGTGATAAAACCGCGTTCGGCCATCGTCTGGGCATACAGCCCCGAGGACTGTTCCTTTACGGCGCCAAAAGGACCGGAAACAGCTATCGCCGGAAGTTTCTCCGCCTTTTTGCCTTTCGGCAAATATAAATCTCCAACTAAAGTTATACCATAACGGTTTTTAAAACTCACTTTCTGAACGTCAACTTTTTCGCTTTTGGCAAAAACCTTATCCCAATTTTGTTCTGTATTTTGTTCTGTCATCTCTGCTCCTTCGGCTGCCGAGGTTAAAACAAGAAGTCCGCACAAGGCCGACAAAACCGGCCTCATAAAACTCGCTGCAAAAAATTTCATCTTTTTCGTCTCCTGTCAGATTAAGATATAGTATTTGTTTTCGTCAACTGACAGAGCCAGCATAATTTTTAGAGTATACTCCAGGTCAAATCATTTCGTCAGTTATAAACATTTTTGTTTGCAGGATGAAAAAAGGCCATTTGTTTTCTTAACGATAATTTAAATGATTAAGCGGTATTTTTTATAAAAAAGCGGAGTAGTGTGTAATGTTTGACAATATTATGTTTGATGAAGAAATTCTGTTTACCTACATCGGCTATGCGGCCGGTCTGGCAACGATTCTGACTTTTGCCATTCAGATTTTGCGGATTATCGAAACCAAAAACGTCACCAACCTGTCCAGCTACATGTACATCATCTACAGTCTGGGGCTGGTCTGCTGGTTTGCCTACGGCGTTTACATCGATTCCTATATTCTTCTCTTTTCAAACCTGATTACGTTTTTCTGTACATTTATCATTCTTATCCTCATCATATATTATGACGCGGAGGACAAGATTGAAAGAGAGCGCCGGGACGACATCACAACGGTTTACAACCGCAAATATTTTGAGCAGGCCGTTCCTGAAAAAATTGCGCAGGCTCTGGTCGCCAAACAGAATTTTGCCCTTGTCATGCTGAAGGTCGACAATCTGGCCGAGTTTCGTCAGAAATACGGCGACAAGACGGCGGACAAAGCGCTCAAGCAGGTCGGCGGCGCCTTGGAAAAAGACTTGCGCGGAACCGACATGGTCGCCCGGTATGACAATGAAAAGTTTGTTATCTTTCTTGCTAATTCCGATGAAAAAGGCACCAAAACCGTCGCCGGACGTCTGAGCGAAAACATTAAAAAACTTTCGGTAAAAATCAACCGGAAACAAAATCTTGACCTTACGGTCAGCATGGGCGCCTGTTCTTCCAAACACGCCAAAGCGCTGACCGATTTAATCAGCGGCGCAAACAAGGCTCTGGACAACATTCCGCCGCGGAGCAAAATAAAAATCCAGTTCTGCAAGAACAAATAGCGACAAGGCCCGGCAAACGGGCCTTGATTTTTGTTTATTTGTGAAAAAAGGCTTGACTTAAAAGCTTTCTCAAAGCTTATACTGTAGAAAAACAACCGCCGAGAAAAGAATGTCCGAAGCAAAAAAAACATATCTGAGCAAAATCCAGCTTAAAGCGGAACTTGACCGTTGTCTGAACTGCAAAAACCAGCCCTGTATGCATGCCTGTCCGGTCAACTGCAATCCTCAGGAGTTTATTAACCACGCCAAGCAGGGCGCTTACGGCGAAGCGGTCAAGACCATTACCCGCACCAATCCGATGGGGCAAACCTGCGGCCTTATCTGTCCGGACAAATTCTGCATGCAGGCCTGCACGCGCAGCCGCATTGACTTTGCCGTCAACATTCCCAAAGTGCAGGCGACAATTCTGGAAAACTTTCGCAATGACGGCGAAGACTATTCGCAAACAAAGCCCAAAGGCAAAAACGTTGCCGTCATCGGCGCCGGTCCGGCGGGAATTGCCGCCGCCTCGCTGCTGGCAAAATCAGGATACGAAGTTAACATCTTTGAAGCGGGAAATCAGATCGGCGGCGCGTTGAACATGATCCCCGACGCCAGACTGCCGCATGACGTTATCGAAAAAGACTGGAAGTTTATCAGCAATACGCCGCTGATAAGGCTGCACCTGAACGCCCGGGTCGGCGACGTCCGTCCGCTGCTGATGCAGTATGACGGCGTTATTATCGCGACCGGAGAACCGAATACGGCGCAATTGAACATTGAGGGCGAAGAACTCTGCCTGTCGCATATGGAATATCTGCATCATCCCGAAAGATATGCCACAAGCGGCCGGGTTGCCGTCATCGGCGGCGGCAACGTTGCGGCAGACTGCGCTTTTACGGCGGCACAAAACGGCGCCGAACAGGTAGAAATGTTTGTCCGGCGAAGACTGTCGGACATGAAGATATCAAAAACAGAATATCTGGAGCTGCTTTATCATCAGATTAACATTTCGCCGCTGTGCAGTCCCGAAAAAATCGAAAAACGTGATGACGGCCTGCTTTTACAGACACACCGCAACCGTTATGACAACGGCAAAACGGACCCTCTGCCCGACTCATCGGTCAGACTGCCGGGTTTTGCTCTGATTATCAAAGCGGTCGGAAGCTATGCCGACGACAAAATCGAAGACGAGCGGATTATCTATGCGGGCGATTGCAAAACCGGCGGCTCGACGATTGTCGAAGCGATAGCCTCGGGCCGGACGGCAGCGGCAATGCTGGCCGAAAAGCTCGGCTGAGCGGTATAGTCAATAACAAAACGGCCCATGGTTACGGCAAAGCCCTTGAAAAAGAAATTTATGCCGCGGGACGGAAGATGATTATGGACAGTTTGACCGCGCAGAGGCTGTAAGCTGACAAAATCTGTTTACTATTCGGCCGTTTGTGTTATTTGTATAGAAGACACCGTTTATACAAGGAACCGATTATGAAAAAAATTCTGACGACCGCGTCTTTGACGCTTCTGCTTGCTTCCTGCGCAACGCTCATCAGCGGAAGCAGGCAGGATATTTCCTTTGACTCCAATGAAAAACATACCCGGATTTTCATTGACGGCAAAGAAGTCTGCCAAACCCCCTGTATTGTGAAAATCGACCGGGAAAATTCACAGGTTATGGTACAGGCGCGCAAGGACGGTTTTGAAGACAAGACAATTTTCATCAACAAAGGCCCCAATCCGATGACAGCGCTCAACGTCGTAAGCACCGTTTTTTCAACTTTCGGCCTGACGACGGACCTTAGTTCCGGCGGTTTCTGGGAATATTCGCCAAATTCGTTTTATGTAACCATGCAGAAGGAGCCTAAGACGGCCGCCGAAAAGAAACAGCGCGCCTACGAAAACAAAATACGCCATTTTGTCCTGCAGAATTACGGACAGTTGAAAACCGAAGTTTTCAGCAGCGACGGCAATCGCGAATACATTAAGACCCTGGCCGAAATGACCGGCCTGCCGAAAAGCGACGTCATTTTCACGGTTCAGGATACGGACAGCGAAGGAGAATGCGCCGAGAAAATCATTAACGCCTATATTTCAAAATAAGAAAAATCCCGGAACCGTCCGGGATTTTTTTCTTATTGCCGGCTTACTTTACGCCGCGTCCCATTTCATACGCCTCCTGCATGGCCGGGCTCGACTTTATGTCTCCGGCCTGCCAGGCGCCGACGCCGTAAACGATGCCTTTTTCCCTTGACCCTTCAAGACAATCGTCGGCAAAAGCCCGAAAACCTTCAATTGTTCGGCGCATATTGTCCCGATTGTCATCGGCGGCCGCGACAATATAATAAAAATCCTTGCCGCGGATTTCTTCATAGCGGGGAACCGTGCGGTCAATCAGGGTTTTCAGCTGCCCGTTCATCGAATAAAAATAAACCGGCGTTGCCATGACGATAACATCAGCCGCAACCATCTTGTCCAATACGGCGGCCATATCGTCGTTTTGCACGCATTTGTGCGTCCGGTTGCAGACGCCGCAGCCCCGGCAATAGCCTATGCGCATATCGCTGACATAAATTTTTTCCACTTCGTTGCCGGCTTCCCGCGCGCCCTGAATAAACCGGTCGCAAAGCATGTCCGAGTTTCCGTGTTTGCGGAAACTTGCCGACAGAACCAACACTTTTTTAGTCATCTTTACTCCTTTGCAATTTCGTTAACGGCAGCTATGGCATTCAGCGAACGCGGATAGCCGATATAAGGCAGCAGCACGGTCACGGTGTCCAGCAGAACCTGACGGCCGTTGCCCATATTCAGGTTTCCCTGAACATGCGAACGAACCTGACTGTCAACGCCGCCAAGCGAGATCAGCGTTGCAAAAGTCAGCAGTTCGCGGGTTTTCAAATTCAAACCGCCGCGGGTATAATAATCGCCGAAACAATTGGCCGAAAGGTAATCCTGAATATGTTTCAGTTCCGCGGGCGCCGAAGCGCGCATCTCATCTATATGTGAGCCGAAAATTTCCTTTTGGGCGGCCAGTCCTTTTTCCAGACGATTTTGCGGCGTCGTCCGCGACTGTCCTTCCAGAGGCAGTTGAATCCCCTTTTCGGCCATGACCTCGTTGGCGGCCAGAACAAAGTCGTAAGCTTTGGCCATGCCGACATAGGGAATTGTCTGATACAAGGCCTCTTTGGCCTCGACCGGACTGACCCCGTCGTCCAGCGCCGCGGCCAAAACCAACCGGTATTCGTTCGGCGACTGGGCGGCAACATGCCCCGCCAGCAAAATCAAATGCCTGGTTCTTGCATCCAGACTGCCGTGCGGCCGGACATCGTTATCGACAAAATTTTCCCAGAGAGCGGCCAGCTCAGGATCGGTTGCTTTCAAATTCCGCATTTTTACTTCCTCCCTTGCAGAATGCGCATGCCAGCCGGCACAGACCGAAGCGGCAATCAGCAACACCGCCAGCAAAACGCGTTTCATTATTTATACTCCGCAGCGGTTACCGGTTCAAGCCAGGTCGTTTCGTTGTTCGGCAAATTGGTTTCCACCGAAATATGCGTAAACCAGGAATCGGGCGCGGCGCCGTGCCAATGTTCAACGTTCAGAGGAATGCGCACAACATCGCCCTTATGCAGAATCCGAACCGGTTTTCCGCGTTCCTGATACCGTCCCTCGCCGTCCAAGACCAGCAGAATCTGTCCGCCGCTGTGTTTATGCCAGTTGGTGCGGGCGCCGGGTTCAAACGTGACGTTAGCCAGCGACGAATGCCAGGTTTCGTCATTGGCACTGAGACGCTGCAAATAGGTTTGTCCGGTAAAATATTTTCCGTAGGGATTCGGTTCTCCCTGTCCAAAGACGGTATCAAGCGGCGCTTTTTTCATTTCCTGTGCTCCTGCTAAAGTTGAAAAGGTTAAAATCAAGGCACTCAGGCCAAACATCAGTTTTCTGCTTATCATTTATTTCTCCTGTTTTCGGGGGTTAATCTGAGAACGGTTATTTCCGACGGCGCGAGAAAGCGCATTTGCGGCCCCCATTGTCCGGCACCGTTGGAAACGTAAATTTCGGCGCCGCCGGGCATCGGATACAGGCCGCTCAAATATTTGTTATGCAGCTTGGCAAAAACATGAAACGGAAAAATCTGACCGCCATGCGTGTGACCGGAAACTTCCAGGTCAAAATCGCGCCCGGCAAAATCCGACGGCGAATGCGACACCAACAGGCGGTAAGCTCCCTTTCCGGCTTTGGCAAAAGCGCGGTTCAGGTCGGGCGTTTTGCCATAGGCCGCTCCGGCAAAAGTATCGGGAACGCCGGCAAGATAAAGGTCTTTGCCGACGGCCGCGCCGTCGTTTTCCAAAAACATAAAGCCCAGATTAGCCAATTCGCGGACAGCTTCGTCATAACCGGCGTAAAACTCATGGTTTCCGGTCACGAAATATATTCCTTTCGACGCTTTTAAACCTTTCAGCAGCGCCGTAATTTTCGAAACTCTGCGGACATCATCGTCAATGATATCGCCGGCCAGAAGAACGACATCGGGATTCCGGGCATTGGCAAGGCTGACAATCCGTTCTATTTTCTGCGGACTAATCACGCGATGAATATGCAGATCGCTCAAAACAACAACCGTATATTCGCGAGTCAGCTTTTCGGAAGAAATATCAACATTCTTTACCACGGGTACTTTGACACCGGCATACAGCGCCCCTGCCGCAAACAGCAGGGACAAGGCCAAAATTCCCCAATTCAGCCATCGGCAGCAGAAGGAAAATTTCGTCAGCAGCGGCGTAAAGCTTAACAGCCAAAACAAAGCGTCGGCAATCAGCGTTACCGTGAAGAGGATTATACAACCAATAAAAATAAAATACAAACCGTAACGGTAAAACGGATAAAAAGAACCGAAAACGTTTTCCAGACGGTAAGAGACCAGCAGCGGGACACAGCCGGCAACCAAAAACGGCACAAACAGCAGCAGGCGCGGCAAAAGGCCGATGTTCAGGCACAGGGTATAGCGGAAATAAAGGCAGGTTGTGACCAGACAGCCCAAAAAAGACGTCGTTACAGCGCAGGTAACCATTAAAACTCTCCCGAAAGGTTAAAACGAATCTGTATCGTTTTGAGCGTAACATTTAGAGGTTACTCTAAGTCAAGCGTTTTTATTTGCATTGAAAAAAATTTTTTCGGCATTAAAATATCGTCGTTTGGGAGAAACGAAATGACGGAAGACATTCTGGACAGACTGGCAAAATCAAAATTCCGCAGTTCTTTCCGGCTCAGCAAGAAATACCGCGATTACGCGGCGGAAAAAGGAGCGGAAACCATCCGCCGCCATGCCGAAGACTTTATCGCGGCACGGCTGGCACCCGCGGTTATTGCAAACGACGGGCACCAAACGCCGATGAAAAACCATCCGGTGTTTATTGCCCAGCATGCCACGGCGACCTGCTGCCGCGGCTGCTTTGAAAAATGGCACGGCATTCCGCCGGGAACAGAACTTACCCCGGAACAGCAGAAATACGCCGTTGACCTGATTATGCGCTGGATTGAAAGACAGACAACCGTTTAAGGCATTATTATATCGGCCGTCACGCAGCCGATAATTTTCCGCAAACCGGCCAGCGAGGTTTCGACCTGATAACCGACTTTTCCGGCGCTGTAGATAATCGTTGCATAATTTTCGGCGCTGCTGTGAACGACGGTCGGAAACTGTTTTTTCATGCCTATCGGCGAACAGCCGCCGTGAACATAACCGGTTAAGGGCAGCAAATCCTTTTGTTTGAGCATTTCGACATCTTTTTCGCCGACGGCAGCCGCAGCCTTTTTCAAATTCAGTTCGGCCGCAACCGGTATCATGAAAACATAATACCGGCGCGACTTGCTTACCGTTACCAGAGTTTTAAACACACGGTCGGCATCTTCTCCCAAGGCCGCCGCGACTTCAATTCCGCTGACCGCGCCGGTGCCTTCGTAACAGTAATGGTTATAGGCTATTTTCTGCCGCTCCAGAATGCGCATGACGTTGGTTTTAACTTCGCTCATGGCTTAAAGTCCGTTGACAATGCTGATGGTCAGGTTCGGATTGACGGCATTGTCCGTTCCGAAATGGGAAAAAACGATATCCCGGGCTTCGTCAACTTTCAGAACGGATTTGAACGGCGTGCCATATCCGTAGAAATTTTCAAAAGAATAATGATAATATGATGTCGGCGTATCGTTCAAAAGCAGAAAAGCCTTCGGTCCGAACGGCAGGCGGCTGACGGTTATGACACCGCCTTCGGCCTCCGAGACAAGCACGACTTCAACCGCGGGGAAAAGCTCCCTGACCTGAGCCGGAGACAATTCAACCTGTTCAAATTTTCCGTCGCGGTAAACCACTTCGAAAAATTTCAGTTCGTGCTCGCTGTAACCGATGAGCCGCCCGGCATAAAGAAACTCGTAAGTCGAAGAAAGGTAAAGGGTTTGAACATCGGAAACATATTCGGAATAGCTGCCCGAACCCGGAGAAACATGTTTGGTAAAGACAATGCGGTCTTCGGCCATGCCGCCGTTGTTCCAAACGCCGGACGACGACGAATAAACGACCTGATAATTTTCCCGGACGGCATCTTCCGTTACCGCTGCCGGAAATTCACAGGCGGAATTGCAGGCTGCCAACAGACAGACCAGACACAGAACAGCCAGATTTTTCATACCTATTCCCTTCTTTTTGTTTCAGAACGGAAAAAGTTTAGAGCCAAATTACCATTTTGACAACCCGCTTAACGCATTTTGTTGTCTTTTTCCATGCGGATAAAACGGCATTGTCCGTTCAAATCCTCGTCCGCGCCAAAATTCAAAGTGCCCCGGGTAATGAGATTAATGACTTTCGGACTGTTGTCATATTCGGTATGGGCAGCCACAGGATCGACGACGCCGAAGCCGAAAGCCGAAATTTCCGGGGCAACGTTTACCGATACATTGGTTACCCGAGGACAAATGCGTGAATCGAGGTATTTGTCGGCGAAAGTCTGCGGTATGGCATAGCTCAGGATATCGTTGGGATCGGAAAAAGCGACGATGTTTACACCCTTGAACAGCCTGCGGCCGTAACGGCTGCCGCCTTTGAAACAATAAGCGTCCGTCTGATTATGGATTTTCGGCAGCGGGTGGCCTATCTGCAAAATCGGCAGCTGATTGGCCAGCATAAAAACGGTTATCTCCTTCTGCTGCAGCTTTCTGACGGCAGCAAAGCGCCCGGCGCGGTTCCCGGCAGCGGCAACCTCGTTGGCTTCGGCGGTCAGCGTATCCATCAAAATTTTACTGCCCAGGGAATGTGTAACAAACATCAGGTTCTGCCCGGCAAGGCCGGCAATCCGTTCCTCCGGAGTCAGGGCACAAACGGCTTTCTGACCGTCGGGAACATCATTCCAGCCGGTTTTGAGCATCCAGCAGAGCGACTGTTTGCCTGATTTCAGAATCAAATCGCTGCGGTCAACTTCATAAACCAGCGGATCCGGCAACGTGTTATCCAGAAAAACTTTCATCGTATTGTTGAACGGCACCCGGAACTTTGAATAGCGCTCTTCGGTATCAAAGGCAATAATCTCCTTGTCCGGCGCCGTTATCATTGACCAGGTCAGTTCGTAAAACAACATCCGTTTGCCGCTTGCCTTGTTTTGCCAATAGGTAACACGCAAATTGCCGATTTCGGTTTCGCCGTCGGCAGGATCAAGCAAAGTGACGTTTTTGGGCAGACGACTCACAACATTGAAGCCGATATTGCCGGCAAGGTTTTCCTGAAGACGCATGGAATAGCCGGGATGATGCGTGCCGACACCGTGAATCATCAAAAGTTTTAAGACCTGCCCGCCGTCCAGCGCCGAATCGACCCCGCCGTATTCAAAGCCTTCGACTTCGCAACGGTTGAGACTGACTTTGCCGGTGTCCACAATATCTTTGACGAGACTGCGTTCCAGCGAAGCGCAGCCGGCGACCAACAGCCAGGACAAAATGATGATGATTTTTTTCACGGCCTTTTCCATAAACAAAAGATTACAAAACTTTCGGTCTATATAATCGCCGTCCGAAAAAAATAAAGCGGAGCCCAGAAATTTTTATTGAAAAGCGGCCGGAGAATATTATATCAGCCTCAGACAAGGGACACAAAATGGTTTTAAAAAAATATGACATGGGACTTATCAGCGTAACCGCCATGGGAATCGGTTCGGTCGTCGGCGCAGGTATTTTCGCCCTGCTCGGCGAGGTTATTCTGCAGGCGGGCAACCTGAGCTACTACTCCTTTATCATTGCCGGCATCGCGGCGATGTTTTCCGGTTATTCCTACGCGAAACTTTCCGGAAAATATCCGGATTCCGGCGGTCTGACCGACTATTTTAAAATTGCGTTCAAATCAAGGGCGGTTTCGGGAACATTCACGCTGATTTACTACATTACCTCGTTTGTTTCAATTTCAATGCTGGCGAAGTCTTTCGGCATTTATGCCTGCAAGTTTCTGCACGACGCGGCCATGGAACCGGTCTGCGTCAACTATTTTGCCTCGGGCATAATCATTGCGCTGGCAATTCTGAATATGATGGGGGCAGACAAAGTCGGCAACGCCGAGACCCTGATGGTCGCCTTTAAGTTTTTTGTTCTGCTGTCGCTGATTGCCGGCGCGTTTATTGAACTTGACGTCCGCTCCGACAAGGTCGACTTCATGCCTACGCCCACCGCTTTTCTGGGCAGTATCGGCATCACTTTTTTCGCTTATGCCGGTTACGGCATCATTACCAATGCCGCAGCCGACGTAAAAAATCCGAAATTTACGATTGCGGCGGCCATTTATCTGACGATCATAATCGTCGCCCTGCTCTATACCAGTCTGGCGTATATCATTCTCAAATACATTCCCGAAGCCGATCTGACCGCCAACGCCGACACGGCCATAACCATTGCGGCCGAAAAACTGTTCGGCAAGTGGGGATACGGCATTATGTTCGCCGCGGCGATTATCGCCTTCATTTCCGGCATCAGCGCAACATATTTCAGCGTTTTCCGCATTTCCTACGCTTTGGCCGAACAGAAAATCATGCCGAAAATCTACCACAAAAGATTCTGGGAGCACGGCACTTACGGCAACGCTTTGTCCGTCGCTGTTCTGACGCTGGCAACCATATATTTTGATTTCAATTCGATTGTCAATCTGGCAAGCGGAGCCTATCTGGTCAGTTATCTGGCGGTATTTGCCGCCAGCTGGGTGCTGCGCAGGGAAACGGGGGCTTCGCCGGTTCTGATTCTGCTCGGTTCGGCACTGATGGTTTTCATTTTGGTTATGTTTCTGGCCAACATTTACTGACCGAGCTGTTCCAGCCGTTCGGAAAGTTCAAGCCATTCTTCCTCATATTCGCCTAACACAGCGGAAATCCATGCCAGTTCCTTCTGGCTGCGGATAATTTCCTCAGAAGTCAGCGGTGTCTGAAAAGCCGCCTCAATCGCCGCCCTGTCGGCATTGAGCTTTTCCATCTCCCGCTCCACGCGGCGCAAACGCGCGCTGACGCTTTTCCTTTCCTCGCGGACATTTACCTTCGGCACTTCAGGTTTCGGTTTAACTTTTTTCTCCAGTTCGGTTTTGGCAAGCAGCAGGTTTCTGTAATCAGCCAAATCGCCGTCATAGGGTCTGCAACAGCCGTCTTTTACCAGCCACAGGTTATCGGCTATCAGTTCAATCAGATGAATGTCATGGGTAATGAGAATCACCGAACCGTTATACTCGTTGAGCGCATTTATCAGCGCTTCGCGGCCGTCAATGTCCAGATGATTGGTCGGTTCATCGAGAATGAGCAGCTGCGGCGCGTTATACGTCATGGCGGCAAAGAGCAGCCGGGCCTTTTCTCCGCCGGAAAGAAGCGCAATCCGCGTCAGGGCCTTTTCCTGTCCCAAACCGAAACGGGCAAGGTGCGCGCGAACCTTCGGCTCGGGCAAATCGGGCAGCAGGCGCGCCATAAAAGCGCAGGCCGTTTCTTCCAGAGGCAGTTCTTCGGCCTGGTGCTGAGCAAAATAACCGACCCTGAGTCTGGAGGAACGAATATCGCGGCCTTCCATCAGCGGCAGGCGTCCGGCAACCAGTTTGGCCAAAGTCGACTTGCCGTTTCCGTTGGCGCCGAGCAGCGCAATGCGGTCATTGTCAACAACCTGAAAATTGAGCTTTTTCAGCACCGGACGGCCGTCATAACCGACGACGCCGTTTTCTATGGTAAGCAGCGGCGGCGGCAGCTCTTCGGTCTCGGGAAAACTGAACCGTGCGGAAGCTGCGTCTTCCATCAGCGTTACGCTTTGCATCTTTTCCAGCATTTTGAGGCGGCTCTGCGCCTGTTTGGCTTTGCTTGCCTTATAGCGGAAACGGTCAACAAAAGACTGCAGGTGGCGGCGCTTCTGCTCCTGCTTTTCCGCCTGCTTTTGCAGCTGTTCTTTCCGCAGGGAACGGGTATTTTGAAAAGTATCGTAATTGCCGGAATAAGTGACCAGTTTCAGATTGTCAAAATGAACGATATAATCGCAAAGCGCGTTGAGAATATTCCGGTCATGGCTGATGATGACCAAAGTACCGCGATATTTCTGCAAATGGTTTTCCAGCCACATTCCGGCTTCCAAATCGAGGTGATTGGTCGGTTCGTCGAGCAACAGGACTTCGGACGGCTGAAACAGGGCCGCAGCCAAAGCCAGACGCATGCGCCAACCGCCGGAGAACTCCCTTATCGGGCGTGACAAATCTTCGTTTTTGAAGCCGAGGCCGTGCAATATTCCGGCTGCCCGCGCCGGCGCCGAAGCCGCTTCAATCATGTTCAGGCGCTCGTGAATTTCGGCAAGTTCATCGCCGGACGCGGTCTCCAGCCTTTGCAGAAGTTCGGTGCGCTCACGGTCGGTCGAAAGCAGAAAATCCAATATCGGGACGTCAATATCCCGCATTTCCTGCTCAACAAAAACCACCCGGTAACTGTTAGGGAAAAAGACCGAACCGGTTTCGGTTTCCAATTCGCCTTTCAGCACGCGGAACAGCGTTGATTTTCCGCAGCCGTTGGCGCCGACCAGACCTACTTTCTGACCGTCGGAAATATGCGCGGAAGCATGTTCCAAAAGCTCTTTGGAACCAATGCGCAAGGTTATGTCGTTTATCTCTATCATTCTTCAGGCTTGATAACACAGAGATTGGCGCCGCGCAACACAAAATTATCTGTATCTTCGGAAAATTGCCATGGCAAAAATATCGACCATTTCAGAAGACTAATGACCACCGCCGACAAGCAACGACGCCGGCAGCCGGTGCCGACGGGCGTAAAAAAGATAAAACAGCGCAGAAAAAACCACCGGTATCAATGTAAACAGGTACATGTTCCGATAACCCCAGCGGTCGGCGATAAGCCCGAGGACAATAACGCCGATGCCCATGCCCAAATCAAGACCGGTAAACAACGTGGCGTTGGCGGCGCCAAGACGGTAATGCGGAACATCGCGCACGGCCATGGTCTGAATGGTCGTCTGCAACGCGCCGAAACCGATGCCGTAGATGACGGCAACCAACAGAAACTCCCGCAGGACCGAAGCTGCCGACAAAATGACAATTGCGACAAACAGCAGCATAAAGCCGGGGATTATGGCAACGTCAAAGCCAAACCGGTCAACGGCTTTGCCGACCAGCGGACGGGTAATCAGAATGACAACCGCATAAACGGAAAAAAAGACGCCGATGCTTTTTATCCCCTGCGAATAGGCATATAAAGGCAGAAAACTGATAATTGACCCGAAAGTGAAAGTCAGGCAGAACATAAGCACGGCAGTCGGAATAACCGACTTTTCGTAAATTTCAACTTTCAGACGCTTGGACAACAGCGCATTTTTGCGATGACTGCATTTGATGAAAAAACCGATGCCAAAACTTACCAGGGCAATGGCTGCGGCAATAAGAAACACACTGCGCAGGCCGCAAAGGCCGCCGAGATAAATGCCCAGAGCCGGCGCAAAGGCCATTGACACCCCGTTGGCCAGACTAAACCAGCCCATTCCCTCGGCAAAACGCGACTTAGGTATGATTTCGGCGGCAATGGTGGCCGTCGCAGTACCGGCGAGCCCCCAGCCCAGGCCATGGCCGAGGCTAACCAGAATAATCAGCGCAATGCTGCCGACCATGCCGTAGAGATAAACCATAACGGTAAAAACGCCAAGACCGCAAAGCAGCACTTTCTTTTTGCCGATATGGTCAAGCAGAATGCCGGCCGTCGGCCGGGCAATCAGGGTTGCGGCCGTAAAAATACCCATGACAAGGCCGATAACGGCGTCAGATCCGCCGAGACTTTTGACATAAAGCGGCAGGGTCGGAAAAATCATCTGAAAGCTCAGAAAGACAAATAGATTCACAAAACTGACGGCAATAAAATTACCCGTCCATATCGGTTCGCGGCGCGACGGCATCGGTTCTCTCCCAAAGGCAGCAAATTAACAAGGAACCGCAGCGGAAAAAGCCTCCAGACAAACGGTATCAACGGCCGTTCCCATATTCTGCGGCGAATAAACCCGGTGCGAATAGATCGTAAATAAGATAGCCATTACAATAACGAATCCAAGAAGCCCGAGTTTAAAATGTTCAATCAGAATCAGCAACGTCCTAAACATTTATCCCAACACTTTCAGTTTTTATATTCCGGTCCGACATTTACAGTATAGTTGTACGGAAAATACCGACAAGCATATAATTGATTTAGGCACAAAAAACCGTCTTTGCAATATTTGGCACGCATTTTGCATATAAACATATAAGTTTAATGTGATTTTTGCGGAGTTTTTGCGTTATGAATGCAAAGAAGTTTAAGAAAACAGCCACTTTCACACTGGTTATGCTTGTCAGCCTGCTGTTAAGCCTGCCGGCATTTTCGGCATCGCGCATAAAAGATATTGCCGATTTTGAGGGCGTCAGAGACAACCAGCTGGTCGGTTATGGCATGGTTGTGGGCTTAAACGGCACCGGAGACAACATCAAATCAATCAATTTTGCCAAGGAAAGCCTGGTGTCGCTTCTGGACAGCGTCGGCATCAACTCGCGCGACGGTCAGCTGAAGTCAAAGAACATTGCCGCGGTCATGGTTACGGCCAATCTGCCGGCTTTTGCCAGACAGGGCAGCCGAATTGACGTTATGGTTTCGGCGCTCGGCGACGCCAAAAACCTGCAGGGCGGCACGCTGATTGCCACACCGCTGGTCGGCGCCAACGGCGAAGTATATGCCGTGGCGCAGGGGCAGGTTGCCGTCGGCGGCGTTTCGGCACGCGGCGCAACAGCTTCGGTTACCAAAGGGGTTCCGACTTCCGGACGCATTGCCAACGGCGCGATTATTGAAAATGAAATCCCTTTTTCGCTGGAGAGCCTGGATACTATCCGCATTGCCCTGCGCAACCCCGACTTTACGACGGCACGGCGGGTTTCGGATGCCATTAACGCCTTTTTGGGAGAGCAGACGGCCAAAGCGACCGACCCGGCAACCATTCAGCTGGACGTCCCGGATCAGTACAGGGACAAAATCGTCGACCTGATGACTAAAATCGAACAACTGCAGGTGCAGCCCGACCAGACGGCAAAAGTTGTCATTGACGAAAGCTCCGGCATCGTGGTTATCGGCAAAGACGTCAAAATCAACCGTCTGGCCATTGCCCAGGGCAACCTGACCATCAAGATTACGGACATGCCGATTGTATCGCAGCCGCTGCCGTTTTCCGACGGCACGACGGTTACGGGCGTAACTTCGGCGATTGACATTAACGAAAGCGTCGAAACCAAACTCAGCGTTCTGGATACCGGCGTCAACCTGCAGGAACTGGTAGACGGCCTGAACGCTCTCGGCGTCAGCCCGCGCGACCTTATCAGCATTTTGCAGGCCATTAAGGCCAGCGGCGCCCTGCAGGCAGATATTGAGGTAATTTAAGATGATGAGCCCGGCATTACATACCGATTACAGCGGACTGGCCATTGAGCGCCAGAAAAGCCTGATGGCAAGCGCCCAAAACGGCGGTACCGAAGAAATCAGACAGACGGCCGAGGACTTTGAGGCCTTTTTTCTGAGCCGCATGGTCGAAACCATGTTTGAGGGAATTTCGACCGACGGAATGTTCGGCGGCGGCAACGGCGAAAAAGTCTTCCGTTCGCTGCTGATAAACGAATACGGCAAGGCAATGGCCAAGACCGGCACCGTCGGGGTCGCCGACTATGTAATGAAGTCCATTCTGGAAATGCAGGAAGTTCAGTCTCAGGGCTTTATCGACGGAACAAAAAACAAAGAGGTGTAAGATGGAAAACCTGTCGCAGAAAGAAGAAATCAAAGCCAAAGCCGCGGATTATCTGGACATTGTCCGCAGTTTCTCCGAGCTGCTCAGAGAAGAAAACGACGCTCTGGAAAAGTTCGAGACGGATAAAGTCGCCGCATTATACGAGCAAAAAGTCAAACTGGTTACGGCCTATCGTTCCTTTGTGGCCTTTTTTATCAAAAATCAGGAAGGGCTGAAACTGCTGGATCAGGAAGACAAGCTGACCCTGCGCGAAGAAGCGCTGAAGCTTGACGAACTTCAGCATGAAAACAGCAAGCTTCTGCAAACCAGAATGAAAGTCAGCCAGACGATTATGGATTCCATTGTCAATCTGGCCAAAAACCGTACCAAGGCATACTCTACTTCGTACGGAAGCCAGGGCAAGTATTCGCCGCTGGACAACAGTAAAAACGCAATAGCGATAAACAGAACTTTATAGGAGTTTTTACCATGGCATTATTATCAGGATTGCAAACTTCCCTTACAGGAATGAAAGTGGCGCAGCAGCAGCTGGACATCATCGGCCGCAATGTCGCCAACGTGGATACGGAAGGCTATACCCGCAAGACGGCGGCGCAAAAAAACGTGGTTCTGGCCGGACAAAACGCCGGCGTCGCCCTCGGCAATATTACCCGCACCGTCAACGAAGGCCTGCTGCGGAGTTTTCTGGCGGCAAACAATGCCTATGGTACGGCCAACGGCAAAAGCCAGTATCTGAGCAAGACGGAAACCCTGCTCGGCACGCCGGAAGGCGATGATTCCATTTCGGCCAGCGTTGCAGACCTTCAGGCGGCTTTCAACACCTTTTCAACCGACGTCACTTCCGCGACCGGGCGTTATAATCTGTTAAATGCGGCGAACACGGTCACTTCGCGCCTGAACTACCTTTCGGAAGAAATACAGAAACTCCGCGGCGATGCTGACATGAGCATCAAGGAAGACGTTGACCAGATCAACAACCTGCTGGACGAACTGAAAACCCTGAACGACAAAATCGTCAAATATCAGGTCTTGGGCTATGACGGCGTTGCCGATTTGGAAGACCAGCGAGACTCTGCCCTGCGTGACCTCAGCGGCCTGATTGACATCAATTATTTCAAACGCGAAAACGGCGAAATGGTCATCCAGACCAAAAACGGCGTAACGTTGCTTGACCGCGACGTTCACAAACTGAGCCACAACTCGGTTGCCCAGGCCAGCGCGACAACTTCCTATGCCGGCGGCGGCATTTCCGGAATTTATGTTGACGGCGTCGACATTACCAATCAGATTGCCGGCGGCGAAATTCAGGGGCTCATCGAAATCCGCGACGTTACCCTGCCCTCGCTGCAATCGCAGCTGGATGAGCTTGCCGGCGTTCTGAAAACGCAGATTAACGCCATTCACAACCAGGGTACGGCTTACCCGAACACGCCATCGTCACTGACCGGCACCCGCAGCTTTATTGACCCTAATGCGCAGCATATCAGTATTGAAAACGGCGATGTCCGTTTCATCATCTTTGACTCGGAAGGCAATCAGGTTGCCACAACCAACCTCAACGGCGGTCTCGGCTTTACCGAGGGTACCGTTGCCGAGATGACCCAGCGTATCAATGACTGGCTGCAATCACCCGACGGTGCCAATCTGCCGCAGGCTTCCGCTGGCTTTGACGACGACGGACATCTGGTTATCGACACCGGCGACAGCGAATACAGCATTGCCATTATGGACGAGGCCAGCTCGACCGTCGGCAGCGAACAGAGCAGCGTCAGCATCAAGTTTGACGCCAACGGCGACGGCACTTACGACCGTACCGCCGAAGGTTTCTCAAGCTTCTTCGGACTGAACGACTTTTTCGTCAGCAACACCAACGAAGCCATTTATGACTCAAAAGTTGTCAGCAAAGGCATGAATCTGGGACTGAAAAACGTCGTTACCCTTAACTTCTCGGATACGTCGCACGGTCTGAACTACGGTTCCATCAACATTTATCCGAACGACAGCCTGCAGACCATTGTTGACAAAATCAACAGCGATCCGGTCTTGAACGAAAATATTCAGGCCTCGCTGGTTCCGAACGGCAACGGCTATGTTCTGCGAATTGTCAACGCGTCCGGAGAGCAGATGGAAATCAGCGAAAGCGTCGCTCCCGGCGGCCAGGGCGGCGTTATTGAAAAACTCGGTCTGGCGCCTTCGAATGCCGGCGTATCGTCGTCCATCAGCGTCCGTGAAGAGCTGCAGACGACCCCGGCCCTGATTGCCAACGGTTCGCCGCAGTATGACGTTGCCAGCAGCGAATACAAACTCAATCAGGCATCGAACACTATTGCCAACGAAATGGTCAAAGTCTTTACGGAATCGCAGTCGTTCGGACAATCAGGCACGTTGTCGTCAATGTCAACCACCCTGTCCAACTATGCATCGACCTTCGTCGGCAACATCGCGTCGGAAACCAACGAAGCATCCAAAACGCTGGCATATCAGCAGGAGCTGACAAATTCGATTTCAACCAAAGAAGCGCAAATAAGCGGCGTTGACATGGACGAAGAGCTCAGCCAGCTGATTGTCTTTCAGCAGAGCTACGCGGCCTGCGCTCAAATGTTTACGGCATCCAAAGAAATTCTGGACATGCTGCTGAATATGGTTAACTAGGAGGTATTGCCATGGTAAGAGTTCCAACTTATTCAACTTACATTAACATGATGAACGGCGCGCTTAAAAACAAGCAGCTGGTTGATCAGTACAGTTTTCAGTCGATTACGGGCCTGAAGTCGCAGACCTATTCCGGCTACGGCATGAGCGCTTACAGCATTGTCAGTCTGGAGGCGGCGCTGACCGTAAACAACAACTATATGGAAAACAACAGCATTCTTGAGGTAGAACTGAACACCATCAACACATCGCTGGAATCCATTCAGTCGACCATCAAAGACTTTAAAAGCATGCTGACTTCTTTCAGCGGTTCGGTCAGCGATACGTCGACCCAGAAAGACCCGGACAAGACCGGCGGCGAAATCACTTTTACCAGCGACAACAAGGCCGATTATCTGGGACGTTCGATTACGATTAACGGCACCACGTACACCTTTGCGGAAGACGCCATCGGCAACAACATCGACATCAGTGCCGCAACTTCCGCGCAAGACGTTATGGACGCGCTGGAAAACAAACTGCCTGCCAATGACAAATTCACGTTTAACGGCACGACTTTTTCCTACCCGCTGTACACGGTTGACAACACGTCTTCCATCCTGAACGCGAACGGCGTCAAAACCGGCACGCCGAAATCGGAAAGCAGCGCGCTGACGGGAAACCTTACGCCTGACTATACCGGCGGCGAAATCAGTTTCTCAAGCAACGACATCAACGACTATCTGGGCAAGACCCTGACCGTTAACGGCACAACATATACCTTTGCAACCAACGGCGACGGCAATAACATCGACATCAGCGGCCTGACCAGCGCCGAAGAAATCATGAACGCGCTGAAAGACAAACTGCCGAGCAATCCCGAATTTAAGTTCGAAGGCACCAAATTTTCTTTCCCGCTGTATACCATCAACGGAAGTTCAACGGTTCTGAAGGCCAACGGGGTTACGACCGGCGAGCCGCATACGATGAGCAATGACCAGTATCAGGAGATGAAACAGTTGCAGACAACCGCATTTTCAACGCTGAAAATGCTGGTTGACAGCCTCAACACCTTTGTTAACGGAAAATATCTGTTCGGCGGCGGAAACACGACCCAGGCGCCGATTAATTTCCCGTTCAACTCGCTGGAAGATTTTCAGAACTATTATGACGGCATTAACATTAAATTCCCGGAAAGCGCCGCGGCCAACCTGACCAACATGTCGATGGACGGCAAAAGCGTCGGCAATCTGACTATTGCGTCAACCGGCGGCAATACGGCCACCCTGACAGCCGGAAACGCCGGCGGTTTTCTGAAAGAAGGCATTACCGCCAATGACCGTACGACCGGCGACCTGACCTTTAACCGCGAAAACGGAACAATCAAGGCTACCCAGCATGGCGCGTTTTCTTCCCTGAAAGCCGGCGACACCATCGTCATCGGCGGCGACGGCGCCGGGGCAAACGCCAAAGCCTATACCATCAAGTCCGTTTCTTCCGACGGCAAGACCATTACGGTTGACGAAGATACGCCGATTATAGAAAGCACGACGATTTCGCCCAACGACGACGTTACCTTCTCGACCTCTTTCCCGGTCGGCTCGGTCATCAACATGGAAGGCTTCGGCAGCAACACCGTGCCGCGGGTTCAGGTTACGGGCATCAGCGACGACGGCACGACACTTTATGTAACCGCTGACCCCGGATATCTGCCGGACGAAGGAAACCCGCAGGTTATTGACGCTTCGGGAAAATGGAGCATGGAAACCCAGTCTTATTATCAGGGCGGCACCCTGTCTTCCAGCAAGATGATTTCCGACAACCAGAGCCTGACTTTTGATATCAACGGGCAGGACGCGGTATTTGAACAGATGTTCCGCGCCCTCGGTCAAATTGCCCAAGGCAATCTGGTCGACACGCGCAATCCGGCTGACGGCACGGACAGTCTGATTAACTCCGATCAGGCCATGGACCGGGTAATGGACTCGCTGGATTTGATTCAGAACGCCCTGTTCAACTCTTCGGCCGATACGTCCACTTCCAACCCGGATTTATATTCAATTCTGGCCAAAACCAATTCAAACACGGTACTGTTAAACAACGTGACGGAAAACCAGACGCTGGTAAAAAACAATCTGGAAAACAACATTTCGTCACTGAAAAACGTCGACAAGACGGAGGCTGCGACCAAACTGCTGCTGGCGGTAGAAAACCTGCAGGCTTCCTATTCGGTCATGCAGACGACCATGAGCTTGTCGATTTTGGATTACCTCAAATAGAATGCGGAGGTAATCGGGGCAGAGAAAAGGCCTTTCCAGAAAGGAAAGGCCTTTTCCTTTAAGCGGGTGCCGATTACCTCTCGCGCCGGATGGCCCTGATATTGCGGATATAGGCAATATCGGTTTCGAATTTTTCCAAATCAACCGGAAGCTTGCGGCGCCAGTTCGGATGTTTGTCCCGGTCAACGCCCGGAAGGTTCTGCATTTTTTCAACATGAAAAATGTCTTCCGGCTGCGCCAGAAAAACTTTGGAAACCGAACGGGCGGCAAAACGATGAACCGCCTCTTCAATTCCTTCGGGATAGGCTTCGCCGTAGATATAATCGCCTTTGCGAAGGTTGTCTTCCGGCCAGACGCCGTTAATGTCCAAAACATGAAGGAGTTTCCAGCGATCGACTTCGCGCTTCTGGTAGGCATGGGACTGTGTTTCATCATTGTCAATAATGTTCAAGCTGCGCATGAGGGCAATGTCATATCCGAACCACCACATCCGCAACGGCGCCATGTCGTGGGTGCCGATTGAGGTAAACGCATATTCGGGATACTGCTGCGGACTGCGAAAATCGCCCCAGCCGGCGTCAAAACGCTCAGCCCAGAGGACGCCCAGAGAATAGACATTGCGGGCGCGCAGCGTGTCAATGAAACCTTCGGGCACGTTGCCGATGCTTTCGCCGACAATCATGCACTGGTTCAAATGGCTCTCCAGCGCGACGATATTGAGCATATCGCGAAAATTGAAATAAAGGTAAGTTCCGGCAGTGCCGCTGTCGGGAATTATATACAAACGCATCAATCCCATAACATGGTCAATGCGCAACGCGCCGGCCGAACGCATATTGGCACGCAGGATTTTGATAAAAGGCTGATAGCATTTTTCCTTGAGGACAAAAGGGTTAAAGGTGCCAAGACACCATTTTTGCCCGGCAGGAAAAAAAGCGTCCGGCGGCGCGCCTGCGCCGACACCGGGAATAAACAGTTCCGGATCGCTCCAAACTTCGGTGCTTTCAGAATTGACGCCGACCGGCAAGTCACGGTAAAAGCCGAGACGCATGCCGCATTCCACTGCGGTCTGATGCGCCAGATCAAACTGCCGCTCCGCTTCAAACTGCATATACTTAAAGAACTCTATGCGTTCTTTGTGCGAAGTTATGTATTTTTGAATCGCCTCGGTGTTGAAATTCTGAAACTCTTTTTCCCATGCCCGCCAGCCGCCGCACCATCCCGACGCGCATTTTTCGTCATACAGGCATTGGAAAACGGCCATCTTGTCCAAGTCGACGCCCTTGCTTTCGCAGAAACGCTGATAATCCGTCTGGCGCTTCTGGTCCTTGCCGAACTTGAACCGTTTGTAAAATTCGCCCAGCAATTTTACCTTAAGGCGATAAACCTCGGTATACTTAATCAGTTCGCTGCCGCGGAGTTCCTTAATCAGCTCCAGATTATCCTCCCGGTCGGACGGCGTAAACTCCGGCACATTTTCAATGTCGATATATATCGGGTTCATAAACAGGCGGCTCAGCGAACTGTAAGGGCTGGCGTCTTCCGGATAGGTATGATTCAGCACGTTGAGCGGATTGAGACCGATGACATTGGCGCCGCTGCGGGCGGCGATCTTGACCAGTTCGGACAGATCCGTAAAATCGCCGACACCCCAATTGCGTTCGCTTTTCAGCGAATAGAGCTGTATATTGAAACCCCAGACCTTGCCGCCGGACAATGCGGCATTTTCAAAACAGCGGCGGGGCGCCACGGCCAAAGTCGAAAAGAAAAGGTCTTCATCCATCTTAAAGGTCAGGCTGTAATAGCCGAAACTCAGCGCCGTATTGATGCGCACCTCTATCCGTGCCAATTCCGTACCGTCCAGAACATAGCGCTCGCCGGTATCACTGACGCGAAAAGACAGCTGACCGAAAATGCCGGGGCCGGAATTCTCAGGCGCGGCGATAATATCAAAGGCGGCGCCGAGACGCGAAACGGGAACAACCGCGCTGAAACTGACGTCACCTTCTTCCACGACATAAATCGTATCCAGCGTTTGCATCCAGCGACGGCGTTCTATTTCGGCCAGCGACACATTGACATCATCTGCCGTCCAGGCTTTAAATCCCAGACTGTCGGCAATAAAGCGGATAACGTCTTCGCTGACTTCATAATCTTTTTTAATCAGTCCGGCGTCGGAAAAGCGCACCGAAAGTCCTAACTTTTCCGCCAGAAGCCTGAGATTTTCCTCCATCTGATTTCCCCTTGTTTTCTATCGTTTAATTTCAAAAACCAGCACGCTCCAGCCGGGAACCCTGATTGTTTTGTTTGAGGCCGGCACACCGGTAAATTTGGAAGAACTGTCCAAAAGCAGATTCCAGGTCATCGTGTTGTCAATATCGGGAAGCTTCCAGCTCAATTCGTTGAAGTCAGCATTAAAAATGCACATGACGTAGCGGCTGCCGCCGTAAACGCAATAAGACAAAGACTTACGGTTTGCGTCATGCCAATCCGCTTCGGCAAACTCGTAGCCTTTTTCCGTATACCAGGTAATATCCTTGACGCCGCTGCGGCTGACCGGACGCCCGGTAAAGAAATGACGGCGTTCGAAAATTCTGAGCTTCTTGCGCAACTGCACCAGTTTTTTGACAAAGCGGGCAAAACTCCGGTTCTCGTCGGTAATCGCCTCCCAGGCAATCCAGGTCAGCACGTTGTCCTGGCAATAAGGATTGTTGTTGCCGAACTGGGTATGCGCAAACTCATCGCCGGCCAGCATCATCGGCGTCCCAAAAGACAGCAGCAGCGTCGCCATCAACGCCCGGCCGCGGGCGTAGCGGTTGGAAGTGACGGTTTTGTTGTCGCTCTCGCCTTCGGCGCCGGAATTCCAGCTCCAGTTGCTGTCGCTGCCGTCACGGTTTTCTTCGCCGTTGGAATTGTTGTGTTTGCCGTTATAACTTACCAAATCGCGCAGTGTAAAACCGTCATGCGCCGTGATAAAGTTGACGCTTGCCCAAATATCGCGATTGTTATAATTAAAGACATCGGACGATCCGGCTATGCGGCTGGCAAGTTCGGGCGTCTGACCCAAATCGCCTTTCCAGAAACGGCGCACGACATCGCGGAACTTATCATTCCATTCGGCCCAACCCGGCGGAAACCCGCCGACCTGATAGCCGCCGTAACCGACATCCCAGGGTTCGGCAATCAGCTTGCTCTGCTTCATCAGCGGATCCTGCAGCGTGGAATATAAAAAACCGCTCTGCTGGCTAAAGGCCAGATTATGACGGCTGACCGTCGTTGCCAGGTCAAAACGGAAACCGTCCACATGCATTTCCTTAACCCAATAACGCAGCGAATCCATAACCAACGTTAAGACATTCGGATGCTGAACGTTAAACGTCGCACCGCAACCGGTCGTATCAAAATAATAACGCCGGTTTTCGGGATTGAGAATATAGTAGGATTCATTGTCAATGCCGCGATAACACAAAGTCGGACCGAGCTGGTTGCCCTCCCCGGTATGGTTGAACACGACGTCGAGAATAACCTCGATATTGTTTCTGTGGAGGGTTTTGACCATATCCTTAAATTCGCGGATATCGTCACGGCTCAGGTAAGACTGCTCGGGAGCAAAGAAGGTAAAGCTTTCATATCCCCAGTAATTGTCAACAATATAACCCTTTTTGTGCCGGTTGCCGAAAAAGGCGTGAATCGGCAGCAGTTCGACCGCGGTAATGCCCAGCCACTTAAGATAGTTGACAACCGACCGGTGCGACATGCCGGCAAAAGTGCCGCGTTTGGCATCGGGAACTTTCGGATGCAGGCGGGTAAATCCGCGGGTATGGGTTTCGTAAATCACGGTATCTTCAAAAGGACGGCGCAACGGTTCGTCGCCTTCCCAGTCGTAGGCGTCGTCAACAACCACGGACTTCGGCACATAGGGCGCGCTGTCCAGTTCGGAGAAAGACAAATCCTTGTCCGGACTGTCCCAGTCGTAGCCGAAAATGGCCTTATGCCAGATGAGCTTGCCGACCAGCTGCCGGCCATAGGGATCAATCAACAGCTTGTTCGGATTAAAACGCTTGCCCTCTTCCGGCCTGTAAGGGCCATAAACGCGGTAGCCGTAGACCTGCCCCGGCTCCAGTCCCGGCACATAGATATGCCAGATGCTGTTGTCATTTTCGGTTATGGCGTAACGCTGCACCTCCTGCGCGCCGGTTTTGTCAAACAGGCAAAGCTCAACCTTTTCGGCATGAGCGGAAAACAAGGCAAAGTTAACACCCTTGCCATCGTAAACCGAACCGAGCGGATAGGGTTTTCCGATTGTGGGTTTGCTGCCTGCCATTGTTTTTCTCCCTTATGTTAAAAATCAGCGTATCGGCTTAATTACGATGGTTGACAGAGGCGGAAGCGTTATCTGGACGGAATAAGGTTTCATATTCCACTCCTGTTCCTGCGCTTCCATAAAGCCTTCGTTCTTGACGCCGCTTCCCCAGTAGTTTACATCGTCGCTGTTAAAAATTTCCTGATATTTGCATTTTTCCAGAACACCGACGCGGTAATCCCTGCGAACCACCGGCGTAAAGTTGCATATGACAATCAGATAATCGCCGGGCTGCGTGCCTTTGCGAACATAAGAGATGACGCTGTCATCAGCGTTGGAATGTTCAATCCACTCAAAACCGCGGTAGTCGAAATCGACCTCATAAAGCGCCGGATTTCCCTTATACATCAGGTTAAGGTCGCGGACACAGTTCTGCATGCCCTTATACATCGGATATTGCAGCAGATGCCAGCGCAGGCTTTCTTCGGCGTTCCATTCCCAATCCTGCCCAAACTCGTTGCCCATAAACAGCAGTTTCTTGCCCGGATGGGTAAACATGAAGCCGTAATAGGCTCTCAGGTTTGCAAATTTCTGCCACTCGTCGCCCGGCATTTTGGCCAGCATGGAGCCTTTGCCGTGTACCACCTCATCGTGTGAAATCGGCAGAATGAAGTTTTCGTTAAACGCATAAAGCAGACCGAAAGTCAGCATGCCGTGATGATATTTGCGGTGCACCGGATCCTTGCTGATATAGCGCAGCGTGTCGTTCATCCAGCCCATGTTCCACTTGTAACCGAACCCCAGGCCGCCCATGGAAGTCGGACGCGAAACCATCGGCCAGGCCGTCGACTCTTCGGCGCAGGTAAAGGCGCCTTTGTTGTGGCCGTAAACAAGCTCGTTCATCTTGCGCAGAAAAGATATGGCCTCAAGGTTTTCGTTGCCGCCGTAGATATTGGGAATCCACTCGCCGTTTTTGCGCGAATAGTCCAGATACAACATGGAAGCGACCGCGTCAACGCGCAGACCGTCAATGTGATATTCCTTCAACCAGTAGAGCGCGCTGGCGCAGAGAAAATTGCAGACCTCGGTACGACCGTAGTTATAAATTTTGGTTCCCCAATCGGTATGTTCGCCCTTGCGCGGATCGGCATGCTCGTACAAATGCGTGCCGTCAAACTCGACAAGGCCGTGACCGTCCTTGGGAAAATGCGCCGGCACCCAGTCCATGATAACGCCGATGCCGGCCTGATGAAATTTGTCAATCATATAGCGGAAATCGTCCGGATTGCCGAAACGCGAAGTCGGCGCGAACATGCCGGTAACCTGATACCCCCAGGAAGCGTCCAGCGGATGTTCGGACAGCGGCAGAAACTCGACATGCGTAAAGCCCATGTTGCCGACATAGGGGACAAGATAGTCGGCAAACTCGCGGTAAGTCAAATATTCTTCGCCATGTTCGCCCTTGCGGCGCCAGGAACCGAGATGAACCTCGTAAACGGACATCGGACGGTCGAAACTGTTGGCCTGCTCGCGGTAGTTCATCCAGTTTTCGTCTTCCCAATGATAATTTTCGATGTTGTAAACGACAGATGCCGTATTCGGCCTTTTTTCGGAATAAAAAGCAACCGGATCCGACTTAACCAGTATGTAGTCCTGCTGGGTTTTGATTTCGTATTTGTAAAGTTCGCCCTGCCCGATGCCGGGAATGAAAATATCCCAGACGCCGCAGGTCGGATGTTTGCGCATAACGTTGACACGTCCGTCCCAATTGTTGAAGCCGCCGACGACGGAAACACGCTTGGCATTCGGCGCCCAGACGGCAAAACTTACGCCGGCCACGCCGTCCATCGTCATCGGATGCGCACCGAGTTTTTTATACATGTCAAGATGGGTGCCTTCGGCAAAGAGATAGGCGTCGATGTCGCCGATATTCGACTGAAAACGATAGGCATCTTCGGCCATATAGGTATTGCCCAAGTCGTTTTCGATTTTGAAACGATAGGCGAAATTTTCCCCGACGCCGAGGTTAATCTGATAGAAGCCGCGATCATCAAGTTTGGTCATCATCCCCAGCGACGTGCCGTCGTTTTTCAGGACCTCGATTGAACGCGTATTGGGTTGATATGCGCGGATAAAGACCTCTTTGCTGCCCTTATCGCGATGAATTCCGAGTACGGCAAAAACATTGCCGTGGTCGCCGTTGATTACAGCCTGCATTTCTTCTTTAGATAACAGATATTCCATATAGCCCCCTATAGCCTTAGACATAATTAATTTTGATAATAGTTCAGCCCTTTAAAACCTAGATATAAATTCTTATAATATTAAATGCAAGCAAATTGAGAGGCTGTTATCTTTTATTTTGCAGAATCAATATTATCACTCGATTTGTTATTGACGTATAAAATTTTGAATGTATATTAGAACGTGTTGAGCAAACATTTTTTATTTTTATTTGGAGTTAGTTATGGTTAAAAATAATGAAAATGCAATCAAAGAAGCTGCCTACTATCTGTGGGAAAATGCCGGCCGCCCGATGGGGCAGGACGAGTATTTCTGGTCTTTGGCCGTAGCTCAGTTTTCTAACAACTGCAAGTCTTCTTCCTGCAAGTCTGCCACTTCCGGCAGCGCCAAGAAGAGCACTGCTTCCGCCAAGAAAACCAGCAGCAAAAGTTCTTCCTGCAAGAGCGCTTCTTCGACCAAAAAATCCGCAAAATAATTGCGTTTTTTTGAAGTTGAAAAAATGAAAAAACCTCTCTGGACAGAGAGGTTTTTTTGTGGGCGAAATCCGTTTGTCAGACACCTTGTTTCCGCGCGGCAACGACATATCCCCAAACTTCGGAATCACCCTCGTTGCGCAGTTTTTCCCGGCTGATTTTTTCCAGCTCGAAACCGGTTTGCAAAAGCAGTTTTTCAATATATTCGCGGCGGTGCAGAAAACGTCCGGAAATGTGCAGAAACCAGTCGGAATCGTTTAAGGAATTTTCCGAAACGGTAAAGATAACACGGCCGTTTTTTTTCAGTGCCCCGAACAAAGCGGAAAACAGGTTTTCAAGGTCGCCGATATAGGTAAAAACATCGGCGGAAACCACCAGTCCGTAACGCGCTTTCACATTGTTCAGCCAGTCTGTAATCTCCCGGCAAATCAACTTGTTATAAACTTTTTTGGCCGCGGCTTCCCACAACATTCCGGCCGACAGATCAACGCCTTCCAGACCACGGAAAGAAGCATATTTTTTCAGGAAAACCCCGCAAAGCCCGGTACCGCATCCGGCATCGAGAATCCTCATTTTCGGATGTTTTTTTTCGCCGTAAATATCCCTGAGGAATCCGAGAATCAAATCCGGCGCACGATATTCCAGACTATGCAGAACCTGCTCAAAATCGGGGGCGAAAACATCAAAAATATCGCGCACGTAGCCGGGCGGCGCGACCGGTGCGGAACGCCCGTCGGACAAGGCTTTGCCCATATGCCGCACAACCGGATTTTCAGGATATTTCTCCAGCCACTTTCGGGCATAACCGCCGCAGAGGGAATCCGCCTTTTCCAACGAAGCTTCATAAAGAAGGTAGCCGAAATTTATGTGGTGCGCTTCGTCGCCGCCGCTTTTTTCCACAGCCTGCCAGCCGTTTTCGAGCGCTTCTTTCCAGAGCGATTTTTTCTGGTAAGCCTGCGAAAGATAATTGTATATCCAGGGATCGGAAGAATCGATTTCCGCCGCTTTGGCAAAAGCGTCCAACGCCGCGTCAAAAACGCCGTTTTCCAGCGCCGCATTTCCCAGCAGCGTCCAGGCTTGCACCGATCCGGAATCCAGAGCGGCGGCGCTTTCAGCATGTTTTGCGGCGGCGGCATAATCCCGCAGTTCAAAATATGTATTGGCCAGGTTGATTTCGGCGACGTAATAGCCGGGACGCAGTTCGGCGGCCTGCCGATAATATTGCAGCGCGGCGGCATAGTCTTTTTTGCGATAAAGAACATTGCCGAGATTTATCAGCGCCGGCAGACTTTCGGCATCAAGTTTCAGAGCCTGACGCGAATATTTTTCCGCCGCTTTCAGATCATCGGTTTCATAACAGGCGATAGCCAGATTGGTCAGCGCCGGCAATGATTTTTTGTTGACCTTATGCGCCTTGAAATAATATCCGGCAGCGGCCTTTTTGTCGCCCAGCGCGTCAAAGCAGTTGCCGCTGCTGACGAGATAATCGTCGCGCCTGGGAAAATTCTGCGACAGTTCAAGCCATGCGGAAAGCGCCTGCGCGTATTCTCCGTTTTGGTAATGGCTTCTGGCTGTTTCTTCAAGACCGGACAATTGCGAATCCTTTATAATGCTTTTTCGGTTATTGATATAATCAGCATTTTTTAGTAAAAAAACTATTGACGTTGCGAGATAAATAATATATTTATTTGGGCAATGATGGGGGTATGGCGGAATTGGTAGACGCGCTAGACTCAAAATCTAGTTCTGGCAACAGAGTGTGAGTTCGATTCTCACTACCCCCACCAATTAGAAAGGCTTGTAAATCAAAGGTTTACAAGCCTTTTTTTGTTTCTTAAAATTAAAGTTTCAATAACCATTTTCAAACTTTTTCAGAGTCTGAATTCAGACTCTGTGTTTTTAGACACTTTAAAATAAAAAAAAGTTGCGATTTTATTTTCGCAACTTTTTTTATTTTAATATGTTTTTAGCTTTCCGAATTATCGATAATCTCAACTTCTGCCGTTTCTAAAATAAGTTCCATAGGCATGTCTTTCGGTTTTACCACCTCATTGTTTGCATAATAAAGTTGGCGAAAGGCAGAAAAAGCCTGTTCATATTTATACTTTTCCCCATTAAATGTAAATATTTGACCATTTTTAACATTTCGAACTTGTACAAACCTATTCTGCATTATTTATTACCTCGCCGTTCTTGTTCCTCTTTATATATTTCTTCAACAACATAATCATCAAGATTGGATAAAACAGAAGATAGTTGGGTTATATCGATTAAATGAATATAATGTGTCTGAGTATATCCCCAAGAAAAAGTATACCCATCAACTATTCCATTTTCTTTTCTTACGTTACAAGGAACAGGAACTTCATAAATTACTAAAAAACCACTATCCAAGCATTGACAAATTAGTTCTAGCCATAAATATTCTTTTTTTTCAGCGTCATTGTCGAAATCCTCATTTTCATATTGCGCTAAAACGCTGTCTTTCAGTGACCAATTAGATATTATTTGACTTTCCAAAAAGCGTCTATAATTTCCTCTTTCAAATCGTTAAACTCATCTTCGATTTTAGGTAAATCACAACAAGGAATAATCCTACAACGTCCATTATATTCTTGTTTTATATTTTTTAATTTAAGTTCATTCATTGTTTGCAGACTCCGAAAGCTTTTCCAGCTCAAAATCGGAATAATCCGGCCATACGCTGCCGCAATCTTCAGCCGAATGTTCGGCGGCGAAATCGTCCGGAATATTATCGTCAAGAATAACAATTCTGCCATTTTTATCTTTTCCAGTAAGTCTATACATATTCTTTCCTTTCTGTTTGAGGTTAAGCCGCCGGCAAATAAGCAGTATATTTCTTTATGGCGTCGCGTGCCATGGCTGAGTTACGCGGCAAATATACTTCTAAGATTCGGCGGCAAGTATCAATTTTATGGCCGGATACGGCAGAAATTTGTGCTTCGGTACAACCGGCTTCAGCCAAACGAACAACCGCCGTCCGCCGTAAATCTAAAAATTTGCAGCGAGAAATCTCCGGATATTCTTCAGCAACAACTTTCCGAACACGCGCGAAAATATGGTTAAACGCCGCACGGGTAAATTTTTGGCCGGTTATATCGGACTTAATGATAAGTCCGTTATGATCCGTGTATTTATCCAAACGGGCTTTTAAAATCGGGTGGACTGGAACGCAGATATACGCCTTTGTTTTATACTGTCTAACCAAAAAGACGCCGCTTTGATAATCTCGCCAATCAAGGCTTAATATATCGCCCTCGCGTTGCGCCATATAAGCCGCTAATAAAATTGAAGTGCCAAAATTGAAATATCCGAGTTTATCCGCCGCACGGACAAAGGCTTCTTCTTCCTCAGGCGTCCAAACGACCGTGCGTTGCTCAATACTGGACAGTCCCGGACGGGACGCTAGATTAACTAGTAAATCGCCTAAATCAAGAGCATAATTGAACAACAGGCGCAGAACGCGAACCGTTGCGTTTGCTTTCCACTCTGATTTCTTGGCAAGAGCTTCCCAAAATTCATGAACTGATTTGCGGGTTATCGCTGAAACTGGAACTTTGCCGGCCCATTTTTGGATAATTTCAAGCCGATAATCATAATCGGCTTTGGTATTATCCGCTAATTTGCGGTATTCTTTGCTCTTTTTATAAGAGCAAATAAGGCTTTCAACGCTATTAACGACCGGAACTTGTGAAACGTCGGAATCTCCGTTGCGCCAGCCGTCCAACTCGGCATTGATTTTTTCAGCTTCGGCAATAGCCGCTTCAAAAGTATCGGACAGCCGGCGGCACTTCCAACCTTGACTTCTTAATTTTGTTGACGGTTGCCAATAATAACAGCCGCCGCGTTCAACTAAATGTCTGACTTTAATGTTTGCCATTGCTTTTTCCTTTAAATGTTACTCTGCTTAACCTTAAAAGGCGGCTCTACATTAAAGCAAGGACGCTTTTTGCCGTTGCTTTGCTTGAGCGCAATCGTTTTAATAAATAAACTGACGGCTTCAGGCGTTGCATATTTCTTTATTTCACGCAAGAAAGATATATCTTCTTCGGATATAATTTCTCCGAACTGGCGAAGTTCAGGAAAGAACCAAGCCAAAGGCGCGTCAAGGGCTGTACATATTGAAACAAATACTTTCAACGGAATTTGCGTCAAACCGCGCTCATATCCGGAAAGACATTGCTGCGTAATGTCAATTTTTTGTGCTAACTCCGTTTGTGAAATATTGCGTTCACGACGGGCAGTTACAATCTTTTTGCCGATATTCTTTGAAAAATCCATTGTTCTTCCTTTACAACAATGCAGCGTTTGCAGCCAGCAGCTTTTCATAACATGGAGCTTTAGCATTGTCGTTCAGGCAATAAGCTGAAGACAATTGCAAGTCAAACCAATAATCAACTTCTTTATCTAGCCACATTAGATTGTAACCGTTAAGCCGCTTCGGCAACGGAAAATTTTTAGATTTGTTAAGATTCTTATAATTTTGATAAACCCACGAAACCGAACGATTGAAACGCTCGGCAACCTCAACAATATTAACAAATTTTGACATTTTAAATAAATCCTTTGTGGTTTTTACTGGTTACAATAAAAACATGCAACAATTAAAATGTCAATATAAATTTGTTGTAATTATTTTGAACCCAGCAACGGAGTTGCTTTTATTAAATGAATAAAGCGTTCTCTTTCTTCAGGTGTTAAAGCACGGAACGCGCTTAAAACCTCGGCTTCTTCATTATTATTCGGCGTTGTAGTTTCGTTTATTTTAAGTGTGGAAAAAATATTTTTAGCAACAACCGGCAAGAGCGAAAAGAAAGCCAGCATTAAACCATCATTAACGCTTAAATCCTCGGTTTCGGACTTAAAATCTTTTAATTCGGCTTCGCTTATTCCAAGCATACGCGCCGTTGTTCTAACATCGGCTCCGGCAAACTCAAAAGTTGCCTGCAAAAACTTGTGGATATTTTTTAACTCCTGCGCAGTCATTTTATCATAACCGCTATCAACCTCTATCAAGTCGCTAGGATTGCAATTCAAAGCACTTGCTAGCTTTTGCACCTGTCGCAGGCTTTGTATCGGTTTGCCTTTCTCTATTAAAGAGATTGTTTGCTGGTGGACTCCGGAGAGTTCCGAAAGTCGATTTTGGCTCAAACCTCTTGAAAGCCTTATTTTCTCAAGTTTTGTTGTCATATATAACCCCTATTTTTACTATTTATTTATGGTTACAACAAAAAACGATAAAAGAAAAACATAAAATAATTGTTGACATCTTTATTTTATAACCATAATATCATTGTAGTTACAACTTTTTGAGGGCTTATAAATGATTGTCATTTTATCATCGTCATCGTGGTCGCCATTATTACAAAATGAATTATCACGATTTTTAGAAAGAATAGACATGACAAAAGATGACATCACTTTACAGCTCGGCGAACGTTGGGCGCAAGCACTCAAAAAATATTTTGGTAACAGAAACGCGGCCAAAGAAATCGCCCGCACTTTTGACGTTGAAGTCAGAACAGCGCGCGGTTGGTTAGACGGCTCCGCTCCGTATATAAAATACATATACATCGCGGGTCAAAAAATCGGGGCTAAATTTGTCGCGGAGTTTCTAACTCCAAATAGTTTGTGGTCAACATATTCTGATATAGATGAAGCGTTGGAAAAGCTGGAAAAAGAAATTTGTCAGCTCCGCAGACAAATTGAAACCCTGAAACAGGAAAGCGGCAAATGAAGAAATTTGTCGTTTTCCTGCTTGTTTTAATTGCGAGGTTTCTTAACAAAATGGCGGATTCCACTTTTAAGTTGGGGCAAAAAATAAATGGAAGACATTAAAATTGATGAAATAGCTAACGCCTTGCGAGCGGATATTCTCAATTTGTGCCACGCTATCGGCCTGCAAGGAAAAACCGACGGCAACGATTTTGTTGCTTTTAATCCGACAAGAGCCGATAAACATCTCGGTTCTTTTCGAGTTTGTATTCGCGGAGCCAAACAAGGTATTTGGGCCGAATTTGCTTCCGGAGAACGCGGCGACCCCCTCGACCTCATCAATTATTGCATTTTCAGAAATCAATCAAACAAACACGACGCTATTGAGTGGGCTAAACAATATCTCGGCCTTAACTTCAACCACAAAGGCGATTTGGAGAAAGTAAGGCAGAGAGCCGCAGAACAGCAAAAGAAAGCAGAAGAAGAACAGAAAAAAGAAAACGAATTTTTTAAGCGGCGCGCACAAAAAATCTTTTTAAGTGCGGATCCGCTCATTAAAAATACGCCGGCAGAAAAATATTTCAACAGCCGCGGAATTGATTTTTCTATTTTAGGAAAATATGTCAGCACCCAGCTTAATTTTTCCTTGCGCTATTAAAGCCAGGTCTTCACGCTGCGGTGCCGATTTTTTGTAAAAATCCGCAGACAACTTCTTTCCTGCTGGTCTTCCGCGTTTCTTTTCTTCTATGGTTTTCTCCCTGTTTGGTTACAAAAAAACAGGCGAGAGTCGATTTATTGACTCTTGCCTGATTCAATCCTAAAATTATTGTCTCGCTAATAATTTCAGGAAATTGAAAATGACAAATATGATTGATCAATTCGAAACTCACGATTTTGGACACATGCACTTTAACGTTAGATATGACAAACAAACAAAAGACATGCTGGTTTGCTTTTCTTATGGCCGAAAAAGCGACCGCTGCCTTGTTCATAAGGATGTGCCGCAATTTATTTATGATGCTTTTAAAAACATCCCGGCAGAAAACGCGCTTGATTTTTATACAAAGAATATCAAAGACGTTTATCATTACGAGTTATCTCCAACGACCAAGAAAATTTGACAGTTTCGTCCTTTTCATAAAAGACCTCAAACCCCTCAAAAGTTGTTTTGGCTTTAGGTTCTCTTAACTTTTCGATTAATAATCTGATGAGAATATCTGCCGAAATAACTTCAGAAAGTGTTTTAATTAATTGCTTTTTCATTTCGGCGCCTCACTTTCATCCTTATTCTGAGGTTCATTGTCGTTGGCGATATTAAAAAAATCATTCGGCGTAACTGCACCATTGGTATATTCAAAAATTTTTTGCATACTTTCCGGCCGTGGGTATCGTTTACCTCTTACCCAACGCAGTACTACTGTATGTCGTAAATTTAGATCACCCGCTAAGTCACTGACCTTTTTATTATTCCTATCTAAATATTCTTGAAGTTTCATATCAACATACCTCCGAAGAATATCCTAAATATATTTGGTTTATTCTGTAAACAACAAAAACAAACATATTTGGTTTATGTTGATAAACTGGATTTTATTACGTTGAAATGTATAAACCTTTTTGGTATAATTGTCGCGTATTCAAAGAGGTATTATAATGGCTGATAAAGTTATAAAAAATAATATTAAAGAACTTCGTAAAAAAAGAGGGTTAACGCAACAACAGTTAGCTGAAAAAATTGGCATCAGCCAAGTACATCTGGGAAGGTTAGAAAGCAATGCCCGCTCTATGGATTTAGAACAGGTTGAAAAAATTGCGGCAGCCTTAGGGGTAAAACCTTTTGATATATTACCTCAGGAGTGGCAACCGGAAGAAATAACCCCTGAAGAACGTGAGATTTTACGAATGATAAGAAAAACAACCACACCTCAAACCGCAAATAATAGCAATACATCTTCGGAAAAAAACGATGCGGCAGATACTAAACAATCGTTACAAATTCCGCTTAAAACAAATATAAAGGAACTATAGCTCATGAAAAGAAGCGTCATTTTATTGCCTTTTTTATTGTCCGGTTGTTTTATGTATAACAATTTAAAATGTTCGTTTACAAATACTTGTGTTGGATATGGAGAAGAACAAGAACAGAAAGCAAGCCAAGCAGCCGAAAGTTTATTACATACACGTTGTTCTATGCTAGGCTTAAAGCGCGGTACAGATAAATATATTGATTGTCGAACTAAGCATGATCGTGTTTATAATGAAGATGTAAATGCTTACGGTGTAGTTGAAGCATATATGTTGCTTCAGGCCAATTATCAGTCATGGCAAACTACTTGTGAAAAATATGGCACAAAAGTCAACACATCAGCTTATAACCGTTGCTTTAACAAGCAAGAGGAAACTTATGTAAATCAAAGAAAAGAAGATTACGAATTTCAAAAAGCGTTGGCATTAAGGCCAGTTATAAATACTTATACGACCAGCACAAATACAACAACATTTTATTAAGATGTAAGCCATGCCTGCTGACCACGATACTTGCAGTTCTTTTTATGTTGACGAAAGTGGCGATTTAACTTTTTTCGTTAAAAACAAGCCGGTAAACTTTAACAGTTCAACTGTTTCAAAGTATTTTATGATTGGCATGATTCGCCTAAAATCCGACAGGAAAGAAGTTTCTACGGCCTTTAACAGCTTACGTAATGAGTTGTTGCAGGATCCTTTCGTTAAAAAAATCCCGTCAGCTCATAAAATTTCCCAAATGTTTCATGCAAAAGATGATGCTGACATCATCCGCAGGGAAGTGTTTAAGCTCATTAAGAAATTTGATTTTTCTGCTCAGGTCATCGTCCGGAGAAAACAAACTATTCTTGATAAAGTTAAAGAGCAATATAAACAAACCGGCATAAAAACCACAATATCGGAGAAAGATATATACAATTCTATGATTTCTGCGCTTTTCAAGCGTTCTCTCCATAAAAATGACTGTCAAATATATTTTTCCCAGCGCGGAAAAACATTTAATGAAGACAGTTTGAAACAAGCTATTGAGCGTGCTAAAAGAAATTTTTTCTTAAAATATAAAATAGAAAATAAACACAAAATTGATGTTTTTTCCAGCCAGCCGCAATACCATGTCGGCTTGCAGATTATAGATTATTATTTGTGGGCTCTTCATCGTTTTTATAATTATGAAGATGATTCGTATTTTAATTTGCTTAAAGATGATTTTAAACTGATTATTGATTTAGATGATAAAAGACACCATGCTTATGGTGAATACTATGATCGCAAATATAATCCCATATCTCTGAATAAAATAAAAGGAGCAAGCTAGGCTCAGATTGGTTTTACCTCCAAGCACACTGCCAAAAGGGCAGACGTTCGCTTTACTCCTATGTCTATAATGTAACATCTATTTTATTAAAATTCAATCAGAAATATCACTTTTTCCCCTCTGTTTTGAGGGCTTTTCTTTTACTGTGGATAATTTTAAACCAAATATGTTTATTTTATACTTTACAAAATAAACCAAATATGTTTATGATTACATTAGATAAACCTAAAAGGAGGATGTCTAATGAATACAAATCTAACAGTTCACATTGAAGCCAAAGTTAAACAGGCCGAGAAGAATATAAAAAACTCTTATCGGCAATATATTGACGATATCGAAGGCCTTAAGGCTCTGATGCCGGAAGAACAACGTTATATCATTAATGAGTTGGCTGCCGAAGCTGACCGCAGACAGGAACGTCTGCTTACCATCGCCGGCATTTATTTACGCCCGTATGTAACTGCGCATATCCGCTTATGGCGGAGTCCGTGATATATCTGAATAAGCGGGCACGTTTCTATTCGTGTTTTCTAGCTCCGCCGCCTGAGCGTTTCAGGTGTTTATAGAAAAGGAAAATAGAAAATGAATGAATTAACTTTTAAATCTCAAAAAATAATCCCTGTCATTGTTAATAATTTGCCTTATCTGACAGCTACCCAAGTTGGAGCAGCTCTCGGATATAGCCGACCCGACAAAATTAACAGTATATACCAAAGCCACCGAGATGAATTCACGGACACAATGACCGACACCACCGAAACGGTGTTGTCGGGAAATTTAACCACGACAACCCGCATATTCAGCCTCCGCGGCTGTCATCTGCTGGCAATGTTCTCCAAAACACCCGTTGCAAAAGAATTCCGCCGCTGGGTGCTGGATTTAATTGAACAGCAAAATCAAACCGTTCATTCTCCGTCATCCGCAAAGGCAGCGCCCTCTCTGTCATGCTCCGACTTGGCCGGGGCATCCACCACTTCCACCCTACGGCAGGAGCTGGCCGCTCTGGCTTCCGAAACAGCCACCGATGCCGACATGCAGGATATGCGCAATCTGGTTGCCGCGCTGATGAACAACATCATTGACGGCCGGGTCAAAAACCAGTACCGCCATCTGGTCGATGAAAACAACCTGCTCAGAGACCGGCTGGCCGCGGTTAAAAAGGCGGTTGCCTGATGCTTTATCTGCTTGCTGACTTTGTCGGTTTCACTCTGCTTTTAGGAGTGCTGCCGTATATTCTGTGGTGTCTGTTTTAGCACAAAGGGCGGAGTTTCCGCCCTTTGTTTCTTTGTACTTTCCAGAATATTTTTGACAGAACCTTAATTTGGTGTGTTTATTCGTTATTTTTTAAAAACATTTTACAAACCCCACCTGCAAAACCAAATGTCGCGGTAAACAAATTTGTAAATATACTTTCCAACTTATCAATTAACACCTGCATCCTGGCCATTTTATCTGGGCTGTGCTCAAAAAACGTTAATGAATGTTGTAAATATGCCCAATAACACAATAGTACTAACGCGCCAATAGCTAATATATATACGCTCCAGTTAATCAGTTTCGAAAGAGATGTGTAAAGACGAGCATTTTCTCTTACTTTGGCTTTCTTAAATTCACTCAATAGCTCCGGTTCTGTAAAAGGTGTTTCTTGAGTACACTTATTTATATTAGCAGGCACAATTCTCGCCTGTTTCTTAATACTATCCATCTCCGTGAGCGGTTCAACGAGGGGTAAAAGTTTTTCTTTATTACTAGTCATTTAACCCTTCATTCTTTAATCTATAACCAATCACATCACTTGATACTGAAAACAAATCAGACATCATTTCCGGTGAAAAAGATGCTTTTTTACAAATTTTAAGCATATTCGTTGGCACCAACAAATTCGCTGCAAATGTGTTTGCTTCTGTTTCTCGATAATCTTTTTCGCCGCCTATCGGCTGACGTCTTAATACTTTATAACTTTGAGGGCTTTTATTAATCTCTTCCCGATGAAGCAGCCAATGCCCAAGCTCATGGGCAATTGTAAAATTTTGTCGCTTCAGACTATTGTCTGCATTAACATAAATAGCCTCTTCATTTATATCCAGAAAACCACAAACTCCGCTCATTTCTTCGGGAAAACGGGCAAATTTTAGTTTTAGTCCATAGTTATTTATCAAATCCTTTATATCAATTGGCGGATTTGTAATGCAGTTATCTTCAAGTACTTTGTTGACTAATTTCTTTACTTTACCATACTGGGGTTTTCTCTTATTAACAATATCTTCCATAAGTTCACCCTATTAAATGATCTTATTCTGATTATACCATAAAAATAAAATTATCAATCGTTTTATTAACATATAAGAGATAATTAACTATTAATACCCTTATGCTTTGTCTTAACGCTTCATAATTTTAATAAAAATCTTGTCATTTCGTGAAATCATATACTCATAAAAAAATCAAAAGTCAGAATAAAAAAATTTTAAAGTCAGAATAAAATCATAATTTTATTATTTATCAATATCTTACATAGATATAAAATCAGACTCAAAATCTTGTTCCCTCTGGGAGTGTCAGTTCAAGTCTGACTACCCCTACCAAATTGAAAAAAACCTTGATTTATTATCAAGGTTTTTTCTTTTTTTGATTTTTCATTTTAATTTCCGGCACAAAAATTAAATTTGTTCCTCTTGCTCCGCATTAACGGCGGTTTTGGACATGGCGACAATAAATTCATAGAGGTGTTTTACGGCTTTGCGATTGGGAAGCTTATAATAGGCTTTAACCAGCTCAATCGTTTCCTGACGCAACATCGGGTCGCTTGGCTCTGCTTCGGCCTCTTCCTTCAAAGGCGGACAGCCGCCGGAAAGCTGAAACATACGCGGCGACTGTCCGGCCGTCGCTTCGTCCATATCCTCAAAAAAGAAGCTTATCGGCACACCCAGAACTTTGCCCATATCCCACAGGCGGCTGGCACCGACGCGGTTCATGCCCTTTTCATATTTTTGAACCTGCTGAAAAGTAAGCCCCAATAAGGAGGCCAGTTTTTCCTGACTGTATCCCAAAAGCTGGCGGCGCAGCCTAATCCGGTTGCCGACATGCGTGTCTATCGGGTTAGGCCCTCCGTCCGGGGTACGGCCGCGGCTTGAAATTTTTATTTTTCTGATTTTGGAAACCTCTGCCTGCAATCGTTCGGTTTTGTTCTGCTTCATGTAAAAACTCCTGTATTTATAAAAACAATCTCCACCTTTTTAGAAGGTGGAGGAGTTTTCAGTACACAAAGTCAGTGCAGTCATTATTCGTCATGCATGCACGCTTATTTTTGACACTCCTCCGTTTAAAACATTGGATGTGTCAAATTTTTTGCCACCTAACAATTTGACGGTGTTAAGACTTTAGGCACTGAAATACCTCGTGGTCTTTATAATAATATGGTTGTTATAACGGCGGATAACCCGCACGCTGCAAGTATAAGCAGAAATTTGCCGATAATCAATTAAAAAAAAATCCGCTTTTCCAAACAGAAAGCGGACAGATTGACAATTTTGCGGACTACTCAACGGTTTCGATAAACTTCGAATAGCGCCCCCGGCTCTCTTCCGACTGTTTAAGAGCAACGTCGCTCATAATCTTGTTTTCGTAAAGTTCCGTAAAATAAGGCGTCGGTTCGACCGTCAAGATTGACGAGGCCTCGTCGTAAGACAGTTTCAGGCCGATGAGCGGCGCGGTAATTTCGTTATTGACGATCCGATTATAATATTCCGGCGCAATTTTAAACTTTGCCGCCGGCGGCACTTCGGCTCCGGCTTCGCGGCTGCGCACATACAGCGACGCGGTTTCAAAGCGGATAAAATTTTCAATCAAAATCGGAAAAAACTCATCTAAAACCGGATTTACTTCACTCATGACATCCTCTTGCAAAACTTATTCCGTTTTTGTTTTAGCCTGCTCCGGGCACAGAGTCAATACATCTATCGGAAAGCATTGCCGCGATTAAGATTGATTCCGCGTTCAGACTGGGAATAGACGAAAAATTCGTTGCTGTTCATTTTGCGCAAATCGTCATAAAGGTTTTCGTCATCGTTGGCGCGGCCGGTAACCTTAATGATTTCCAGGTCGGCAAGATAATTGTCATAGGCCCTCTGATAGCGCGGCTTGACGGTTTCTTCAAATTTGCGCGCCATGGCTTCGGCATCGGCGACACCCGCTTCGTGATAACGGCGGGAAACCTCTTCGGCACTTTCCTCCGCCGCTGCCGGCAGGCTGAAAGCCAGAGCGGCACAAAACATACATAAGACTATCCTTCGGCTCATTTTTCCTCCATACCGTTTACAGGTTAGTAAATAAATTTTAACAAAGGGATAATAAAATTGTTTCAGGTTAAACGTTTTGGACAACAAAATGAAAAAATCGGCAATACTGGTTCTGATTTGCGTCTGTTTTTTCACGGCAAAAGCGGCTGCCTGGAGTTATGGCGAATTTGTGTCCTGCGACGCCATCAATCCCAAGCCGAAAATTACGTTTTTGACCTCTTACGGCCAGCTGATACACGACCTCTCGACCCCGCAACGGGAAATTGAACGCATGGCCGGCGGCGCCGAAAAAGGCTTTTTCGTCGTCGGACTGGCAACGCTCAAGCCCCAGTATCAGATTTGGATCAAGGACGTTTACGTTAAAACTTTAGATCAGAATCACGCCTGTCTGCTGCCCAGCGAAATTGAGATAAAGTTCGGCTACAACGATCCGCTGATTTATGTGTCAAAAGAGATTGACCGCAACAGCTGCAAATTTTCGCAGGTTATCCGTCACGAACAGGTTCACCAGCGCATCAACATTCTGACCCTGGAATATTTTCTGCCGCTGATTGACGAGACTATTCGCAATGCCATAAGCGAAGTTCGCGCCATTAAGGTTTCCGGCACCAGCGACGCGGAAATCCGCGCCGGAATCGACCGGCTTTATAAATATTACACCGCCCGGCTGAAACCGATTATCGACGAATTTCACAAGGCCAGAGAAAACGAACAGCGCAAGCTCGACAACATCGTCAATTATACGATGGAATCGGAATTATGCCGCGAATTTGACCGCGAAAGACCCGACAAAAGACTCTGAAATCCAAAAGAAAAAACCGCGGGAAATGCAAGCGGAAAAGCGGTTCATTAACATAGACTTTAGTTCTATAAACCTTTGAGTTTCAATTATTAACAATATATTAACGCAGGTTAATCGTTCATTATAAAGGAGATGTATAATGAAAGCTAATGTTGCCAACTACATCATTCAGGAAATGTCAAGCCGCTTTCCGATGCGCAGCGAAGACGTCGTCAACGCCGACCTGATTGATGCCGTGATTGACGACTGGTCGAATAACCGTTTCAGAGCCTATGGCAAAGACTTCAAATTTCACAGCGAAAGACTCTCCCCGGAAAAATATCTGATGTAGGAACGGCAAAATCCTTATGTACAAAGCATAAGAAAATTTTTATAATGGCTGCATCTTTTCTTTAACCGCGCAAGGAGAACATAATGACCGACACATTGGAATATAAAGGCGTTAAAATCCGGTATTTGGGACACAGCGGCTTTATCATTGCCAAAGGAGAATACAGCATCGTGCTGGACCCTTTTCTGACCGGAGCGCCGATGGCCGTCATGAAACCGTCCGACATCAAGGCTTCGGACATTCTTCTTACGCATGGGCATCAGGATCATCTCGGCGACGCCGTCGAAATTTCCAAAAACAATCAGGCCAAAATTACCGCGGTTATGGAACTGGCGGAATACTGCACCGAACAGGGGACCGAAACAATCCGGGTACCCATCGGCGGCACCTGGCAGTATCCATGGGGGTCGGCGCAGTTCCGCTATGCCATGCACAGCGGTTTTCTGCCCGACGGAAGACCTTTCGGACAGGCGGCCAGCATTCTGTTGAATATCGGCGGCGTCAAAATTTATGACCTCGGCGACACCGCCTTGCAGCAGGATTTCAAGCTGGTGGGCGAAATATACAAACCCGACATCGCGTTTATTCCCATCGGCGGACGCGCCAACATGAACATCAACGAAGCGCTGGTTGCGGCACGCTGGCTGGGCGCGGGCATTGTCGTACCGATTCATTATGACCTTTATACGGAAGGCAGCGTCGACCCGTTTGAATTTAAAAGCAAACTGGAAAGCACGACCAACATTCAGTGCATGCTCATGCGGCCTTAGGCGAATCCGTTCCGGTGCGGGCACCGGATATTTTTATGAAGCTTTTATTCTGTGTACTTATTTTTCGTTGCCTGAAGACATTTTTTACAGCCTGTACAAAAAAACGTTTTGCGTTTAGACTGTATACAGACTTCAGGAGACCGGACTGACGACACATATTATCAAAACAGTTAGAAGGAAAAGACTCATGAATAAAGAAACTATTTCGGAACGTGCGGACTCATCGGAACAGGACATTGTCCTAATCAGCAAAATTTACGAAAGTTTTGAAGCTTTGGAAGAAACGCTCGGAAAACTGAAACTGGAAGAGCCTCTTTTTATAACCCACGTGGCAAAAAAATCCTTTGCCGACACCATCTTCAGTACGGTTCAGAAAAATAACGACAGAAAAAAACTAAAACGCCTCAAAAACTGACAACTCCAAAACAAAGCCCCGCAACAGCGGGGCTTTGTTTATCAAGCGCCTTAAAATTATGCGCGCTTCCAGGTCGTGCCGGACGGAGTATCTTCCAGAACAATGCCGGCGTCTTTCAATTCGCCGCGGATTTTATCGGCAAGCTCATAATCTCTGTTCTTTTTGGCGGCCAGACGTTCGGCGATTTTGTTCTCGATATCGGTTTCGCTCAGGCCGCCCTTTTCATCGGATACGCCCTTAAACCAAACTTCCGGATCCTGATACAACAACCCCAGAACTTCCGCCGAAGCAATCAGTTCCGACTTGTATCTGACTTTGTCGGCTTCGGTTTCCGACTTATTCAGATTATTGACAATTTCATGCAGCACCGAGAGCGCCAGCGGCGTATTGACGTCATCGGCCAAAGCTTCCATCAGCCTGGCATTCGGCGACGCTTTTTCAACCTTTACCGCCGCATTTTGGCGCAGGGCGTTGTAAAACCTGTCCAATGTGGCCTTGGCCTGATTCAGCCCTTCAAAAGTGAAGTTGAACGGCTGGTGATAATGCGTGGTCAAAAACAGCAGGCGCAGCGCCTCGGCCGGATATTTGGAAATAATCTCGTCAACGTTGTAAAAATTGCCAAGCGATTTTGACATCTTAACACCGTCGACCATCAGCATGCCGGCATGCACCCAATATTTGGCAAAGCTTGATCCAGGGTGTGCACAGCAGGACTGGGCGCATTCGTTTTCGTGGTGCGGAAAAATCAAATCGGAACCGCCGCCGTGAATGTCAAAAGAATCGCCCAACAGCTTGGAACTCATGGCCGAACATTCCAGATGCCAGCCCGGACGGCCGTAGCCCCAGGGGCTGTCCCACCCCGGCTGGTCCGCCTCGGACGGCTTCCACAAAATGAAGTCGGCCGGATTTTTCTTATAATCGGCAACTTCAATGCGGGCACCGGCCAGCATTTCCTTCATCGAACGACCGGACAGGAAACCGTAGTTCGGCATAGAATCGACGCTGAACAAAACATGGCCTTCCGCCTCGTAGGCATGACCGTTTTGCAAAAGCAGCTTAACCAGCTCGATCATTTCCTGAATATATTCGGTCGCGCGCGGACGGTGGTTCGGATTTAACACGTTCAGTTTTTTCATGTCGTCCAGATACCACTGAAAAGTCTGTTCGGTAATTTCGCGGATAGACTTGCCGGTTTCCTTGTGTTTGTTCAGAATTTTGTCGTCAACGTCGGTAATGTTGGAAACGTAGGTCACATGATCCTTGCCGTAAACCTGACACAGAAAACGATACAGCACGTCAAACACGACCGAAGTTTTGGCATTGCCGAGATGGGCGCGGTCATAAACGGTGGGACCGCAGACATACATACGCACGTTGTTCTCGTCAATCGGGGTAAATTCCTGTTTGCGGCGCAGCAGCGTATTGTGCAGGCTGATTTTCATTTTCTCTCTCCTAATCTCTTATTCCGTTAAGGCGCTTATACGCCTTTTCCCTGCCGATAAACGGCAGCAGGTGTTTCAGTTCCGGCCCGTCGGGAAGCCCGGTCAGCGCCATCCGCAGCGGGTGAAACAAATCGCGTCCCTTTTTGCCGGTCTGTTTTTTGACAGCTTCTATCCATAAATTCCAGGTTTCGCCGTTCCACGGTTCCGGCGGCAAAAGTCCGGCGGCCGCAACAGTCAGCTCATTGTCTTCAAGCACGGGCTCAATTTTTTCAAAACAGACGTCATGCCAGATTCTAACATCGTCGACCCGGGTCAGATTGCCGCGAACCGCATTCCAGAAAGTTTCGCCGACGGCGGTACGATCTTTGACATTTTCATAAGGCAGGCCATGAAGATAAACGGTATTGAAACGGCGAAGTTCAGCTTCGTCAAACTTAGGCTGCGAACGTCCCAAGCGCCCGAAATCCAGCGAAGCGGCCAGTTCCGCCAGCGAATAAAACGGCGTTATGCTTTCCGAGGTGCCGATTTTGGCCAGAAAAGAGCAAACGGCCAGCGCTTCGACGCCTTCTTCCCTCAACTCGCGAACGCCCAAAGACCCCAGACGTTTGGAGAGTTTTCCCTCTTTGCCGGTCAGCAGCGGCAAATGCGCGAACTGGGGAATTTTGCCGCCGAGAGCCTCAAACATCTCTATCTGAACAGCCGTATTGCTGACATGGTCTTCGCCGCGGACAATGTGGGTTATGCCGAAGTCGACGTCATCAATGACCGATGGCAGATGATACAAAAAGCTGCCGTCTTCGCGTATAACAATCGGGTCGCTTAATTTGCCGGCATCATATCTTACTTCGCCGCGCACCATATCGTGCCAGCGGATTTCGCCGGCCGTCAGGCGGAAGCGGTAATGCGGCCGACGTCCCTGCTTACGGCGCAGGGCAATTTCTTCATCGCTCAAAGCCGAAGCGTCGCGGCTGTAAATCGGCGGCAGGCCTCTGGCAATAAGGCGCTTGCGCATCAGTTCCAATTCTTCCGGCGTTTCCCAGCATTCATAAATCCGTCCCTGCGCCTTCAGCTTTTCGACTATCTCGTAATAGCGTTCCAGACGCGCCGACTGGCGGGCTTCTTCCGTCCAGTTCAGACCGAGCCAGAGCAGAGACTCCCGCAGAGAATCTTCATATTCCCTTTTGGAACGTTCACTGTCGGTGTCGTCGATGCGGAGCATAAAGCAGCCGCCGAGCTTTTTGGCCAGAAGCCAGTTAAACAGCGCAGTGCGGGTATTGCCGATGTGCATATGGCCGGTCGGGCTGGGCGCAAATCTGACCTTGATGTTGTTCATTGTAAAAAAAATCCACTACGGTTTTGCAAAACTATAGCGGATAATATAAGTTTACGACAATAAATTCAACAGATTTTTAGAGGTTTTGTCCGGTCAGCGTCATTTGATTCTGCTGTTCTGCGGAAGAAGTAATCAGCTCCAGGTCCTCAAGAAACCACTCAATCTCGTCGTCATTGCGGCGCAGCATCTCGTAAAAACGGCCGCGATACGAGAGAATCAGGCTGCTTTCGGCCAGTTTCAGGTCAATGATTTTAAGTTTGCCGCCAACCTTGTGAATGCGAAAACCGACCAGAAACTTTTCCGCCGGCTGCCCGGGCTGCTGCCGCCCGTCAAGAGAAATGTCGGCGGTAACGTCGGCGTAGTCCCGATCCAGTTTGACGCCGGTAATCTTAAAGTTTATTTTGAAATCGAAGCTGAGCGGAAAGTTCTTATACAGGCTCAGGGAATAGCGCTTGAAAAGAGGAATGTACCTTTCGCGCTGCTCCGGCGTCATCTGCCGCCAGTATTTGCCGACGACGAATTTGCCGACATATTCCAAATCAACGTCGTTCAAAAACATTTCGTCAAGTTTGGCGTATTTGGTTTTGACGTCCGGTTCCGAAAAGGTATCGAGCAGCTGCCGCCCCTTTTGGTTCGCCCAGACCTCGGCCTCGGAAGCCGTTATCTTTCCGGCGGCGGCCGCCGGTTCTGAAAAGCATGCAAAACAAAATATGATAAGTTGCAAAAAAATCTTACTTTTCATGAAAAATCCCTTATTATCACTTCATCTTATAACAGTATAACATCATTTGGTTAACAAAATGAAACTTAAATTTGCGCTTTGCTGTCTTTTTTTTGCTTCGGCCGTTTCCGAAGCGGCGGCCGCCGACGCCGGACTGCGTTATATTCAGACGCGGGGCGTCGTGCGCTGCGGCACGGACCTTTCGGCCAAGACCTACGCCTATAAGGACGCGGACGGCTACTGGCGCGGCATTGACGCCGATCTGTGCCGGACGCTGGCGGCGGCCGTTCTCGGAGACAAGGAACGAATTGAAATGGTCAACGTTACGACCAACATGGTGTCAAAATATCTGACGACCAACAAAATCGACGTTATGCTCGGCGGCGCCCCCTACTCTGCCGGCATGGAAATAAGCTCGCAGGCAACGCCGGTCGACGTCATCTACTACGACAAGCAGATGTTTCTGGCTCGAAACGCAGACAAAGCCGGCTCGATGGAAGACTACCGCGGACAGAAAGTCTGTGTGGTCAACAATTCGGAAGACCAGTATAATCTGGAAGAATACAACGCCCGTTACAATCTTGACCTGAAGCCGCTGCCCTTTGCCAGCTCGCAGCGCGCAAAAGAAGCGTTTCTGCTTAACCGCTGCACGCTGCTGACCGGGAACGCCCTGTATTTGACCAACACGCTGAAATCAGCCAATATTAAAGACGAAAACACCCGGGTGTTGCCGGAAGTCATCAGCGTCAAACCGGTTTACGCCTTTGCTTCCAAAAACAACAACGCTCTGCGGATTTCGGCCAAATGGATTCTGAACGCGCTCAAACTCGCCGAAGACATTGGCATCAATTCGTCAAACATTGACATTTTCATCGGCGTGGAAGATACTTCGACCAAAAATCTGCTCGGCGTCAATGACGCGCTCTGGAACAGGTTTAAGGTTCGTGACCCGCAATGGGTGCGAAAAGCGCTCAAAGAAATCGGCAACTATGGCGAAATTTATGAAAAGAACCTCGGCAGGGAATCCGAATTTAAGCTGGAAAGAGAGCAGAACCGGCTTCTGAAGGACGGCGGGCTGATTATTCCGCAGCCGTTTCTTTAAACCTTGAGCGAAGATAGGCAGCCGCCGCATCCAATGCGTCTTCGGTTACGCGATGGCGTCCGCCTTCAATGACGTAAGTCTGCACGTTGCAGCCGAGACGGCGCAGGTTACGTTCCGAAAAATCCAAAGCCTCAAAGCGAACCAGATTGTCATCATTGCCGTGAATGAGCAGCATATCCGGCGCGCTGTTGGCATGCGCCAGCAGATAGCGGCTGGGAGCAAAAATGCCGCTGAAACTGATGCAGCCGCCGATTTTTCTTTCGCGCATCAGCGAAATGTATATCGCCAGCATAGCGCCCTGAGAAAAGCCGCAGAGATACAAATCACGATCTTCCAGCTGATATTCGTCCAGACAGCGGTCAATGTAGGGATTGATATAGTCAAAAGCTTCGCGGTATCCGGGCGACATCCGATCATAATAGGCAACGCATTCTTCCAGCGTGGGGACGGTTTTGCGATCGTCGTTGGGATCAAAGCGATGCATGGAATACCACTGGCGTTTGTTCGGATGAATCTCACAGGTAAACGGCGACTGAGGCACATGAACGGCAACGTCGTCCAGACGTTCGATCAGCGGTGCAATCGACTTGTCGGTCGCTTCGGAAGAATCGATGTATCCGTGCAAAAAAACGACCAGCCTTTTGGGATGTCCCTTAACATGGACAATTTCTTCGGTAATTAAATCCGGCACCGTGTTTGCTTTCCTTATTCATCCTCTTTCTAAAAAGCTTTAACCAATAATTCTTAAAATAAGTTAAAGAAAGACAGATAAAAAAACATGATTTTCGCGCAAGCGTTATCGACAAAAAATTGACTTTTCGTCAACAGAATGTTATGGGTAAAGAACTTATTTATAAAATTGTTTATTACAAAAATATCTTATTATGGAAACAAAATTTGAAAAACTGGAAAAGGTTCTTTCGGAACTGAACATCAGCGACAAAGAACTGATAGACTGGTTTAACAACCGGGGTAAGGATAAAACCGGTTTGATACCGACGGAACTGCCTTTGGTGTATCGACGCGGCAATGTACTAACCGTCGAAAACGGACTGAACCTGAGCCGCAAACACGAACTCTGGGGAATTCAGCTTCTTTCCGGCGTGATGGTTGCCTTAGCGTGCCGTTCGGGAAACAATGTTTCAGATACCATATGGAATGAAGTCAAAAAGTTTGCCGAAAAGATGCGCTTAAACGGCCGAACCCGGTTTTGCCGTTCCGCTCCGAACCAGAGCAATGCCGAAAACACCGAGCGCCGTTCCCCACAAGGGAGTGGCTTCGGCTAAAGCCATAATAATTTCAGGCGCCTGCGGGCCGCCGCCGACGGCAACCAAACAAAAAGCGCCGGTCAGCATCAGCAGGGACGCGGACACGGCCCAGCCATAAACCGCCGCACCCAAAACAGTCCGGCTTTTTCCGCTCCGAAGCGTATGGCTCAAGCGCCTCAGCAGCCGCAACGGCAGAAAAAAACTTTTCATCAGGACGCGCATCTTATGCCTCAATATCATTATAAAAGACATGGCTGCCGATTTCGGCGCAGGGAATTTTGCCGACCGACCATTTTGGCCGCAGGCTGCGGGTATGGTAATGCGTCGCGCCCGAAGTCCGGTCCTCCAAAAGCCCCGATACCGCACGCAGAGCGATGCGTTTGCAAATGCAAAAACCAATGTCGGCATCATCGGCCCGTTCGATAATCTTCCGGTTGGGATCGTTTTTGTTCCAACAGGAAAACTGCCACGGCGCAAGGCAGACGCCGGCAATCGTATTGCCCCACCAATAACGGCCGCGGCTTTTGGCAATGGCGACCCGATTTAAAATGACAGAGGCGATTGCCTCCTGTCCGGAAATGCTCTCGCCTCTCGCTTCGCCGTAAATCGTACGGGCCAGAATGTCGGTATCGCGGTTCATCGGCTTCGCCTCCCCACGCCGTCAAGTTTTTTCTCTATGCGCAGCAAATGGTCGGTAAGCCTGTTTTCAACATCTTTGAGATAGTTTACCGACACATAGTTGCGCGCAACGTGAAGCTTGAACTCCGCCAAAGCGTCACGGCAGAAACCAATGGAATTTTCGCAGTCCCTTTTCTGTCTGAAAATAATCCGGAACAAGGCCGCCAAAAGCGGAATTTCTATCATTGTTACCCAATTGAAAGTGTCTAAAAACATGTTCATTTTCCTTTATAAGTTAAAATTCGTTTCGGCGGCGAACTGTTCCGACGCTCCCTGCCAACCGGCCTTAGCCAGAGGAACGCCGTCCGAACGAAACGCTCCGATACGCACCGGCTCCGAGGCCAGACAGCCGGCTACGGCATCCAGTGCGTCGTCATGCGCAGCGCCGTCAACACACCATTCGCGCATTTCCTCAATAAACGGCGTGGTCCAGATTTTGCGGCTGACATGCAGCGCGCGCTCGGCAAGCAGAACGTCAAAAGCCTCCAAAATCCGCTGCTGCTTGTTTTCTTTCGAATAAGCTTCCAAAACCGCGGCGCGTATCCGGCGGCCGTGCAAAACCTGTTTCAGTATTCCGGGCAGGAAACGTCCGATGCCGTTAACCTCTACCCGTACGGAAGGCAGGTGGTTGCGAACCAGAAAATCGGCCACCTTCTGACATTGCAACGAAGCGGCATTATCGGCATTTTCAACCGGCACCCGGATATATTCGAGATCGTGCAGCCAGTATTTTCCGTCTTCGTCGGCAAAAACGCAGGCGATTACGCTGTTGTCACCCTTTTTGCCGGCGGCAAAAGAAGGATCCCACCAACAGGACGCCGACAGCATTTTCCGGCCGCCGATTTTCAGAATCTCGCGGCCATTGGCAAAGGTTACGGCTATTTCGCCGTCATAAGCGCAAAGCCTTGACGGATCAAGAAGGCTGTCCCGGAAGTTTACCGGTTCCAGCATCATCTGCGACAAAAACTTGTTTTCGCGGGAACGGATGCGCACCGAGGCAATTCGGTCTTCGGAAAACCTTTCCGGCCAGGCGCTTCTGCCTTCTTCGTCCAAAATCGGAATCAGCAGTTTTTCAAATCCCTGCAAAAACGGTTCGGTTTCCGGTTTCTTCGGGTCAAACGCAGTTTGATAAATCGTATAATAAGTATGCGGCGTACCGATATATAGCTGCATGCCGCCCGGAGTCAGAATATAGTCAAGTTCGTTGAGCCTTTCGCGCATTTCCTGACGTTTCAACGGCGTATCGCAGTTTTTGGGAACTTCGACGTCGTCGCAGATAATCAGGTCGGCGCGCAGGCCTGTAATATTGGCGCCCAACCCCTTGGCCAGCATGGACGGATCGCGAAGCTCGGCCGCCCGGCTGACCGTAAACTGGTCTGAGGCCCATTGGTCGAGCCGCGGCGGTTTCAACTTTTTGGTCAGCGGGTGCTGCTCAATGATACGCTTGACATTGCGCACCATTTTCCTGGCCAGAGAATGGTCGGCAGCCATTACCAAAATCCGCGTTGACGGGCTGCGATACAAAACCCATGCGCAAAACAGCCCAACAACGGTCGATTTTCCCGAATTGCGGAAGGCCATCAGCAAAGCCTGGCGCTCGCCGCCGCGGCACCAGAGGCAGGAAAGCCATCGGGCAATCTTCTTTTGGTGCGACGGCACTTTCAACCCCTGCAGTTTGAACCAGACGTACATAAATTCAAAAAAATCAATTTTCATCATCGCCATTCAATTCGTTCCGCGCTTCGTTCAGCAGTTCCAATATTTGTCTGTCCCCGTCCGCGGATTTGTCCCCTTGCGTTTTTTCGTCCGTCCACTCGGCAAGTTTCAGCAGGGTTTCGGCATGTATTACCGCCGACTTGCAGGCGGAATGATGCGCGCTGAAACCTTTGGCATCATCAGGAACCGGCTGTTCGGAGAAATTCTCGTAACTGTCGATTACTTCCGAAATTTTTTCCGGCAGCGTTTTCCGCAACCGGCTTTTCAACGCTTTGAGCGTTTTTATTTTTTTGCTTGTCATTCTTGTAAAATCCCATAAAAAAAAGACCCCGATACGGAGGTCTGTTTTTTAATGCTCAGTTTATTTTGGATACACTACCAGCAAGTGATGTTTGTTGTGTAGCATAAAAAAAACCGTATGTCAAGAGTTTTTTCCTACAACTTTCAATTTTTTATATAACTGATACTGTGTTATTACGCGAAAATCATGTATTCCCAAGACTCTTTTGACCATCTCGACACAGGTAAAAAATCCCGGCGGCGCGCATTTTCGCGGCGCATTTTTAATTTTTACCGGGAAAATCAGGCAGTTTTCATAACAGCGAAGAAGCATTTCTTCCGGCTGCGAATCGCCGAATTCGCACAAGGAAACCGCTATCTGGTCCGAACAGGGATTAAGCTCCAGCCAGCAGCGGCCGCCCCGCCCGGACAACAGCAGGTAACAATGCCGAAAACCAGGTTTAAGCAGACGCAGCCACCACAAATCCGTATTGTCGGTAAAAACGACATAAGCTTTTTCGAACCGCCGAGTTATATGTATGTAACCTTTCATCTTACAGAATCCCCTTGGTTTTCAGGTAAAAGTCAAAGATGCCGATGCCATATTCCCAGAGTCTTATTTCGCTTCGTTTGGCTCTGCCGTCATAATACGGCGGCATGCCAAGCATCCCCCATTTGGACATGACGCGCAGACAACGGTTGGTTATTTCGCCGCGGGCGCGCATTCGTTTCAAAATCCGCGAAACGTCGCCGATTTCGATGCTGCGGCACTTGCCTGGATAGTCGCTTTTGGAACGCAGCCCGTCCCCCCGGGCATCCAGAGAGCGGCAAAACCAGAACCATACTTCTTCCGCATTGTCGAAAGGTTCATAAATCTCCCTCATTTTTGGTTTCTCCCTTCTTTTCAACTTAACTAAATGTTAACTTTTAAAAGTTATATATAAAGTTGTAGGAATTTCAACATAAAAAAAGAATTGATTCCTACTTAAAAATATTTTATTATCGGCTTAAAGTGAGCGAATCTTTTGATTTCGAGGAGAGAAAATGAAATACGAACAAGTCTGGGAAGCTGTTGATAAGTTGGCAAACATTAACGGATTGTCCCCTTCCGGACTGGCTAAAAAAGCCGGGTTGGACGCAACGACCTTCAACAAAAGCAAACGCACCCGCCCCGACGGAAAAAAAAGATGGCCGTCGTTGGACAGCCTGAACAAAATCATTGAAGTCTGCAACATCAGTTTCGACGAATTTTTTGCTCTGGCCGGCAACGAAAACGAAGACAAAATCGTTCACTCCATTCCGTATATTGAATGTTCGCGCCTGCTTGAAGGCGAAAAGACAATCTGCATCGACTTCAGAAAAAACAAATGGCAGCGGATACGCTTTCCCGACGGGCATGACAATCTCTATGCACTGGATATCAACACCGATCAGTTTGCTCCGTTTTATCGCAACGGCACACTGCTGATTTTGTCGCAGGAATCGGAAATTCGCCGCGGCGACCGCATTGCGGTTTTCATGTCTGACAACAGCATCGTCATTCGCGAGTTTGTCCACCGGACGGCAACAACGCTTGAACTTAAGGACATTCTTTCCGCAGACAAAACTTCGGTCAATGTCGAAGACATTCGCATTGTCCATCGTATTGTCTGGGCCAGCCAATAGGAAACACGATGAACTTACATAAATATTATCTGCAAACCGAAGCGGAAAAATTAGAAGCTGCGGAAAAGAAATTTGACTTTATTCCCGATTTGAACAATCATGCCGCCGCGCGTTCGCTTGACAGTCTTTGCTACCGGCAAACGCGTGAAATCAGCCGGCAGCGCAACCACGGCAAAGACAGCGGAATATCCGAAAAACAGCTGAAAGAGTACCGCGACTATGCCATTCGCCTTTACGGCAAATAAAGCTCCTCAAAGGGGAGCTTTTTTCCTTACAGTCATGTTCGTGCTTGGAGTCGATAGTTGGCGAGAACGAGCTATAAGCGAAGTTCGAGGCCTACGG
>OKWR01000239.1_pt1 | contig 70711 bp, 47 predicted proteins | sample 1607101 | NCBI WGS metagenome assembly OKWR01 (sample SAMN04414076, study PRJEB24778) | human gut metagenome | material: faecal | host: Homo sapiens
TGGAAAGTACTCTGCAAGGTCTCTCTTGTTAATAGTAATCTTTCCTGTACCTTCGGTTACGAAAATGCGTGCAATTGCACTTTTACGTCTGCCTAATGCATTTACTACTTCCATATCTATTATTTAAGTAAGTTTATATCAATTGATTTCGGGTTCTGAGCGTCATGTTTGTGCTCGCTACCGGCATATACGTACATATTGCTCAGCAATTTAGCGCCCAATTTGTTCTTAGGCAACATACCCTTTACTACTTTTCTCAACAGTCTGTCATCACCATTCGGTTTAGCCTGCAGACGAGCAGGAGTCATTTCTCTCTGACCACCGGGATAACCTGTGTATGACAAATACACTTTGTCAGTCCACTTATTACCTGTCATTTTAACTTTGTCGGCATTGATAATGATAACATTATCACCGCAATCTACGTGAGGAGTAAAGTTTGGTTTATACTTTCCTCTCAACAGTTTCGCAACTTTTGCGCCCAGACGACCCAATACTTGGTCTGTAGCATCAACAATAACCCATTCTTTGGTTACCGTAGCTTTGTTTGCAGAAATGGTCTTGTAACTTAAAGTATCCACTCTTGATTTGTTTTTTAAATGTTACTACTAAAAAAATTCTTCATTACGGATTAACCACCCCGGACAAAGGTAGATTAACTCGCTCTGAATTAATTGCTTATCCTTATTAGATAATAATCGGCTTGCAAAGGTACGGATTTTCCCAAAACTGGCAAACGTTTTCTTCTTTTTTTTAAAGAAGCTGACTATCAGCCACAAGCAATGTTATGGTACAAAACAAGCAATGTTCCGATGCAAAAGATTGCTTGTTTTGCATCAGAACATTGCTTGCTATAATCCGGAAGCCCGCTTTAGCGGACAACATCTTCAGGAAATGCAGATGGCATCGTTACCCGCTTCCAGGTTTCATGATACCAACAGTTCAATTCATTGCCATTCAAATCTTTAGAAATAAAATACTTCAAATGCATAAGTCCGCCTTCTCCCATCTCAAACTCCAGAACATTATCTTTGTTGTCCAGCATAGGTAAGTGGATATTCTTCTCAATGCTTTCCCGGTAACTATTATCCGTCAACTGGGCATAAGTACCATATCCGGTGATTATGGCATCTTTGCCGGGAATAAGAGTGAAATTGACGATACGCCCGTCATCGCTCAATACCTTGAACGTATTACTGGGCTTCAAAGTACCGGGAACACCCGGAATTTCAGCAACATAGTGGCACAACTGCCAGATACCTTTCAAATCCGCAGGTTTGAAACTCGCCTTCTTCTGCGCTACCGCTCCTGTCACCGCCAACAGCACCGCTGCCAACATGGTAATGAAATACTTCTTCTTCATGTTCGTATATATTTGGTTAACGTATAGGCATCTGACTGTCACAAATATAAGTATTTATTTTGATATTATAACAGTTTATTCATAAAAAAAGAGCCCGCACAACCAAGATTGTGCGGGCCACTTCATCTATTTATCTTACGAGTTAAAACTCTGCATTACGCGGTGTACGCGGGAAAGGTATTACATCACGAATATTCGCCATGCCCGTCACGAACAGAAGCAGACGTTCAAAGCCCAAACCAAAACCGGAGTGAGGGCACGTACCGAACTTACGGGTATCGAGATACCACCACATATCCTTCATCGGAATATGCATTTCCTCAATACGCGTCAACAACTTGTTATAATCCGCTTCACGCTCGGAGCCACCGATAATCTCACCAATCTTCGGGAACAATACGTCCATTGCACGTACCGTTTTACCATCTTCGTTCTGCTTCATGTAGAACGCTTTGATTTCTTTGGGATAGTCAGTCAGGATAACCGGACGTTTGAAGTGTTCTTCCACGAGATAACGTTCATGCTCGGAAGCCAAGTCCACTCCCCAGTATACCGGGAATTCGAACTTATGACCTTTGGCAACAGCCTCTTCCAGTATCTTGATACCGTCCGTATAAGGCAAACGTACGAAAGACTCTTTCAATACACTTTGCAGACGTTCAATCAACCCTTTGTCAAACATATCGTTGAGGAACTTCACATCATCAGCACAGTTATCCAAAGCCCACTTCACACAGAATTTGATAAATTCTTCTGCCAGATCCATGTTGTCCGTAATGTCATTGAACGCAACTTCCGGTTCTACCATCCAGAACTCAGCCAAATGGCGCGGAGTATTGGAATTTTCTGCACGGAATGTAGGGCCAAACGTATAGATAGCTCCCAATGCCGTAGCAGCAAGTTCACCTTCCAACTGTCCGGAAACCGTCAGACTGGCCTGCTTACCAAAGAAGTCGTCATCATAAATGATAGAACCGGCTTCATCTTTCTTCAAATCATAGAGATTCTTCGTTGTTACCTGGAACATTTGTCCGGCACCCTCACAGTCAGAAGCCGTGATGATAGGCGTATGAAAATAAACGAAGCCTCTCTGATGGAAGAAAGTATGGATAGCTATCGCCATGTTATGACGAATGCGGAACACAGCACCAAAAGTATTCGTACGGGGACGCAAGTGAGCAATCTCACGCAGGAATTCCAACGTATGACCTTTCTTCTGCAAAGGATATGTATTATCACAAGTTCCCAGAACTTCAATCTCACGAGCTTGAATCTCTGCTTTCTGACCGGAACCTACTGACTCCGTCAGTTCACCATTCACACTCAGACAGGCACCGGTGGTAATATTTTTCAGCATCTCTTCATCGAAGTTTGCCAAATCGACTACAACCTGCACATTATTTATTGTAGAACCGTCATTCAGGGCGATAAAATTAACTTGTTTACTACCTCTGCGGGTACGAACCCAGCCTTTCACGTTGACCATAGCGCCGAAATCTTCACGCTTCAATACGTCAACAATCTTTGTTCTACTAATCTTTTCCATAAATTTGTGTTAAACCTATATTATATAATTACTCAAAAGAGCCCATGCGCAGGTAGTTTACTTCCTGTTCGCTCAAATAGCGCCATTCGCCACGACGCAAACCTTTTTTAGTCAGTCCGGCAAAGAATACGCGGTCAAGTTTCACTACCTTGTAACCTAACGACTCAAATATACGGCGTACAATACGATTCTTACCGGAGTGGATTTCAATGCCCACTTCATTACGTTTGATATCATCCGTATAGCTGATAGCATCTGCATGGATCTCACCGTCATCCAACTGGATACCGGCTGCAATCTGATCCATATCAGCCTTTGTCACATTCTTATCTGTATGTACGTGATAAATCTTCTTTTTCAGGAACTTCGGATGAGTCAACTTAGAAGCCAAGTCACCGTCATTCGTCAACAGCAATACACCTGTAGTGTTGCGGTCCAGACGACCCACCGGATAAATACGCTCATCGCAAGCACCTTTCACCAAATCCATCACCGTACGACGTGCCTGCGGATCATCCGAAGTAGTCACAGTATCTTTCGGCTTATTCAGCAAGATATAAATCTTACGTTCGATGCTCACCGTCTGATCGTGGAATTTCACTTCATCAGCGCGTTTAATCTTGGTTCCGAGTTCCGTAACCACTGTCCCATTTACTGAAACCACCCCTGCCGTGATAAATTCATCCGCCTCACGACGAGAGCAAACACCTGCATTAGCCAGGAACTTGTTCAAACGAATCGGTTCATTAGGATCCGTAAACTGCTCCTTATATTCTATCTGTTTCTTACGGCTGTACTTTGCATTCGGATCATAGTCCGGCGTACGGCGTTGTTGCGGACGGCCATATCCACCTCTTCCGCCATCCGGATTAAAACGCGGACGCTGCGGACGGTCCCCATACGAAGAACCTCCATAAGAAGAGCCACCGTAAGGACGTTGAGGACGATCACCACCATCACCGCTATTGTAGCGGGGGCGATAGGGGCGGTCGTTGTTATAAGAACGCTGTCCGTCACCGCCATTAAAACGCGGGCGTTGCGGACGGTCACCATAAGAGGAGCCTCCATAAGAAGGACGCTGAGGACGCTCACCACCATCACCGCTGTTATAGCGAGGACGATAAGGACGGTCACCGCCACTGTTGTTTCCATAAGAGGGACGTTGCGGACGATCACCGCCTTCACTGTTATAGCGAGGACGATAAGGACGGTCGCCACCCTCACGATTGTAAGACGGGCGGTCACCATAAGAACGTTGTGGACGATCACCACCTTCAGCATTAGGGTTAAAACGCGGGCGATACGGGCGATCACTGCTGTAAGCACGCTGTGGGCGTTCGCCACTCTCGCTGTTAAAACGCGGACGATAGGGTCGGTCACCACCTTCACGGTTGTAAGACGGACGGTTGTAATTGTTTTCTCTTTCAAATCTGTTGCCTGAATTCTCCTCACTGGAAGAATCGTCACGCCAAGTTTCGTTTTCTGTACTCATTGTTTTATTCGAATAAAATTAAACGTTGGCCTCACGGCCATTCTATTATCACTCTTATACCTTTATTATATATGTATACTATATTAACAATCGCCGGTTTTAAAATGTTGGCTTCATTATCCGGCTAAATTTAATGTTTCTATCTTAGATTCCTGTATATGTATGAGGAGTAATCACACGCAATTCCTTCTTTATGTCCTCGTCTACATTCAATCCTTCAATAAATTCCTTTATAGAATCTTCCGTAATAGCCTGATTAGTGCGGGTTAAGGCCTTCAACGCTTCATATGGATGCGGATATGCTTCACGGCGCAGAATCGTCTGAATAGCCTCAGCCACCACACTCCAGCAATTATCCAGATCGCGATAGATAGCCGTTTCGTTCAGCAACAACTTGCGCAAGCCTTTCAATGAACTTTGAATAGCAATTACGATATGTCCGAACGGAACACCTACATTACGCAATACGGTAGAATCCGTCAGATCGCGTTGCAAGCGGGACACAGGCAGCTTCACCGACAGATGTTCCAGAATGGCACTTGCCACTCCCAGATTACCTTCCGCATTTTCAAAGTCAATCGGATTCACTTTGTGCGGCATAGCGCTGGAACCTACTTCACCGGCTTTAATCTTCTGCTTGAAATATTCCATAGAAATATATTGCCAGAAGTCACGGTTCATATCGATCATTACTGTATTTATGCGCTTCATAGCATCGAATACAGCAGAAAGATTATCATAATTAGAAATCTGCGTAGTATATTCTTCACGTTCCAAGCCCAGTTTTTCAGCTACAAAACGATTACCGAATGTTTTCCAGTCAAACTCCGGATAAGCCACATGATGCGCATTGTAATTTCCGGTAGCACCACCGAATTTGGCAGTAAGCGGACAAGACTTCAAAGTAGCCAGTTGGCGCTCAAGACGGTATACAAACACCATCACCTCTTTCCCCAAGCGAGTAGGTGAAGCCGGTTGACCGTGTGTCTTAGCAAGCATAGGAATAGCCGCCCATTCTTCCGCATACGTACGAAGTTGCGCAATCAGTTCCTCTATTTGCGGATAATAAACCTGCTCCAAAGCCTCTTTGATAGACAAAGGAACGGAAGTATTATTGATATCCTGTGAAGTCAGTCCGAAATGAATAAACTCTTTGTAGTCATCCATTCCACCCATTTTGTCAAACTCTTCTTTCAAGAAGTATTCTACGGCTTTTACATCATGGTTCGTTACACTCTCAATATCTTTAATACGCTGTGCGTCAGCTTCAGAGAAGTTACGATAGATATTTCTCAATGTTTCAAATACGTTTTTGTCTACGCCCTCTAATTGCGGCAAAGGCAATTCGCACAAGGTGATGAAGTATTCCACTTCCACTTGCACACGGTATTTTATTAAGGCAAATTCCGAGAAATAAGCCGCCAAAGCATCTGTTTTTCCTCTGTATCGACCATCAATCGGAGAGATAGCAGTAAGTAAATCAAGTTCCATACGTGTATATTAGATAATTATCGAGCTGCAAAATTAGCTCTTTTTTCTGAGTAATAAGCCATAAAGGGGAAAGAAAGTTAAGTAAGGAAGTTAACAGATAAAAAAATAGCCTTACAATAACTTGCAAGACCACTCACCATAGAAATCGAATGTGGGCGCTGAGGGATTCGAACCCCCGACCCTCTGGGTGTAAACCAGATGCTCTGAACCAGCTGAGCTAAGCGCCCTTTTGTTCGAAAGTGTGCGGTTTTTAGAGTGGGCGCTGAGGGATTCGAACCCCCGACCCTCTGGGTGTAAACCAGATGCTCTGAACCAGCTGAGCTAAGCGCCCGTACACTTTCGTTTCAAAAGCGATGCAAAGGTACAGCTTATTTTGAGATTACCAAAACAATTGCGAACTATTTTCTAAGAAAAATATATAGAAAGATATATACTTATTGAAATTCAGCAATTTAACAAAGATTTTTTTTCATCAAAGAATCATCCGTATAACTCTTGTTTTCTCTTCCCGGTTTACGGAAGGATATAACTTCCCGGTGGAAGCACCTTTTCTTTGCCACCGGGCAATACCACCACAGCAGTAGTACCCGGAGGAACAACTACATGGATATTCACGATACGGCCTTGTTTCTTTATATCTACCTGTATGTCACCATAAAGAGTAGGCACCACTGCCGATGCTTCGTTTAACATACCAAGCTGCGGAGCTACCCGAAAATACTTGAATCCAGGCTTCAGAGGTTCTATTCCGCATAACTTTTGACTTAATATAGTCAACGGACCACCGCTCCACGCATGATTGATAGTACCACCTCCGAAACCTTCGGCACCTATTCCCCACCCCTCGAATAAGGTAGTATAAGGATATGCCATCATTTTAGTATACCGGCTACGCATACGCTCCAATGCAAAGTCCGGTTCCCCCATCACAAAGAGAGCTTCCATAATATACTTTTCCATATAGGGACTGGCATGATATTCCTTCTTGAAAACCTTCAGCAAAGCCTTATATCTTCCCGCCGGAGCCAATCCACTCACAACGGCCATAGCCTGAGAACGGTCATCAGTTTCACCTTTATACAATCTGGAACGATAAGCGGTGCCCGTCCAATAACGATTATCAAAAGCAGCGGCAATACGCTTCATCATTTCGTCTACCCGATTGGCATCGTTTTGTTTATATAAATAAAGCGCGAACTCTTTCTCAGCCTTAAGAGCCAAATAATACCAACAAGTAGTAAGAACTTCCAGGTCAATGTCAGTCCCCCAGTCGCCCCAATTCCAGTCACCGGGACGGGGAATAGGAAATCCCTGCGCATCCACCTCCCACACTTCATGCAGGTATTTTTTCATTCCCTCATAAATATGAGGAACAAATGAATAATCACCACTATAAAATGCCTGTGTATAAAATCCATACCATCCGACAGAGGCAAGCATTTGCAGAGGCAACTCTTTACACCAGTTGACCGATGGAACCGGAGAGGCAATAATCCCATCCGGCCGTTGCCAATTCATCAGTTCATAAATGCCTTTGACAGCCAATTGCCAGCCACGCGGATCGAGCGCATAGAAAGCTTCACCCAGCTCGTTCACTTCATCTCCCCACCACTGCGCACGTTCGCGATCGGGGCAATCCATATAATTGTCGCGCATGGTAATATATAAGGTACGGGCACTCCGTTTCCAGAGCTCGGTAAAGAAAGCATCATCGCAGGTGAAAGTCCCCTTTATGTCTGCATCATAACCCGTTTCCCGATATTTAAGCCCTAATACTTCCACTCCGGCAGGAATCACATACAGCATTTCATGTCCGTTCATCCATCCAAAACTTTCATAGTTCTGTTCACCTTCGCGAGTAATATATTCCGCCCGCACATTGTTTGCACTGCCACCTGTATAATTATCAGTCAGCATACCAATCTTCAATCCAGCAGGAGCTTTCACATGCAAGTAAGGAGTAATCTGGCAATTATATGGCAGACGGCAACGAATAGTATCCCCGGTTTCATTCTTCACCACCTCCGGGTATTCCCTTAATCCGCTATCCTTCCACATCGGAATGGGACGAGGCACCAATTTTCCAAACGGCATTTCATTCGGAAAGACAATCTCAATGGCCGGGCCTAACTTACCCTCAAAAGAAGGTTGATTCCAGCCTGCCAACTCTTTGCGTGCATCGAAGCGGATATTACTTTCGGACAAACGATAATTAGGGAATGGCGCTTCTGTATTCTGATAAGCCTGATACACACTGCACTGCCAATTCTTATCACTGGCAATAGTCACCCCCGATGCCCGGGCACTAAAAAGCAGAGCAGCAGTCTCACTGTTTACATGACTGAACCCATTCTTTCCAAAATGCCACACTAACAAGGCAATAACATTGTTTCCTTTCTTCAGATAAGGAGCCATATCCACCCGGTCATAATAAGTAGATCCGGGAGCCGGACCACGCTTCAGCCCACCTTCAAAAACGACCAGTTCTCCATTAATCCACAACCAATATTTAGAGTCCACGGCTATATTTGCAATCATTTCACCGGGAACACTGGGAAGCTTGATTGTTTTACGGAAACAAAGCCAAGTGTTCGGAGTACTTTGAGAATGTTCACTGCCAATCCATCTGGATTGGGGAAGAAAATCGTTTGCTGCTTTTAATTGTCCAGCCAACATACAGACTAAAACAATAAAGAAAAGGGGGATTTTTTTCATGGTTCAAGATCGTATTTTGATTTAACAGATTACTGAATTCACATCACTTCATCGTTCCGGCATTACCTTTCTGATCACCTTCGCTGGATTTCCTACCGCCACACTATCATCGGGTATGCTTTTCGTCACCACACTTCCGGCACCAATAATACAGCGATCACCAATTGTTACACCGGGACAAATAACAGCACCACCGCCAATCCAGCAATCCTTTCCTATCGTCACCGGATAGGCATATTCCTTCGGAGTACGACGTTCTACATAATCCATCGGATGTTGTGGAGTATAAATCTGCACACAAGGTCCCACTAATGTATGGGCACCAATCGTGATATAACCTCCGTCCAGAAAAGTACAATTTGCATTCACAAATACGTGTTCACCCAGACGTATACCATCCCCATGATCGCAATGGAAAGGCGGGCACACAACGGATGTCTCCGGTATTCCCGGTATCAGATCTTCCAACAATCCTCTGTAAGCCTCATCGTAAGTACTCAATTGCCGCATCCTTGCCAGCAACTTCTTGGCATATTCAAACTTTACCTGTACTTCCGGGGCAGACATATCCGCCAGTTGCGAACTACGCATTTTCTCTACTTCATTCATATATTTCAATTACCAGATTATACTCTCAAAAGCGTAATTATTCACCCTTTCACTATTACACTCTCCACAAAAATAGATATTTATTCCAAACAGCCAACCATATTGATAAAAAGAAACAGTAAATATTTTCAAAAAAATCGCAGCTATACTATCTGGCATGCAAAAAATATTCGTATATTTATTGCAATTTAAACAGAAACAAGCATTCGCAATAAAACTATTTTAAAGACAAACAGATAAGCTCCCACGCTTTTTTCTTTTATCAAGAAGAAAGAATCATAATAATACTGCTCTGAGAACTGGCAGTACAGTGTATTAGCTTCAAATTTTGTATTATGAAAATGACGAAACTAATTTATTTATTTGCTGTACCACTACTAGTGGCTTCATGTATTAGCGAAGAAGTACCTATTACAGATGCATCTGATCACTTCTTCAAAGTTTCCGCTGCCAACCCAGACATTCAGCAAATTGTTTTCCTGCTAAAACAGAAAAATGATTCAGTGGAATTTACCTCTAAGTTCATTAATGCTTATGGCTACCCAATGTGAGAGAATGCCCGATCTTTCTGTGAAAACAAGCGTAAAGTATACGCAATTCCTGTAAAGAATTTAAATTCTGACAAAGAAATTGAAGCAATCTGGTATTTTTCGATTGGCAGGACACGCACCCATTACCACATCTATACCCGTAAAATGGCAGATGTCATAACCCGCCAAATAGGAAATGAAGTTGAGCAAACTTGGATGTTTGATTACTTTACCCAATATGCTCTGCATAAGAAACCAGTAAGTGGACTTACTTTTATAAACAATAAGGCGAATATGAATACACGAAGTTGGGATTGGGATTCGGAAGAAAATTGCGAACTTATCTATACCGCTGAATGTGGTCCCTATGAATATGACACTTATTACTGCTGGACTGAGGAAAGATTGCGTGAAGATCGTGACACTGATGAATTAATTGATGGAGGTAGCAATGGCGAGGGAGGAGATTTAGACTGGGATGATGGAGGCAACAGCAACTTCAGCAAGAAAGACACCCCTAGAGCCAAGGCAATATTCCGCAACTCTAACATGACAGAATAAAATTGGATAATAATAGAGAATATGCTTGATAAGATCGTAGAAGACTGTATGGGAGAAGCATTATATAATGAATTAGCAAATATACTTAATGGAAAAACCTTAAGCATTCAATTTGGAGCAAGTACGACGGGGTCTTTCGGTTACCAAGGAGAATCAACAGGAATATGTCTTGGCAGGCAGATGGAAAGCAATCAGTTTTTTCACGAAATGATGCATGCTTACCGAGCTTATCAAGAAACCACTACGTCATACAAAGAATCAACTCTGAATGGAGAAATAGAAGCATGGTACGCACAATATCTTTACACGAGCAACCTACCAGAATATAAAGACAGCAAGTGGGAAGACAGGGACAATACAGCCCCCCGTCGCAGAAGAATAAAAAGTTTAACGAACTACATAGATAATAAAGGGAATTTACTTCCCGGAGTGAATCATACTGATTTAGAAAATAAAAGATGATATCGTCCCTACTTTCCATAAGTATCACTACACGGCGGATAAATACCCCTTCGAATATAACCGACCGGGATTAGAGAATTTTAAATGTATAAACAAGCTAACAATAAATTGCTGATTATGAAAACTATATTCTTTTTTATATGCATATCACTTTGTACTACGTATATATATGCACAAACAAATTATTATGCTGTAACTAAAACATTCAATGAGAATGGTTACACCTACCAATGCGATGTGGCAGCGTCAAAGACAGTCACACTCTATAACAAAAGTAACAAATTACTCTTTACCACTCAAAGTTACAAAAATACAGGAGAAACTTTCTCGCAAACAGATGAAGGTATCGTTTTACTCCAATATGACGCATGGACACGAGCAAAGCGCCTTTCCATTATAAATGCTGCATTTTCCGCTAGTGAGAAGCAAAGAGTAAAAGGCCACGAACTCATAATAACAATGTGCATTAATTCAGATACCGGCAAGGTTGATGAGGTTGAGTTTTCTTTCATGAACTTCGGTACTTATGCCACGATTCCTATCTCTGTTTACCGTAAAATCGAAACAGATTTAAAAGAAAAGATCTGGTATGTCCCTACTGAAGAGGGCAAAAAATTAAATTATATATACTATTGGTGGGCACAAGAACCCCAATAATAAGCCTTATAGACAGTGGTAGCAGCAGAAAAAACTAAAAATAAAAAGGAGGACACTCATCATGAGCATCCTCCTTTTTATTTTCTCTTCAGTTACTTATATTCCTGCCAGTTCTTGATAGCAATATCTTCCAACTTCAGTTCGCAGAATGCTTCGATGAAAGCACTTGCCAGACGAGCATTCGTAATCAACGGAATGTTATGGTCGATAGCACCACGACGGATACGGTAACCGTTCGTCAGTTCACGCTTCGTATGATTCTTCGGAATGTTGACAATCAAATCGAACTTGTGTTCGGCAATCATCTTCATCACGTTGTTCTCTGCATCAGGACGTTCATCGGGCCAGTAAACAGCTTCAGTGCCCACTCCATGAGCATTCAGGAAAGCAGCTGTACCTGCCGTTGCATAAATCTTATACCCTTTATTGAAGAGCATGCGGCTGGACTCCAGCAAATCTACTTTTGATTTCATGGCACCGGAAGAGAACATCACTCCCTTTTGAGGAATCTGGAAGCCGGTAGCAATCATGGCGCTCAGCAATGCTTCGGAGAAATCATCACCGATACAGCCTACTTCACCGGTAGAAGACATATCCACACCCAATACCGGGTCTGCCTTGTGCAAGCGGGAGAAAGAGAACTGAGAAGCTTTCACACCAATCCAGTCGATATCGAATGCCGACTTGTCAGGACGAGTATAAGGAGCATCCAGCATGATACGGGTAGCCGTTTCAATAAAGTTTCGCTTCAGCACCTTAGACACGAACGGGAAACTACGTGAAGCACGAAGGTTACATTCGATTACCTTCACCTCATTGTTACGTGCCAGGAACTGAATATTGAACGGACCGGAGATATTGAGTTCCTTTGCAATCTGACGGCTGATTTTCTTGATACGACGTGCCGTAGCAAAGTAAATCTTCTGTGCAGGGAATACCAATGTAGCGTCACCGGAGTGTACACCGGCAAACTCCACGTGCTCGGAAATAGCATATTCCACTACTTCACCATTCTGAGCAACAGCATCAAATTCGATTTCTTTTGTATTCTGCAAGAACTGAGAAATTACCACCGGATATTCTTTAGATACTTCAGCAGCCATTTTCAGGAAGTTCTCCAATTCTTCTTCATCGTAGCATACGTTCATCGCAGCACCCGAAAGTACATAAGACGGACGAACCAGTACCGGATAACCCACTTTCTCTACGAAACCTTTCACATCTTCCAGACTGGTAAGCTCTTGCCAAGCCGGCTGGTCGATACCCAGTTGGTCGAGCATAGCAGAGAACTTATTACGGTTTTCAGCACGGTCGATAGAAAGAGGAGAAGTTCCCAGGATGGGCACTGACTGACGATGCAGTTTCATTGCTAGGTTATTCGGGATCTGTCCGCCTACAGATACGATTACACCGCGCGGCTGTTCCAGGTCAATAACATCGAGTACACGCTCAAAAGACAGTTCATCGAAGTAAAGGCGGTCGCACATATCATAGTCCGTAGATACGGTTTCAGGGTTATAGTTAATCATGATGGACTTGTAACCCAGCTTACGTGCAGTCTGCACGGCATTTACCGAACACCAGTCGAACTCTACGGAAGATCCGATACGGTAAGCACCGGAACCCAGTACAACCACTGACTTTTCATTCTTGTAATAGTTCACGTCATAACCCTCAACGGCGTACGTCATGTACAGGTAATTAGTCAGTTCAGGATGCTCGGAAGCAATCGTATTGATACGTTTTACAGCCGGCAGGATACCCAACTCTTTACGGCGTGCACGCACCATCAGATTTTCTTTCTCCATATTGCCTTGCGGTTCGAGTACGAAACGCGCAATCTGGAAGTCAGAGAAGCCCAGCACTTTTGCCTGACGCAATACATCGGCCGGAATATCTTCCACCTTATTATATTGGGAAAGTTTCAACTTATAGTCAACAATGTTCTTCAACTTGCCAAGGAACCAGGGATCAATCTTGGTCAGGTCGAAGATGCGGTCTATCGTATAGCCATTCTCCAAAGCTTCAGCAATAGCAAATACACGCAGGTCAGTAGGACGTGAGAGCTCACGATCCAGATCATCGAAGTGCAGGTCGTTGCCTACAAATCCGTGCATACCCTGACCAATCATTCGCAAACCTTTCTGGATGATTTCTTCGAAAGAACGTCCGATAGACATGATTTCACCTACAGACTTCATGCTGGAACCGATTTCACGGGATACACCTACGAACTTCGTCAAGTCCCAACGAGGAATCTTACAAATCAGATAATCCAGTTGCGGAGCTACATACGCTGAATACGGAGTACCCATTTCACCAATCTGATCGAGCGTATAGCCCAATGCGATCTTAGCGGCTACGAACGCCAACGGATAACCCGTAGCCTTAGAAGCCAAAGCAGAAGAACGCGACAGACGGGCATTCACCTCAATCACACGGTAGTCATTAGTTTCCGCATTAAATGCATACTGAATGTTACATTCGCCCACGATGCCCAGATGACGGATACACTTCGTAGAAAGATCTTGCAACATCTTCACCTGCTCGTCAGTCAGCGAACAAGTCGGAGCCACTACGATAGACTCTCCCGTATGGATACCCAGCGGATCGAAGTTTTCCATGCTTGCCACCGTGAAGCAGTGGTCGTTAGCATCGCGGATTACCTCGAACTCAATTTCTTTCCAACCTTTCAGAGACTCTTCTACAAGAATTTGTTTAGAGAAAGCGAAAGAGCTTTCGGCCAACTTCAGGAACTCTTCTTTATCCTGGCAGATGCCGCTACCCAAACCGCCCAGTGCATAAGCGGAACGAACCATAACCGGAAAACCGATGCGTTCAGCAGCAGCAATTGCATCTTCCATACTTTCTACAGCCTGGCTGACGGGAGTTTTCATATCAATCTCGTCCAGCTTCTTCACGAAGAGGTCACGGTCTTCCGTATACATGATAGCTTCCACCGAAGTTCCTAATACGCGCACGCCGTACTTAGCCAACACACCGCTTGTGTACAACTCTGCACCGCAGTTCAGAGCCGTCTGACCACCGAAAGCCAACAGAATACCATCGGGACGTTCTTTCTTGATGATTTCTTCTACGAAATAAGTGGTTACAGGCAAGAAATAAACCTGATCTGCAATACCTTCCGATGTTTGGATAGTAGCAATATTCGGGTTCACCAACACTGAACTGATACCTTCTTCACGCAGAGCCTTCAATGCCTGCGAACCGGAATAGTCGAACTCCCCGGCCTGACCGATCTTGAGTGCACCTGAGCCCAAGACCAACACTTTCTTCAAATTCTTTTCCATATATTCTCTTGTTGTCTATTAAGTTTCTTCCTATACATTCGGGCACAAAAAAAATGCGTTACCCAACAAAGGATTAACGCATTACCAAAGAACTAACAATATCTTCTCAGAGAAAGAGAAATCATCGGCTAACGAATGAAATTCATTCGAATGCAAATTATATGTATCTCTTTTCCCGTGTTGTTGCATCGTTTCTCTAAAATTTGTGCAAAGTAACGACTTATTTCGATAATAAACAAATTTAGAGCCTGTCTTTATTCGTTTTTATTTTATTGAATAAACGCTGCTTTTATTTTCACTTAATATGATATACACATTATTAGTAATTTCTCATATGCTATCATTATCTTTAAATATAACCATGCTATGAAAAAGAGAAAATCGGAAACGACAAATTTCAATCTGTCTACCTGATACTTCCAAGAGTAATATCTTTTCTCAAATGGTTATCCCCTTACACATAAAGACACAACCATCTGAGAAAAAGGAAAACGTCTCTTTTATCAGAAGCTAAAACTATTTATTCAGAAGATTACGATAGTATGCTTCAACATCTTTCCAATGGTAAAAAGGAGCGATATCCGTTTCTATGGGGAGATTCACTTCTTTCTCGCAATGCATAAACTTTACTATTATATCTTCAGAAGCTTCTTTTCTAAAGAAAACCATTTGAACGTTTGCAGCCATTGGGGTAACCTTGAAGTTACACCATGCTTCGTAAAACTTGTCTGGGTTTGTTTCGGTTTTCCACATATCACCCAATTGAAGCAAAGCTACCAAAGAAATTATATTCCCATCGTGCCCGAATCGTAGCGTTGCTGTATTGTTCCCAGATTTAATCACCTCATCAGCCGAATCTAATATATTTTCGAGCAATGGTTTGGCACTTGCCGTCATTATTCCATTATTAATGGGCGCAGGTCCGTCACATACAAAATTATGATAATTACAAACCTGCCACAGATCGAATAATTCATCTTTCTCAAAAATGTCATAAAAGCTCACTCCTATCTCTACATTCTGCATAACAGAAGCAATCCAATAAAGTCCCCACATCAACTCTCCGGGATTAATATGCTTACAAATATAGTCGGGATTAGCAAATAAGGAAGTCATCATACGATCGGGATGGGTGTGATTTTCTTTAAACTTTCTATATTCTTTATACCAAGGTTCTTGATGCGAAACAAATCTCACAGCTTCCGGTGTATGATAATTCATATACTTCATATACTTGGCGCAGGCTTCACGTTTTATCCGCAATGCCGGATTGAGTTCTTTTAGTCGTTCACAGAATGCATCCATACTCAACACACAACGTAGCACTACAGTGGAGCGCGCAGATAAGGAAAGATTTCCTCTGAATACCTCGGGATAATTCTGAAACATTCTTTCAGCTATCCCCCGGTGCTGTTTCACCCCCAAAGGGGTTAAATCCCCTCCATGGCCTTCTGCATCTTCCCACACTATTGCCATTCTTTTGCGAACATCTTCACCCAATGCAGTCAATGCTCCGGCTTGATGTGCTTTCTCAAAAATATCAAGTACCATTTTATAATCCTGTTCCGACTGGATCCATCTTGACCCATGTCGAGCATAATGGCTGATGTAAAAAGGTTTATATCCTTCCGGAACCGGAGTCACTATCACCTCTTGCACAGGATAGGCATAATATACTCCCCCAGTTTGGGCTATATTATCCAGTATAGCCTCACGTGTGGACTGAGCAAAGCCATTTACATAAACTCCACACAAGAATATTACCACATATTTAAAAAACATCATAGCTTTCATTAATTATATCCTTCGTTTTGGCCGAATTCATCCGGATTCAAAATAGAATCCAAAAACATTTTGGGTATAGGACGCCATGCGTGATGCGATTGAATCAAAGGAATGTCCGGATTATGCTTCTTCACGTACTCTACCAATTTTCCTGTTCTTTTTAAATCAAACCAACGCATAAACTCGCCGCAATACTCACGTGCTCTTTCTTCAAGGATAAAGTCAATTGTCATTTTGTCAATTCCTACCTCCATTTCAGCTTCTTTACCGGGTATAGCCGCACGCCTGCGTATATCATTAATACGAGCTCTGGCTACTTCCTTATTTCCTCCGGATTTCATAATCTCACATTCCGCGACAATGAAATACATTTCGGGCAAACGCATGGTTATGACATCATTTGAGCCTACTTGCGAGTTTGTAGGCAAGCCCTTGGTTTCCAAACTTGCATCCTCGTACTTCAATAATGTCGGGAAATGGATATTATAGTTGGCACTTTTACTAACACCTCCATCAGCTGTATATGTATCATCAATATCAACTACAGCATAAGGTAAGTTACGCTTGTCAGCAATCTTTTTTTTCGTGAAAAGCAGTGCTGTTTCTCCCGGTTGAATAGTCTGGCCAACCATAGATGACGGTTTTTCAAAATAATCCAGCTGATCTTTGGTCCAAGAGTAAGCCGCTGCAGTGTTCAGTTTATATTCTTCACGAAACCAAGCATTATAACGGGCATCCGCATTTTCATTATACAGTTCCAGCAAATAGCGGGTAGGCATCATAGCCATACTACCCGATTTAGCATTTTTATCATTTCCATATTCGTAATCCTGTACCATTCCTGCTCTTGCCGAATAACTGGCATGAAAGTACAGATGCAAACGATTTGGATTACTAGGCTGCATATTCAGAGAAGGTTCTGTAGAATGGGTTACCACAAACATAGCTTCCTTATTAATCTTATTATTATTCGGATCAAAGACTTCAACGGGTGTATCATATAAAAAAACCTTCAATTCATCTTGATTATCAATCACATACTGGGCCGCATCTTCAGCAATTGTATAGTATTTATCCTTGTCAGTCTGGTTGTCAGAGTATGCAACACGTGTCAATGCAATACGTGCCAGCAAACCGTATGCAGCCTTTAGCGTAGCACGACCGACCTCCTTGACCGGATATGGTTCGACAGGCAATTTATCAATCGCATTCTGTGCATCGGCCAACATCAAATCATACAATTCTTCATAACTGCTACGGTAGCAATTCATCGAAAGACTTTCAGCAGAAGTTTCTTTTATCCTAAGGTCAACGTTGCCATAAATCTCAACCAGATGCCAATAAGCGTAAGCACGCATAAAACTTAATTCACCAAAACGGATATCCCGCAGGTTTTTATCTTTAAATTCCACCTGGTCAATACGTTCCAGACCGGCATTGCAATCATTAATAATTTCATAAAGACGATTCCACGTATTTTTAATCTGACCAGTTGTAGAAGTCAGTTCTTCATATTTAGACATCTGACGACCATAGCCACAATTGGCAATGTTTATCCAAAGATCACCACCACCATTCAGCAGTAATACAAAATCCTCACGTCCATAAAACTGTCCACCCCAAAAAGCATAGGCAGAGTTTACAAGAGCCTCAAACCCAGATTGTTCTTTGTATACATTATCCGGAGTACTTCCGGCAGGGTTGTATTCTTCCAAATCACATGATTGCATTCCCAATAACAGGCCAGCACATGCAGCAAATATATATTTCTTACCGTATTTCATAATCGTTATTTCTTTTTTAAAACACATTAAAAATCAAGATTCAAACCAAATACAAACTGACGTTGCAATGGAGCCTTAGCCGAGCCTCCACGTTCTGCATCGTAATCCTTTATCAAATGATTCTTGGCAAAAGAGAACAGATTGTTAGCAGTTATATAGACACGGAGCTTGGATACCCCTAACTTTAAAGTCGAGGATTTTGGGAACGTATATCCCAATGACACTGTCTTGAGTTTCCAATAAGACCCATCAATATAATTTAATGTCTGATACCCCAGATAGTTATAAAAATTGGTCTGAGCCGGACGTGGAAAGTCATTTGACGGATTCTCTGGTGTCCAATAGTTCAAATATGAGGGAAAGTTACCTTTTCCTTGGGGATCATAAGCTCCTGCCAGTTCATAATTAATCATCTGTCCCCAACGGGCTATAATATATACATTCAAGTCAAAGTTTTTATAACTGAAATTATTATTGAAACCTCCAGTCCACTTTGGTGACTTGCTTCCCAGATACGTTTCATCTTTATCATCAATGATAAAGTCTCCATTCAAATCTTTCAATTTGATGTCACCGGGTTTAAACGGCTGGGTTTTCTTAGTATCTTTAAAATACTTAGCAGCTTCTTCTGCTTCATCTTCTTGCCAGACGCCTTGATTCACAAAGTGATAGAATGAGTTCAAAGGACGTCCAATCAGCAAGCTTGTAGTGATATGCGATTCTGAGCCAATAATATCCTTACCATCAACCAAGTCCGTAATTTCTTCGTGATTGGCGGAAAAAGTAAGAGCGGAATTCCATTTAAAATTCTTCTTATCAACGTTTACAGTATTAATAGCCACTTCAACACCACGGTTCATTGTAGCACCAATATTCTGATACATCTTAAACGGAGTAGAATTACTCCCTCCCATAGAAGTAGGCAACGTACGAGGCAGAAGAATATCTGTTGTCTTTGTCTGATATAAATCGACCACAAATGAAATACGATTATTAAGCAAACCGATATCGAAACCCAAATCCCAAGTATTAGACATTTCCCAACCTACATGTTCATTTCCTACATATTCGTTATATATATAATAGGTATAGCCGTTATCCTGGAAGGCAGAGTTTGTCTTTGGAGTCAGCCCTGACTGGGTTCCATAAGCCATAATACCTGAGTTGCCCGTCTTGCCCCAACTTAAACGCATCTTCAGGTTACTCAAAGCTTCTATATTCTTCAGAAACGCTTCGTCGCTGATACGCCATGCTACTGCTACGGATGGGAAACTAGCCCATTTATTACCCTTCGACAAGCGCGAGTCACCATCCCAACGATTAGAGACTGTCAGTATATAGCGGCCTTTATAACTATAGTTGAAACGCAAGGCATAAGAGAACGTCTGATGTTGTATATAATCAGAGCCTATAACATAAGAGCTTTTATCATTTGCACCCAGATTATGCCATAAGTAAGAATCAACAAGCTGCCCTTCACCTTGTGCATTAACCGCCGTATATTTGGCCTGTGTCCATGAAGTTAAAGCTGTAGCACCGAAAGTATGGTCCTTAATTGATTTATTATAACTGATGATATTGTCCCAGTTCACAAAACTTTTCTCTGAAGAATTGATTTTAGAAAGTGAAGATGCATACTGTCCCAAACGATCAATAGAGCTGGAACTTTCAAAATCCTGCTTGCGATAGAAGGCATAATTAGTTCCCAAACTAGAGCGGAAGGACAAGCCTTCGATCGGAGTAAAATCCAAATAACCATTAGCTATCAAATTAGTTTTCAGTACATGGTGTCTTGCCGCCACTTCTGAAGCTTCATCAACCAAGGGACTTACCTGCCCATTTTTCCCCAATGGATAGTCCACCACTTTGCCGTCTTCATCATAAGCTTTACCAAGAGGAGCATTGGCAGCGGCACGCCATAACACGTTTTCAGCACGCTCATCCTGCGCGTAATGTGTAACTTGCGTGGTCGCTCCAACTTTCACCGTTTTGCCTAACTTATGTTCAATATTCATACGCAAATTATATTTATCCATCTTATCATTCTTGAAAGAACCTCTTTCCTGATAATATCCGACCGACAGCAATGCGGTTGTCTTCTCCGTACCGCCTGATGCCGTCACCTGATGGCTTTGAACGAGACCGGTATGAAGTACTTCGTCTACCCAGTTAGTCCAGTCACCGTTCTGAATCGCCTGCCATTCTTCTACAGTAAAAAGTTTCTGATCATCAGCCGTAGAATTCCACTGTCCACCTGTACGAGCGGCTTCACGACGTACCTGTATATAATCTTCACCACTCAGCATTTCGGGATATTGCGCCCAACCGTTTACCCCCAGATATCCATTATAAGAAAACTTAGTCTTACCTTTCGCACCTTTCTTAGTAGTGATTATGATTACACCATTAGCACCTTGTGAACCATAAATAGCTGTAGAAGAAGCATCTTTCAATACTTCAATAGATTCAATATCGGCAGGAGCAATATCCGAAAAGTCTCCACCCTGCATGCCATCGATAATAAACAGAGGGGCATTGGCTATATTGTTACCAAACTCATCCTTTACATCAGACAACGATCGTTGACCGCGAATATTAATAGTAACCCCCGAGGTTGCTTTACCAGAATTACGTATAATGTCCAGCCCCGGAACCTGCCCCTGCAACGCCTCCATTGCATTCGATGCAGGAGACTTTACAATCTCATCAGCCTTCACAGAAGTAATAGCTCCAGTCAGGTCTCTTTTCTTCATGACACCATACCCCACCACCACAACTTCATCCAGGGTCTGTGTATCCGCCTCCATTTTAATGTTCAGTTGATTGTTCTTTCCCACAGTTATATTTTGTGTTTTATATCCAATGTAAGATATGACCAGAATACTATTATCGGAAGGAATTTCCAGAGAATAATTACCGTCAAGGTCGGTAATCGTACCTACTGCCGTGCCTTTCAGTAAAACAGAAACCCCTATTAAGGGTTCTCCTGTTTCATCTAAGATTTTTCCTGTAACAGTACGTCCTTGTTGAGTAGACAGAATCAAGCTGCCAGGAACCGCTTCACTTGCATTTGCATACAAAAGTACATCAGACATACATAATGCTACCGATAGTCCTAAAATAATAAGAGTACGTCTAATACTCCTTTCCCAATTTTGTTTTGGATTTCTTTTCATGTTTTTCATTTCTAGTATAGTCATTAATAAAATTATATCATTATATTAGCAGACGCATACGAAGAAATTCTGTACTCATGTATTATTTAGAAAGAAACCCTTTCAAAATGATAATCTATGCTGTTATCGGTAAGGTATTGTACACTCCTGTACAAAATTGAATCAGTTGATAAGGGAAGAAGCAAATCAGCACAAGCAAGCTTAAACAACAGGTGATGGATAAAATAGTTTACTTTGCAGTATGGCATCGTTTGTTTCAAGCAATGAAACTGTTCGTTTCTCGGTGTGAAACTAAGTGTTTCAAGCAATGAAACAAACTGTTTCACACCGAGAAACAAATCACCACTTATAGACTTCTGAATACGAATCAAAGACGGGCATCTCAGTTATACCGTTATTAGCGAATATACGATTTATAACTTGTTGGTCTTCAGGAGAGATAAAACGTTCCTCACGATAGATACGGTAGTAATGCGTCCGACCGAAGTAAGCGATAATCTGATTACGGATATCGGAAGCCTTGTTATAAGGAAGAGTGCCGAAAAGGTTTTTCACACCCCACGCCACCCGCATTTTCCGAATAGGAGCGAAATAAGTACATTCAGCAGAAGTCGCGGGAAAACAAACCGGACTCAGAATAGTAATGAAAGGAACATCGGCCGTACAATGCTGTGCAACGCAATGACGCAGACAGCTACCAGATTTAGAGCAGTTGTCGTTGAAGCAATGAGCATAGCCCCGGGGGACAATCTCATAATCAAAATCTGTATTCATAAACACTTGTATTAAATTATCCCGCAAAGGTAAACCCTTTCTTCTGAAAAAGCAACAAAAGCGTTGCTCTCATGCGCTTCTCTAAAGAATTATGAAGCTAAAGTCAGAGAAAAACGTTACCTTTGTACTCATTTTCAAAGAAAAACATAATAAATAGAATAATATAAATATGTCTAAAGAGAAAATCATCCTCACGGGCGACCGCCCTACAGGACGCCTGCACATAGGACATTATGTAGGCTCATTGAGAAGAAGAGTGGAGTTGCAGAACTCCGGTTTGTATGACAAGATATTCGTTTTCATTGCCGATGCACAAGCATTGACTGACAATGTGGACAACCCGGAAAAGGTACGTCAGAACGTTATCGAAGTGGCGCTTGACTATCTGGCATGCGGACTGGACCCGGCAAAAAGCACCATCTTCATTCAATCTCAGATTGCCGAACTGTGCGAATTGAGTTTTTACTTCATGAATATGGTGACCGTAAGCCGCCTGCAACGTAATCCTACAGTAAAGGCAGAAATTCAGTTGCGCAACTTCGACGCCAGCATCCCAGTAGGTTTCTTCACCTATCCCATCAGCCAGACTGCGGACATTGCCGCTTTCAAGGCAACAACTGTCCCTGTGGGCGAAGATCAGGAGCCAATGTTGGAACAGGCACGCGAAATCGTTCGTCGCTTCAACTATATCTATGGCGAAACACTGGTTGAACCGGAAATCCTCCTGCCCGAAAACGCCGCCTGTCTGCGCCTGCCCGGAACAGACGGAAAAGCCAAGATGAGCAAGAGCCTGGGCAACTGTATCTACCTCTCCGACTCTGCCGACGAAGTACAGAAAAAAGTGAAAGGTATGTATACCGATCCCGACCACTTGCGCGTACAAGACCCGGGTAAAGTAGAAGGTAACCCTGTATTTACTTATCTGGATGCTTTCTGCCGCCCCGAACACTTCGGCCTTTACCTGCCCGAATATCCGAACCTCGATGAACTGAAAGCACATTATCAGCGTGGCGGTCTGGGTGATATGAAGGTGAAAGGATTCCTTAACTCCATCATGCAGGAGACGCTGGAACCGATTCGCAATCGTCGCAAAGAATTTGAAAAAGACATTCCTGCCATCTATGATATGCTGAAGAAAGGTTGCGACGCTGCACGAGAAGTTGCCGCCGCCACATTGGATGATGTACGCAAAGCAATGAAGATCAACTACTTCGATGATGCGGAACTGATAGAAGAGCAAGTGAAGAAATTCAGCGGAGAATAAAAGGAATCCCGTAAAAAGAATATACAAGGAAGGTGTGTCATAATGCAGTACTATCTCAATTCTCCTCCTCCCGGGAATTGCTCTCCCCCGATAACGGGGGAGCCGGAGGGGGTGGAGTACCCGTAGGGGGAGGTGGTAGGTGAATGCGTAAGTCTTTAGTATTTAAAGTTATATATTTGTCTACCACCCCGCCTCCTCCCGGGAGGAGGGGAGCTTAAGTTACTTTCCAGTTTTGACACACCTCCTTATATATTCAAAAAGACTTACGTTGAAAAGATAAAATCAAAATAAAGAACATTGAACATTGCATGAGATACTTAGGTAGTAAGGAAAGTTTAACCGACCAAATAACCAGTTTGCTGAATGAGAAAAAACTTCTAAAAAGAGATTTAATTTTCTTCGATGCTTTCTGCGGTATGGGAGCAGTTGTCGATACTGTCAAAAGGTCTTATAATAACATTATTCTAAACGACTCGCTAAAATGCAGCGTTACATACAGCCAAGGGCGCTTATATGCGGATGAATGTACATTTGCAACATTAGGATTCGACCCATTTGAATATTTCAACAGTAATCATACGACCATTGAGGGTTTTATTTATAAAAACTATTCGCCCGGTGATTCCAACAGAATGTATTTTACCCAAAATAATGCAGGCAGAATAGATTATTTCAGGCAACAAATTGAGAGTTGGTATTTAAACAATAGAATAAGCTATAAGGAATACGTCTACCTAATTGCCTGTCTATTAGAATCCGTGTCCGACGTTTCCAATACAGCCGGAGTATATGGTGCTTTCCTGAAGCATTGGGATAGCCGTGCTCTTAAACCTATATTCTTTAGCAAAATAAATAGCCAAACAGGTACATGCCCCAATGTCATAGCATATAACAAGAAAATAGAGGATATTATCTCAAACATAGAATGCGATATTCTTTATTTAGATCCTCCATATACTCAAAATCAATACGGAACACAGTATCATTTGCTTGAGACACTAGTTCTTAATGATGAACCGACTATAAGTACAGTTACAGGTTCCAGACCAACAGCTCCAATGCGTTCGGATTGGTCAAAAAAGTATCACGCCCACATTCTTTTTGAGAAAGTCATTGCGGAGACAAAAGCAAAACACATCATTCTCAGCTATAACAATGATGGCTTTATGTCTAAAGAATATATAGAAGCTACATTAAAGCGGTATGGCTTGGAAAACTCATACGAGTGCTTAACCGTAGACTATAAGAAATATAATAACTCCAAATGCCAAGGTGCCACTGGTCATTATGAATACATTTTCTATATTGAGAAAAAAAGCATAGCTGATGTCATTGTTGAATCTCCATTAAACTATACAGGAAGTAAGTCCAAAATGATCGGTATCATTAAAGAATACATGCCAAAAGAAGAAATAAATATGGTAGTGGACGCCTTTGGCGGTGGTTTCAATGTGGGTATCAACATGAATGCTGGAAATATCATCTACAATGATATCAACCCTTTTGTTCAAGGTCTTATTAAATCATTCAGTTCCGATGCTTTTTCATATTTACAATATGTCACTCGTCTGATAACAAAGTATAAGTTATCGCCAGGTAATAAGGAGGGCTATTTGGAACTCCGAAGAAAATATAACAGTATACCAATAGAAAAGCGGGATCCCCGCATGTTATACACATTAATTTTATACGGATTCCAACAACAGATACGTTTCAACACAAGCCATGAATTCAACAATCCTGCAGGATCAAGACACTTTAATGATTTCCTGTTATCAAAGTTCATATCGTTTGCTCGCTGCTCAAGAAAAAAAAGGGTTGAATATAAGAATAAGACATTTATTCAACTACTTGAAGAGATACCGGAAGGTGCCTTTGTATATGCAGATCCACCATATCGATCGACATTAGGCGTTTATAACGATGGTCGAAGAGGTTTTGAAGGATGGACACTGGCACATGAACAGTCCCTCTGTCAGTTTTTGGATACCATACACAATCGAGGTTCCAAGTTCATGCTGTCCTATGTTCTACGTGTCGATAATTTCTACAACGAGGAAATTGCCAATTGGGCCAAAAACAAACAATATCACGTCATAAATGTGAATATACCGCAAGGAAGATATAATAACCGTCAGGAAGTACTGATAATAAATTACTGATATGATCGCAAAAATAGTATATAGACCAGGAGCTCAGAAAACACCAGGAGCCTTTGAAAGAATATTAAGTTATGAAATTCTTCGTGATATCTGTATTCGCGTAACCGGTCAAGAACATTTCGAAATAGTCCACGATACGACAATGTACAATATGGGACGCCTATTGTATGTGTTTTATAATGGAACGGTAAACTATGTTTCTTTGTCTGAGACGGTAATTAACGGACGGAATTCCAGTCTACAAAGCGTTCCAACTGCAATAAACATCTTCTATGCAGATGAAAGGCCGAACAAGAAATTGTTCTACTACTTCATGCCACATACAGGCAATGCTTTTACGGATTATCATCTATTTATGTATAGATTGCTAGCCACAGCTGAAATTTCATTTCTAAATGCAGCGGATTACTCTCCCAACGAAATATTACCATATCAGAACATAGATGATCTTATATCAGATAGGCGTGACAATCAAAGCGGCAATAGTTCTAATAATTCTTCTTATGTGTCGAAGACAATTGATAAGATACAGATTTATGCAAAAACTTTTGGTGCAAGCAAATATGAGTCTACTTTATTGGCTGTAGCAGTTTCTCGCATTGCGGATAGGCCTATAGAACTCTACAATATTTGCGAACAAGATCTGAAAAAACTTCCGAAGAGTTCCGTTGTAACAATAGAAGGACTTGGAAATATAACAATGCACTACACATCTTTTACACTGGACAAGCGACAATATATTGAACAATCCGACAAAAGCGTCCTGCGTTCTCCGACATACCAATATAACCTGTTCAATCGTATAGGTCATAAAAAATGTGCATTATGCGGTTGCGAAATACCGGAAATTATTCAAGGGGCTCATATCTGGGGAGTTGCAGAGATAGCTAAATCCACCGATCTCAGTGAAGACGATAAATTTAAACATGCAATAAACGGGCACAATGGTTTATGGCTATGTCAGAATCATCATAAGCTATTTGACTCAAATATCATCATGTTCGACATTGAAGGACATATCAGAATTAAAAAAGGAATAGTTGATAAAAACGCTTCATTCATCAACGGAATAACCACAAGTTCTTCGCTTCTACCACATGTCCTAAGTGATGACTTCAAATGGTACATAACACAAAGGAACCAACTTCTAAATTTGGCACACACACACTTATTGAGTGTGTAAATAGATAATGATAACACCTTATTATAATACAAAAGCCTCTGATTTTCGCCTCTACTTAGGTGAATCTGTGGAGAAATTGAAACAGATGGAAGGACAATTTGATATGATATTTTCCGATCCACCATATTTTCTATCTACAGGCAATGGTAAAGTCAATATCAATGGACAGTATATCAAGTTTGACAAAGGTACTTGGGATAGAGTCCGCTCAAACAAGGAAAAGGATGAATTCAACATGGCATGGCTGTCCGAATGCTATGGAAAACTAAAAGACGAAGGAACAATTTGGATTAGCGGGACATATCATAACATCTTTTCTATTGCTAACTATCTGTAAAACATTGGATTTAAAATCATGAGCTTAGTTGTATGGCGCAAATCGGACCCACCCTACACTCTGTCCGAACGACGACTGAATTTCTCTGCAGAATACATAATATGGGCCAGTAAACAAAACAGTAAAAAATATTATTTCAACTACGAACTGCTAAAATCGATTAATAGTGGAGTACCAATGCCCGACGTTTGGACTTTACCCGCAGCAGATTTCTGGGAGAAACGCTGCGGTAAACATCCCACCCCAAAACCCCTACGACTCCTCTATCGCATTATACTTGCATCCACGCAACAAGAAGATACAATTTGGGATCCGTTTGCAGGTAGTTGTACCACTGGCATTGCCGCTAATCTTTTAAATCGTAAATTTGTTGGCATAGATCAAAGTAAGGATTTTTTAGATCTAGGCATCCGCCGACATCAGGAAATTTCAGTTCCAGCAATAGCACAAAGAATGCGAACAAAAATGGCTGAGAATCCAGAAGAAGTAACTGTTATAGTTAATCATGCCCGTCGCGAACTACGTGAGAAAATGATTGAGACAGGCATCTGTTACCTACGTGCCGGAGACTCTTTCACCCTGCACATGCACCCTACTATATAGTACTCCTCTTTGATAAGAACAATCCTATTGAGTTTAAGAAACAACCGAATCTTAAAGAAAGTATCAACACATATCGTGCTAAGATACGCCCATTAAGCCATTTTATTTGAATAATATAGTTTATCTTTATTAGAAAAATATGGGGTAATTCTCTTATTAAAAAAAGAATTACCCCATTTTTTGATTGAAAATATTCTTATCAATTAGCAGATTTCACTAATACCACACGGTTCAGGATCGGTTGACCAAATTTGTCTACACCACCACCGGCTTCCACATTCAAGCGATCGGCAGCAATACCGTAATTCTTAACCAATGCATTCTTAACAGCTTGTGCACGTTTCAAGCTCAACTCCTTGTTGAATGCCGGAGTACCGGTTGCAGAGTCAGCATAACCGTTTACGGTGTACGTTGCATTCGGGAACTGTTTCATTTGTTCTGCCAGATAAGACAGGTTCATGATTTCACGCGGAGACAATTCAGCAGAACCAATCTGGAAGAATACGGTACGCGGTGCGATATCCGGATCCGGAACAATCACCTGTGTTTCTGTTACTTCAGCCACCGGCTGGTTTTCAGCCTGTACCAATGCATTCTTCAATTCTGCATTCTGTGCACCCATCATAGCCAACTTATCCTGCATGGCTGCCAGTTCGATCTGAGAGATCAACTGCGGCATCGGACGACGGAAACCACGGGCGGGGAAACGATAAGTCAGACCAACCGTAGCGCTCAATACGCCATCATATCCGTGATCACCACCTACTTCACCATCAAATTTATCTTCAGCAGCCATTGCGCTCAATTCCAGGTTAATATCTACCGCATTCGAAATACGGAATTTATTGATAATACCTGCATTCACAGACAAAGCTTCGCGATGAGGTTTGGAGTAATTGTGAGTGAAACCGGCACCTACATAAGGAATAATCTCATAAACACGATGCTGATTATAACCTCCGAAAAGAGCATTCAGATTGAACATCACGTCACCATGCAAGTTCATATAGTCAAAACGTTGTTTATAGTAACCGTCTTTCAGCTCGGCACCTTTCACGTAGTCGGCACCTTTATCATAAGTAAAGCCTCTAGCCTGCAAACCGCTATATTGCAGACGCAATCCCAAACCGGGAGTAAACCATTTACCGACAGAGATATTCAATGTAGGGCTGATACGCTTACCAAAACTTCCTGCACTATCATTATCACCAAAAGTAGCTTCAGCACCGCCGCCGATAGAGAAGAACCAATTGCTCCAGAAAGGATTGGTGATTACCTGATATTTATCCTGTACCTGGATAATTTCGTATTCGACTACTTCAGTCTTCTGTTGCGCCATAGCAGCAGAAGACAAACCGGCCAAAGCCAGTAACATTAGAATCTTTTTCATATACCTTAAATAGTTAAGTGGTTAATTTAAATTCATTATTGTAACTGTTTAAATAACACCATCCGAACTAAAAGGTTTTACGAAGATAGTTTTTTTTGTTCCGACCGCGCCACAAGCCGGGCAGGAAGCCTTCTATACAGATAAATAAATGATGATTCGCCCCTACAAACACCTTAATCAGTCCTGTAGGGGCGCAATATCATTCACACGTATGTGCGAAATTGTTTTAACAAATAGATTATACTACTTTAACGAGCAAATAGTTTTTCAATATCTTCTTCTTTAATCGTTGACAATACGGTACGCCCATCCGGTGTATAATTCGGAGTAGGACACGCAAACAGATTATCCACCAGATTAGCCATTTCTTCATTGCTCAATACCTGGCCGTAAACAATGGCAGCAGCCTTTGCCAGTGTCAAAGCCAACATCGTTTGCACTTCTTCCTTCACGTCATTTCCCTTTTCCATTGCCGTATGCACCATATTACGCACCAGCTCCACCGGATTCAACCCTTCAATGCCGGACGGAATGCCATTGATCGCATAACTTCCTCCTCCCAGAGGTGTCAGTTCAAACCCAACTGCCGAGAAGTCTTCCATGATGCTTTCCAACACCGCAGCTTCCGAAGCGGGCAATTGCACGATTTCAGGAAACAAAACTCCTTGAGAAACCCCTTGTTTCTGACGTATTTGATTCATATAACGTTCAAACAGCACCCGGATATGCGCCCGGTGCTGGTCTATCAGCATCAAACCGGATTTTACCGAAGTCAGAATAAAGCGCCCTTTGAATTGAAAATGCTGCGCACCTTTCTCCACTGCCGGTTCGTTGGTATACAACGATGCAGATGGAGAGGATACAGTTCCCGTCTCCTGAACATACGGAGTACGTTCTTCGGACATATCTACCGATGCAGGTGCAGAAGCCCAGTCCGTTTCGTCTACAAAAGGTTCTTCTTCCATAGGCGTATTCATCTTGCTGGCTTTCTCCAGACCATCATACAGTCCTTCCCAATCCACTTTCGGCCGGGAATAGCTGCCCCCACCACTATAAGAGGAAGCGGAAGAAGTCTTGAACGGGTTGAAGTCTGAATTATAATGCACCTTCGGAGGCTCTATCGGACGAGTCTGATCGAATGCGGGAATATCCGGCATACCTTCCGTATCGAAATCAATGGACGGCACAGCATTGAATTTACCCAATGACTCTTTTACCGCTGCGGAAACGATCTGCCAAATTGCCTGCTCGTTTTCAAACTTAATCTCAGTCTTGGTAGGATGTATGTTCACATCAATGTTGGCCGGATCCACATCAAAGTAAATGAAATAGGAAATCTGTTCGCCTGCCGGAATCAATTGTTCATAAGCATCCATCACCGCTTTATGGAAATACGGATGACGCATATAACGCCCGTTCACAAAGAAATACTGATGAGCTCCTTTCTTACGCGCCGTCTCCGGCTTGGCAACAAAGCCAGATACCTTCACCATAGTAGTATCCACATCTACCGACAGCAGATGCTGGTTCAACTTCTTGCCAAATACGGCAAGAATGCGTTGGCGAAGCGGCATCGCAGGTAGGTTGAATAATTCGGTATCATTACTATATAAATAGAAAGCCACTTCGGGATGTACCAGAGCTATGCGTTCAAATTCAGTAAGGATATTACTCAATTCCGTCGAATTCGCTTTCAGGAACTTGCGGCGGGCAGGTATATTAAAGAATAAGTTCTTAATGGAAAAGTTACTTCCTTTAGGACACGAAACGGCTTCCTGACTCTCTACTTTAGAGCCGGCTATCACAATCCGTGTACCCAGTTCCTCATTCGCCATACGGGTTTTGAGTTCTACTTCCGCCACCGCAGCAACAGAAGCCAACGCCTCTCCACGGAATCCCATCGTGCGCAAGGCAAATAAATCGGCAGCCTGCCTTATCTTAGATGTGGCATGGCGTTCGAAAGCAAGGCGCGCATCCGTTTCAGACATACCTTTACCATCGTCAATCACCTGTATACAGGTTTTCCCTGCATCAGTCACCAATACGTGTATTTCTTGTGCTTCGGCATCAATCGCATTCTCTACCAATTCCTTAATGACGGACGCCGGACGCTGAATCACCTCTCCGGCAGCAATCTGATTGGCAACCGAATCGGGCAGCAGATGAATTATGTCGCTCATGATAATTACAAATTATGAATTATGAATTACAAATAACGAATAATAACAGGTTCCATGATACCACATTGTAATTCGCAATTTGTAATTCGTAATTAAATTAAATGATTCCGGTGCTTATGGCATACCACAAGTATATCAGCAAAGCAATAATCACCAGTATTACCCCCAGGTGTACCGGTTTACGCCCGCTTTCCTTGCGTCGTTTCAAGTGGGTAGTGCCTTCTACGAACTTTCCCCGGATATCTTCCGGTGAGAACTCCTTCTCAGGCAACATTCCCAATTCACGTTTGGCGCTTTCTTCCATCTTCGCCAATTTCTCTTTCCGCTCATCCACATATATATATGGATGATTAAAGCCACGAGGCTTTCTCATTGTGAACATTCCCATAGCGCTTATTTATTTCTTTTTATATTCATATTCCTTGGTGAAACTATAGGCTTACGATCTGATTTCTGCAATTGTTCGCCAGCCTTTTTACCTCTCCACTCAAATATATCTTCCTTATTCCTCGGACGGATATAATCGAACCAGACAAAAGGCGGCAACTTATATTTGTCAGCCGGAATCTGATCCATCGGATAGAGCGTACCATTCGCTTTCCCTATAAAGGCTCCTTGCTCCATACGCCTTTCTTTCAGCAACATACGCAGGAAACTGCCCTCAGAATAGTTCAATCCTATCATGGTACTGTCTTTATCATCTATCGGATAGAAGACAACCAGCACATTGCCGTTCACATCCACCTGACGCATATCTCCGCCGACAAAAAAGCCTTTCATCTCTTTGCCCGTCACCTGGTTGTAATGAACAGAGTCTTTCTGCTCCACAGCCAAAGCCTGATTGATTATGTGCGCCCAGTCTATGGTACTGTCATTCATATAGACTTTAATTTCTTCACCCAACAATTGTTGTGAGCCATGCCATAGGATAGGATCAGTATACATAGTCATGCAAGAGTCTTTAGAATTATACACCAAAGAGTCGCATACTGCCTGAACATCCGTACGGTAAGCACGTACTTTATGATACACCCTCATCTCACGGAACATGGAATCCGTATTTATATGATAGGTAATCAACCGCAGTGTATCACCATGCATAAACAAACTGTCACCTTGTGAATAATCAATGGCAACTGCACGTTGAGTAGCGAGTGCACTTCCCGTAATCTCATTGTAGAAACAATAGTTACCTGTGAGCATATTCCTGTTAATGGTATCATTCATCTGCACATTGTCAAATGCTTCACCATATCCCAAAACACGATCATAGAAAATACTGTCACCCGTCAGTTTCTTACCTTCGTTGGTCAACACGGAACGATCCAGCAGTTCAGCCTGCTCTGTAGTGGTGTTATAAATACCTCGTTCGGAATAGATGTGGTTCTTATCACTCACAATATCCGAAGGGCCCAGAATCGTAGCAATCTTCGTATCGGTGCTATATTTCAGGGTATCCGAAGTCAATACAAATTTCGGATTAACCAACTTCACATCATGGTTGAATACGGATATTTTCGTGGCCGGACTATATTCTCCCCACTCGGAAGTCAGCACATTCTCTTCATCGGTCAGTGTACCGCCATCGAAGTAATAACCCAGATTATACAAACGGTCGTAGTTTAAACTATCCGTTGTCAATACCGTATTCCGGTTAATCATGCGGACATTCTCACGAAGCATTGCCAACTGCGACATCCCGTCATAATACAGGTAATCTCCATAAATAAAGAGCGTATCTCCCTGCTCCATACGGACATTACCGAAAGCTTCCACCGAATTTGTCTTCTCGTAAATCAACGCACTGTCACAGTACATATACATACTGTCATGGCGCAACTTTACTGACCGGATCAGAATCTGAACATCCGGAAGCAAGATTTTATCCGCCTGCGCCTCTTCAGCATGAAGCAAATCAACCCGGGTCTTCTTCTTTTCCGGCTCTTTCTTCTTATCCTGAGCACTCAACAAACAGATGCCAAACAGGCATAGAAGGCCTGTGAGAAGGAATCTATGCCTGTTCAGAAAATTATTTCTTGTATTTTTCTTCTGCATACAAAAAGTTAGTGTATCACCCGGGATCAGTCTTTAATCCAGCCCGGATACTTAAATGTACAGTTCTTCCAGTTTTCGTTGATACGCACGTACGTATGCTTTTGTTTTTCGCGAATCCATTTATCCAGCATCTCGTCACGACGTTTCTCCAATACAATTTCCTTCAGGTTCTGATAGTCTTCTGAAATTGTTGCTTTATGTCCGTTGATACGGCTTTTCAGTTTCACAATTACACATTCTTCTTTACCGGTTTTCTGCGGAATCATAGTGAATGCTTCGGAGATTTCTCCAACTTTCATCTTATCCACTACTTTAGCAATCTCGGGCGGAAGTTCCTGCATCTCAAATTTGGAAGTATTGGTTTGAGGGTTAGGCAACAGACCGTGATTGTTACGTGTATCCTTATCCTGTGAAAGTACGGAAGCAGCTTCTTCAAAAGTAAACTTACCGTTACGGATATCATCGGCAATAGAATCCAGACGAGCAGTACCTGCCATCAGCGCTTCTTCCGGTACGTGGGGCTTCAACAGGATATGGCGTACCTTGATACGGTCACCACGTTTTTCCATCAACTGGATAATATGGAAGCCATATTCAGACTCTACAATCTTGGAAACCTTATTGGGGTCTTGCAGATTGAAAGCCACATTAGCAAATGCAGGGTCCAGGTAGCCGCGTCCAGTAAATGGCATTTCACCACCATTGATAGCCGTACCACGGTCGTCGGAGTACAAACGCGCCAACATAGAGAAGCTTTCTCCCTTATTCACACGATCCGTATATTCGCGCAAACGACTTTTCACATCTTCAATTTCCTCCAAAGGAATTTTCGGTTGTTGTGTGATGATCTGCACCTCCACCTGTGTAGGGATATAAGGAATACTGTCCTGCGGCAAATCCTTGAAGTGACGGCGCACTTCTGCCGGAGTGATTTTAATCTCTCCTACCAGTTTCTGCTGCATTCTCTGCACTTTCAATCCTTCACGGGCATTCTCGCGCAAGGCTTCACGAATCTGACTGGATGTCTTATTGAAGTATTCCTCCATCTTTTCACGCGAACCGATATTGGCGATATACATATTCGTCATCTGGTCCACACGTTGGATCACTTCACTTTCAGAAACTTCAATACTATCGAGAGCAGCCTGGTGCAAAAACAACTTCTGTACAGCTATTTCTTCAGGAATCACACAGTAGGGATCACCGTCAAACTTACGCCCTTCGTACAGAGCACTCATCCGAGCTTCTTCTACTTCAGACTTCAATATAGCCTCGTCGCCCACTACCCAAACTACCTCGTCAATCACGTTGTCTTGTCCATAAACGGCAGAACCGGCCATCAGCGCCAAGGCACATAAAACTACAAACTTAAAGTTCATAAAATTTTTCATTCTGTGTATCTAAACTAATTATATTTAATCTCATTCTTCTTCACTGCCTGCTGATACAAGTCATCCTTCACCTTTTTCATAAACTCCACTTGTTTCAGGTTCAGCATCATATCTTTCACTTTAGGGCGTGCAAACTCATAAGGTTCCTGCTCGCCCACCGAACGAAAATCGCTCACATTCAGGAAATAATAAAACGCCGTATCTTTCAATTCGATATGACGGTTCTTATTCACATAATCTTCTACTTCGGGTACTTTCAACGGTATCAGATCAAGCACATCTGCCATCGGTACCCATTTATCATAAAAGTACTCGTACTTCACGGCATTCTGCAAGCTATACTTTTCCAGATGTTCCACTGCATCTTGCGTAGCTGCTTTATACCAATGACGTACATTGTTTAGTTGCGGTGCGGTGAGGGGGACTTTGATGAACAACCCCTGCATCAGCGGCCGTTCCAACCTGAAAAGCTCTTTATTCTTTTCATAATAGTCCGCCAACTCTCCCTCTGAAATTTCATTCGAGAGTCTTTGGTGAATCAATGCCTGCTGATAGGTGTGCATAATCAGCGCCTTGCGATAATTCTCCACAAGTTTCTCAATCTCCCCGTTATCGGGAATATTACTCTGCGCTTTCTCATATAATAAGACATCTTCCACCCAATTGCGGATGTAATGTTCTGCGAACAGTAAACTATCATCTTTCGACAATCTCGCCGGAAGCGCAGATTGCAGGTCTTCCCGGTAAAGGAAATTGCCGTCCAATTCCACCAGTGGTGTCTTCCCTTTATGGTCGTGTTGCTCGCTACAGGCCACACACAAAAGGATGGAGAGGAGTCCCAGGAAAAATATTCGCATTACCGATTGATATTTACTTTATTTCAAGGTACGAAGATAACGGTTTAATCGGTTGCATCAGTGCTTATTAACGGTTTTTAAAACCTCTTGGTTTATTTCAACCTTAGCGGTGCTCCGTAATTGTGCAATCCAACGCTCCTCCAAATAGTTCTGATAATCGCCTACAAGCAGTCCACGCACCTCTTGATAAGTCGCCGGTCCCTTCACCTTTTCACCCAGAAAAGTGGTAAAAGGAAATGACGTCATAGGTTCAGTTTTCCCCTTTTTGAAGATTTCTTCATCTACATAAGCATTATCTCCGGGAGCAAATAAGCCTTGTTCTGCCTGCACTTGCCGCGTCTTTGCATTAAATGTCAGCCGGATGGCATTCTGCCACTCCTCTTCCGGCAAAGATTTCAGGAATTTGCGGGCTTGCTTTCCAAGCTTTTTCGTTGTAGTATGTAATATAATTCCTTTATAACGGGGGACTTTCCAATGATAATCCGAATGATGCTTTTCAAAATAGGCCGCCAGTCCGACCTCATCTGAGGGTACACGTTCCCAAATCTTCCGGTTACTGATTTCAAACAGTAACATTCCATTCCGATACTCTTGCATGAGCATACGGAATTCCGGATATTTATCTTCCAGGCGACTATACTCATAATCCAGTACGGACTTCATGATAAATCCTTTCAGCTGACGTTGCACACCCTGAGGGTGAGAAGCTGCAAAAGCGGCAAACATCTTTCCTGTATATTCCCTGCCGTCAAGTGTAAACAGTCTCTTATCTGTCTGCCCTTTTGACAGCAGTTCATCCACTCCAGTCTTATCTGCCGTATATTGATATTCCTTTTTCAGTTTTTCCACCAAAGCCTCCGTCCCTCTGTCCATTCCATAACGACGGCTCTGGCGACGCATGATTTCATCCTTCACTTTTTCAAAGGGCAGGATTTCTTTCCGTTCAATCGCCTTGACAATATGAATGCCTTGTGGTGTAAAAAAAGGTCGGGATATCTCTCCTTGTTTTAATGCAAATACAACATCCTCAAACTCGACAGGCATCTGTAACCAACTTACCCAAAAAGATTTTTTTTCATCGGAGAAATTACGTACACACTCATCAAAGTCCGCCTGCCCATTCTGCAATGCGGCATAAAGAGAATCCATCCGAGCTTCTGCAGAACGCAGCACATGACTGGTAACTGTTTGGGGAAGAGCCTTAAAGATATGACTTACACGTATCTGTCCGGCACGATTGTTAGCTTTCATTTTATCATATACCTGACGAGCTGCAAGCTCTGATACAGACTCATCCGTCAAATAAGCTTTTGCCAACTGGCGGTGGTAGCCCTCCAATTCTTCACGAAAAGCCCGGGTAGTATCCAATCCGGCAGCTTCGGCTGCAGCGACTTTCAGCTTAAAATTCACAAACAAATCAACATATTCACTCAATGTTTTCTGTTCGATACCAGCAAGGGCATTATTCTTATTATAGATATATTCGAACTCCGAACGGAGAATTTCTTTCCCGTTAATACGCATCAGCACCGGATCTTGCTGAGCAAAAACTGCCAATCCCAGGCAAAGGAGAATTATTGTCAATCCACTTCTTATCATAACTATTATCTTAGAAAAGAACAATGTAATAACGGGGAAACATCTTTTATATTGCCTCAACACCAAACAGATGACGCCTTTTCTTTAAACGAAAAATACCCGGAAAAGTATTTGTTACTCCCCGGGTATTTCTATATAAATTGCCTATATTTTATTCGGGACGACTGTAATTCGGAGCCTCGCTTGTAATTGCCACATCGTGCGGGTGGCTTTCAAGCACGCCTGCATTAGTGATGCGGGTGAACTTAGCATCGTGCAACTGCTCTATGCTACCTGCACCGCAATACCCCATGCCGGCACGCAAACCGCCTACCAACTGGAAGATCACTTCGTATAAAGTTCCCTTATAAGGTACACGGGCAGCGATACCTTCCGGCACCAATTTCTTAACGTCATTGGTACCACTCTGGAAATAACGGTCTTTTGAACCATTCTCCATTGCTTCCAGTGAACCCATACCACGATAAGATTTGAACTTACGTCCGTTGAAGATAATTGTATCACCGGGAGACTCTTCCGTTCCGGCAACCAGCGAACCGATCATTACGCTATATCCTCCGGCAGCCAAAGCTTTCACAACATCACCCGAGTAGCGCAAACCACCGTCAGCAATTAAAGGAACACCTGTACCCTTCAACGCCTTAGCCACATCATATACAGCAGACAACTGAGGAACTCCCACACCTGCCACAACACGAGTGGTACAGATAGAACCTGGTCCGATACCAACTTTCACTCCATCAGCACCAGCTTCCACCAATGCTTTAGCAGCTTCTCCGGTAGCAATGTTACCTACCACAATATCAATGTTCGGGAAACGCTTCTTAGCTTCCTTCAATTTTTCTATTACATAGATAGAATGTCCGTGAGCCGTGTCGATAACAATCGCATCAGCACCGGCATCCACCAAAGCCTGCATACGGTCGAGAGTATCAGCCGTTACACCTACACCGGCGGCTACACGCAAACGACCTTTCGAGTCTTTGCAAGCCATCGGTTTATCCTTAGCTTTCGTTATATCTTTATAAGTAATGAGGCCTACCAGCTTACCTTCCTTATCTACAACCGGCAACTTCTCAATTCTATGTTCTTGCAAGATTTGAGAAACAGCCTCCATATCAGTGGTCGGATTAGTAGTGATAATATTTTCTTTTGTCATTACTTCATCGATATGCTTATTCATATCTCTTACGAAACGAAGGTCACGGTTTGTTACAATTCCCACCAAATATTTCTCATCATCCACTACCGGTATACCACCAATTCTGTATTCCGCCATCAATGCCAATGCATCGCCTACAGTAGAACCTCTCTTAATGGTTACAGGATCATAAATCATACCGTTTTCAGCACGTTTCACGATGGCTACCTGACGTGCCTGTTCTTCGATAGACATATTCTTATGGATAACACCAATACCACCTTCACGTGCAATGGCAATTGCCATTTTCGCTTCGGTAACCGTGTCCATAGCGGCCGTTACAAACGGAATTTTCAACTCAATGTTTTTAGAAAACTTTGTCGAGAGTTCGACAGTTTTAGGAAGCACTTCAGAGTAAGCGGGGATTAACAAAACGTCGTCATAAGTTAATCCATCCATTACAATCTTATCAGCAATAAATGACATAGGGCTATGCGTTTAAAATTTATTGCGTGCAAATATACGTTTTTTCTTGTTTAACCACACCATGTCTGCATAAAAAGCTTATAATAGTTCACTTTTTTTAAAACGTATAGCCTCAAAATCCCTTTATTTCCTTTTCAACCGGAAAAAAGGAATAAAAGTAATTAGGGTTTAGTGATTAGTGATTAGCACCATTCGGCATATTATTTTTCATCCGCAAATGACACGGATGACGCGGATTTTAAAGCTGCGCTATGACATGGATAAATAGAAATCTGCGTGATTCATGTCATTTGCGGATGAAAAATGAATGATCACTTTGCCTCATAACCGAAAAGAAAGGAATTAATTCCGCCAACGGGGTTATTTATTATAAGAATACGGAGCGTCTTCAGGCTTTACACCTTTTCTTTATCAAAGATACTAAAGATACCTGAGACTTCTGTCCGCACGAAACGAGCAGAAGCCAGAGGTTGAAAAAGCAAATCAATTTCTTCATAAGCATTAATAGATTTTATTCAAATAATCCAGAGTTTGTTCAGGACGTCGGCTCATGCGTAAACGCCAAACCAATTCCTGCATATTAACCGCCTCAAAACGGTCGTCCAATCGTTCGGCACACCGTTTGGCAGCCGAGGCTCCATAAGTATCGCCTTCAAAACGACTCCAAGCGTGCACACATACCACTGAAAAGCTTTCTTCCTGCGCTTCCTCTTTCAGCTTCGAAGCTATAAAGTCGGGAGAACCTTCACGTTCATGTATTCTGTCCCAGAGAGAATATTTCACCGTAATAACCGGAATATCATATCCTGCCTTATTAGTCACCCAGAAGACTTCTCCCTCACCTCCGGCATACGGAGAATATTGCAAAACAATGATACCTTCCAACTGGTCATTAGCGTCCACATAAACTTGATAGGCTTCTTTGGCCGCTTCCGACTTCACATCCATAGCCATTATTCCCAATAACTTGATCTGATATTGACGCATAGAAACCGCCAGGCGTTTTGCTGCCACTCTCAGATTGTTTTTCCGGTTATTATCCTGACTGTACGTATCTACATAATAATAGCCTCCACCCAGCATTTCCATAAGCGAGCAATTCTGTTTCTGTAAGCCCATCAGATTGTTGAACTGCACAGGAGCCATCATCGCCAACGTAGCAACCGGCAATCCAAAAGTCATCTTCACATCTTCAGCCTCCGGAACATCATAATACCGGGAAGCAAAATCCTGCATCATCCACTGAATGTTATCACCATCGGAAAGGAAAAAAGAAACAAAGTTTTTCTTTTTCTTGAAATCGATAGACCGGGGATCGAAAATCCGGGGCAACACCTGTTCCCGGCCTTTTTCATAAAGCAGGGACAGTAACGAATGATTATAGCTCCAGTCGCAGGGAATCATCGGATGTCCGCTTTTGGATACACGGGCTACAAATTGATCTTCACTCACTCCTTGCTCCCAGCCGTATACCGGAGCATTGGGTTCCAGCCAGGCAAGCACTTCTTCGAGTAATGAAATGTTTTGTCCGGCCCCAGCGTCTCCCAGTTCCCTGTTCAGGTTCAATACAAACAGATGGTTCTTGATGGCAAATTCGCGCAATTCTCCGGTTTGCACCGGCATTATGACCAGTGCCTTTTTACTACATTTATTTCTGAATTCACGCCAGGCATCCACTGTAGTCTTTCGAGTGGCATCATATTTCATCTTATACCCCGCTTTCTCAAAATACTCCTTATCACGAATATCCACAATAATGGAATTGTAAACATGAGAAGCGACAGATGCCACAACACCACTTTCCGGATTATTCTTCACGTCGGTCAATACATATCCATCGAACATTCCTTTTAACTGGACTTTTACACCATCCACAGAGGAGTATTCATTGCATGCCAGTTCAAGTCCATTCTGCATGCCTTGTTCATGTATCCCCATATCTTCCAAAGCCTGTCTGGAAAGTTTATAAGAAGTCTTTCCACCGTGGTCGCACAACCAGACCGCTATTTCACTCTTGCCTTTTTCTACCGCACGGTTCGTCAATCCCGCCAAGGACTGACACAAGAGATGGTATTGCAATCCGCGCATTTTATCTGTTTCGTCTACACTATTACGGCTATCCACAGGGATTACACCCACACAACTCCAGTACTTCTTCGGCTTAGCCTTCATTCCGGGCATGTGGTATTTGCCCTCATCTGCCACAAATTCAGATATCCATGGACTTTCAGAGAAACGATAAGGAACACTGCCAATCGCTTTCAGCCCAGCAAAAAGCAACAGGAAACCAATAATAAACTTCATGATTCAACTTAAAAAAATACCTATTGAAAACTGTTATCCTACCTACTAACTATAACTGTATCTCAAAAACCGGAGAATAATTATACTTAGCCTGTATACCTTCACCCAGATCTTTGGGCAGCGCACCGATACGGAAGAAGTACTTTTGTCCGGCTTTCAACTTCTTACCTTCATCAGAGTTCAAATCCAATGTCAATGTAAAGACTTTATTCGCATTCCGGCTATTATTCTCAAAATTGATATCATCGCCTTCAATATTAGCCGTTACATGTGCCAGATTGAAAGAGTTGGACGGATTCTGATCCGATTGAGCAAACAGGGCCACCTTTTCGGCTTTACCTGTTCTGTGACCATACTGTAATTTAAAGGTGGCAACAATAGCATTATTCTCTTTCTTCACAACGGGCTCTTTGATACGGATATTCGGAATCACCCTGAAATCAAGCCTATTTTCTCCTTTGTCGAAACGATATCCTTTAATCGTATCCAGCTTCACAAAGTTGCCATTATTCATAATGACATCATAAGTACCGGAGAAAACAAGATTATTTCTGTATTCCCCATTCAGCATGAGCTTCCATTGCTGCACCTTGCGGATAGCATATCCATACTCTATAACCTGCACACAAGCTGCATCACCACTGGTACCAATTTCCTGCTGGATCAACTCTTCTGTTTCGGCATCAATTACCGCACCATATACTTGTGCATCCGGACCATCAAAATTATCCAGCTCGCAGCTTACCATGAAAACCGCTGCACTGATTCCGGCTATTATATATTTAATCTTTCTCATATTCTGTACTAATTTAAAAGTTAAGGATTCTGAATCATTTGGTTAATGGCATTGCGTGGTACATCTTCATAGTATTCGGAGATTGAATAGCTATTGGGACCATTCAGGCTTGCTCCCATAGTGGTTTTACGCACAAATATCAGGGAAGGATTCGTATCACGCAAATCAAGCATAGGCACCAGAATGTCATGAGAGAAATTATTCATCAACGTATGCAACACTCTCCAACGACGCAAATCCCAGATACGGATGTTCTCAAAAGCGAGTTCTACAAAGCGTTCGTTTCTCACATTCTCTCTCGTTAATTCTATTTCATTAGTATGTGCGGCTCTCTTACGAATATCATTCAACGCTTTTGCTGCAATAGTCTTATCCCCCAATCCGCTTTCGCAGACTGCTTCAGCATAATTCAACAACACTTCCGCATAGCGGAATACGATATAATCCAACGTCGTCTTATGATATTGCGCCGGCATACTTTCACTGATCATCTTTCTCATGAGGAAACCAGACATGGAATGAGTTCCGTCTCCCGGCCAGAAACCGGACACCTGATGCTTTTCACCTCCTAAAGAATAGTAAGTCTTACCGTCTTTTCCGGTCACTGTAGTCGGAACACGATACAGTTCTGTTCCATCCGGTTGAATCACACCGCCTTGCATCACAATCTTAGTCCCTTTCCATTCGGTACCGGGAAGTATGATGGAAGCCCACAGACGAGCATCCTTCGCTTTTTTCTCATCTCCATAAGCGATGCCATTAAACAAATCATAAGGGGTATCCTTATTTACTTTGATATAATCAGTATAACCTGTATCAAAACCTGCATTGGAATAATTGTCATTGACACGAGTCTTGACCTTTGCATCCGAACGGATACCCGGCAGGTCCGTATAATCTTCATAAGCATCTACCAAATTAAGAGCTGGAGACATTTTACCCTGTCCCTGTGTCTGGTAAGGCTCGATAAAGTAATTTAAACTACTGGCAAACTCAGATCCTTCTTTTACAATACCTTTAATAAAAATAGCCTCTCCGTCTGTTTGGTTCGGATTAACAAAGATACTACGATAGTTCTCCTCCGCTTCCTTCGGACTGGCAGGATTCGGTTTATACAGTTTATGGTTCGATTCTGTCATAATAGTCAGGGAAGCATCAATGCAATGTTGATAAAAATAGGCTGCATTTTCGGGTTTCATTCCGGCTAAGCCTTTTGTCACAGCCTCTCCTTCCATCGGCGCCAGTTCTCCGAATTTAGCAATAGAAGCAGCATACAAAGCAGCACGAGATTTTAAAGCTAATGCCGCCCATCTGGTTGCCCGTCTGTCCGAACGCTCTTTGGGAAGTTGTGCGGCTGCAAGATCACATTGCTGCATTACATAATCCCATGTATCATACTCTGTGCTGCGTGGAACCACCAAAGCTCCCGGATTGGCCGGATCATACTCCTGCAATTCCTTGATCAGCGGTACTCCACCAAATTTTTCTGCCAGGTAGAAATATACATAAGCAGTCATGAAAGCAACCTCTCCTTCCAGTTCTTTCTTTTCACTGTCACGAATATCCAGTGTAGGGATGATGCTTTTCAGCAAATTGATATTACGAAGCGTTTCATAGCCATGATTGAAATAATCCGCACGAATAACGTATCCCGGTGATTGCTCACCCCACTGACTTTGTACAGCTTCCTCACAGATATTGGCATACCATAATAAACCGATATTCCCTGTCGGATTATTGAAACCTCCTTCTCCGCTGGTACCCGGCATAAACATGTAATCTTCAATAGGCAAATCGCGATAAATAGTTGCCATAAAAGCTTTTGCCCCATTAGGGTTATTAAACAGCTCATTGGGAGTGATCTTGTTATTAGGCTCAATGTCCAGCAAGTCCGTACATGCCGTAAACACAGCTGATAGACCGATAACCAAATAATATTTTATATTTTTCATATCTAACGTTTTTTATATTAGAAGCTAACATTTACACCGAAGTTGATAGAAGACGATAACGGATAATTCATCATACGATTATCCTGACCGGCTGTTTTCTCCGGATCCAGTTTCAAATCCTTCTTCAAATAAGAGTCACAGAATGTGAAGATATTATAAGCATTTACATAAACACGCAGGTTTTGCAAGCCTACATGACTGGCCCAACGTTGAGGTAACGTATAGCCGACTTCAAGACTTTTCAAACGAAGATAGCTTCCATCCACCGTATTGCGGTCTGTCTCCTGTGCATTGTTCCCCATCGGATTGTAGTTGGCCACGCGGGCTGCCGGGAATCTTCCCGGAATCCAGTTGCTGTTTGCATCAAACGGATCTTCACGATGCCATCTGTCATACAGATAGGCAGATGAATTACCTTCCCAAGGTGCATAATTGCGCAGGTTGTCGGGGATCTGGATAGAATAGCAGGCTGCTCCTTGGAATAAAGCCATGAAATCGAACCATTTCCATTCAGCTGTCAGAGTGACGCCATAATTCAGAGCCGGCATATTCAATCCATAATATTTAGGCTTCATGTCATTGCCATCGATGTATCCATCACCATTTACATCTTGCAGGTAATAGTCTCCCGGAAGAATCATGGTGTTACCTCTATCACCGCTTTGCACAGGTGCATTATAAATCTGATCATAGTTCTGGAATTGCCCAGCTGTTGTATATCCCCAGCCGATACCACTCCAACGTCCTTCGGTAGCGGATTTCCAAACATCCCAACTACTTTCGTATTCACCATGTATCTGGCGCGTCATCTTACTGCGGGCAAAGTTGAAGTTTCCTTGTACACCGTATGAAACCTGACCGATTTTGTTCCGGTGCCCCAAGGTAAACTCAATACCTTCGGTACGGTCGGCATTCAGATTCTCTTCCGGCAGGGAAGCTCCGAATGTATTGGTTAGTTGGCTGCCTCTGGTAGCCAGCAGCCCATCTCTGTCACGACGATAGACATCAAATGTGAAGTCCAACAAGCCATCCCACAAGGTTATATCCACACCAAGGTCATAAGTACGTGTCGTAATCCAGGTCAGGTTCTTATTAATAAGTGCCGGAGTCAATACTCCATTGGTTTGCGTACCGTCAACGAACTCGTACCCCTTTGATCCCATTGTAAAGCCTTCTATGAACTGGAATTCATTACCGGCATCAATACCGGTCTCTCCATAACTGGCTCTTAACTTCAAGTTACTGACAAACGGTATATTATCCTTAATAAAGGATTCCTCGGACATTCTCCAGCCTGCACTGACAACCGGGAAAAATCCCCAACGACTCCCCGGAGCATAACGATAAGAACCATTATAACGGAAAGCACCTTCCAACAGATATTTGCCTTGGTAGTCGTAGTTTAGACGCCCCAAATAAGAGATGTTTGCCGTCTCTCCATAGCCGCCAGAATTCTGGATATTCGTTTGAGAGCCTAAGTCAAGAATAGGTTTAGAGTAAATCTCATACTCGCGGGTAGCAGAAACATTATCATTCCAGCCATGATTCATTTCGTACATAGCCATCAAAGAAATGTTATGGTCGCGCGCAATAGTAGTACTATAAGACAATTGTGCCTGAATATTAAGATTATTACCATTATTCATATTCACATACAAACTGCTCGGGTCATTAATTGTCTTTGATACATCATACGATTCATTCTGCGAATTATAACTGTACAACTGGTAGAGTTTTCTCTCATGCGAAGTACGGTTATCACTGGCATCATACGAAGTCATTAATTTAGCTTTCAATCCCTTTACCCAAGGAACATCATAGGTCAATGTGGCAGTTGACTGTAAACTACGTCCTCTGCTGGTATTCATACCGGTAAGATCACCATTCATTGCTGCCACCGGATTGTCCAGGAAAGGATAAGCTGCATTGTAGTATTCGGAATTGTTATTGGCATACACTCCGGATGTCGGTCTCATCAATGTAGATTTGAACAGTAAGTCAAAGACTCCCTGAATAGGGGCATTCGTCACGTCATATCTTCCGGAAACATTAACTTCCGCTTTGAGATACTTAGACAACTGGGCTGTAAAATTACTACGCATAGTATATCTTTCGTAATTGAAATCGCCTCCTCGTGTCAAGTCACCATCGTGAGCATAACCAAAACTGGCATAATAGGTCATCTTATCACTACCACCTTCAACTGAAAGAGTATGTTGCTGGCTACCTGCACTTTTTTTGAATACAGCATCCAACCAGTCGGTACTTTCATAGCCGGAACCACCGGCCTGCCATTTGGCAAGTTCTTCAGGAGTGGTAGTAGGGCCGGTACCCGCATTCATTGACAATTCATTGGAAATCTCCGCATATTGGGCAGCATTCATAACCTTCATCATGGAAGTGGGAAAAATAGCTGTGAATGAACCGTTGTAATTAAAACGGGCTTTACCTTTTCTTCCTTTTTTGGTGGTAATAATCACAACTCCATTGGCGGCATTCATACCATAGATTGCCGCAGCACCATCTTTAAGTACAGAAATATTTTCAATATCTTCCGGATTCAAGCGCTGAAATTCAGAACCACCGTCGCCACTATCGCGGACAACGCCATCGATTACATACAGCGGACTACCAAAACCACGAATTTGTACCATAGAACTGAACGAACCTGGTTGACCGTCCTGTTGACGGATCTGTACACCGGCAATCTTTCCCTGCAAGCTCTGAGCCACACTCGTGCTTTTGGTCGTCAGCACTTTGTCACCACTGAGAGTAGAAATAGCCCCAGTCAGTGTCTGTTTCTTCTGAGTGCCATATCCCACAACTACAACTTCGCCCAAAACGGCTTCATCTTCCTTTAACACCACTCTTACTGAGTTTTCGGCTCCTACTTTGACTTCCTGAGTCTGAAAACCAATATAGGATATCTGAAGAACAGCGTTCTTCTCAAGATTTTGTAGCATAAATTCACCCGACATATCTGCCACGGCATTTTTATTATTGGATCCTTTCACTACAACGGTCGCACCAACCAGCGGATTCCCTTCCTGGTCTATCACCTGTCCTTTAAACTGTGCATGTTGTGCATATACCATTGTGGTACAGAGTAACATGATGCATCCCAACAAGGTGCGTGCTAAATGATTCATGTGTTTTATCATATAAAAAAGATTTTTAACTTTACAATTACATAAAAGATTTCTAAATGTTACGTTTCCAACTTTTCTCAGTGGATACATTCTTTGGGTCATTTAATCTTTTCTTTTAACATAGGCATTTTCTTTTAGGGGTTAACATTCTTATTTTATTGTTACGTAACGAAAGTCATGTTTATCTGCCTCCGGAAGTACTGGGGCTTCCAGACGATTGTCAATAATACGATCCCAATACGGACTCAAATCCAACGTTTTTCCCTCTTCCACCACAAACTCTTTAATTTCGATTTCTCTCTTTTCGGAAGTGGAAAGTCCTGCAGGTTCCGATATCACTTTATTGAAACTGATCCGCTCTTTACCATATTTCTTCGTTATTTTGAAAGTGATGGATTTCTTCTGAGGATCAGCAGTTACTACTCCCCAAAAGTTAGGATAAAACAGAGGGATGCTGATTACTTTATCATCGGCCACTACAGGAGCCAGACGCAATTCTTTTCGGGGAATGTTAACGCCAGCACCAGCCAATACATCTGTAGAGAACCAAGTTACCGGAGCTGTCATATAAGTAATGTCACTGGGATTCCACAAGTTTTGAGTCCATGTCCAGCCTTTACGCAGATGTACTAATTGGATGTGTTTCATAATATCCATGGCATCTTCATAAAATCCGGCCTGCATACCGGCTAAAGCAGTATAGCTTTCCAGATAGAAGGGCCAGCATTGTGATCCCCTATTATCAATGCCCCGGTTCAGATTGATATCCCACACTTTATTAGCGTAATAATCAGGAGACTTGGAAAGAGAAATCTTGCATTGAGATATCATAGATGCCTTTACTATATCCATAGGATATACGTCTCCCCATCCGCAATAACGGCTCAGGAACTGGCCTGCCAACTGTCCCGTAAACAATACATTATCCAGTCTTTTGGAACCATCCGGTTCACAGCCGTAGGCAAAGAAACGTCCGTTCCACAACTTCTCAAGAGCCTCTTTCTGAGAGGTAGCAAACTGTTGTTGCGCCTGTTTCACGATGCTTTCATCTCCAATAGCTTTTCCTATAGCTTCGTAAGCCTTGAGTGTAGTCAGCCATACACCTGCATAGTAAGAATACAAAGGGGGATGAGTAAAATCATCGTACGTAGTAGGGCCTACAGGTATTGTACTGCCTTGAGGCATACGACTATATAAGAATTTCATGGCTCTTTTAAGTCCCGTAAGATGTGCTTTCAAGTACTCTGTATCACCAGTCTGCTCATAGTCTTTAACAAGTTGTATGATCCAGCCGGAAGCATTGTCCAACATCCAACCCTTTTCCGTTGGTACACGGCCACCTACAGTACCCATACCTACATAGTAATGTCCGATGAAATGAAGTATATAACCTTCCGGATCCATTGCATCTGCAAAAATATCCATCTCCGAACGATCCAGTTGAGTGAAAAATTTCTGGTAAAAAGGATGTGAACTCAAACGCTGATCCATTGTTCCGGCAAAGCCGCCCATGGCTCCTTCATTAACCATAACATCACCTCCTTTAGTAAGCACCATATTGGTGTAAATGACATATCCACTATTAATAAGCTTAAACTTATACCAGTCAGGAAGGCTACTCTCAAGAACCGGGATTTGCCACTCCGTAGTCTGTCGGGCAATTCTTGCCCTATTGGATACAGCATAGCTCACCATAGAATTCATACTATTAAAATAATTATGCCAGTATTTATTGTAGTCAGCCCCACAAGGCCAGTAGCTACCGATAGGAAGGGCTGCCGCATCAATCTGCAGTTCAGGAGCATACCATGCCAGCATAAAACGAATTGTTTTCTTTTGACCTGCTTTCAACAGTGTCTTAACAGCCAGTGCAGAAGCAGAAGAAGTTTGAGATTGCTCCGTCAGTACATTTTTGGTTAGTGAAGAAGTGAATTCTCCATTATTTCTAAACTGATCCCATGCTTCAGAATTCGAACGATAAGCTGGAAGATAAGATACATTCTTTTCTTCTTCCACTGCAATCACCACTTGATTCACATAGTTCTGAAAAGTCAATTTGCGAGGTTGCAAGCTATCTGCAGCATATTGTATCAACCCTTTCAGGCTTCCCATCTGATAAGGTTCTACATAGGTTTTAGCCTTCTCACGCAACGGCCAGTTTTCTCCATTATTTATATTAGCTCTACCTTCACTCAATAGCTGACCATTGTCAAAACCTTCCAAGCTCTTCGGATCATTAAACAATCCGATAAAATCTTCCCAGGAAAATGCTAATGCAGCTTCCATGTCCTCCTGAGATATGAGATCAACCTCAAACCATACTACCGGCAAAGAGGAATCTTTCACATTGTGCGGCACCAATCCTGAATAGGCACGAATTATAGGGGTTACTTTCAAATTATTATCCGCATAACTTAATTCTGCTGTAGGAAATAATCCTTTATATTGAGTATGTTCTACTCCTTTCATTCCATACAAAACATGATTATCCCTAACCAGACGGACAGCTTCTTTTTCATTTCCCTTCCGCGTCCATAAAGAGAAGAATGAATGCTCCGAACGTTTAATAGGAGTATGAATATTATTCATTCCTATCCTGGTGAATTTGCCACTTGGAGCGAAATTTATATTGCCTACTCCAATACCACCCAAGGGCACTCCGCTTACGTCTTCATGATCTTTTAATGAAAGGTAAGTATAGTTGGTTTCTCCACCTAAAACTCCACTTTGAAGACTGAACTTGGTATTGGCTTCATCGACACCATAATTGTTCTGATTTTCTTCTTGTCCATACAGTGCAAATATTCCTGCAAGACAAAAGGCTAAAGAGACAAAGGTTCTTTTACTCATACATGTGTTTTTTAAGATTAATAATAGAAGTTATGAATCTACTTCTGCTTTCGTTAGCGTTCGAGTGCAAAAATAGATGCTGATAGATTACAATAGCGGTTACATTGGGGTTAATCGAGGGTTAATTTTGAGAGGTCTTTTATTAATTACCCGATTAATTTAAGAAAATCTATGCTCTATGGCATAAAGTTACAGACATAAAAAAGATTACCTCTAAATATAGAGACTTATAAATTGAAAACAGTCCTTTTTTTCTGATTATTGAAAACTTGTCCTTAAGTCATTATGTATGATATCAGAGTAAGAATATGAATAGTTATTACCCATACTTTTATTATATTCTGCAATATACAGATAATATTTCTTCATTGCCTGATCTTCCTTCTTCAGCTTATGGCAGGCATTCAGCATATACCACAAAGCCGTATCATTCAAAGAATCTACTCTCAGCCAGATTTCAGCCAATTGAACAACCTGCTCATACGCAGCTTTCATATATAGATTATTCAACTCAATCGTCAACATCTCATGCAATTCATATTCTTGTTCGCTCTTAAAGGAATCAAACATAGAGTCGTCAATAGACTTTAAAAATTTCCCTCGCAACAAAATTCCGATCAGTGATTGGCTGACTTCCTGAGATGCATCACTTTGCCGGATTTTATTCATTTGTTCAAGATATTGTTGATAATCGCAATAGAAAGCCTCCGACAATTGGATAGAATAGCGACTATTAGTATACACCAATTCAATACCTTCCAGATCATCCAGTATTTTTCTTAATCGGTTTATTGTAACGCCCTTCAGATTTTTGGCACTACTCAATTCTTTTTCTGGCCATAACAACCCATAAATATAATTTGAGGTAATACCTTCCTTATTACCTAAACCATTCAGAAAAGTAAGTAAGAACAGTTGCTTTATCTTGGAACTAAACAAATGAGTGATATCTCTTCCTTTTTTATCTATTATAGTGAATTCCCCAAACAGATACAAAGCATTTGCCTGTGGTGACTTTTTATTTTCAACCTGAGTGAAAGTTTCACGAACAGGTGTGACTTTAGGTATCGGTTGTTTCTCCTTCTTCCTTTTCAAGTAATACGTAATGCCAACAATCAATACCAGTACAACAACCATTACAAAAATAACAGCACGCAAAGAAAATCCTTCTTCAACAGCATATAAAAACAATGCGTTCTCTGCAATGGCAGGTGCCGACAATGAATAAAAACGTGTAACAGAAGATTCTCCGCCACGTTCATTAAATTCTTGCGTACAACAATAAAACTCCTTTGTTTCTTTATTATAATAAAGATTTGCATTAGATAAAATAGCCTTCGACTCCATAGGAATAGAATTACCTAATACTTCATAGGAATCATCCTGCAACGAGAACTTATAAAGCTGCAAATAGGAAGAGGCTTCCTGCATAGGATAACACAACGTATAGAAAGAAGCTCCATCATCAGATAAAAGAAGGTTTCTTACCGGAACAATCTGAGTTCCATCATAAGAGAAGTCCCTCACTTTCTGCACGGTTGAATCTTTCAGATTTATCTTATAGAGATCATAATAGTATATTTTCCCGATACTCTGATCCCCACTACTATTCCCAGTACCACCAAACAAAAGCAACTCATTAGCATTCAATGCTCCCATAGAAGAGAAAAAACGAGGGGCTACAAAATCACCTTTCAATTTAATAGTATTCCATGACTTTTGGTCCAAATCATATACTTCCAATGTATTGGTATATTTGCGTGAGCCAAAACCTCCAAAAATATAGAACTTATTATGAATAGTATCCAGATAAGAAGAATGGTGGTGTCGCTGTGAAGGTAAAAATTTATCATCAACCTTTTCCACTTCTCCTGTAAGTACATTCAAAGCACAAATGGTACAAACATCTGCATGATTATCCACTTCATAGATATAAACAGAATGAGAATCCGAATAGAAAAAGTTTGTTCCCAAATACATCTTCATCGGCAGAGATTGATGCTTATGCCCTTCCCAAATATTACGGCGGATATCCAGAGTATATAAAGAATCGCTGTTAAAATAGACAAAATTATCAGAATTGGAATCATAATTATACCCCGCCGTACTCTCAGAAGCCTGTGAATGAAGCAAATTCCAATAATAGGATTTATTTATTAACCAGATTGGGTTAATTGCTTTTCCTCTAATCTTTCCTTGTTTATCATGAACAAAAATACCGGAACTTTCATTCAAAGGAAAATTGATTTGTTGATTCATGTCGGAAATTACTAAATTCCGGATTGCAAAAGAAGGTATTTCTTCAGAAAACTTACTACTTCCGAACATGATGGTAGGAGTCAATTCTCCGGATAAGCCTAATTTTCCTGATTGATATTGTCGCTTATCAATAGTAAGGCATACAGAATCTTCTTTTAAAAAAAAGGAGATTTCTATGGGTATCCAACGCCGAGGGCCAAGTTTTTTATTACATAGAGTATCTACAATAAGACATTCCTTTGCCTCAATATTAAACTTCAGATAACTCCGTTCGTCATTGTCATAAGAAAAAACAAAACTATAAATATCTGCATTTTCACGCTTCTGATCTTTTAATCGGAATATATAACCGAAAGATCCATAATCCTGAATAGCCAAATCATAAGATATAGAGAAATGACCTTTAAAGGTCAAAGGATTTTCATCAAAAACAGAATAGCTTGTCTTTTGTATAGTTTCAGATTCATAAGTATTAAATTCAAGACCTTGAGCATTGGCTCGCAAGCATAAAAAGCAAAGTAGCAATATGAAAGATCCTATATATCTCATTATCATTTCCTTGTCATGTAGTTACTTATTTATTAACCAGACAAATATATAACTTAAAAACCGGACTCATGAAACATAAGCCCGGTTTTAACAAAAATGCATTCCTATCTTTAATTCGCCATCTCAGAAATAAACTTAATGCGAACCAACCTTACTTCTTCTTCCGTGAAATCATCACCCAGTTCATCTAGTGCGTCATCTATCTTGTCAGTAGTAGATTCCTTGAAATAATCATAGATATCCAACATGTGGTCTTCGTCCATAATCTCATCCAAGAAGTAATCAATATTCAACTTCGTACCAGAATAAACGATTGCCTCGATTTCGTCCAGTAAATCACCAAACTCAATGCCTTTGGAAAGTGCGATATCATCCAATGCCACCTTACGGTCTACAGCCTGAATAATAGCCACTTTCATCTTGGATTTATTAGCAACCGTACGAACACGTAAGTCTTCAGGGCGTTCGATTTCATTCTCTTCACAGTGGCGTTTTATCAGCTTGCAAAACTCCTCACCGTAGCGTTTAGCCTTACCTGCACCTACCCCGGGAATGTTTTGCAATTCATCCAGTGTCACCGGATAAATGGTTGCCATGGCTTCCAATGAAGGATCCTGGAAAATTACATAAGGCGGTACTTCCAGTTTCTTGGAAAGCTTCTTACGCAAATCCTTCAGCATGGAATAAAGAGCCGGATCGACAGCGCAAGAGCCACCGCCCCTTGCCGGAGCTTCTTCTTCCACTTCTTCGAAATCATTATCTTCGGTTATCTTGAACGATTTAGGATGTTTCAGGAACTTCTTTCCTTCATCCGTTACTTTCAGCAAACCGTAATTTTCCACATCTTTACTCAGGTAACCAGCAATGAGCGCCTGGCGAATGACAGCATTCCATGTTCTGTCTTCTTCTCCCATGCCGGAGCCGAAAGCTTCCAGGTCTTCATGCAGATGCGCCTGCACTTCGGTAGTTTCACGTCCTTGTATAATGTCGATGATATAATCTGCCTTAAAATTTTCTTTCACCGCGAGAATAGCCTCTATCACGGTACACAATAATTCTTGAGCCTCCACTTGTTTTTTCGGGTTTAAACAGTTGTCACAATTTCCACAGTTTTCTTCCATATACTCTTCACCGAAGTAATGCAACAGCGTCTTTCGGCGACATACGGAAGATTCGGCATAAGCAGCGGTTTCCAGCAAAAGCTGTTTACCGATTTCCTGCTCTGCCACAGGTTTACCTTGCATGAACTTTTCAAGTTTCTGCAAGTCTTTATTGGTATAAAAGGTAATACACTGTCCTTCGCCTCCATCTCTTCCGGCACGTCCTGTTTCCTGATAATATCCTTCCAGACTTTTCGGGATATCATAATGAATAACATAACGCACATCAGGCTTGTCAATACCCATACCAAAAGCAATGGTAGCTACAATCACATCTATTTTCTCCATCAAGAAGTCGTCTTGATTTTGCGTGCGTGTTGCAGAATCCATTCCTGCATGGTATGCGCGGGCATTAATACCATTCGCCTGTAGAATCTCAGCAAGTTCCTCTACCTTTTTCCGACTCAGGCAATAAATAATGCCCGACTTTTCCGAATTATTCTTGATAAACTTGATGATATCTCTATCTATGTTATTGGTCTTGGGACGTACCTCATAATAGAGGTTCGGACGATTGAACGACGACTTGAACACTTCGGCATCAATCATACCCAGATTCTTCTGGATATCATGTTGCACTTTAGGGGTCGCAGTCGCAGTCAGAGCAATCACCGGAGCTTTTCCGATTTCATTGATAATAGGGCGGATACGGCGATATTCCGGGCGGAAGTCATGTCCCCATTCAGAGATACAGTGGGCCTCGTCTACAGCATAGAAGGAAATCTTCACTGTCTTCAGAAACTCTACATTTTCCTCTTTCGTCAGCGATTCGGGAGCTACATACAGTAACTTTGTCTTACCGCTGAGGATGTCAGACTTCACCTGATCTATCGCACCTTTATTAAGAGAAGAGTTGATAAAATGGGCAATACCATCTTCTTCACTGAAGTTACGCATCGCATCGACTTGGTTCTTCATTAGGGCAATCAACGGAGAAATCACAATACCCGTACCTTCCATCATTAATGATGGTAACTGGTAGCATAGTGATTTTCCTCCACCTGTAGGCATCAGCACGAATGTATCGTTACCTGCCAACAGATTTTGTATGATAGCCTCCTGATTTCCTTTAAATGTGTCAAATCCGAAGTATTTCTTCAGCTGGTCTGTCAAATTAATCTTCTTCCCTGCCATGATTCATTAGGTTGTTTTTTGAGTGATTGTTTAACATCTCGGTTAGCTATTCTTTTTATAAGAACTCTAACAAAGTTATAAACAACTTCTTAAATTTCAAGCATAATCCAATGAATATTTTTCAATAAAAAACAAAATAGTCGGTTTCGTGCACCCTTACCATTTGATTTTAAGCAGTTTGCAGTTTTGCAATGTTTGCTTTTTCAAGCTGGTGTTTAGCATAATCCAACGTCACTTCAAAGTGATCCTTGTGTTCGGACGGGATTTCGAACATAGCATCCATCATGATGGTTTCCACAATGGATCGCAATCCACGAGCTCCCAACTTGTATTCCACAGCTTTATCTACGATGTACTCAAAGACAGCAGCTTCGAATGTCAGTTCCACATTGTCCATCTCAAACAGTTTAACATATTGTTTGATAATGGAATTCTTAGGTTCAGTCAGAATAGAGCGCAAAGCGGCACGATCCAATGGATTCAAATAAGTCAGCACTGGCAGACGACCGATGATTTCAGGTATCAGACCGAATGACTTTAAATCCTGAGGAGCAATATATTGCATCATATTGCTTTTATCAATTACCGCAGTGTTACGCACTGCACTATAACCTACCACATGTGTGTTCAGACGCTGGGCAATTTTCTTCTCAATGCCATCGAATGCTCCACCGCAAATAAAAAGAATGTTCTTTGTGTTCACAGGAATCATCTTCTGATCAGGATGCTTGCGTCCTCCCTGAGGCGGAACGTTCACAACAGAACCTTCCAGCAATTTCAGTAAACCTTGTTGAACCCCTTCTCCACTTACATCACGTGTAATGGAAGGATTGTCTCCCTTACGGGCGATCTTATCAATTTCATCAATGAACACAATACCCTGCTCAGCTTCGGGAACATTATAATCTGCCACTTGAAGCAGGCGAGTCAGAATACTTTCAATGTCCTCGCCCACGTATCCGGCCTCTGTAAGCACTGTAGCGTCTACAATAGTAAAAGGCACGTGAAGTAATTTAGCAATAGTACGTGCAAGCAATGTCTTTCCCGTTCCGGTACTACCTACCATGATGATATTAGACTTTTCAATTTCCACATCATCACCGCCGTCTTTTTGCAACAGGCGTTTATAGTGATTGTACACCGACACGGAAAGGAAGCGTTTTGCATCATCCTGCCCAATGACGTATTGATCGAGGAATTCCTTTATTTCTAAAGGTTTCGGAAGTTCTCTCAGATTCAGCTTCGTTGCAGCGCCACTCCTTTTTGCTCCACCCAGTGCCTCTTGAGTAATCTCATAAGCCTGAGTGGCACAACTATCGCAAATGTAGCCGTTCATTCCTGTAATCAGAAATCCGACTTCATCTTCTGTGCGCCCGCAGAAACTACACCTGTTTTTGTTTCTTTTTGAGTCTGCCATATTTATTTTTTAATCAACACTTCATCTACCATGCCATACTCTTTGGCTTCCTGTGCCGTCATCCAGTAATCACGGTCAGAGTCTGCCCATACTTTATCGAAAGGAGTATGAGAGTGGTCAGCAATAATAGTATACAGTTCCTTTTTCAGTTTCTGAATTTCACGTGCCGTGATTTCAATATCCGAGGCCTGTCCCTGTGCACCACCCATCGGCTGATGTATCATTACACGAGAGTGAGTCAGCGCCGAGCGCTTGCCTTCGGCGCCTGCCACCAGCAACACTGCAGCCATACTTGCCGCCATACCTGTACAGATAGTAGCCACATCACTCGTGATAAACTGCATTGTATCATAGATGCCCAATCCCGCATATACGGAGCCACCTGGTGAATTAATATAAATAGAGATATCTTTACCCGGTTCTACCGAATCCAGATACAGCAACTGCGCCTGTAAAGTATTGGCGGTATAATCGTCAACCTGTGTACCAAGGAAAATGATGCGGTCCATCATCAAGCGGGAGAAAACGTCCAACTGGGTTACATTAAGTTGACGTTCTTCCAGGATATAAGGATTTAAATACCCGGCTTGTGATTTAATCACATCGTCCAACACCAAGCTATTCATACCTAAATGCTTGGTAGCGTATTTTCTAAAATCATCCATATTACTTTATTTTTAGGTTTAGTAAATTGAGATGCAAAGAAACAAAAAAGAACACAGAGACACAAAAAAACACAGAGTTATATGATATAAGACTCTGTGTTTCTTAATGTTTTTAAACTGTTTTCAGAATAAAAAAGCTTATTCAAACATCTTATTGAATTCTTCTGCAGAAATTGCTTTGTTTTCCAGCGTCACCTGAGACTTCAGGGCAGAAGCCAATTTAGCTTCAACAACACGGTTTACCAAACCTTCAACGCTTTCTTTCTTCTTCAGCATTTCTTTTGCATAGTTTTCCAAAAGATCTTCAGGAACACTCATCATACCATATTGTGCAAACTGTGCACGTGTAGCTTCCTTAGCCATATTGACTACATCTTCCTGTTCAACCTTGATATCGTTAGCTTTCACCAACTGCTCCTTGATCAGATGCCATGTCAGCTCTTCAATACTCTTATCATAATTGTCTTCTACAAATTTCTCGTCCTTGTCTTGGTTATTCATGCGCATGATGCGTTTCAGCAATGCATCCGGGAACTCCAACTTGCCTACTTTCTCCATCAACATCTTACGAGCATCGATCAGAAATTTATAATCACTGTCAGCAACAAACTGATTGGCAATTACTTCTTTTACTTTAGCACGGAATTCTTCTTCAGTCTTCACAACATCTTTACCACATACCTGGTCGAAAATTTCCTGAGTTAGTTCACCTGCTACAAAACGAGTCACTTCTTCTACCTGATAGCTGAAGTTAGATTTCATTTCAGCGGCTTCTTCTTTATCGATCTTCAACAAAGAAGACAGTTCAGCCGCATTACCATCCCATGCAGTATAAGGATTGAATACGAGTACATCATTTACTTTTGCATTGGCAAAGATAGCTTTTTGCTCATCGTTCTTCATGTAAGACGGCATCATTACAGCAGCTTCTACCTGAATGCCACCTTCTTTGGTATTGCCGTTTTCATCCAATTCAGCCAGCAATCCCTTCAGCATATCGTTATCTTCGTAAACGTCCACTTGTTCGTACTTACCATTACGTTGTGTGTAAGCCTTCACCTGATTGTTTACCATATCTTCGGTAACGTCAATCAAATAATAGTCAACTTTATCTTTAGTGCTTACTTCAGCTTTGAATTCAGGTGCCAGAGCAATATCGAAAAGGAATTCGAATTCTTCCATAGTATCGAAGTCGATATCCGGTTGCTTATCTTCATTTGGCAGCGGTTCGCCGAGAATAGATACATTATTATCTTGAATATACTTATATACAGCTTCTGAAAGTGCCTTGTTTACTTCTTCAGCAATAACTGATTTACCATACATTTTCTTCACCAGACTCATCGGAACCATCCCCGGACGGAACCCCGGAACCTGAGCTTTCTGACGAAGATTTTTCAATGATTTATCAACTTTTTCCTGATAATCGGCTTTCTCAAGCTTCACAGTAAGCAGAGCGCTTACTTTGTCAATGTTTTGTAATGAAACGTTCATTCTGACAATTATTTATTTGATTTATACTTTGTTCCAATCTCAAATGAGGGTGCAAAATTAGCGTTATTCTTTCAATTATCAAAAAAACATTGCTGAATTATTTCTTTATAACAAAAGGAGAGTTTAGTTATCACTAAATCATACTCTCTGTATTATTTAATGAAAACGTGGTTATGATTATTCTCCATAAGCTACAGATCGTAATCAGATAAGGCATTTAGCTTTAGAATCGGAAGAAAAAGCAAAAAAAAAGAAAGAAAATATGGAAAATCCGAAATAATTATGTTTCTTTGTTGCGGAATGGTAATACATTAGTTCTTAGATTTTCAGTACATGGTTTTTACTTCCGTTTTTCATAAAACGCTTTTGTAAACTCTCTGTTGTTGTGATCCTTTTATTATAGTTACCCTTCCAAGAGAGTTTTATTCATTTATTTATTTTACATTTTCATTATGAACATTTACGTAGGAAACCTTAACTACAAAGTTAGGGAATCAGACCTCCAAAAGGTCATGGAAGATTACGGTGCTGTAACCGCAGTCAAATTTATTAAAGATCGCGAAACCGGTCGTTTCAGAGGCATCGCATTTGTAGAAATGGAAGATGCGGCCGCAGCAGCTAAAGCTATTGAAGAACTCGATGGAGCCGAATATTTTGGCCGTAACATGGTAGTGAAAGAAGCAAGACCTCCGAAATACTAAATTATATAGGAGAAAAGAAAACAAGTCCGCCTGCTCTCTTTGAAAGAGAGCAGGCGGACTTTGTTTTTAGCGATTAGGAGCTAATGATTAATGTTTCGCTAATCACTACTCACTTACCCTTAATCACTATTTCATAAAGTCTTTGCGACGCAGCACAAAGCTATTACTCAGGTATTTTTCACGCACTATTTTGTTTTCTGCTAATTCTTCCGGCGTTCCTTGGAACAAGATTTTACCTTCAAACAACAAATAAGCACGGTCAGTAATACTTAATGTTTCCTGCACATTATGGTCAGTAATCAGAATACCTATATTCTTATCTTTCAATTTCCACACAATCTGTTGGATATCCTCTACTGCAATCGGGTCAACTCCTGCAAAAGGTTCATCGAGCATAATAAACTTAGGATCAATGGCAAGACAGCGCGCAATCTCCGTGCGGCGGCGCTCACCACCCGAAAGTTGATTACCCTTATTCTTACGCACTTTCTGCAAACGAAACTCCGCAATCAGACTTTCCAGCTTTTCTTTCTGATATTCCAAAGGTTTATCTGTCATTTCAAGTACGGAAGCAATGTTATCTTCCACACTCATCTGGCGAAATACGGATGCTTCCTGTGCCAAATATCCGATTCCGGTTTGTGCACGCTTGTACACCGGATATTTCGTAATATCCAGATCATCCAAAAAGATACGTCCCTCGTTCGGTGTAATCAATCCAACGGTCATATAGAATGAAGTCGTTTTACCAGCACCGTTTGGCCCCAGCAAACCTACAATTTCTCCCTGCTTCACATCTATGGAGACGTGGCTCACTACTGTACGTTTGCCGTACTTTTTCACCAGGTCTTCGGTGCGAAGCACCATTTTACTTTCTTCCATATTCTTTCAGTTACAAACTGTCAAAACCACAAGTGATAAGCTTGTTACTCACACATTTTGCCGCAAATGTAGCAATTATCAGCTGAAAATGGGCTATATTTGCAGACAAAATAGTTAAGAGTCATGATAAAAGCACTTAAAACTGTCGGAAGATACATCATGTTGATGGGGCGTACTTTTGCCCGACCAGAGCGTATGCGTATGTTCTTCCGCCAATACATTAACGAAATGGGGCAACTCGGCGTGAACTCTATCGGCATTGTGTTGCTGATTTCGTTCTTTATCGGCGCTGTTATCACCATACAAATCAAACTGAATATCGAAAGCCCGTTTATGCCGCGTTGGACGGTAGGCTATGTGACGCGTGAAATCATGCTATTGGAATTTTCTTCTTCCATCATGTGTCTGATATTAGCGGGAAAAGTTGGTTCCAATATCGCTTCAGAACTAGGAACCATGCGAGTGACCCAACAGATCGATGCACTGGAGATCATGGGAGTCAATTCAGCCAATTACCTGATACTACCAAAAATTTTCGCCATGGTCACTACCATTCCTTTTCTGGTGACATTCAGTATCTTTGCTGGTATCATCGGAGCTTTTGCCACATGCTGGTTCGGTGGCATCATGTCGGCAGTGGACTTGGAATACGGTTTACAATACATGTTTGTGGAATGGTTCATCTGGTGCGGCATCATCAAATCATTGTTCTTCGCTTTTATCATCGCCAGTGTATCGGCCTTCTTCGGTTATACTGTCGAAGGCGGTTCCATAGAAGTAGGCAAAGCCTCTACGGACTCTGTGGTATGTAGTAGCGTACTTATCTTATTTGCCGACTTAATATTAACTAAACTCTTAATGGGATGATCGAACTGAAAGGACTTTGGAAATCATTTGAAGGCAGGGATGTATTGAAGGACATCAACGCCACTTTTGAGAACGGAAAAACGAACCTCATCATCGGACAAAGTGGTTCAGGAAAGACGGTACTGATGAAATGTATCGTCGGACTACTGACACCGGAACGGGGTGAATTATTATATGATAACCGAAACTTCCTTGCCATGGGCAAGAAAGAAAAGAAAGCATTGCGTCGGGAAATGGGAATGATTTTCCAAAGTGCAGCATTGTTCGACTCCATGACTGTGTTAGATAATGTGATGTTTCCATTAAACATGTTCAGTAACGATACGTTCCGTGATCGTACCCGCCGCGCTATGTTCTGCCTGGACCGTGTGAACCTAGCAGAAGCAAAGGACAAATTTCCGGGAGAAATCAGTGGCGGTATGCAAAAACGCGTCGCCATCGCCCGTGCCATTGCTCTGAATCCTCAATACCTGTTCTGCGACGAACCGAACTCCGGTCTGGACCCAAAGACATCACTCGTTATTGACGAACTGGTACACGATATCACGCATGAGTACAATATGACCACCCTCATCAATACTCATGATATGAACTCTGTTATGGGAATAGGTGAGAAAATTATCTATATCTACGACGGATATAAAGAATGGGAAGGCAGTAAAGATGATATCTTCACCTCCAGCAACAAGAAATTGAATGACTTCATTTTTGCATCCGATCTCTTCCGTAAAGTAAAGGAATTGGAAGTACAAAACATAGAAGGATAAACCACTCGACCTCATCCATCTGTTATAAATAGGAGCGTCCGGAGATACCCCGGACGCTTTTTTCCTTATAAAACCAGTTAATAGAATTGACATATATCCTCACGACATACTTTGATTGTCCCTATATCTTCATGAGAAAACATGAAGAACAATTTCAATTACGCAACAAAGATAACCCAAATATATTAATAAAAAATCACGGGAAACCGTTACTTATTGAATTTTCTGTAAATCAATCCAGCTTTATCCATCCTTGTGAAACAGCCTTGACCACCATATCTATTGCATTTTTCGCCCCAAATTTACTAATAAGCCTCTTGCGAAATGTTTCTACAGTATTTTCTGAAATTTTTAATAACGCAGCAATCTCATGTGTATTCATTCCTTTCGCTACTGCTTCCAGAACATCGCGTTCGCGCCGTGTCGGAGCATCTTTCGGTTGTAAACCTGATGATGAAGAATTTAACTTTTGCGATAGAGAAGCAAAACGAGGACAAGTATAGCTCTCTCCCCTCAGTACACTACGAATAGCTACCACCAGTTCTGCATGAGCCGAAGATTTCAGAATAACCGCATTTACTCCGCATTGCACTAATCGGTTCACCATCCATATCCCCTCATGCATCGTATTTACGACAATCCTCGCCTGGTCATTCAACTCACGAATTTTGGCTATCAATTCAAAACCTGAAATATCGGGGATACTGATATCCAGAATATATACATCATAATCACGCTCTTCAATCAACTTTATAGCCTGCTTTCCAGAAGTCACTGCATCCGCCACTGTTACTTCCGGCATCTTATTCACAATTTTGCAAATACCTTCTAAAATCAGGCTATGGTCATCCACTACCAATAATTCCGCTTTCACATTCTTTTCCATTGCTCGATTAGATTATTACATTTACTCTCAGCCGGGTTCCTTCACCCGGAGCAGAAGTCAGTTTAACTTTTGCACCAATCGTTTCAGCCCGTTGCCAGATGGTATGTAAACCAATGCCTTTGGTTTTCTTGCTCATATCAAACCCTTTTCCATCGTCTGTAACAAGTATGGAAAGGTTCTTGTTTTCCAGTGCTAACTTCACCTGTATACGGGCAGAGCTGGCATATTTCACCGCATTGCTCACCGCTTCCTGAACAATACGATAACATTCAAATCCAACAGCTTTAGGAATTATATTCCAGTCGACATTTTCTGTAGAGTGATACTCCGCATACATACCCTCCGGTAATGCCAAATGCAGCACATAGTCTCCCAACATCTCGTCGAGCGTAGCATACTGGAAGGCGGGTGGCATCAACTCATGCGAAAGAGTTCTCAACCTTTCGCGAGTATTGCTCAATAGTCCCAACTGTTCACTCAAATCCGATTTTTCCTCACCGGAAATAGTACGAATATTCATTTCAAGCGCAAGCAAACTGTTACACACATCATCGTGTAATTCAGTCGCCATACGTTCACGCTCACTCTCCAAACCATCAATGTATTTTCGTGTCAGGCGCTGTTCTGTCTCTTTCTGAAGTTCCAGAAACTCACGTTCTTTCTCATTAGCGGCATTAGCCAACACAGCGATCCTTGCCCTTTGGCGTTGACGTGCATAGAGAGAACCTAATAATAGAATTCCCAACAGTGAAATTACTGATCCTACAATGATACGGTGACGCAGCATATACGTCTCCTGCTCCAACTGTTCCCGCCTCAAAGTAACGATCTCCAGTTCTTTCTCTTTCGTTTGATATTTTACTGAATACTCAGATAGCTGTTCGGTCTGTTCAGTATGAAAGGCTGAATCACGCAGCGCATAGGCTTGGGTCAGATACTCATAGGCCTGAGATGAGTTGTTCACAGCCAGATAGCAATCTGCCAACCGCTTATAATGTTCATAATCACGGGTGTCTTTGTAGCCACTGCGGAGCATATCGATCATTCTCCGATAATAAACAATGGCTTCCGTATAATTTTTACTCTCTTGCAATAAACCTGCCTTCGCCTGATAATATCGGAACCGTTCCGCATCAGTTTGCATTTCATGTGCCAGCTTATCAAGCTTTTGCAAATAATACATTGCCTGGTTCAGATTTCCATCCATCCGATAGGCGTTCACCAAATAATTATAAGCATCGCACAATAGTCGTCTGTCATTCACTTCTTCCAGAATAGGTATGGCTTTCAATAATGTAGCAATTCCCTCCGCACGCATTTGCACCAATCGGATCTGAATAGCTCCCAAATTGACATAACATGTACCTATCCTTCGCTTATTACCTGTCTTCAAAGCATATTCCACGGCTTTCTCAGAAAAAGGAATCGCATCCACCGGACGATTCCAATCACAATAAGCCGTTGCTATATTTCCATATATAAAAGCAACTGCATTATGATTTCCACGTAACTCGCATAAATGGAGTGCCTGTTCAAAGTTGGCAATGCAATTCTCTAAATCCTTTTTCCGACGATAGATAGTACCTAACTGATTCAAATTTTCAATTAACATGGCCGTATCCTTATCAGCAGTAGAACGCTCGCTGGCACGGATAGTATAAACTAGAGCAGAATCCGTCTTCCCTTCAAAAAGAAACGAGCTGGCATAATTGGTCAACATGGTACGGCACGCCTCTCCTGCCTCCGATAAATCCTCTCCGGCTTCCAACCCTTTACGAAAATAGTAACGTGCAGAATCATAACGAGCATCCACATTACAATAATACCCCATATCACAACAAGACTGGCTTATTGCAAATTTCAACCCCGCTTTTTCAGCCAGAGCAATAGCTCTCCGCTTTAAGGCATATCCCTGCTGGAAATCTCCCTTGATGAAGTTTCCCTCACTTGCCCAAATATAATACTCTACGAGTAGTTCCGGCTTCTTGCTTTTCGTAGCCAACTGATGAATAGAATCTGCATATAAAAGGAGTAATTCAGGATTTTCTTCCGTTTGGTAGAGATATTTACAAACTCCGACATAGCCCTCTATATCTCTGCTTCGGGCAGCCTTTTGTTGAAGCATACGTAAGTCCGGCTCATCCGCAGCCCATAGCATACCTATGGACAGGAACAAGCAGCATCCCAATAACCACCCGTAGCGTTTCATCTAATCTTTTTTTTCTGTTACCTAAGCAAAAATAAATATTATATTCATACTAACCTATTTTTTGTTTGCATTTTACTGATAAGACGTAAAAAACCGCCCAATTTATAACTAAATCAAGCGGTTTTATTTCAATATCTTAAAGCCCTAATAATCCTACTTCTGACGGATATAGATGTTTATCGGAGTCCCGGTCAAACTCCACTTCTCACGCATCTTATTTTCCAGGAAACGTTTATAGGGTTCCTTTACATACTGCGGCAAGTTAGCGAAATACACAAAAGAAGGCACTTGCGTATTAGGTAACTGCGTGATATACTTAATCTTGATATACTTGCCTTTGGTTGCAGGAGGCGGATATGCCTCAATCAGCGGAAGCATTTCCTCATTCAAGCGGGCGGTAGGAATACGCGTCATACGATTATCATACACTATACGCGCTTCTTCCAGCACCTTCAGAATGCGTTGTTTGGTCAATGCCGAACCAAAGATAATAGGGAAATCAACAAACGGAGCAAAACGACTACGGATAGCATCTTCGAAAGTCTTCATTACCTTCACAGTTTTGTCCTGTACTAAATCCCATTTATTTACGACCACTACCAAACCTTTGGCATTTTTCTGTATCAGTGAGAATATATTCAAGTCTTGACTCTCAACACCACGCGTAGCATCCAACATAAGGATACACACATCAGCGTTCTCAATAGAACGGATAGAACGGATTACGGAATAATACTCCAAATCTTCATTCACCTTGCTCTTCTTACGGATACCGGCAGTATCTACCAGATAGAAATCAAAACCAAATTTATTGTAACGTGTATAGATGGAATCACGTGTTGTACCGGCAATCTCCGTCACAATATTACGATCTTCACCTATAAAAGCATTCACGATAGAAGACTTACCTGCATTCGGACGTCCCACCACTGCAAAACGGGGAATATCTTCATCCAGTATTTCGTCAGCTTCTTTCTTGAATGTACCAACAATCAAGTCCATCATATCACCCGTTCCACTACCCGTCATAGCCGAGATACAGTAAGGATCACCCAATCCCAGCTTATAAAATTCGGGAGCATTGTATTGCAGTTCTCCGTTATCGGTCTTATTGGCAATCAGCAATACCGGCTTTTGAGTACGACGCAGAATAGCAGCCACCTGCATATCAAGGTCAGTTACTCCATTCATAACATCTACCACAAACAAAATCACGTCTGCTTCATCCACAGCCATCAATACTTGCTTACGTATCTCTTCTTCGAAAATATCGTCAGAGTTCACCACCCATCCGCCGGTATCTACGACGGAGAACTCTTTTCCCAGCCATTCCGATTTACCGTACTGGCGATCGCGTGTTGTTCCTGCTTCTTCGTTCACAATCGCCTGACGTGTTTTAGTCAAGCGGTTAAATAAAGTAGACTTTCCCACATTGGGGCGTCCTACGATTGCAACTAAATTTCCCATAGTTCACTCTCATTGTTTTTTTTGCGACTATCCCAGTCGTATGAATACTCTAATCCAGTTGATAACCAAAATTGCGCAATTCTTTGTCCGAACTACGCCAATCCTTATCCACTTTCACAAATGTCTCCAGGAAAATTGTCTTTCCGAAGAACCTTTCCAAATCACGGCGCGCCTCAGTAGCCACTTTCTTCAATGCCTTACCTTGCTTACCGATAATAATTCCTTTCTGCGAATCACGCTCTACATAAATTACAGCGTTAATATGTATCTTCTTCGCATCCTCCTTAAATTGTTCCACCACTACCTCTACTGAGTAAGGTATCTCTTTATCATAATATAATAGGATTTTCTCCCGGATAATCTCATTCACAAAGAAACGTGCCGGTTTATCCGTCCATTGATCCTTGTCGAAATAAGGCGGTGAATCCGGTAATAATTCTTTCACCCGCTTCATCACATATTCCACATTGAACTTAGTAGTTGCAGAGATCGGAATAATTTCCGCATTAGGCAACAATGCTTTCCATGCTTCCACCAGTTCCACCAATTTCTCCTGATTCGACAAATCAATCTTGTTGATAAGCAGCAGAACAGGTATTTCCATACGTGCCACCTTTTCTACAAACTCATTATGCTTGTCAGGCGTCTCAACCACATCTGTCACATATAACAAAACATCCGCGTCTGTCAATGCCGAGGTCGAAAAACTCAGCATAGATTCCTGCAACTTATATTGTGGCTTCAGCACCCCCGGTGTATCCGAGAATACAATCTGCATATCATCCGTATTATAGATACCCATAATGCGGTGACGAGTTGTCTGCGCCTTAAAAGTAGCAATCGAAATCCGCTCACCCACTAAGGCATTCATCAGCGTAGACTTACCTACGTTCGGATTTCCCACGATGTTTACAAAACCAGCTTTATGCATCACATTTCTCTATTTTAGTTGAGACAAAAAAACGCATCGAAAATAGGATGCGTTTTTTTCTTATTTATTAGTGTAACGTCGTTACTGTTTTTTTCCGTCATATCCCCACTTCACATAAACGGCTCCCCAGGTAAACCCTGCACCGAATGCCGTAAAGATTAGGTTATCGCCTTTTTTAAGTTTATCCTCGAAATCCCACAGGCAAAGCGGAAGCGTACCGGCACTTGTATTACCGTAACGTTCTATATTAATCATCACCTTTTCACGAGGAACTTCCAAGCGGTGAGCTACTGCATCAATGATGCGCAAGTTCGCCTGATGAGGAATAATCCAGTCGATATTATCTTTAGTAAGATTGTTTCTTTCTGCGATGGCAACGCAAGCGTCTGACATGTTAGATACAGCATACTTAAATACCGTACGCCCTTCCTGATAAAGAAAGTGCATGTGATTATCCACTGTGAAATAAGAAGGAGGACATACAGAGCCACCGGCCTTCATATGTAAGAAAGGTAACCCTTTACCATCTGTTCTCAAAATAGCGTCCATAACACCAACATCTTCAGTAGTTGGCTCCATCATAACCGCAGCTGCTCCGTCACCAAAAATCGGGCAAGTAGCACGTTCGGTATAATCCACCATAGACGACATTTTGTCACCACCCACTAATATAATTTTCTTATATCTTCCCGAACGGATAAAGTTAGCCCCTGTCTCCAACAAATACAAGAAACCGCTACAAGCAGCCTGTAAGTCAAAAGCAAAAGCGTGTTTTAATCCAAGCTTATCACATAAGATAGAAGCTGTAGAAGGGAAATGATAATCAGGAGTAGTAGTAGCGACAACCACCAGATCAATGTCATCAGGATTAGAACCTGTACGCTGCATCAACTGCTTGGCAGCTTTCCGAGCCATGTACGAAGTCCCCAATCCCTCTTCGTTCAGGATATGTCTTTCCTTTACTCCGATACGGGTCATAATCCATTCGTCATTGGTATCCACCATTCTCGATATCTCTTCATTCGTCAAGATATAATCGGGTACATATCCGCCGACTCCTGTAATTACTGCATTTATTTTTTCCATTAATCCTGCTTAAGTTAATGAATACCTAAACAACGGCAGTCTAAAAAGGTTTGCACTCACAAATCTTTTTAGACACCCGGCATTCAAGTATATTCTTTATCAGGCTGCAAATTAAACAGCAGCTTCTTTCTCAATAGCAAGCTTGCCTCTGTAATATCCGCAAGCACCACATACAGTGTGATATACATGCCATTCACCACAGTTCGGGCAAATTGCCAATGTCGGAGCTACTGCCTTATCATGAGTTCTTCTCTTTGCAGTTCTTGTTTTAGACTGTCTTCTCTTAGGATGTGCCATTTTTTTTAATCTTTAATTGTTATCTAATATTTTCTTTAATTCGTTCCAACGCGGATCAACCTGAGTTTCCTCTACCTCACCTCCCGGCAGTACATCTTCACCTTCGATAAAGATTTCATCTTCCGCATCATCTTCATCCGCTTTCGTCCGCAAATGCTTATGCAACTTACTACTCACTGCCTTGTTACACTTTCCGGGAGCATGTACATGCTTCATCGGAATAGCCAATGCAATAAACTCATACATGAACCATGCCACATTGATCTCCCCTTCTTCTTCTGGAATCACAATGAGGTTGTCACCTTCTTCAGCATACTCATGACCTAACTTCACCATCAGCTTATCTGTAGAGCTTACCGGTTGTTCCATATCGTCCAGGCAGCGGTCACATGGTACCCATACCATTCCATCCGTCTGGAAGTTCAATTCGAAAGCACGAGATGTTTTCCTTACAACCAGCGTAACATTAACCTTACCCTTTTGTACTTCTGGTCCATCAATGTTAGCAAAGAAAAGGTTATCCAGCACAAACTCATACTTACAAGAGTCTGCCTGCATGCCTTTCAAATCAATTTTGTATTTATCAAACTTTCCCAAAGCTTCTTTTATTTATTCGGGCGACAAAGATACAAATAATTATCCTCATAATGTAGAAATTAGCAACGAAATATTCATTTTTTAAGCTCTATTCTGAATATCGTCCCCTTATTGATTTCCGATTGCTTCACAAAAATTGATCCAGAATGGTACTCAACCACAATCCTTCGTGCTAACGAAAGGCCCAATCCCCATCCCCTTTTCTTCGTGGTATAGCCAGGAGCAAACACCGTTTCAAAATATCGTTTGTCAATTCCTTTCCCCGTATCTGCCACATCAATATACCAATATCTTGACGTTTCATGTACCGAAATAACCAATACTCCTACTCCACCCATTGCATCAATAGCATTCTTACAAAGATTTTCTATCACCCATTCAAACAGAGCAATATTCAGCCGCACAGGGGAAAGTGAATCGGGTAAACGAGTACTGATCTTTACTTTATCCGAAGTACGGTGGGCCATATAATCTGTCACCCGTTCCAACAGAGCCTTTAAATCTGCATCTTCCAATTCAGGAATAGAACCGATCTTAGAGAAACGATTAGCAATCATCTGCAAACGCTCCACATCTTCCGCCATGGCAGGAATCAAATCATCCTGTGGGTATTGTGCCTTCAGTAATTCCGTCCATGCCATTAGTGAAGAGATCGGAGTTCCCAGTTGATGGGCAGTTTCCTTGGATAACCCAACCCATACTTTATTCTGTTCCGCCTTTTTAGAACTCAACAAAGCAAAGATAGCAATAAGAACAAAAATAAGTACTACCGTTAATTGAACATAAGGATAAACAGCCAACCGGGTAAGCATAAGGGAAGGTCCATAATATACATTCAGATAATCGCCACCGCCATTGAGATCTATGCGAATACAGTTACCTTCACGGTTAAAATCACTCAGTTTTTCCTTTAAGGAGACTATTGTATCGGCTGAAGACAGTTCTATATTCCTATATGTCTGTACATCCTCATTCTGATCAACCACGATTACCGGAATAGTATGATTGGCATTCAAAACTTTCAAGACCATAGTCAAATCCGTATTTCCATCTGCTGTTTGCAAATTCTTCATTGCTTCCGCCCACACTTCCATACGTACCCGTTCTTCAGCAGATAAATCGCTTATCAGAGAATGTGAGACGTAAAGAGAGGCAACAGCTATCACCATGGCAGCTAATACCAACCAGAATTTTATCGGATGGATTTCCTTTATAAAGCGCATTATATATAAATAAGATGTAAACTTACGGTATATAAACGGAAAAACAAAAGAAATATTATACCTACAAACACAAAAAGCCCCCATATCGTTAGATATGGAGGCTTTCCTCTAAAAACGGCAACTACCTACTCTCCCACTTGACGCAGTACCATCGGCGTGATCAGG
>OKWR01000240.1_pt1 | contig 70636 bp, 44 predicted proteins | sample 1607101 | NCBI WGS metagenome assembly OKWR01 (sample SAMN04414076, study PRJEB24778) | human gut metagenome | material: faecal | host: Homo sapiens
GTGAGAGGTCGGAAAACGAAAGTAGGAAGAAAACTACTTCGTTTTCCTCCTACTCTATTGTTCGTGCTGGACGAACACAAAAAAGAAGAGCTGCCGAAACAACTCTTCTTCAATCATTTATATGCAAATGTGCGACTTTAGTCTACATTTTCATTTACCACTCGAGAATCTTCTTGAAATCGTAAACTGAAGGATCTGCGATACCGAGAGCCTTTACAGCCTCGTAATCCTCAGGTGTCACATAGTGAGCGATGTAATTGTAGTAGTTCTGTGCTGTACCGGCATTGATATCTACGATTCTCGGAGGAATCTTGCCTGTCTCAGGATCCTGAAGGTCAGCAAGATAGAGAGGAGAAACATTGCCGTAAGAATCTACGTATACCATGCAGCCGGTCTTGCCTTCGCTAAACAGCTGGTAAACGCCCATTGCAAGTTCTGTGCAGTATGTAAGGTCATAAGCGACAGGATCCTGGCAACGTACGTCGTAACCTATTTCTACCGGACGGCTCTTTACCTTGATGCCGATTTTCTTGAACTCTTTTTCGAGAAGCTCATTGAAGAGGACAGCCTTGGAAATCTTGCCGAGTTCCGGATGGCCGTGCTCGTCGTATGTGAAGTGAACGCCTGCGTCAGCAGCCTCTTTGGCAACTTCCTCATTGTGGAAAAGACCCTCGGCAGCAACGATAGTACCGTAGTTGACACCCATGATCTTTCTCTTCAGGATAGCTGAAATGGAAAGGCGGATGATCTTTTCCAGAGTCATCTGAGTCTTGTTGAACATCTCAGGGATGATGGTCATAGGGCAATGTGTAGCCTCGCCGATACCGAGTGCAAGGCTTCCGCATGTACGGCCCATTGCTGAGATTACCAGCCAGTTGCCTGATGTGCGTGCATCCTCGTAAATTGTCCTTGCGATGTGAGCGCCCTCGTTCTTTGCAGAATTGTATCCGAATGTCGGAGCGTTTGCCGGAAGAGGAAGGTCATTGTCAATGGTCTTAGGGCAATGGATGTTCGCGATATGATAATTCTTGGCTGCGAGGAATTTGGAAATTCTATTTGCAGTAGAAGCCGTGTCGTCACCACCGATGGTCACGAGAAGCTTGATGTTGTTGTCTTTGAAGAGGTCGAGGTTGAAGTTCTTTTCGAAATCCTCGTCAGTCGGCTTGAAACGGCTCATTTCGAGATATGAACCACCGCGGTTGAAATAACGGTCAGCTTTGAAGAAGTCGAGTTCCTCTGTGCGGGCGTTCTTGCAGAAAAGTCCTGAATATCCGCCGTGGAGGCCGATTACCCTGTAACCCTTTGAAAGAAAAGTCTTTGCTACACTCATTGAAACTGAGTTCATTCCCGGGGCAGGACCGCCACCGCACAAGATAATGATTGCGTCTTTCATCTTTTTAATAATATGTTATGAAGTTATATTCGTTTTCAGCCTGCAAAATTATTACTTTTCATCCGATTTTCCACAAAAATTTGGTTAAATTTGTACTTTTAGAGGTATATCCTCGTGTGTATATACATAAATGACGGAAAATGACGCGCCAGCAGGCAGAAAATAGAATACAGGAACTCAGGAAAATACTCTGGGAAAACAGCCGCAAGTACTATGTGGAGAATGCTCCGGTCATAAGTGATTATGACTATGACCATCTCATGTATGAACTTGCCGACCTGGAAAACCAATATCCGGATCTGATAACTCCGGACTCCCCTACGCGCAAGGTAGGCAGCGATTTGGAAAACAGCGACGAAAACGGAAAGACCGTGCCGTCCGCGCGGAAAGAATTCGCCCAATATCCCCACAAATATCCGATGCTTTCGCTGGGGAACACTTACAATATCGGCGAAATTGAGGATTTCGTGGCGCGTGCGTCCAAAACCATAAGTGCTCCTTTTACATATTCCTGCGAACTGAAATTTGATGGTACAGCAATCTGCCTGACATATCGTAACGGCGTGCTGTTCAGAGCATTGACCCGAGGCGACGGTGTCATCGGCGATGACGTTACTGAAAATGTGCGGCACATTTCCAATATTCCTGAAAAACTGCATGGTGCAGGTTATCCGGAAGAATTCGAAATCAGGGGCGAAATCCTGATGCCGTACAGCGCTTTCGATAAACTCAATGAGGAGAGGCTTCTGAATGAGGACCAGCCATTTGCTAATCCGAGAAATGCCGCATCCGGGTCACTGAAACTCCTGGATCCGAAAGAAGTAGGAAGGCGAGGACTTTGGTGCACATTGTATCATATCCCGAGCCCGAACGTGAATTTCGCGACACACGACGAAGCCCTGAATGCTGCCGCATCTTGGGGGCTTCCGGTCTCCGACAAAAGGAAGATATGCCACAATATCAATGAGATAGAGTCATATATCAATTACTGGGACACGGAGCGCAAGACACTTCCGTATGCGACTGACGGAATCGTCATAAAGATCAATGAACTCGCATATCAGACCGAACTTGGATATACCTCCAAATTCCCACGTTGGGCGGTAGCATTCAAATTCAAGGCAGAACAAGCATTGACGCAGATAAAATCCATTGATTATCAGGTCGGTAGAACAGGCGCTGTAACGCCGGTGGCGAACTTGGATCCTGTGCAGCTCTCCGGAACTGTCGTCAAGCGCGCGACATTGAACAATGCCGATATGATGGCGCAGATGGACATTCGCGTCGGTGATTACGTCTATGTCGAAAAAGGCGGAGAAATCATCCCGAAAATTACCGGTGTGGAACTCTCGAAACGTGGCGCTGACGTGGTCAGGCCGGTTTTCCCGACAACATGTCCGGACTGCGGCGCTGATTTGGTGAAAGAAGATGACGAGGCCAAATGGTTCTGCCCGAATGTGGATGGCTGTCCTACGCAAATCAAGGGCAGGCTGGTGCATTTCCTCAGCAGAAAAGCCATGAATGTGATAGCAGGCGAAGCTACCATTGAACAGCTTTATAATCTGGACCTTGTGCGCACTCCAGCTGATTTTTATGACCTCAGGAAATCCGATCTTTTACGTATGGAAGGTTGGAAGGAGCGCTCGGCTCAGAGATTTCTTGACAGTCTGAAAGACAGTTTGAAAGTCCCGTTCGAGAGGGTGCTTTTCGCTCTGGGCATCAGGTATGTAGGAGAATCTACGGCCAAGGAAGTCGCAAGATATTTCAAGGACATTGATTCGATAGCAGCGGCGTCCGTGGATCAGTTGCTGGCAGTGCCTGATGTGGGTGGCGTCATCGCTGAAAGCATACACGACTTTTTCAAGAATGAAAAGCATTTGCTTGAGATACAAAGACTTAAAGCGGATGGCCTGAAGTTGTCCGTAGAAGCTCCGGCGGAAAATCTTTCAGCGGCACTGGCCGGGAAGACTATCGTAATCTCCGGCAATTTCAGCATTTCGAGGGATGAAATGAAGCATCTTGTCGAGCTTCATGGAGGCAAGAACAGCGGTTCCGTCAGCGGCAAGACATCGTATCTGCTGGCAGGAACGAAACCTGGACCGGAGAAATTGAAGAAGGCTGAACAGCTCGGGGTGCCTGTCATCGACGAGGAAAAGTTCAGGTCAATGCTTCCGGAAGGTGCTCTGCCTGAGGCAGATGAGGACGAAAACATTGAACCGGATCTTTTCGGTGGCATGATATGATTGGCGGACAGAATAAGACATTGGGCGGATGAGAATCAAGGAGAGAATACAGAATTGGAAAATGTTCCTGTCCGAAGGAATCTGGGACGTGAATTACGAGAACCTTTCGAGGATGCGTGCGCATCTGGTCAAGGATCTCCAGGTGCTGATTATCACAATCAAGACATTCTCGGCACAGAAAATCGGATTCCAGGCAGTGGCATTGAGCTTTTTCTGTACGATGGCGGCGGTGCCTTTCATTGCGATAGCATTCTTCATTACCGGAGGCCTGGGGCTGGAAGGGACATTGAAAGGGGTTTTGTCTGCGCATATCACTAACCAGCAGGCGATTGACACATTGTTCGGATTCGCGGAAAACATCATAAATACGGCGCAGTCCAGTCCGGTGGGGCTTGTCAGTGCGATATTGTTCGCGTGGCTCGTAATCTGGATGATGATGTGCGTGGAGTCAGTGTTCAACAATGTCTGGAAGGTGAACAAATCCAGAAATTTCCTGAAGCGGATGAGTTTCTACATGGTTATCCTGGTGCTCTCTCCTTTCGTGATTCTGCTTTTCTTCTCCGGGTCCATCATTTATTCCAATATCCTGGATGTCCTGGTACCCAATCAGATAGCGTTCTCCGACAATATAAAGACGTTCCTCGGATGGTTGATTTTCGCCGTAGTTTCCGTGTTCACGTTCTCGGCGATGTACAAGTTCATCCCGAACCATATCGTCAATTACCGCAATGCGCTGAAGGCTGCCCTGTTTTCCGGCCCTGTTTTCACTGCCATGCAATACCTTTTTCTGGAGACGCAGATATTCGTATCCAGACTCAATACAATATATGGCGCGGTAGCAGCTATACCGCTTTTTATGTTCTGGCTAAACTTCGGATGGTTCATAATCCTCATCGGTGCTGAATTCTCCTATGCTTTCCAGAACGTTGACAATTATAATCTTGACACAAAATGAGCTTTTCAGAATTCACGCAGAGAGACTATGAGGTCATAGCCAGAAACTATGCCGAGCTGAAGGAAGCCGCCAGAAAGAGATGTTCCGGCGAGCAGGAGCTTGCCGTGGTGCAGAAAGCATTCGATTTTGCAAATGAGGCGCACAAGAATGTGCGGCGCAGATCAGGAGAACCGTATATCCTGCACCCTATCGCCGTCGCCAAGATTGTGGTCAATGATATCGGCCTGGGTTACAAGGCCATAGCGGCGGCATTGCTGCATGACGTGGTGGAAGACACGGATTACACCGTGGATGATATCAAGCATTTGTTCGGGGACAAGATCGCGTCTCTCGTCGACGGTTTGACGAAAATCAAGAACGTGCTCGACAATCAGGACAAGAAGAACAATGATGCCGGCTACACGGAGAGCCTCCAGGCGGAGAATTTCAAACGTATTCTCCTGACTCTCAATGATGATGTCCGCGTGGTATTGATCAAGCTCGCTGACCGTCTGCACAATTGCCGCACCATCGAATTCATGCCGGAATACAAGCTCGACAAGATTTTGAGCGAGACCATGTTCATTTTCGTTCCGCTGGCGCACCGGCTCGGTCTCTATGAGGTCAAGTCCGAGATGGAGAACATCTGGCTGCGTTACAAGGAGCCGGACGCCTATAATGACATCAGCGCCAAGATAAACCGCGACATGTCCGACAAGGAAAAGGGTATTGACGAATTCATAAAACCTATCCGCGAGGCGCTGAACAATGCCGGTTTCGATTTCGAAATCAAGAAGCGCGTGAAGACGCCGTACTCCATCTGGCACAAGATGGTCACCAAGCAGATTTCCTTCGAACAGGTCTACGACCTCTATGCCGTAAGGATTGTCTTCAATTCCGCGAAGGAAAATGACAAGGAGACGGAAAGAGATCAATGTTATCACGTATTCTCCATAATCACAGGAATTTACAGGTACAAGGCAGACCGCGTACGTGACTGGGTGAAACATCCCAAGAGCAACGGATATGAGGCCCTGCATTGTACATTGATGAGCCAGACCGGTATCTGGATCGAGGTGCAGATACGCACCAAGCGTATGGATGACATTGCGGAGAAAGGTATTGCCGCGCATTGGGCATATAAGCAGGACGGATATATAAGTGAGAATGACAATGAAATGGACAAGTGGCTGTCCAAAGTGAAGGAAATTCTCGTAAGCCCGGATGTCAATGCGCTCGAACTTTTGGATATCATCCATAATGACTTGACTACCACCACTATACTGGTATTCACTCCTAAGGGGGAACAGAAGTCCATCCAGAATGGTGCGACAGCGTTGGATTTCGCTTATATGATCCATTCCCAGATAGGCAGCAAGGCGATTGCCGCAAAAGTCAATATGAAGCTGGTCCCGCTTTCTTACGTACTGAAGACCGGAGACCAGGTGGAAATCATTTCCGCGGAAGACGGACATCCCAAGACGGAATGGCTTGATTTCCTCCAGACAAGACATGCCAAGAACCTCGTCATGGACTGGTTCAGACCAAGGCGTACAGAATTCATAGAAATCGGCAGGAAGAAGCTTCAAGATGATCTGAAATATGTCGGTGTCATATATAACAACCAGATACTGAAGAAGATAGCAGGTTCGCTGGATCTCAACAATTCTGATGAATTCCTGTTCCGTTATGGCATCGGGTACTTCAAGTTCAACAACATTGCCGGGCTGTTGTCCAACAAGGTAAAGAAAAACGAGGATTACATCATCAATTCCGAGGAGGACAGCCACAAATACGTGATAGCAAGCTGCTGCAAGCCGATTCCCGGTGATCCTTGCATCGGTTTCCTCTCCCCAGACGGGACAATCACCGTACACAAGAAGAGTTGCAGCGTCGCAGAAAGCCTGGCCACCAAGCACGGTGACTGGATTGTGAAGACCGAATGGAAATCTACGTCATGGCAGGCTTTCCCGGTACGGATTTCGCTCAAAGGCATTGACCGCGTAGGATTGCTGAATGACATTACGGGTTATATTTCGCTCGCGATGGGCGTAAATATGCGAAGATTGAACCTCAATAATGAGAACGGTATCTTCGAAGGATATATAGATATGTATGTGCATGACAGGGACTTGCTGGAAACCATGATGGACAAACTACAGAAAATCAATGGAATACAGAGCGTGATACGCACAGATATGTAGAAACAGATGAAAGGATATATAGAAAAACTGATTCCGGCTGTTCCGGTGGCGCTTGTCCTGGGGGCAATGATGTTCTCCCATTCATGTGCCAATACGACTACACCGCCGAGCGGAGGTGACAAGGACACGATTCCTCCTGTCATCACCAATATTTCACCGTTGCCTGGAACTGTCAATGTTCCTGTGCATAACACGCAGATAGTCATTACTTTCAATGAATATGTCACTGTCAAGGATGCAAAGGGCATATTCCTCTCGCCTCCTCTGGAGAAATCTCCGAAATATAAGATCAGAGGCAAATCCCTGGTCGTGTACTTCGAGTCTGACTTGGAACCGAATACGACGTATACGCTAGATTTGACGAACGCCATTGCAGACAACAATGAAGGCAACATGTATCCGGGTTATACGCTTGCATTCTCTACCGGACAAGTCATTGATTCCATGGCTATTACGGGTGTTATACGGGATTGCAGCACATTGATGCCGATAAAGGGTGCGACCGTCATGCTTTATAAGGACCTGGCGGATTCGGCAATCCTGAAGCACAGGCCGGATGCTGCCGTGAAAACTGATGACTGGGGTTTCTTCTCGATACGCAATATTGCGGACACATTGTACCGTCTTTATGCCGTCAAAGATGAAAGTTCCAACAATGTATATGATCCTGACAATGACCTTATTGCGTTCTGTGACAGTGTGATACGTCCTACAATCGTGGTGTCTGACGATCTTCCGGAATTGAAGAAATACGACATGAAGGACACTCTGCACTGCATGGAAAGAAAGGCGGAATATGAGCTGGTATTGTTCCGTGAACGGCCCAGCAAACAGATGATTGTGAACAAGGTACGCACAAAGCCGCGTTCAGCATACATCACTTTCATGGCACCGGATGCAATGATTGATTCCATGTGGGTGCGCGGATTCCCGGCAAACCGCCTGATTACCCAGTTCAATATTGAGCGCGACAGTCTGGAAATCTGGATCAATGACAGGAGACGTCAGCCTGACACCCTGCATCTTTTCGTTGACTACATGAAGACGGATACCGCGGGTGTGCTGAAACCGTTCACCGAGCATGTCAAATTGGTGCAGGAGAAGACAGGTGGCAAATCCAAGAGTTCCAGAAGGGATATCAAGCATGAGGACACGACTTGCGTAATGACGGTCAAGGCGGATCCGGAAACTATTGAGCAGTATGGTTTCGGAATCGAGTTCGCCTTCCCCATCATATACGAGAACTTCGATTCGCTGACATTGACTTCAATCAATCCGAAACAGCAGGAGTCGAAAATGAAGTTTTCGGTTTCCAGGGACACATTGAACCTCAGGAAATACGTGTTGAAGCCTGAGGGAAAACTAATGTCCGGTTATGAGTACAAACTCAAGGTCCCTCATCGTAAGTTCCGTGATATCAACGGGTTCTACAATGACAGTACCGAGGTGAAGGTTTCCCTGCCTAAGGATGACAAACTCAGCACATTGTCTCTTGATATGGTGGGAGTGCGTCATAAATATATTGTCGACCTGCTGAATGAAAAGCGTGACAAGGTGATGCGCAGCTATATAATCGAGAATGATACCAAGCTTCTGTTCCCGTACTTAAAGTCAGGAAGATATTCTGTGAGAATAACGGAAGACATCAACAAGAACGGCATTGTGGATACGGGTAACTTGCTGGAACACAGGCAGCCGGAGAAGGTGATCTTCTATAAGTTGCGTGATGGTTCAGAGGTGCTGACCATAAAGGAATCCACGGAGATGGAGCAGAGGATTGATATCGGAAAATTGTTCGCGAAGTAGAGATGAAAAAGTTTATAACAATAGCATTCGTGGCCCTTTTTTCCGGCACGATATCGGCACAGACTCTTATCAGGGATTCTGTCAGAGTGGATATGCCGGACACCGTGTCGAGAGTGCTGCCCCTAAAAGACAGTTCCTTCACGATTACCGGGGATTTTGAATATTCAGACGAGTTCCTGGATACCGTAAAGATACGCAAGAAGCTGATTATCAATGATTATTCCATGATTGGCGTACAATATGGAGTGGCATTGAGCCAGGTCATGTTCAATCCGACCAAGAAGCAGGGCATGCTTATGAATCCGGTCAATGTCGGTGTCATCTATACCCGTTACGGCAAGATGTTCGGCTATATGCCGTACTTCGGTTTCCAGACCGGTATCTTCTATGGCCAAAACGGATACAAGTTCAAGATTGACAAGGAGACGGGTGATTATTCAGAGAATGTGGACGGCGCGACCCAGGCACGTTATACTTTCATTGAGGTACCGCTCCTGGCCCATATGCACATGGACGTATGGCATCTGAAATTCATTGTCAATGCCGGTTTGTTCGGCGGCTACAGGATGAGCGTGCAGCGTGAGGGAAAGATTGAGGACAAGTATCGTACGGAGTTCTATGATTACGACAAGCGTTTCGAATACGGCATCAAGGCGGGTGTCGGTTTCGGTTTTTTCTTCGATCCTGTGGAGTTGCATTTCCAGGCAATGTACAGGTATACGCTTGGCAGCCTTTACATGCCTGACTACAAAAGTGAATATTATTACAGGTTTGCATACCCTTCGGACATCATCATTTCCGCAGGTTTGCATTTCCAGTTGACGCGCAGGACAGGAAAGACAAGAAAAATGCTGAAGAATGAAGCAAAGGGGCTAATATATGAGACAAGAAATGAAGACATTGACAGCAACAGCAGGTAATGTGCATATCGGATCGGATTATCCGATAGCAGTTCAGACCATGTGCAATACTCATACTTACGATGAGGATGCGACAGTGGCGCAATGCAAACGTATGTATGAGGCGGGCGTGGATATCGTCCGTATCACGGTTCCAGGTCTTCCGGATGTGCAGCATGCCAAGGCTATCCATGACAGATTGCGCGCAGAAGGAATTGATACTCCTATAGTTGCCGACATTCATTTTTCTTCGGAGACGGCCATTGCCGTGGCTCCTTTCGTGGAAAAAGTACGTATCAATCCGGGAAACTTCAGCAAGGATTTCGATGAGGCGTCACGTCAGCTTGCCAGACTGGTAGTTGTATGCAAGGAACATGGCACCGCTATCCGTATCGGACTGAATCATGGCTCGCTGGGTGAGCGCATAACGAATCTTTATGGCAATACTCCTGAAGCGATGGCCGAGGCTGCAATGGAGTGGCTCCGTCTGTGCGTGAAAAACGACTTTTACAACGTGGTCGTGTCGCTGAAATCAAGTAACACTTATGTTATGGTGGAAGCTTACCGCCTGCTGGCCAAGAAGATGCAGGAAGAAGGCGTTGTGTTCCCTCTTCATGTCGGCGTTACGGAGGCCGGAAACGGAGACTCAGGCCGAATCAAATCGTGTGTCGGAATTTCCGCCCTTCTTTCGGAAGGTTTGGGCAATACCATACGTGTTTCGCTGACGGAGGACCCTGTCAATGAGATTCCTGTAGGACGTTATCTCGCATTGCGTTACGAGGGTAAACTTAATTCCACGATGACTTCCGTAAAGATTGAAGGCCGCAGAGCCGAGGCGGTGTATGACTCCCCTTCTCGTGAACGTCTGCTCCTGGATTTCTCATGTGACTTCGGCAAGCGTCTGCTTGACAAGGAAATTGACGAGGTGCACATTTCCGGCGTATATCACGACGAGAATGGAGCCGCTGTCTCAATATCGGAATCCGGTCTTGGAAAGTATCTTGAGGATGAACTTCTTCAGGCATCCCGCAGACGTTTCTACAAACCTGAGTATATCGCTTGTCCTGGATGTGGCAGGACAATGTACAATCTCCAGGCTGCTTTCGAACAGGTCAAGCAGCGGACTGCCCATATGAAGGATGTTGTGATCGCCGTCATGGGATGCATAGTGAACGGGCCAGGTGAAATGGCTGATGCTGACTGGGGTTATGTAGGTGAAGGCAACGGAAAGGTGTCCATTTATCACAAAAAAGAACCGGTGTTGCGTCATGTCCCTGAAAACGAAGCCGTTGACAAGTTGGTTTCGCTCATTGAGAATGACATGAATCAGAATTAAGTTTGTATATATTGCGCCGGCTCATCGGAGCTCACTGCCCGGCGGTCCTCCCCACTCCGTGGGTCCCCTCCCTTTTCGGGAGCCAATGCCGCCCAGCAGTGACTCCGATGCTCCGGCGCTGTAACACAAAAAATAACAGAGATTTCCATATTGAGTTATAGAAATCTCTGTTTATAATTTATTGTAGCTGAACGCTATTTCAATTCTGCGATGATAGTTTCGGCAGCTCTTGTCGTATCTCCTAACTTGACCTTGACATCTGCATCGAGAGGCAGGAAGATATCGAGTCGGGAACCGAACTTGATGATGCCGCATTGTGTGCCTCGAACCTCCTGGGAATCAATCTCCGAATAGCTTACGATACGTCTGGCAAAAGTACCGGCAATCTGCTTGAAGAAAACCTCGCCGTGACCAGTGTCAATTGCAGTCGAAGCATGCTCATTCTCTTCAGCCGACTTCGGAAGGAATGCAAGCAAGAATTTTCCGGGATGATACCTATAATAGGTAATCTTGCCGCTGGCAGGCCAGAAATTAGCATGAACATTGAAAAAATCCATGTAGACGGAAACCTGGATGCATTCGCGCTGGAGATATTCTTTCTCGAAGGTTTTCTTGATTATGACGACTTTTCCGTCTGCACCGGAGGTGACAAGCCTCTCCCCTTCAGGAGTATGCCTTACCGGAACACGATGGAACCAAGTTACGAAAATACCGAATAAAACAAACAGTCCAGTAAGAATATATGCAACTATTCCTCCGATGAATTCGAGGAATACGAAGATAAAAAGCGCGCTGAACAGCCATGCGAGAGCAATCGTTCCGTATGAATTTTTATCTATTTTCATGCTTGCGGTCGTGCGAAACTAATATTAATCACTATTATTCCCCAAAGATATGAAGAAAATCGCATTTTATGAAATATCAGAAGATATTCATAAGAATAAGATACAGCGCACCTGCGGGCATTGCCATCAATGTACTGTCGAAACGGTCGAGCATTCCGCCGTGTCCAGGAATGATGCTTCCGGAATCCTTCACATTGTAATGACGCTTCCACTGAGACTCGAAAAGGTCTCCATATACTCCAGCCACATCCATGATGACGGCAAGTATGATGGTGCTAGTCAATGAGATAGGAAGATGCATCGTATATTTGAGCACTATTGCTGAGATCACCGTGCAGATCATACCGCCCCAGAATCCCGCCCAAGTTTTCTTAGGAGAAATGTCCGGGAACAGCTTCTTGCTGAACTTCTTGCCAAGCGTCGAACCGAAAACATATCCTCCGATGTCAGAACTCCAGATAAGAATGAAAAAGCAGAGCAATATGATTCCATTGAATTCATTGGAAGATGTCGCCGGGTTCGGGAAGAATACGATAAGATTCGAGAGCGACAGCGGAACTGCGATATAGAGGAAACCTGTATAAATGTCGGAGAACTTGCCGAATTCGGTCTTATCCTTGACATACAATGAGTTGACCATCACGATCATGATAGGTAAAATCGCTATTGAAACATATTTTACCTCCAGACCGTATGCGCTTACGCAGAAAATCAGTGAAAAAAGAATGAGACCGGACAGAATCGACAGCAGTCTGGAGAATTTGTACCGGTCATTCATTGTTATAGTAAAGAACTCATGCATCATGGTCGCCATCAGGAACATGACCAATGCTGCAAAAAGAAATTTATTTATCAGGAGACCGGCCAGCATCACTGCAATGAAGCCGGTTCCTGAAATTGTCCTTAAAATAGTATTGTTCATCAGCTTAGGTTTTTAGTACACTACAATTTAGGCTACAGGTTTTTCTGATTCGTTTGACTTAGGTTCTGAAGCATCATCAGCGGTATCTTCAGGTGTCAGGTCGTCAGAGGCAGGTTTGGATTTAGGGCCGAGGATGCGTTCCACATCGTCTGCGAAAATCACCTCTTTCTCCAGAAGCAATGCAGCCATCTGAAGGAAGCCTTCCTTATTGTCAGTCAAAATCTTCAAAGTCCTGTCGTGTATCATTGAAACAAGTTTCTTGACCTCCTGGTCAATGAGTTCGGCGGTCTTTTCGCTATATGGCTTGGTCAAATCGTAACCGCGGGCTCCTGTCGAATCATAGAAAGACAACGCACCTACCGTTTCTGTCATACCATAATCCTTCACCATGCCGTAAGCCATCTGGGTCAATCTTTCAAGATCATTCTGCGCACCCGTAGAAGGCTCGCCGTTGACGATTTCCTCGGCTACACGTCCGCCGATGAGAGAACACATTTCGTCAATCATCTGGGACTTGGTCCAGAGTTTCCTCTCTTCAGGAAGATACCAAGCGGCGCCAAGTGCCTGTCCGCGCGGGATAAGTGTCACTTTGAACAGAGGATTGGCATACGGAAGCAGCCAGCTGACAGTAGCATGACCAGCCTCGTGATGGGCAATGGAACGTTTCTCCGCAGGAGTGATGATCGCAGCCTTGCGTTCAAGTCCACCGACAATCCTGTCGACCGCATCCAGAAAATCCTGTCTGTCAACAGCTTTTTTGTCTCGTCTGGCAGCGGTAAGGGCTGCCTCGTTACATACATTGGCAATATCTGCTCCAGAGAAACCTGGAGTATGTTTCGCCATGAACTCAACATCGAAGTCTTCTGCGACTTTGAGCTCCTTTATATGTACCTTGAAGATTTCCTCTCTCTCCTTCAGCTCAGGAAGGTCCACATGTATCTGTCTGTCGAAACGTCCTGCACGCATGAGAGCCTTGTCCAGAATATCTGCACGGTTCGTAGCTGCAAGAACAATTACGCCGGAATTGGTACCGAAACCGTCCATCTCCGTAAGGAGCTGGTTAAGAGTGTTTTCCCTCTCGTCATTTGAAGAGAACCCGGCATTCTTGCCACGTGCGCGACCGACAGCGTCAATCTCGTCAATGAATACGATACAAGGAGCTTTCTCCTTGGCCTGGCGGAAAAGGTCACGTACACGTGAGGCTCCTACGCCTACGAACATTTCCACGAAATCAGAGCCGGATATAGAGAAGAACGGCACATTGGCCTCGCCTGCTACAGCCTTGGCCAGCAATGTCTTGCCGGTTCCCGGAGGGCCCACCAGCAACGCTCCCTTAGGAATCTTGCCTCCAAGTGTCGTATATTTCTTCGGATTCTTCAGGAAATCCACGATTTCCATAACCTCATCCTTCGCGCCATACAGGCCGGCGACATCCTTGAATGTCACCTTGACCTCATTCTTGTCGGCCAGTTTGCCGGTTGATTTTCCGACACTGAAAATGCCGCCTTGTCCTCCCGGACCTCCGTTCATGTTCCTGTTGAATCCTCTGAACATGAATACCCACATGAGTATCAGCAGGATAGGGAAAAGAAACCAGTCCATTATATGGCCCCAGACATTGTCATCATTGTCCATGATAACCTTGAAATGACCGTCGGACGGAAGGTCCGCGTTCAATGCCGCGAATTCATTCTCCGGGTCAAATTTGCTGGAAACATAGAACCAGAAATGCGGTGAAGAAGAAGGTACCTTGCCGCCGAACCGCTCGCTGTATTTGCTCAAACGGTCTGGACGTATTGTTATTTCTCCTTTAAAGTCGTTTCTGACGAATACGATATCTTTGACATCACCGGCCTCAATCATTTCCTTGACATCTGCCCATTCAGTCTTTTGTGGATTTGGACCTGAATTGGAGAACAGCATCCAGATGATGCCGGATATGATAAGGATATATAGCCACGACAATCCAAGATTGACCGTGACTATCTTTTTCTGCGGATTCTTGCCGCCGTTTTTACTTTTTGCCATTCGGAAATAATTACAATGACTCCGAATCCGTTTCCGTTTTCCTGATGCGCTTTGCAGACGCTCTGACCTTGGAAGCAGCCTTCGGTTTAACTCGTGTTTCTTCTGGTGCTACTGGTACAGGCTCATCGGTATACTCGGTTCTTTCGGCGTCGGCCCAAAGGTCTTCGAGGCGATAGAATTCCCTATATTCGGTGAGGAACACATGTACTACTATGTCACCATAATCAAGTATAATCCAGAAATCGTTTTCAAGACCCTGCATACGCAAAACCTTGCGGCCGCATTTTTCCTGCATTTTCACAATGATATTGTCAGCAATAGCCGCAACTGCTGTGGTAGAATTGGCGTTACATACCACAAAATAATCAGATATCGCTGTACCTATCGGACTAAGGTCCAATGACACAACGCCCTGCCCCTTCTTTTCGAGCATTGCATCTGTTATGACCTTGAGAGCATTTTTTTCCATTTATTTAAAGGTTTGTTTAAATTTGCGTACAAAGATAAAACAAAAATCAGTCCAATGAAAGCGCAAACCCACATAACATGGTTCGAAAGCATTGATTCCACTAACTCAGAGGCCCGCAGGCAGATGGAAACTGTTGACAAATTGTCAGTCTTTGCGGCCAAGTATCAGACCGCAGGGCGTGGACAGCGCGGCAACAAGTGGTCCAGCGCAGCGGGAGAGAATCTGACTTTTTCGATATTGGCGCCCCTGTCCGGGGACAACCGGATCAATGTCCGCGCAGTGGACCAGTTCAACATTACCATCGTTTCAGCTCTTGCCGTATCGGACCTCCTCACGAAATACGGCATCGACAACCGCATAAAATGGCCCAATGACATCTATATAAGGAACAAGAAAGTCTGCGGAATGCTGATAGAGAATATTCTGGACAGAGACCTGGTGGGAACATCCATAATCGGCATCGGAATCAATCTTAACCAGACGGATTTTCCTCCGGAATTGGTCAATCCTACGTCAGTATTTCTGGCCTCCGGAGAAAAGCACCAGCCGGAAGACGTGCTTGTAGAGTTTATGGAAATTTTCCATGCGCTACTCGCGCAATTAGCTGAAAATGAAGGCATTGAAAAATTACGAAACAATTATATTTCGCGTCTGTTCAGACTGGGAAGTACCGAAAAATACTGCGACAGCATATCTGGAACATACTTTTCGGGCAAAATAAAAGGCATTTCCGATGAAGGATTGCTCCTTATGGAAATGCCAGACAATTCTCTCAGAACTTTCGCCTTCAAAGAACTCAGTTATGTCATTTGACGGCACGCATTGCCTCGACTGTTGATGCCGGGTCTGCAGCTTTGAATACAGCGCTGCCGGCTACGAGAATCTCCGCGCCTGCGGCTGCAAGTGAAGATGCATTGGAAGGCGACACTCCCCCGTCTACTTCAATCTGACAACTGCTTCCGATACGGGAAATCTCGCTCTTTATCGCACGGATCCGGTCGTATGTCGTCTCAATGAATTTCTGACCGCCGAAACCGGCAAAAACAGACATGACAAGTATGTAGTCAGCCTTTTCCAGGTACGGAAAGACACGTTCGGCAGCTATATCCGGATTGATTGCCAATCCAGCCTTGATACCGTACGATTTTATCATGTCCAGCATTTCTGCTGGATCATTGCCGTCACGGTCAGCCGCTTCCAGATGGAAACTCATCATTTTGACACCGGTTTTGGCAAAGCGCCCAAAATATTTTTCCGGGTGGACTATCATCAGGTGGGCGTCCATAGGCTTGACGGCTTTCTTGGCAATCGCTTCTATAACAGGAAAGCCATAAGAAATGTTCGGCACAAGCACGCCGTCCATGATATCCAGATGGAAAATATCCGCACAGCCGTTCACCATCTCGACATCTTTTTCCAGATGCAGAAAGTCAGCTGAAAGCATTGAAGGTGCTATCTGTATCATTTGAAATTAGTTACAATGTCAACCAGCAACTTGACGAATTTCTCGTTCGATTCGAGATCCAGTTTTTCACCAGGAGCGTGTACTCCCCTCAATGTAGGTCCGAAAGATACCATGTCCAAATATGGGAACTTCTCAAGGAAGAGTCCGCATTCCAGTCCGGCATGGATTGCCTTCACCTCAGGTTCCGTTCCGAACAGTTTCACGTATGACTCCACGGTTTCTTTCAAGATAGGTGATTTCATGTTCGGAGCCCAGCCCGGATATGGGTCTGAATGAGTGACTTCTGCACCTGCAAGCAGGAAAGCAGCCTCCACTTTGTCCTCCATGAATTCCTTCTGTGACTCGGTAGAGCTCCTCTGGCTTGTCAAAACCATGATTTCACCAGGTTTGTCCATCTTCACTGCCGCGAGATTGGTAGATGTCTCCACAAGTCCTTTGATGTCCTGGCTCATTGCGAGAACTCCGTGATTTACAGCGACAAGGGACACAATCAAGCGCTTGGCAATCTCACTTTCGACAGCATTGTCGGTACAAGCCTCTCTTGACGCGTCGAAACGTACATCCGGATCCGTATTGTGGAACTCGTTCTTGACAGCAGCGCCGAACTTTCCGAATCTGCCCATAAAAACGTCCACTTCGCTTTCCTTTACGTAAACGACTGCTTCAGCATCTCTCGCGATAGCATTTCTCTTGCTGCCGCCTACGAGTTTAAGAAGCTGATAATTACCGAGTTCCGTATAGAGGAAACGTGCGATTATCTGTACGGCATTAGCTCTTTCTTTATTGATGTCGTCACCGCTGTGTCCGCCGAGTGCATTGGAAACCTTGAGACATACAGCCTTATAGCCAGGTTTTACCGGTTCGGTAGCATAATTGAAAACTGCGGTAGTGTCAATTCCGCCGGCGCAACCTACGAAAATCTGTCCTTCGTCCTCAGAATCTAGGTTGATCAATGTCTTGGACTCGATGAAACCGGCCTCGATGTCATTTGCACCGTTCATTCCGGTCTCTTCTGAAATCGTGAAAAGTCCCTCAATCTTGCCCATCGGAAGATCACTTATAAGCAATGCCAATGTTGCAGCAATGCCGATTCCGTCGTCTGCTCCGAGAGTCGTTTCCTTCGCCATCATCCATCCGTCCTCAATTACATAGTTGATCGGATCTTTCGCGAAATCATGCTTGCTTCCGGCAATTTTCTCGCAGACCATGTCCTGGTGGCTCTGCAATGCGATTGCAGGAACATTTTCCTTGCCTTCTGATGCTTCGCGGGTGATTACCACATTACCGGTTTTGTCGGTTCTGCAAGCAAGATTATGCTTGGCTGCAAACTGCTGAAGATACTCGGTCATCTTCTCTTCATGACCGGATTCCCGTGGAATCTTGGTGATTTCACGGAAAATTTCAAGAACTGAATTGGAATCCATTTTATTACCTGTTTAATATTATCTCGCAGGCACAAGCATTTTTTCGATATCAGTCACGTACTGTTTGAACAACTTGTCAGTCGTCATAAGGTCTGACACCGTATTACATGCATGCAGCACTGTCGCGTGGTCTTTTCCTCCAAGTTCCGCGCCAATCATGGACAATGAGCATCCGACAAGGCTTCTGCTCATGAACATTGCAATCTGGCGAGCCTGGACAATCTGTCTTTTTCTGGATTTGGAAAGCAGAGTCTCCTTGGTGATGTTGAAATACTCACACACGGTCTTCTGCACCTTTCCTATAGATATTTCGCTCTTGTCTTCACCGATAATCTTGCCGGTAATCATTTCGGCAAGCTCCACCGTCATTTCCTTGTGTACCAATGTCGCATGTGCGATAAGAGAAATCAATGCACCTTCCAGCTCGCGGAAATTCGACTTGATCCTTGTAGCCAGGTAAACAAGTACATCTTCGCTTACGGTCACACCTTCCCTGAAACTTCTTGCTTTCAGCATTTCAAGTCTTGTGGCGTAAGAAGGACGCTGAAGCTCCACAGACAGTCCCCATTTCAGACGGGACAGCAGGCGCTCTTCGAAATTCTGAAGGTCTGCCGGTGCACGGTCCGAAGTGAAAATCAGCTGCTTGCCATTCTCATGAAGGTGGTTGAACACATTGAAAAACGCGTTCTGTGAACCCTGTCCCATCAAATCCTGGATATCATCAACGATGAGCACATCAATCTTCATGTAGAATGCAAGGAAATCCGTGAGCTTGTTCTTCACATTGACGGCATCCATGTACTGGGTCTTGAACTCATTGCCGGTAACATAGAGAACCACCAGATCAGGATATTTCTCTTTGATGGCGATACCGATGGCCTGCGAAAGGTGGGTCTTGCCGAGTCCCGGTGCTCCGAACAGGAACAGAGGGTTGAACGGCGTTTTGCCGGGAGCGGAAGAAATGCTCTCGCCTGCCGTGATACCCATCTTGTTGCACTCGCCCGTCACGAGGTTGCTGAAGCAATATACAGGATTCAATCTAGGATTGATCTGGATTTTCCTCAGTCCCGGGAACACGAAAGGTCCCGGATTGCCTCCGGTAGGATATGTGTTTACTGATACGGGATTGTTTACAGGAGCTGTGCCGTTGGCAGCCGGAAATGTCATAGGCGGCTGCACTCTTACAGGAGTAACCGTATATTCCAGCTTCGCATCAGGACCAATGACTCTTTTCAATGTCTTCTTGAGAACGTCAAGATACCTCTCTTCGAGATATTTGATGTAGAAGTGCGAAGGGACTTCGATCTTTATGGTCGACCCTATCAATGAAACAGGTTTCAAAGGCTTGAACCACCTGGTAAACATTTGAGAACCTATGATATTCTCAATGATTGCCAAGCATTTGTTCCAAGTCTCTATATGATTGATCTGTTCCATATTATCGTGTCAGCTATATAAGGTCAAAACAGCACCAGAACAAAAGATGTATTCTTTTCTTCTGATGCTGTGCAAATGTAGGTGAAAAAAAAGTTATAAAAAAATCGAATGGCTATTGTTTATTAAATATATTTTACTAAATCATTCGTTTAAGAAAATGCCAAACGGATTCTTTATAACTTATTATATATCAATTTATTATAATTTCACACATGGACTGACGACACGCAGCGGCGCGATTTGTCTTTAGAATTATTCCAAATTAGAAATAGGCTGTCCTTACTATCCGGAACAGCCTATTAATGAGGGTTTTCCATGCTGATATCCACCCGTATTTTCTACAGGAGCCTCAGCCTTATATACTTCTTGGGATTTTCTTCAATTTTCTTCACCAGGCTGTCAATGTCTTTCAAGACGCTGTCCAATGATTCATAAACACGGCCGTCTTTCGTAAGTTTTCCGATGGTTCCGTCAGGATCATTTAGACTGGAAACCAAGGTGTGGAAAGAATTGACCAGTCCCTCGATGTCCGCCTTGTCCAGCCGGGCGGCGACACCGCTGATGTCTGTCATCGCCGAATCGGCCTTCCCGCTGATTACGGACAGTTTCATCGACACGTTCTTCAGATTCGTAACGAGAGAATCAATGTCCTCCGAATGTTCAGCCAGGGAGCCGGTAAGTTTTTCGGCATTGGCCAATGTCTTGTCGATGTGATTCACGACAGAGCGGACTTTGTTCTCGTCAATCCCGCTCAAGACTCTGTCCAGAGCCGCACTTGCAGCCGCCAGGCTATCCAGCGCAGATGAAGCCTTGACAATGAGCGGTCCGATGAGGTTGGTCAATGAACTTACCATATCCGGAGCGTAAGAAGGCATCAATTCATCGCCGTCCTTTACCATTACGTCAGATGAACCCAGATCCAACCTGATTCCCTTGCCGCCCATGAGGTCCACGCTGTAAATCGTCATTTTGGTGTCGACAGGCACCGGAATCTTCTTCAGGACGGAGCACGTCACGTCGAATACTCCCGTCTCGGTGTTGTATTTGACTTCCGTGACCGCGCCGGTCTTGTATCCGTTCACATATACCGGATTGGAGGCCATGAGTCCTTCAACATTGGCATAATGAGATACTATATTGATTTCCTTGCCGAATATATCCTCGCCACGGAGATAATTGATGACACTGAACGCAGCTATCAGTACGGATGCCACGAATATGCCTATCTTGGTTTCCCTGCCTATTCTCATGATTTCCTAATTTATTCGTTTGACATTATCGCCTTCCACAGCCACAAGAAATGAGCCAGTGAAGGACTTTTTGATTTTGGTATAATGCTCCCTGGCCTTGTCGGCGGAAGAAGCCGTACCTATAATATATTTATATATATTGCCGTATTTGACACGTACCGGAGTGTAACCCTTGAAAAAAGGGTCATTGTCCTTCATCAATTTTCCGGAAGCGAGCACCTGCGTGCCGTATACGGCCGCCGATTTTTTGGTTTCAACAGCAGGTTTGGCAACATCCGGTGCTTTCGGCGCTGCTTTTTCCGCAGCACCTGCATTGACACTGCCGTCATACCTTTTTTTGAATACGCCGAAAGCCTTGAAAAGTGCCTCCGCAATCTGTTCGCGGCCGTTTTCGGATTTGAGGACGGTCAGGTCCGTCGGATTGGACATGAAACCGATTTCTACCAGGACGGACGGCATTGCGGTCTTCCATAGGACGAAAAACGGATCCTGCCATATTCCACGGCTGTTGCGCATCGGTCCGGCAGACATTGCCTTGTCCACGTCTTCAGCGAAGAGCAGACTTTGTTCGAGATGGGCATTCTGCATGAGGTTGAAAAAGATGAACGATTCCGGGTCGGAAGGGTCAAAGCCCTGATATTTGGTGGAATAGTCATCCTCAAGCATCATTACCGAGTTCTCACGCTTGCAGACATTCATGTTATAAGCGAACAGGTCACGGTCCTTTTTCGAAGACTGCCCCAGGACATGGATGGAAAATCCGTTGGGAGAGGATGAAGAAACCGTGTTCACATGTATTGAAATGAACAGGTCCGCATTGTTCTTATTGGCTTTATCCGCCCTGTCGCCGAGACTGATGAACGTGTCCGTGGTACGCGTCATCACGACTTTCACGTCCGGATAAGCAGCTGTTATCTTCTCCGACAGACGTTTTGCGACATCAAGTGCGACGCGGCTTTCGTAAGTGTTTTTATCTTTGCTTACACAGCCCGGGTCCTTGCCGCCATGCCCTGCGTCGATGCAGACCGTTTTAAGTCCCAGCTTTCCGTCATTGGCAGAGTAGCCGTCATGAGAAAAAAACAGCAGGCAGGCAAGTGCCGACAACAATGTAAATGCGATATGAGTTTGCGTATATTTCAAAATGGCGTTATATTTGTATTCTGCAAAAATAAGAAATTTTGCGATAAAACTTATAATTTCAGACAATTGATACGTTCTGACAATAAACGTAAGCATCTACCGGATCAGGTTTGGCTGGCTGCCATTCTCCTGATTATATTCATATCAGTTTGTTTTCCTGGCATATCCCAAGATGGCAGGAGACAGCGTCGTACACCGAAGCAGACCTTCAGCCAGGCAGTCGCATACAACAAGGACAGCGTTCCTCCGATGACGGATTCGCTCCGTGCCGTATTGGACTCCATTCACAGGGCGGATTCATTGTTCAAGATAGACTCGGCGGCATTGCAGCAGAAAAGTTCATTGTCCCGTCCGGCTTTCTCTACGGCGAAGGACTCCGTAATCGAGGTGTTTACTGACGGACAGCGCAAGATCTACTACTACGGTGACGTTACCGTGAAGTATGACAATATGGAGTTGAGCGCGGATTATATGGAATATGACCTGAATACAGGTACCGTCTATGCTCGTGGAACATTGGATACGCTGACAGGTGAGGTCAAGGGACAGCCTGCCATGAAAGAAGGCAATTCCACATACACCATGGAGGAGCTGCGGTATAACTTCAATACCCGTAAGGCCCGCATTACCAATATGATAACGCAGCAGGAAGAGGGACTCCTGCATGGAAAGAACATAAAGATGCTGCCGGACAGGTCCATCAATATAACCAAAGGACAATATTCCGTCTGCGATCTCGAACACCCGCATTATTATCTGGCATTGACGGCGGCCAAGGTCATCACGAAGCCTTCCCAGAAGACAGTGTTCGGCCCTGCATACCCGGTAATCGAGGATGTGCCGCTGCCTATCGGTCTTCCGTTCGGATTCATTCCGAAGAGACCGAGCAGGGCGACCGGACTGCTGATGCCTACTTTCGGAGAGGAAAATTCGCGAGGTTTCTATCTGAGAGATCTCGGCATGTACTTCGTTTTCGGAAATTATCTGGACCTCTCCATAACAGGGGACATTTATACTTTGGGCTCTTGGGCAGTGAACGTAAACTCCAGATACAAGGTCAATTACAAATGCAACGGCAACTTCGCCATGAACATTTCTAATGACCAGACCGGCGAGCGTGGAAGTACCGACTTTTTCCAGACCAGGAACTTCGGTCTCAAATGGTCGCATTCACAGGATTCCAAGGCGCATCCGGGGACCACGTTCAGTGCTTCGGTGAATTTCTCCAGCCCTTCGAACAGCAGGTACAACTCTACATCTGTCCAGGACGCTTTGCAGAACCAGGCTTCTTCTTCCATTTCCTATTCGAAGAATTGGAACGGAAAGTTCAACCTGTCAGTCAATGCGTTGCATAACCAGAACTCGCGTGACAGCTCGTATTCCTTCACCCTTCCTAACCTGACTTTCTCCGTAACGAGATTTTATCCGTTCAAGAAAAAGAACCGCGTGGGAAAGGAAAAGTTCTATGAGAAATTCTCTCTCGGATACAGTACGACCTTGCAGAACCGAATCAATTTCAAGGCGTCTGAGTTCATGAAGGAGGGATTTATGGACAAGTTCCAGAACGGAATGACTCACAACTTCCAGATAGGTCTGCCGAACTTTACGCTTGCAAAGTATCTGAACTTCACACCGAGTGTAAGCTATGGCCAGAACTGGTTCTTCAGGAAGACCGATTATGAATACAATCCGGAGACGGACAGGGTGGAATCGCATGATGCCGGACAATTCAGCACATTCGGCATAAGCCAGAACTACTCCGGTAGCTTGTCCATGAGCACCAGGCTTTACGGTATGTTCAATTTCGGAAAGGCGCATAAGATCCAGGCCATCAGGCATGTGGTCTCCCCTTCCATGTCATTCTCGTTCAGCCCTGAGAAAGGAACATACGCGAACGGTTACAGGACATTGGTATATACGGACAAGGCCGGCGTGGAGAAGTCGTACGACTATAATATCTACAGCGGACAGCTTTACTCTCCTCCCGGAAAGGGCAAATCCGCGACAATGAGCCTTTCCATCGGCAACAACCTTGAAGCCAAGGTGCGTGACTTGCGTGACACGACAGGCGCGGGCGTGAAAAAAGTAAAGCTTATCGACCAGCTCAGCATCAGCACTGGATATAACTTCCTCGCGGATTCATTGAAACTCAATAATATAGGAATTTCAATGTCGACTTCCGTATTCGAGAAGATCGGCATCAGCGGAAACGTTAACTTCGACCCTTATGCAATCGACGAGCGCGGACGCAAGATCAACAAGTTCAATGTCCAGACGATGGGCTGGAACAAGCCGCTGCGGCTGACCAATGCCAGTGCATCATTGTCCTACTCTCTTTCAGGAAAAGGCGCCATCAACGGCAATGACGGTTCGAAGGCTGAAGGCGGCGACGGCGGCGCACAGCAGAACAGTGCGGATTACTACAGAAGAATATATTATCATCCTATCACCGGAGAATATATCCCTGGAGGTTGGCTATATTATACGAATCCGAACATTCCATGGTCGGTCAATTTCAACTATTCGTTCTCTTACAGCAAGTCGTACCAATACACTAACGGCCAGCTGATTACGAACAACAGATATACGCAGACCCTGGGAGTTTCAGGCAATGTCAAACTGACACCGAAATTGTCATTGAACGCGACTACCGGATTCGACCTCATGGCGATGAAAATGACCACTACGCAGCTGAGCGCATCATACGACCTGCATTGCTTCAACATTCAGGTTTCATGGGTGCCGACGGGTACATGGCAGTCCTGGAGCTTCAGGATTGCAGCCAATGCCGCGGCTCTCTCCGACCTGCTTAAATTCAAGAAGAGCACTAGCTATTGGGACAGATAGTGTTTGGTTTTTAAATATTATTTCGTATATTTGTCGAATCAATAGGGAATCCCAAACGTTTCCCATCTGTTGTTTGGCTGTTATTCGGATAGTCAATTCCGGAAACGGCAATTTCATCAAAGTAGATTTTTATCATTGTACAGTAGTACTCAAATACATTTATTATATGCCACACACTCTTATAGAGTTGAGTTCAATGACTGAAGAGCAGCTCAGAGCCCTTGGTAACGAACTTAAAATCAAGAAGGCTAAGGATATGGACCTTATGGAACTTGGTTATGCGATTCTGGATGAAGAAGCTAAAATTGCATCTAAAGTTCCTGACCCGGAGCCGTCCCAGAAGAAGAAAAGGGGCCGCCCTCGTAAGGAGGAGACAGCGAAGAAGCCGGCAGAGACTCCAAAACCGGCAACTGAACCTGCTGTAGAGGCCAAACCTAAGGCAAAGCAAGGACGTCCGGCGAAAAAGACAACTGAAACCAAGCCGACGACGCAGAAACAAGCAGGTGAAGTGCCTGCCAAGGAAGTAAAGAAGTCTCAGGAGACACCTGCAGAGCAGCCTGCACAGAAGAAACGTGGCAGAAAGCCGAAAGATCAGGAGAAAGCTGCCGCTCAGGAGCAGGTCAAACCTGTTGCTGAGGTAAAGCCTGATGCCGTTCCTGTGGAAAAACCACAGGTCAAGCCAGAGGAAAATGCTCCTAAGGCACAGCCTGCACAGCAGCCTAAGGAAGAAATCGTATATGCTGACAGGCATAAGATCGTGCTTCCTCCTCTTCCTCCGAAAAAGAAGAAATTCAACAGCAATAATCCTAACGGAAACAACAATCAGGTTCCGGCGCAGAACGGCAACAACGGCAATATTGCCAATGCCAATACCCTGCAGCCGAAGCCTCAGAACAATGCAAATCAGGAGCAGCAGCGCCCGGCACCGAAGCCGAAGATCGAGTTCGAGGGAACCGTAAGGGCTACGGGTGTTCTGGAAATCATGCCTGACGGTTATGGATTCCTCAGGTCATCTGATTACAACTATCTGAACTCTCCGGATGACATCTACGTATCCCAGAGCCAGATAAAGAACAATGCCCTGAAGAACGGCGACACCGTTACAGGAGAAATCCGTCCTCCGAAGGAAGGTGACAAGTACTTCCCGCTCGTGAAGATTGATTTCATCAACGGACGTACACCGGAATTCATCCGTGACAGGGTTCCGTTCGATTTCCTGACTCCGCTTTTCCCGGATGAGAAGTTCAATCTTCTCGGACATGGCCACGAGCATGACCTTTCATGCCGTATCGTCGATATGTTCACCCCTATCGGAAAAGGACAGCGCGGACTTATCGTGGCACAGCCGAAGACCGGTAAGACCGTATTGCTCAAGTCTATAGCCAATGCCATCGCGGACAATCATCCGGAGGTATATGAAATCGTGCTCCTGATCGACGAGCGCCCTGAGGAGGTTACCGACATGAGCCGCAGCGTAAAAGCCGAGGTCGTGGCTTCCACATTTGACGAGCCGGCAGAAAGACACGTGAAGGTGGCCAACATGGTACTTGAGAAAGCTCGCCGTCTGGTAGAATGCGGTCATGACGTGGTAATCCTTCTGGATTCCATCACCCGTCTTGCTCGTGCCTACAATACCGTACAGCCTGCATCCGGAAAAGTTCTTACCGGAGGTGTGGATGCCAACGCATTGCAGAAACCTAAGAGATTCTTCGGTGCGGCACGTAACATCGAGGGCGGCGGTTCACTGACAATCCTTGCTACGGCATTGACAGATACCGGTTCCAAGATGGACGATGTGATTTTCGAGGAGTTCAAGGGTACCGGCAACATGGAGCTTCAGCTGGACAGGACTCTTGCCAACAGGCGTATTTTCCCTGCTGTCAATGTGGTTCTTTCAAGTACCCGTCGTGATGACCTTCTTTACTCGCCTGACCAGGCTCAGCGCATCTGGATTCTCAGGAAGCTGCTTGCAGAGATGAATGCTACTGAGGCCATGAATTTCATGATTCAGCTCATGGACCAGTATCAGACCAATGAGGATCTTCTGGACAACATGAACAAGGTTTCTCCGATGGACGCCAAGAACTACGACTATTAGACGCAAGATTATAATAAAAAAACCGCCGATAGCAATACCGGCGGTTTTTTATTGTGTTATTTCTATTAATACTCGTCCCAGGACTTGATCTGGATGTCATCCATTGACATTGAACAGAACGCTCTGATGAACGCCGTCGCCAGACGGGCATTGGTAAAGAGCGGAATATTGCTGTCGATGGAATTGCGCCTGATCTGGTAACCGTTGTAAAGCTCTTCTTCGCTGAAGTTCTTAGGGATATTGATTACCATGTCAGCCTCCTTGTTGCGGATCATGTCGAGTGCTGACGGGAACAGATTGGCCATTGCCGGATTCTTGGCTTCTGCCGGCCAAAGTACACGCTGGCAAGGTATGCTGTTCTCGATGAAATACTTGTATGTGCCGCCTGTAGCATAAAGCTCATAACCTTTCTCTGCAAGCATCTTGCATGCTGTAAGCATATCCGCCTTCTGCAAGGCATCACCGGTAGAGAGCAAGATACGTTTCGCAGGAATTGTATTGCCGACAGATAGGATGGATTTGAGAAGGGCCTCATCCAGGTTGTCACCTATACATCCCACCTCGCCGGTAGATGACATGTCCACGCCAAGCATAGGGTCTGCTTCCTCCAGACGTGCGAATGAGAACTGCGAGGATTTCACACCCACGTAATCAAGGTCAAATGCACTCTTCTGCGGTGCAGCTGGATGTTTCTCCAGCATCACCTTGGTTGCAAGCTCGATGAAATTGATTTTCAGCACCTTGGAAACGAACGGGAAGCTTCGTGATGCACGCAGGTTGCACTCGATGACCTTGATCTTGTTCTCTTTGGCGAGGAACTGGATATTGAAAGGACCGGAAATCTGAAGCGCACCTGCAATCTTGCGGGCAATCTTCTTGATTCTGCGGACTGTCTCCACGTAAAGTTTCTGAGGAGGGAATTGGATCGTGGCATCGCCGGAGTGCACGCCGGCATACTCGATATGCTCGGAAATTGCGTAAGCGAGGATTTCACCGCCATCCGCAACGGCGTCGAACTCGATTTCCTTGCAGCGGTCCATGAACTTGCTGATGACCACAGGATGCTCCTGAGACACGTCGGATGCCAGAGAGAGGAAATGCCTGAGCTGCTCCTCATCATAGCAGACGTTCATGGCAGCGCCTGAAAGCACGTAAGACGGACGCACGAGCACAGGGAAGCCTACCTTGTCGATGAACTTGTCCACGTCATCCATTGTCGTAAGCTCGCTCCATTCAGGCTGGTCCACACCGAGGGAATCCACGATGCTGGAGAACTTGTTCCTGTCCTCAGCCTTGTCAATGTCCTTCGCCTTGGTTCCGAGGATAGGAACGCCGTTCTTGTCGAGCCTGAGCGCCAGGTTGTTAGGAATCTGTCCGCCCACGGAAACCACGACGCCATGAGGAGTTTCCAGTTCAATGATGTCCATCACACGTTCGAAGGTAAGCTCATCGAAATAGAGCCTGTCGCACATGTCATAGTCCGTGGAAACGGTCTCAGGGTTATAATTGATAAGCACTCCCCTGTAGCCTTCCTTGCGGATTGTTTCAATGCAGTTCACGGAGCACCAGTCGAATTCTACAGAGCTTCCGATACGGTATGCACCTGAACCGAGAACGACTACGGATTTGCCGTCATTTTCGAACTTGATGTCATTGAATGTGCCGTTATAAGTAAGGTACAAGTAGTTCGTCGCTGCCGGGAACTCTGCCGCGAGAGTGTCAATCTGCTTGACTACAGGCACGATGCCATGTGATTTTCTCCATGCACGGACAATGTCCTGGTTGGCGCGGAAATCACCGTTGTCCTTGAACAATGCCCTCTGGATCTGGAAGTCCGAGAAGCCCTGGCATTTCGCCTGGCGCAGGAGTTCAAGAGGCATTGACTCGACATTGTCGTAGGTATTCATCTCGTTGTAGGTGGAGACGATGTTCTCGAGTTTTTCGAGGAACCACTTGTCAATCTTGGTGAGCTCGTGGATCTGGTCGACGGTGTATCCGGCGCGCATTGCCTTGGAAATCACGAAGATACGTCTGTCGGTAGGCTCTTTCAATGCTTCATCGACATTGGCCACCTGAAGTTCCTTGTTGCCCACGAATCCGTGTGCACCCTGGCCGATCATGCGGAGGCCCTTCTGGATTGCCTCTTCGAATGAACGTCCGATTGCCATGACCTCGCCGACACTCTTCATGCTGGAACCGATCTTCCTGGACACGCCGTGGAATTTGGAAAGGTCCCAACGCGGGATTTTACAGACGATATAGTCAAGCGCAGGCTCGAAGAATGCAGGAGTCGTCTTGGTAACGGAGTTCTTCAAGTCGAAGAGACCGTAGCCGAGACCGAGTTTCGCAGCCACGAATGCCAGCGGATAACCGGTAGCCTTGGATGCCAATGCGGATGACCTGGAAAGACGCGCATTGACCTCTATCACCCTGTAATCCATGGCATTAGGATCGTATGCGTACTGAACGTTACACTCTCCGACAATGCCGATGTGGCGAACGATCCTGATGGAGAGTTCACGCAGGAAGTAATAGTCCTTGTTCGAAAGTGTCTGGGAAGGAGCTACAACGATACTCTCTCCTGTATGGATTCCGAGAGGGTCGAAGTTCTCCATGTTGCAGACTGTTATACAGTTGTCGTATTTGTCCCTGACTACCTCATATTCAATCTCTTTCCAGCCTTTGAGAGATTTCTCGACAAGTACCTGCGGCGAGAATGAGAATGCCTTGGTACACAATTCCTCAAGCTGCTCGTCATTGTCGCAGAATCCTGAGCCGAGTCCTCCGAGAGCATAAGCGGCTCTTACGATAAGAGGGTAGCCCAATTCATGTGCGGCCTTGCGGGCCTCTTCCATGTTTTCTGCCGGATGCGACTTGATGGTCTTGACATTGATTTCATCAAGCTTGTTCACGAAAAGTTCCCTGTCTTCCGTGTCCATGATAGCCTGGACAGGAGTACCGAGAACCTGAACGTCATATTTCTCAAGTATATGATTTTCATACAGTTCCACACCGCAGTTCAATGCCGTCTGACCGCCGAAAGAGAGCAGGATTCCCTGCGGACGCTCCTTGTCAATGACTTTTTCCACAAAGAAAGGCGTCACCGGAAGGAAGTAGATCTTGTCTGCGACTCCTTCAGATGTCTGGACCGTGGCAATGTTCGGGTTGATCAGGACGGTCTCAATGCCTTCTTCGCGCAAAGCCTTGAGCGCCTGTGAACCGGAATAATCGAATTCTCCTGCCTGTCCGATTTTCAATGCACCGGAACCGAGGATGAGGACTTTTCTTATATTAGGATTTTTCATGTTTCTCAGTGGATTTATTTGATTTTGCTGATGAACTCGTCGAACAGGAATTCCGTATCTGTAGGACCGCTTGAGGCTTCAGGATGGAACTGTACGGAACAGAACGGTTTGGACTTGTGTCGGATGCCCTCATTGGTGCCGTCGTTCATGTTGACGAACCATGGCTCCCAATCGCTTCCGAGTGCGGAGTCGTCAACTGCATATCCATGGTTCTGCGATGTGATGAAGCATCTGTTTGTGCCGATCATGCGTACAGGCTGGTTATGGCTTCTGTGACCGTATTTCAGCTTATATGTCGTAGCTCCTGCTGCCCTTGCCATCAGCTGGTTTCCCATGCAGATGCCGAAAATCGGCTTGTCCTGCTGCATTGCGATACGCAGATTGTCTACTGTCTTCTGGCAGAATTCAGGGTTTCCCGGTCCGTTGGAAATGAAAAGTCCGTCATAGTCGAGTGACAGGAAATCATAGTCCCACGGCACTCGGATAAGTTCCACTCCCCTGTCCACGAAGCAGCGGAGGATGTTGTGCTTCACGCCGCAGTCCACCAATACGACTTTCTTGTCGCCTGAACCATAATGAATTACTTCTTTGCAACTTACGATGTCTATCTGGTTCTCCTTGTTCGGATCAGGAATCTCCGCAGCGGCAGACTCGCCTTCAGGAACAATCTGTCCGAGCATGGAGCCGTTATCCCTCAGCATCTTGGTGATTTCTCTGGTGTCCACGCCATAGATTCCCGGAATCTTCTGCTCTTTCATCCACTCGTCAAGGCTCTTTACAGCATTCCAATGGCTGTATTTCAATGAGTATTCAGATATGACAAGGCCACGGACCCAGATCTTTTCTGATTCGAGGTTCCTTGAAATGCCAAACTGGTCAACTCCCTCGTCCGGAACACCATAGTTTCCTATAAGAGGATATGTGACACAGAGAATCTGACCTGAATAGGACGGGTCAGTCAAACTTTCCGGATAGCCTACCATTGCCGTGGAGAACACCACTTCTCCGTTGCATGGTTTGTCATATCCGAATGACCATCCTTCCAGTTCCATTCCGTTCTGCAGACGGAGTGTTGCGCGAAGTTTTTTTTCCATTTCGTATTTCAATTATTCAAGTTTCAAAAATCCCCTTATACAAACTCAAGTTTCGCAAACTGTCAAACTTGCTGAACATCAGCACAAATATGAGGGTTATCACTTATTCGAAGGTTGTAAGCCCAACGCACTTTTTTGCGTTCACGTTACCCCCTCCCTAAATCCCTCCCCTCAGGGTAGGGACTTACCCTCGCCCTCGCGGGCTCTATAAGCGGTGTTTCGCTCTTGCGAAACTTGAGTTATCAAATATATAAAAAAAAGACCATCCCTTTCGGGAACGGTCAATCATTTGTCAGTCAATAAAAATAATAATGGAACGACCCTGGAAATGTCCAGGCCACGATATGGTGAATAATGTTCCTTTCTTCATTGTCTGAAATCTGTTTTCTATATTTCAGGATGCGAATTTAAGACTTTTTTTCCCGATTACAAAGACGTGGCCGTACATTGTTTCGTTTAAATTGAATTTTAAACGAATTAATACATTGCATTGAAATTCAAATAACTTATTTTTGCGCGATTTTTTAGAAGAATTATGAAAGCACAGGACAAGGTCAGAGGGACCTTTTTAAGATGGCTTCCGGTTATAAGCCTGACATTTTCGACATTTATCTTCAACACTTCGGAGTTCATTCCGATCGGTCTGCTTACAGATATTGCCAATGATTTTTCGATTACCGAGTCCAAGGCGGGAATGCTGATTACCGTCTACGCTTGGGTGGTGGCATTGGCCTCGCTGCCATTGATGCTGGCATTCTCGAAGACGGAAAACAAGAAACTGCTGCTGTCGGTAGTGGCGTTATTCATTGTCAGTCATATAGTTTCAGGTGTTTCATCCGGTTATTACATGCTGATGCTGTCGAGAGTCGGTGTCGCGTGCGCACATGCCATATTCTGGTCCATCGTGACTCCGCTGGCTGTACGTGTGGCACCCGAAGGCAAACGTTCATTGGCATTGAGCCTTATTATTACGGGCTCGTCGGTCGCGATGATCGTCGGTCTGCCGCTGGGACGTGCGATCGGCCTCATGGTCGGCTGGCGTACGACTTTCCTCATCATTGCAGCGCTTTCCGCGATAATTTTCATGTTCCTCGCTGTCGCGCTTCCGAAAATGCCGAGTGACAATGACGTGTCTTTCAAGTCGTTGCCTACGCTTCTGAAGTCGCCGGCGCTGCGCTGCATCTATGTCCTGACAATCGTCGCCATAACCGGTCATTATACCGCGTACAGCTACATTGAACCTTTCCTCGGCCAGATCGCAGGACTTTCCGACGGCTGGATTACCATGGTCCTTTCCGCTTTCGGCGTCGTGGGAGTCATCGGAAGCTGGTTCTTCTCCAGATATTATGACAGGCATAATCTGGCATTCATCAGGTTCGCTCTGCTGGGCATCTGCACATTCGTGCTCCTGCTTCGTCCTGCAGCGTTCAATCCGGCTTGCATAATCATCGTCTGCATCCTCTGGGGACTCGCCATCAACAGCTACAATCTTGCGTTCCAATCAGAAATCATCCAGATCGCGCCTCACGGCACAGCTATCGCAATGTCCATCTACTCAGGCATATACAATGTCGGCATCGGTGCAGGAGCCCTCGTCGGAGGAACAGTCTGCGCCAATGCCGGCGTAGCTTCAGTGGGTTATGTAGGCGGTATAATCGCCGCCGTCGCCGCGTTCTATTGCCTCACGAGGTTCATCCCGGTATTGACAATGCATTTGAGTGACTAGAGTGTAACTATTTCCGATTTGTATTTGACACGATAGTCGGTGGTGTCGGCATCGAGAACGAAAATCTGGTAGCTGTTGCCGCCCGGATAGACTCTAATGACAATGTGTCCCCACGGCTTGAAATTGCTCCAGAGCTTTTCACCGAGCTTCTCCCTGGACTGGTCCACCGTTATATAATAGTCGCGGTCACCTCTCCAGACCTGCGGATCCGTGATTCTCGTCATTGTGGAAGCGACAGGATGATTCTCGCTGCGCGCGTCAATGATAATGACTTTCGGAGACAATGTCTGCATGAAAAAGGCATTGCAGGTATCGAAATATCCGTGGTGATTCGCCTTCATGACAGTCACCTTGCCGCAGACTTTGGCCACGGGGGTCTCGAAATCACGTTCCTGGGATTTGTACAGAGGCCAATTGCCACCTGAAAGGTCGCCGCCGTTGTAATATGAGAACTTGCCGTAGCGGAGACGGATTGCGCAGGAATTCATGTTCTCGTCGAACAGAAGCGGATCGCCGCTGTACATCTTCACAGACTTCTTGCCCTTTCCGGTCCACACCTCTCCGTTGGCACAGAGATTCCTGATTTCGAATGACTTGGCGTATTTCTTAGGGTCATTGACCATAGTGAACTGACGATTGCTTCCGACCTGGAATTTCTGGACGTCGGTCCCGTTGGCTGCCGAGTAGTTCACGAATTTCATATAATCTTCCATGAAGCCTTTGTCGGCAGCAAGCACTTTTTCTCTGGATGGAAAATCATAGTCAGGATAGCCCCTGTCCACGAAAGTATTGAAATGTATCAGGCTTCCCACCTGGGTGATTCCGGACAAACCGAAACCGTGCTCCCCCGGAATCATGTCCTTGGCAGTTCCGATATGGTCGTTATGCAGATGCGTAACCATGGCATAGTCAAGGTTTTCCTTATCCGGCAGCTGTGACAGAAAATGCTTGATATAGATGGCCTGCCACTCGCCCGGCATTTTGGACGCATCCGGATGTTGGGTATCTTTCGCTTTCGCATTGTCCCCGGCATCTATCATCATGGTCGTACCGTCCGGCATCACTATCAATGCCGCATCGCCCCTTCCGGTAGCGATGGTATGAATGTCCAAATAGCCTTCCTGCCACGTTGGAAGGTACTCCGGAGTCTGCGCATAAGTTCCGACCGCGGACATCATCAATGCAAATGTCAATAATCTTGTTTTCATTTTCATATGGTTTGTATTTCGTTCCGTAAGTGCAAATTTAATCAATGGGGGAAAATGTTGAAACGGTTTCTTCGAAAAAACATTGTATATGTAAATTTTTATTCCGACATTGTAAAGCACTTAATGTAAACTTATTCAATAACAATTGCCTATGGGTAAACGAACTTACTCCCTGAGAATCGTATTGATTCTCGTGTCATGGTGTTTAGTGTCCACTATGACAGTTGATGCCCAAGATGCTTCTTCAGGAGCTGCTGTAACCTTGACGGGTACAGTTTTGGACAAATCTTCCGAACCTCTGCCAGGCGCTTCAGTTCTGGTAAAAGGCACTGCAAACGGTGTTGCAACGGATGTGGACGGCAAATTCACGATTCGTCTGAAACCGACACCTTCTACCGTAATCGTCTTTTCATTTGTCGGAATGAAGCCGAAGGAAATCCCCTATTCTTCACTTCATGACGGAATTAAAATCACATTGGAAGACGACTCCAACAGCCTGGACAACGTCGTCGTGACCGGTTATGCCAACATCCGTAAGGACAGCTTTACAGGAACATCCACAACCGTGGGACGGGAAGACTTGATGAAGGTCTCCACGACCGACTTGATGAAGGCGCTGAGCGCATTCGACCCGTCCTTCAAAATGATTACTGACAATGCTCAGGGCTCTAACCCGAACAATATGTCAGAATATTATATAAGAGGACGTTCCGGGGTATCCGAAGTCAAGGAACTGGACAAGGTAACCGGAGACGTGAGTGAATTCGCATTGAAAAACAATCCTAGCGCACCTGTCTTCATATTGGATGGTTTCGAAGTGGACCAAGCCACGATCTATGACTTGGATATGAATCGCGTGAAAAGCGTCACTACTCTTAAAGATGCAGCCGCAACGGCCGTCTATGGTTCCAGAGCTGCCAATGGAGTCATTGTCATTGAGACAGTTACGCCTGAACCTGGCGCTGTCCATCTCACATATTCGAACACTACTTCCGTGGAAATTCCGGACCTGGGCAGCTATCATCTAATGAATGCCAAGCAAGCATTGGAAGCTGAATATTATGCCGGACTGTTCGAGGCGACGGCCGATGACAAGAATGCCGGCGGCCTCATCAACTACGGCGAACTGTACAACAATGTAATCAGAGGCGTGGATACCGACTGGATTGCAAAACCGGTGCGTACGGCATTGAACCATAAGCATTATCTTTCCGTCAGCGGCGGTTCGGACGCGCTTCGCTGGAGTGCGGACATAAATTACCAAAGCAAGGATGGAGTCATGAAAGGTTCTTCCAGAAAGACCTACGGCGCGTCCATGTCGCTGGACTACCGCTTCCGCACGCTGCAGATCAGAAACAAGGCTTCTTTCAATGTCGTGAACGCATCAGACTCCCCTTACGGGTCATTTTCCGACTATGTGAGGATGAAACCTTACCTTTCGCCGGTCGACCCGGATACGGATCATTACTATAAAGTGTTCAGCATATATAGGAACATCCGTTCATCCATCAGTGAGCCGGTGTATGTGACCAATCCTCTTTATGAAGCTACGCTGAACAGTTTCAGCAAGTCATCCTACCGTGAATTCATCGACAACCTCAGCCTCAGATGGAACTTCACGCCTTACCTCATGGCCAAAGGAACTTTCAGCGCCTCATATAAGGTTCAGGATGACGGTACTTTTACAGACCCTGCGTCAGGCGTGTACACGAAAACCGATGTAAAAGAGAAAGGACAATATAAGGATGGCGACATCCGTTCCTCAAGGTGGACATTGAACGGAATGCTCTCCTATAACAGGAATCTAAAGAAGAACAACATCAATGCCTCCCTTGGTGTTGAAGCGTCGGAAACCAACTCCAGCTCGCAATATTCGACGTATCTGGGATTCGTGGAAGGGGCCAAGGCTTCGCCGAGCAATGCGCTCAAAATCAAGGAGAAGCCAACTTTCAGCGACAGCAATTCCCGCCGTTTCGGCACATATCTCCAGGGAAACTGGTCATACGATGATATTTATCTTCTGGACATTTCAGGAAGATATGAGGGTTCTTCAGCCTTCGGCGCAAAAAAGAAAATGGGACTTTTCTGGTCTTCAGGAGCAGGACTGAACCTCCACAATTATGCATTTCTGAAAAATGTGAACTGGGTCGACAGGTTCAAGGTCAAAGCTACCTATGGAGTGACCGGAAAGGCTAATTTCAGCCCGTACCAGGCCAGGACCACATATGAAATCATGTATGACAATCCTTATATCGACCAGTGGGGAATGTCCTTGAAGGCTCTAGGCAATGAGAATCTTAAATGGGAAAAGGTAAACAAGCTCAATGTCGGTACCGAACTTTCATTCCTGCAAAATTCAGTAACCGTAATGTTCGACTGGTATCATGAGCTGACTACCGACCAGGTAGAATCCGTTTCCATCCCGTCTTCTTCAGGATTTACGTCATATAAGGGAAACCTCGGAAAAGTATTGAACCAAGGTGCTGACATCAGGGTCAATGTGAGAGCATTTTCCAATCGTGACTGGGATGTGTACGTGTTTACTTATATGAACAGGAACACCAACACCATCAAGGAGATAGGCGATGCGTTGAAGGACTACAACTCCAGCATCGACTCGTTCTTCAAGGGATATTCGTCTTCATCGTCAGACAGCAAATACAGCCAGCCGTTCACCAAATATGAAGTCGGAAATTCGCTTTCTGCCATTTACGGCATGAAATCCCTCGGCATTGACCCTGCGAACGGAAAAGAGCTTTACGTAAAACGCGACGGTACAGTTACTTACGATTGGTCTTCTTCAGAGCAACAATGCTTGGGCGACTATGACCCGAAACTGTCCGGTTCATTTGGTTTCAATCTCCGCTGGCGCAATTGGACGCTTTACACGACAATGGCTTTCCGATGTGGTGGCCAGGCGTATAACAGCACATTGGTTGCCATCGAAAATGTGGATTTGGAGAAATATAACGGCGACGTTCGCATCTTGACTGACCGATGGATCAAGCCTGGAGACAATGCGACTCTCAAGAGCATAAAGGACCGCACCTATACTACCAGACCTACATCGAGATTTGTCCAGGATGACAATGAAATGACGATGTCTTCGCTGTCGCTCGGTTACCAGTTCGACCATAATTTGATAAAACGGATCGGAATCGATGCTCTGCGTCTTCAGTTCAATGCTGAAAACATATTTACCGTATCTTCCATCAGGCAGGAGCGTGGAACCACCTATCCATATGCCAGATCCTTCAACATCAGCTTGAATGTAACCTTATAATTGCTCAGTTATGAAAAAAACAAGAATAATATATTGTATATTGGCCACTCTTCTGATGTCCGTGTCATGCAACAATTGGCTGAATGTGGGCTCGGAAAAAGAAGTCTTCGAAGATGATGCATTTGCTTCCACGAAAGGCTACAGAAGCGCCTTGGTCGGCATTTATAAGACTTTGGCCTCATCATCCCTTTACGGACAGGAACTTACGTGGGGGCTCAAAAGCACATTGAGCTGGAACTATAAGGCAGGAAACTGCGTAACTTCCTACCGTGCAATTCTCAACGAGGAGAGTTTCGACAACAGTGCTGCACGCAGCCTTTCAAATACCATCTGGAGCAAGGCTTATTATGCTATTGCCAACTGCAATGAATTGCTTCAGAAAATCGAAGGTTGTGACGATGCATTCGAATATCCGTGGGAAAAGCAGATGATTATGGCGGAAGCCAGAGGCATACGCGGTCTTCTGCATTTCGAGATGCTGCAGCTTTTCGTTCCTGCTCCAGTTACAGGTTATGACGGACAGGCTCTTCCGTATGTCACTTCTTATCCTGACCTGAAGCCGGCGTACAAATCCATGAAGGAATACATTGACCTGGTCATCGAAGATTTGAAGTATGCGCAGGAGCAGCTTGCGCCCATCGACATTGACGAACTCAGGAACAAGAGTAATTTCGTCTCGGGAACGATGCGCCTTGACAACATGGATTATGTACTTTTTCAGGGCGTCGGCAACATTCATTCCAACGGAGGCAAGCGAGACAATGCTTTCGGAGACGGATTTTTCGCGTTCAGAGGCTACCGCTTCAATTATTGGAGCGCAACCGGCTTGCTCGCCAGGGTTTACTCTTACTTGAGAGATTTCGAAAATGCCGAAATCTATGCGGATACCATCATCAATGATTGGGTGGTGGAATACCAGTTCAACCTGTACAATTCCAATCCTAAGGCGACGACGGGACGTATTGACGGAAAACGCAGGCCTGAACCTATATGCGCATTCTGGAACGACCAGGTTTGTGACAATTATACGTCTATTGCAGGTACGTCGTACAACAAAATGGTGGAACTGAAATATCTTTTTGCCGGCGACGAGTCTACGGACTACCGCTATACCGAATTGTATAATTCTTCGACCAAGACCTACCGTGTCTGGGACAAGTCGGAAAACAGGACCGTCAGCCAATACAGCAACCCGCTTCTTCCAGTCATGGAATTGCCTGAAGTATTCTATATCAAGGCTGAATGTCAGGCACATGACGGTGATATTGCCGGAGCAGATGCCACGCTCAAGAAGATCCGCGATGCCAGAGGATGCACTGCTCCGCTTTCCGACACTGATTTGGATTCATTCATGAATACATTGGTAAATGAAGCCCAGCGGGACTTTCTCACACGCGGTACGACTTACTGTTTCTTGAAGAAGCTTGACTGGCATGTAATCTACGATGGCACTCCGGCAGGAAAGACGGTCACGTCTGATTGGTACGTGCTGCCGCTTCCTGATTCAGAGACTGCGTATTATTAATGGAGGGACTTGAAATGAAATATACAAAGATATTATTGGCAGCTGCGCTGATTGTGGCATCATGCGCCAAAGAGAATATACCTACGTACAAAGAGGTGTCTGGAGAACGATATATTTATTTCGCCAAGGCGGAACAAGATTCTTCTGACGTATCTTTCTATTCCTATCCCGGACAGAAGGTGATCGAGTACCCTATCGTAGTAAAAAGTACCGGTTACAGCACTTCCGAAGGGACTTTTTCCGTCAATGTGCTGAAAGAATACACCACTGCGGGAGATGGAGATTACTCATTGGCGAAAAAATTCACATTCCGTCCGGAAAGCCAGGTGGATACATTCTACGTAAAGCTGAACTATTCCTCCAAACTTGATAATGAGAAAGTGAGAATCGTGCTGGAATTGGAGGAGACTCCCGATTTCAAATTGGGCATGACCGACTCAAGGGTCGCGATAATCTGGTTCCACAACAATCTCGTCAAACCTTCATGGTGGAATTCTTCGGTAAGCGCGTATTATCTCGGTCCGTATTCCGATGCGAAGTACAAGCTCTTTCTGGAAGTCGTAAAGGTGGATCTTGACGGGGCTGACAATAGTCTGATACGTCATTACACATTGGTATTCAAGAAATATCTCGAAGACAGGAAGGCTGCCGGCAATCCGGCATTGGAGGAAGACGGGACGGAAATCACCGTTATTGCCTGATGAAAAATGTTGTTAACATAAATGATTGATACGATGAAACTTAAATATATCATATCCTTATTGGCATTTACTGCAGCCGTCAGCTCATGCTACAAGGATGATTCGCGGGATTTTCAGATTCCGCTCGCAGGAGTCAGCATCGCGGCAGATGATGCCATTTCCTTCTCTGTCGGCGTGGAAGGCACTTACGAGCCTGTAATCGAATGGGGCGGCACTTCAGAGGCTGACTACAACTATAAATGGACAGACAATGGACGGGAAGTCATATCTACGGAACGCGTTCTCAAGCATCTGTTTACGGAAGCTGGCGATCATTATCTGACTTTTCAGATGACAGACAAGAAAACGGGACTCGTATATGGCCGTGATTTCAAGATGACGGCCAACAGCGAATTCTTCCTGGGCTGGCTGGTTCTTTCAGAGGGAGCTGACGGATCGTCCAAACTCAGCTTCGTGAACCTGAGCACGTTCAAGTCTTATCCTGATATATATGCCACGATGTTCCCGGGCACTCCGCTCGGTTCTTACCCCGTCGGCATCGCCTGCCAGGGTATCCGCAAGACAGACCAGGTGACCATCATCCAGAACGGAGGAGAGGGTTCTGTAGTCCTGGACGGTTCTTCATTCAAGAAAGTCATCAATGTAGCTGACGAATTCATCGGAGGAAAATTCCCTGCCGAAGACGGCGGCTTCAAGATAAAGGCCATCGGTTACACTCACCGCGGACCGGATCTGGTTTTGACGGAGAACGGCAACATATATGACAGAATCAGCAAGACCGGCTATTCCGCTGCATTCCAGAGCGGCATGTATTCCACGGAGCCTTATATTTCTGCAGGCGGCCCTGCAAAGTTCACCTACATGACATTCCCTGGTGCGAATTCATATTTCACCCCATTATTTGACGGTGCACATAACAGATGGCTGGCATATTACACGACCACGACAATTCCGCTCCAGATTCCTGCCTTCGACAAGGCGGCCGATGTGGAATTCGAAGAAGGTCTCGATTTCTGCGCTGGTATGGCGGCCGATGTGAAGATGCGTTACGCCCAGACATATCAGGAAGGAAGCATGCGTACACTGCATCTGGCCAATGTGTTGGAAAAGTCAGGTTCTTTCTATGTCAATACGTCGAAACTGGATCTGAATACAGCCAATTCCCATATTACGGTTTCGGACATGGTGCAGAAGTCCATTACCGGTTATGCGATTGACGCTGATTCCCAGTTCTGTATCCCGCGCGGCTCGGGCACCGACTACAACGATGAACTCTATGTTTTCTTCAATGTCGGCAGCAGGGTATACTTTTATCATTTCGACACTGGAACCGTATATCTCTACCATGATTTCAGCAAGGACAGCAACGCACCTTCAGGCAAAATTGTTTCTATGATCCAGAACGGCAATGCCAGTCAGCTCGGCGTGGCTTTCTCTGACGGGCACCTGTTCATCTGCGATCTGGCAAAGAAAACTCTTACCTCCATCAGGCAGAACAACATTGATCCGGAAACCTATGACAAGATGGTCAAGGCTCACATCAGCGATATTCCTGGGACAGTGGTTTCGCTGGCATTCAAATATGGCAAGGCTGACAACTACACAGGATCAAAAATTTCAAAATAACATTCAACTATATGAAATTCACAGCATTGACAACATCACTCCTGCTGCTGGCAACACTCTCATCGCCAGCCCAGGAGAAAAAAATCGATAAACTTCCCGGCATTCCTCCATCCAAGAGCGAATTGGTTTACGATTATGACAATGTCCTTCCGGAGGACATCCAGCTGAAAGGAGCCCCTCAAGGGTTTGCAATCAGCGGACGTTATGGATTCTCTCTGCGGAACAGAGGCATGTGCATTGTCCTCGACATGAAGAAGAACGAGTATGTGAATTCGTTCATGCTTGAGGGGAATACGTCACATTGCAACAGCGCAGGTTTCGGAAAAGAGAAATACTCAAAAGATTCAATGTTCCCTCTCCTGTACGTTTGCGAATGCCTGGGCCAAAAGAGCTGCTACGTGACGGACATAACGACTGAAGGATCCAAGATAGTCCAGAGGCTTTTCTATGATTCTGATGAGTTCAAGATTGCTATGGACTGGATTGTGGATGCGGAAAACGGGTTCATATATGTTTACGGCGGCCGTCATTTCGGAACGAAATACCTGAAAAAACTTCCGTTGCCTAAATTGTCTGATTCCGACGAGAACGGAGAGGTGCATTTCACTAAAGATGATGTGCTTAAGACCATTGAAATTGAAGGTCTTATGATCAGTCAAGGTAGCGTAATCAAAGGCGGAAAGGCATATCTTCCAGATGGTTGCTCGCCTTATGGCAACAAACTGCATATCATCGACTTGGCTACAGGAGAAAGAGAAGCTGTCGTGGATTTTCAGGACCAGGAAAACGAGCCTGAAGGACTTGCTTTCAAAGGAAAATGGCTCTATGTCGTATTCCACAACATCACCGAAAGCATACGTCACACGATGATGTATCGCATGAAAATATAAAACTTTGTTATCCCCGGAGGCTCTAAGCTTTCGGGGTTTTCATTGTCAGAACCATATCTGGAAGAAGTATCATGTAATGATGCCATTTCGGCGGGGTAACCTCCTTGTCTTCGTGGTGCCAGAAAACCTGGACGCGGACTTTGGCGGAGGACGGGATGTAGCCTTTGGCGCCCAGGGCCTGGAGTTTTTTGGTGAAAGCCCCGGAAAATTTCACGACACGCGTGAAGCCCAAGTAAAGCCCGTCGTCGCCGACATTGAGGACGCACCCTGAATGAATGGCGGCAAAATCAATGCGCTTGTTCATGAAATCATTGAGAAACACGTCTTTATGCCCCATTTGGATAAGGATTTCCGCCGGCTGTCCATAGTCGGTTTCGTCCATTGCATAATTGACGGCAGACAGCACATTGCGGTCGAACAATGCCGGATTGTCGTAGTGTACGGCGAGGTTTTTCTTGGCCCGGGTCATGGCCACATAGACGGCACGGCGCTCCTTGTCGGTAATCACGCGAAGTCCTTTGAGGGAGACATAGACATTGTCAAACTCACGGCCTTTGGCCTTGTGGATGGTCGAAACGATGATTTCCGAATCGCCGCCGGGAATGAAAGTCTCCAGCTGCGACTCGCGGAGATAAGACTCGAAATCCGACAAATAAAGATGCTTTCCTTCCGATTCGAAGCCGGCAATGCAGTTCAATGCCACCTCAAGATATTGACTGTCAGAATATTGTTCTCGAAGCGCAGCCTTCGCTTTTTCCCATTCGGATTGTTCAATGTCGATGCATCCAGGTTTCCGCACAAGGGAAAGGAAGAAATGCAGTTCGGTCAGATCGGTCAGGCTGAATCCTTCCTTCGACTGTATAAGACGGGTCTTGCGGCCATGACGGTTCAGCAATGCAGATAGGATCAGTGCATCATCATTGGTCAATGCCAATACGCAGGTGTGGCCGTCGTAATCATCCGTAACAATTTCATTGACAATGGCTTGCTCGTAATTGAAGGCCCGATGGAAACGGACGTTGACATTGCCGCGGGAGTCCTGGACGCCCTTTATAGGGACGGCTTTCAGCCGGTACGGGATGCTGGTCACGAACGCATTGGCGGCAGCTATGACCTCGTCGGAACTGCGGAAATTTTCCGTCATGTTGTAGACGGTCGCGCCCATTGAAATCAGTCGCCGCATGTATCCGGAGTCGGAGCCGCGGAATTCGTAGATATTCTGGTCGTCGTCGCCTACAGCGATCACGCGCATGTCTTCGTTTTGATTTATAAGCATTTCCACGAGGGCGAACTCGTCTGCGCTCATGTCCTGCGCCTCATCGATGACGAGTATGGATTTGGTGATCTGGCTGCGTTCCACCTTCCCTTCCCTTATCGCGGTTACGGCATCACTTACTACATGGTCCGAATCCTCGACAGTGCCTATTTTTCCGAGCAGATCGAAACAATATGAATGGAATGTCTTGATTTCCACGTATTTGGCAGCTCCGCCAATCAGCTGGGCGAGACGTGAGTGGAATTCCGTGGCGGCTGCGCGTGAAAAAGTCAGCATCAGCAGCTGCTCGGATTTTATGTCTTCCATCAATATGAGGGAGGCCAATTTGCGGACCAGAACATAGGTTTTTCCGCTTCCCGGACCGGCCGGCACGACTATGAAACGGGAATTCTTGTCATTGATGATGCTGCTCTGCACCCCGGTCAGACTGCCGAAAATCTCATCGTACTTCTTTTTGCTTACGTTGCGGTTGATTTCCTCGGCTTCCTTGCTGTCGAAATAGCGTTTGATGAACGCCTTGAAGTCCATGGTGAAGTAGTCGTGGACATATTCCAACGCCTTTTTCTCGTCGGCGACCATCATGTTCGCATATTTGCCGACAATATGGATCTGCTGTATGCGCTGCCGGTAGAAGTCGTCAAGATTCTTGTAATCCTCTTTCTTATAGCGGCTTCTGTTGTCGAAATTAAGGCGTTCAAGTTCAATCTTGTTGTACAGCACCATGAATCCGCCTTCGATGCTGACTATGCCGGTCTTCGCCAGAAACAGCAAGGCTTCTTCAATATCCTCAATGCCGGCCTGTCCGGTCTGGAAAAGGTAGCTTGAATTATATCCTTCGACAAGTTCGGCCAATGAGAAATTCACACTGATGTCATGACCTTCTTCCTGAGATTGGGACTTGAACTGCTCCAAGATATATCGCGTGACGGCCAGCCTGTTCTCTGCCGACTGCGCCAGCCTTTCGCGAGGCATCCTGATGCGGATTTCGATATATTCTTCTGAAAGAGACGTCTTTTCCATGTAGTTCCGGATAATCCAGAAATACAATATTGTGCGGATATCTTTTACAGTAGAACTTGATATACCTTCGGCCAATGCCTTCTCGTTCAGCTCCTTGATACTGAATTTATATTCATTGTCGGACAAGGCGCCAATGATGCATTTCTCCAGTTTTCCGTAAAAATCCAGTTTCCTGACCTGGCTTGTCCGGAGGTACGCATACATGTCATTGTCCTTCGCGAGAATGCCGCTCATCCGCATTCTTTCGACAACATTTATTACCTTTCTGATTTCTATGCCCAGCATATCAGAGAGGTAGTCGACGCGCGATTCGGCTTCCGCGGTACCGGCCTTCGAGCGGCTCCGTTCCGATATCAATGACTTTATGATGCGTCTTGCATTGACCTTGTCCTCCTCCGTAAAATCATTGCAGCCGTCGATTAATTCGGCCGCCTCATCCATTGTCCGCGGTACGATACTGGTAGCGTAGATTCTCGGGCTGTCCATCCCGCGGCGGATAAACCCTGCATTTTCCAGGGCGGCTATCGCGCTTTTTACCTTGGTTTCGACGTCGCGGATTTCATCCCAACCTGCTTTCCGGGCGATTTCAAGCGCGGAAATATTGATGGTGCTGTACCTGGACGTCAGGTTTTTTATTGCACGCCATACCTGATTTATCTCGCTGAGTGTCAGTTTTGTTTGGTTGAGCAATGTAAAGTGGCGGTTCAGGTCGTCATCATTGTAAAGGACGTAACAGTCAGCATTGGAATTTACATCTCGTCCCGCCCTGCCTGCTTCCTGTATATAGTTTTCCAGGGAATCCGATATTTCATAGTGGACCACCAGGCTGACGTCGCTCTTGTCCACGCCCATTCCGAAAGCAGACGTGGCGACGATAATGCGCACACGGTTGTTCATGAAATCATCCTGCGCCTGAACTTTCTCCTCAATCTCCATCTGCCCATGGAATGCCTTGGCCTCCAAACCGTCCTGTGTCAGACGCTTGGCGATTTCTTCCGCTTTCCTGGTCCTTGTGACATAGACGATTGCCGGGCCCCGGCTATCATACAGAAGGCTTCGCAATGTCGGATATTTCTCGTTGTTGCTACGATACAGCACCGAATAATGAAGATTGGTCCTGGCTGCATCCGTCGTATAAAGTTTCAGCTCCAGATTCAGCCTGTCCCTGAAATAATCCGTTATGTCGCTGACTACCTTTGGCTTGGCCGTAGCCGTGAAGCAAGATACCGGAATCGGCGAAGACTGTCCTTTTTTCTTCTGCAGCTGGCGTATGAAATCAGCGATATGCATGTATTCTATGCGGAAATCCTGCCCCCAAGCTGAAAAACAATGCGCTTCGTCGATGACAATGCGGACGATAGTCCTTCCCAGCAGGACCTTCTCTATCGTCTTGGACCTCAATGACTCAGGAGCGATATACAAAAGTGATGCTTCACCTGAAACTATTCTGTCAAGCGTATTTTTCCGTTCTATCGGAGACAGCAGGCCATTGATATAGACGGCATCGGCAATGCCTTTCTTTTCCAGATTCTCCACCTGGTCTTTCATGAGTGACTGTAGCGGCGAAATGACGACCGTCAGACCGCGCACCGACTCCCCCGCCATCAGCGCAGGAATCTGGAATGTCAATGATTTTCCGCCTCCTGTGGGAAAGATTGCCAAAATGGATTGCCCTTCCAATGCAGCATTTACGGCATTTTCCTGCAAGGGCTCGCCACCGAATTTCCGGAAATGGTCGTACCCGAACCAGCGTTTCAATGCTTTTTCAGGGTTCCTTTTACTTGTGCAATAATGACATCTGCCGCAATTGCATTCCCGCAACTGTCTTGTAATGCGCTCTGTATCAGGATGATTTTTCAGCACCCACGGAGCAGTTATTGAATTTCTGTCGTCAGTGGAAATCAGCGCGACCGCATAAGCGGATGCGACAGCATTGGCCCGAATCACTCCGGAAACATCCGCATTGTCACAAATCAGGCCGGTCAGGGCCTCTTTCACATTGTCCGAAACGGATTTCCGAAGGAAAAACGGACGCCGTTCAGGCGCGTACCCGAGCGCTTCGAAGAAGCCGGTGAAATGGGCGTCGGCGCGCGTGAGTTCGTAGTATATTTGTTGCAGCGGCCGGGCAATGTTCTTGAACGCATTGACCTCATCCTCAAACAGTTCCTTGGCTTTTACGGCATCATTGAGCGGATTGTTGAGCTCGTCGGAGAGGAGTTTGTCATCCTTCAGCAGTTTGTGGTACGGCTTTCTCGGAAACAGCAGCGGCGACAGATATAGCGTGTCGACCAGCTTGAAATCCTTGTCCAGAAAGGGTTTCAGGTATTGATAATCGTGTTCGACGATGTTATGGCCGCACAGGAAGTCCGCATCACTGATGAATTTCACGAATTCCGCAATGCGCGATGTATGGAGCTTTTGTCCGGCCATTACGGCTCCGGCATCCATGATTTTGCCTTTCCCGTCAATTTCCAGATCGATAAATGCTATATTGTTCATCGGTTATTGTCTTGCTAAAGAGACAAATATAATGAATTATAACAGATTATCGCATTTTTCGATTGATTATGCGGGTAGCGGCGATCAAAATGAAGGTCAATGCTTCTGATACGGGGAGGGCGAGCCAGATTCCCGGGGTGCCGGCGACATGGGGCATGATGAGGAACGACGGCACGAGGAAGACAAGCCCGCGGGCCAATGAGTAAATAGTTGCAGGCGAGACACGTTCCACGCTCTGGAAATATCCGATTACGGTAACATTGACAATATAAAACACGAATCCGGCGGTCATCAGAGGAATGCCGGCGGATGCGATCAGGTAGCCGGCAGTATCGGTGCTGAGGAACAGCGCCGCGACGTATTTTACGCCGAATGCGAGTGCGGACGACAGCAGGATTCCGGCCCCCGCGGCGGTGAGCAATGCGACTTTACGGGCTTCCGCTACCCTGCCTCGCTTTCCTGCGCCGTGGTTGAAACTGATTATCGGCTGCGCGGATTGCGAAATGGCATTGCCGGTCATGAAAATGAATGGCATGATGTAGCAGGCGATGGAAAAAGCAGCCACGCCGTCTTCGCCCAAGTACCTCATAAACACGTAGTTGCCGACGAACATCAGCACCGATATGCTGCATTCTCCGAGAAATGCGGAAAAGCCCAGACGGAACTGGTAGCCGATATTTCTGGCGAAGAGACAGAGGCTTTTCAGCGACCACTTCAGCCGGTACAATTGCATTGACCTGGACAGGAAAAGTATGTAGAAAATGACCATGCCGGCGCCGAACCATAGAGCTAAGAATGTGGCGAATGAGACGCCTGCAAGGCCTTTGTCGAGGACGAAGAGGAAAATGTAGTCCAGGACGATGTTAAGAATCGCCGGTATCGAGGATGTGAACATGGCGTAGGTCGGGGATCCGTCGAGGCGTATGATGAGAAGTCCCACCGACTGGATGAACATTGCACAGAATGCCAATGACAGCCAGCGCTGATAGTCAAGCACATGCGGCAGCAGACGGTCGGAAGAGCCGAGCAAGTAAGCGGTCTGCGTGCTATAGCATTGTACCAGAATGGTTATGGTCAATGTCAATGCCGTTCCGAATATGATGGTTTGGGTCATATTGATTCTGGCTGCCTTCTCGTTGTCCCGGGACAGATGTATGGACGATACGACCGAGCAGCCTATGCCGAGCATCAGTCCGATGGCGGTCATAAGGAGCCAGAACGGTGAGAAAATGTTTACGGCTGCCAATGCGTCACTTCCGACGCCGTGTCCTATGAAAACACCGTCAATTATCGTCATCAAGGAGATGCAGAGCATGCCCAAAAGTGTAGGCATAAGCATCTTGCCGAACAGCTTCGGAATGTTGTCCGAGCCGAAGTCAATCGCGTCTCTTTGCATATGTCTCAGTTCCAAAAGTCGCAAAGATAAGAAATTACTGGGAGTTTTTATGTAACTTTGCAAGTTCAAAAAGCGATTTGACATGCGTGAACTTGGTATTTTTACGGACGGCACCATATGTGCGCCTGCCACGATTCCCGGCACCGGCGCAATTTCCATAATCAGAGTCAGCGGCGAAGATTCATTGGCAATCGCCGACAAGGTCATTGACGTAAAAGGTGAATCCTTGTCGGAGACCGAAGGCTACAGGCTCCGCTACGGGACGATTTTCGCGGACGACGGAAGTGTGCTGGACAATGTGATAGTCAGCGTGTTCCGCGCGCCTCACTCATATACCGGCGAGAATTGCGTGGAGATTTCCTGCCACGCTTCCAGGTTCATCGTCAATGAGGTTCTCGAGCTTCTTGTCAATGCCGGCGCACGTATTGCCGCTCCTGGCGAGTTCACGCGCCGAGCTTTCGTCAACGGCAAGATGGATCTGGCCCAGGCCGAGGCTGTCGCCGATGTCATTGCCTCCCAAAGCGCCGCTGCCCATCGTGTCGCAATGAATCAGCTGAAAGGCGGTTTTTCGTCGGAGCTGAAAACCCTCAGGGAAAAGCTTCTGACAATGACTTCCCTACTGGAACTTGAGCTGGATTTCAGCGAGGAGGATGTGGAGTTCGCAAGTCGCTCAGAATTAGGGGCATTGGTCAATGAAGCATTGGCCCATATAGGTCGGCTGACGGATTCTTTCAGCCGCGGCAACGCTATCAAAAACGGTGTTCCGGTGGCGATTGTAGGCGCGACGAATACCGGCAAGAGCACCTTGCTGAATGCGCTTCTGGGCGAGGAAAGGGCAATCGTTTCCGATATAGCCGGCACGACCCGCGACACTATCGAGGAGACGCTCAATCTAGGCGGCGTGATGTTCCGATTCATTGATACCGCCGGCATACGAGAGACGGACGAGGTGGTGGAGAAAATTGGTATCGAACGTACTTTCCGCAAATTGAATGAGGCGTCTATTGTACTGGGAATGACTGACTTGTCACGTGGCATGGATTCGGTTCTGGCCGACGCCGAGTATATCTGGAGCAAGGTCAACGCTTCTTCGTCTGACCGGGAGTTCGTGCTTCTGGTGAACAAGTGTGATGTCGACGGCATTGAGTCTGTGGCGGCTGGTTCTGCAGGGGTTGGTTCTAGGGCCGGTTTTGCTGGAACTGGTTCTGGGGCGGGTTATGTCGAGACTGGTTCCGAGGCTGGTTGTGCCGGCAAGGCCGGAAAGATGGCAAGAATTGAAGCCGCCTTGCGCGAGAAAGGCATCGTCACCAAGATGATTCCCATATCTGCCAAAACGGGTTCCGGTCTCCCGGAATTGACCGAAGCCCTTGCAGAAATCGGCCGCCGCATCACAGGTGACACCGACGAAACCCTGGTGACGAATATCCGCCATTATGAAGCGCTGTCGCGTGCCGCAACGGCTCTCGGGCGTGTCCGCGACGGACTGAAAGTGGCGACGCTGCCGCCCGATCTGATCGCGCAGGACCTCCGCGAGGCGCTGTATCATCTCGGCGAGATCGTCGGAGAAATAAGCACGGATGAAGTTTTGGGGAATATATTTCGGAAGTTTTGCATCGGCAAGTGACGTTCCGATAGCCAACGACAACAAATAATAGTTATTGATTGATAGAGAGGCACTTACGGATGCTTCTCTTTTTGTTTCGGGAGGCGCTGAAATGGCGTTTCCTGCCCATTTTTGTCCATTTTTTACCCAAAATCCACTAACCTGCTCCATTCCGCTCCGCTGACGTCGCCAAGGTGGTAGATATGTTGGACGCTGCCGGACGTATTCGGACGTAGTGTCGCTCGTGGAGAAATATCGGATCGGGACGACAAAGGACGGATATGCCGTTTTCTACCAGTTCGACATCCGGGACCGGTGCCGCGCCGGAAAGATCATCCCCTACAACCCCCGGACCGGCCACCGCATCAAGGACGGCTCCGTTCCGGCGGTAATGTGGGTGCACAGCCGACTTAAAGCGCAGCATCAACTGCCAGAGGATTGGACGCTGTCCCAGTGCCTGTTCGGAGAGCACCTGCTTCCCCTCTGCCCTGAGCTCCCCGTCGCCCTGGTAGAAGCCGAAAAGACTGCGGTCATCTGCTCCGCAGTCTTTCCGGAATTCCTCTGGCTCGCCACCGGCGGACTCGGCCAGTTCAACGACCGCGTGAAAGTCCTCCTCGGTCGCCAGGTCATCGCCTTCCCCGACCTCGGCGCCTGCGACAAATGGCGGAAGAAGGCAAAGGACTATCCCCTGTTGGACATCACCATGTCCGACTACCTTGAGAAGAACGCCACCCCGCAGCAGCGGGAGATGGGCGCCGATCTGGCGGATTTGGTGGTGGAGGAGAGGATGGCGGAAGGGGTTGAAGCGATTTTGGGATAGATTTCCGCGAACACAATATGAAACTCTACCGAATCATCCAGTTTAGCTTCGAGACTTGTTTGGATACATACAAGTGCCTTATTCTGTAAAATTATTAACACAACAATACAACTTCTTAAACATAATTATTATATTTACAATCGAAAGTAACAATTCCTTTATTACACGTATATTATGTTAGAGACAGCATCTCTCAATCGCATTAAGGCTGTTCTGGCCGACAAACAGAAGACATCCAAGTGGCTAGCTGAACGGCTAGGAAAATCTGAGACAACTGTGTCAAGATGGGCATCAAACAAGATGCAGCCATCTCTTGAACAACTGTTTGAAATTGCTAATGTTCTTGATATAGATGTGAAGGAACTAATAAAAGCGAGTAAAGAATAAGTACAATGGCCAAGAAGACTAATAGCCCATATTCCGCATCTTTCACGGGAGCGGCCTTCATGTTTGCAGAATTCAACGCAATTCTTCCACTCATGATGGACAAAAATATCGATGCCAACATCAAGGCAGAGATTGTTGAGCGTAAGCACCTCCAGGTGAACACAGAAAAAGCTGCATCCCGCGTCCTCAGCGAATTCAAGAAGCGTTACACCACCATGCCGGACCGATTCTGGTCATGGTACACAACCCTTGGTGAGCAGGCACAGAAAGCAGCCCTCCTTTACGTAATCCTCAAGACATACCGTCTCCTCTTCGAATTTCACACCGGCGTAACCATCCGCAGCTGGAACTCCGCAGAGCGTACCGTTACAGGCAACGACCTCCTCAGCGCATACTACGACATTGCCGCTAAGGATGAATTCGTGGACAGCTGGTCAGAGGAGACACGCAAGAAAATCATCAGTTCCTACCAGACCATCCTCTGCCAGTCCGGGATGATGGACCGCACAACAGCCCAGCTCCGACCTATCCACCTCGACCCTCAGGATTACGCATGGTACCTCCAGAACGGAGAAGCATGGTTCCTTGAAGCCTGCCTTCTCTACCCATATGAAATTGAAGACATTAAAACCTCGATCTAACGATGGACCTGTCAGCACTCTATAACAAGCTCTCCGACCCCGGCTTCCAAGATCCAGCAAAGAGCGACATGTACTACAACTACTACGTCTTTCCTTACGACCCGGCGCAGGAATACGAACTTGAGCAGGAACTCCTCCGCTTCAAGAACGTCCTCGTCCGCCCGGTCAACTACATAGACGTCCTGTCCATCGACATATTCGAAGAGTTCTGCGAATTCCTCGACAAGAAGACGTTCGGCAAGCACCCGTCTTACCTAAAGTACCTTCTCGACAAGGACAAGAACATGAGCGACAACGTCCTCAAGTCCCTTAGCAGCAATGCCAACAGCGAGGCTTTCTACACCTACCTCAACGAACGCATCCTTGCACACATTTCAAAGGACGATGACGACCTTCGCCGCCCGTTCATCTTCATCTATGGATTAGGTCGTATGTACCCCTACCTCCGCACCAACGTTCTGTTAACAAACTACGAAAACTACAACGAAGTCAGCAAGTACAAGATTATCCTCTTCTATCCGGGACGCCGCAGTGGCAACTCATACAACCTCTTCAATGTACTTGAAGATTCCAACATCTACAGAGCAACCAAGATAATCGACGAATAATCAATACGACCATGATACTGAAAGATCTCTACAAAAAAGACATTACCCGTGATGTCAACCCAGCAGTCTCAGCCGGAGACCTCAAAGAGGCTACCGTACGCACCGAGATTGAGGAATACGTCTTCACCCAGGAAATCATCCAGGGTCTCTATGACGTCATCTCAGGCATCCGTGATGCCAGCGCCAGCCACAACGGAATCTGGATTAGCGGATACTACGGCTCCGGTAAGTCTCACTTCCTCAAGTATCTCAATTACTGCCTCAAAACCGAGTATGGCAAGCGTGCCCTCGAGCGTCTCGCAGAAGAAGTCAAGAAGACATCCGACGAACTCGGCAATGTCACTCCTTCAGAGATTACCGACATGCGCCAGTGGCTTTCGGTTGCTGATATAAAGACCATCATCTTCAACATCGGTACCATACACAATGCCAACACCGCAGGAAAGAACACCTTCGTAGAGGTATTCTGGAACGAATTCAACAAGTTCCGTGGCTACAACCAGTTCAACCTCTCGCTCGCACAGTACCTAGAGAAACCTCTCGATGAAGCTGGCAAGTTCGACGCTTTCAAGGAAGCACTTGCAGAAGAAGGCTTCGACTGGAAACTCGAAGCTAGCGACCTCGCCCAGACCGAACTTGACTTCGTCCTCGAGAAGGCACAGGAACAGCTTCCTTCACTCTCAATCGACTCCATCCGTGAGCGTATTGTAAAGAACGATTTCGTCATCAGTGTCGAGAAACTCAAGAACGAGATAACCCTCTACATCAAAGGCAAGAACCCGAACTTCCGCCTTATCTTCTTCGTCGATGAGGTATCTCAGTTCATCAACAACCATAAGGAACTCCTCCTCCAGCTCCAGGAAATCGTAACCGGTCTCCACGATGCAAGCGAAGGAAAGGTATGGGTTGCTTGCACCGCACAGCAGTCCCTCAGCGAGATTGTATCTGCCAGCCAGATCAGCCAGACCACAGACGACTACGGTAAGATCATGGGCCGTTTCGAGATTCAGGTCAAGCTTGGCAACACCACCCCTGAGTACATCACCAAAGTCCGTCTACTTGAGAAGAACGGCACTGGCGAGATGGAACTCAACAAACTCTACAACGAAAAGAAGACAGCCCTAGAGACCCAGTTCAAGTTGCCTACCGGATACAACGCATACACCTCGCAGGAGGACTTCACAGACTTCTATCCTTTCGTCCCTTACCAGTTCAAACTCATCATGCAGGTCCTAGACAACTTCGTAGACCTACAGTACGTCGATAAGGAGAAGAAAGGAACCGAGCGATCAATCATCAAGATCACTCACACAGCAGCCAAGAACTGCATGGATGCTCAGGTAGGTTCGCTCATCTCCTTCGACCAGCTCTACAACGCAGTCCTCGAAGGCGGTCTCACCATCATTGGCCAGCGTTCCATCAGCAACGCACTCGGCGTCATTGACCAGTACAAAGACAAAGTATTCGGCCGCAAGGTAGTCAACGTCCTCTTCATGGTTTGCCACATGGCAGACTCAGACAAGGTTGTGTTCCCTGCAACCATCGAGAACATCGTCAACCTTATGACAGCAAAGGTCGATGAAGACCTTCTCCCTCTCAAGGAGAAAGTGGTTGATGTCCTCGAATACCTCGAGAGCGAAAACATCATCCGCAAAGAAAAGTCAGACAAGGGCATCGAATACTACAACTTCTACACAGAAGACGAGCGTGAAGTAGCACTCCTCATTTCCAACCAGAGAGTCGATGACGTATTCATGGCAGACCAGATCAAGAGCATCGTGGAAAGCTACTTCGGCGCCATCCCTAGCAAGAAGCCTTATTACTCACGCAACGCCTCCATCGGTCTCAAGATCTACGGACGTCAGTACCTAACAACCAACGCCCCTGATATGTGGCTCCAGTTCATCCTCGAGAGCGACACTGACCAGAACACAGGAGCCCTTCAGAACGAGCCTAAGCAGCTCGTATTCTACATGGACCACCTCCTTCGCAACAACCCCATCAAGGAAGAACTCTACCGCTACTGCCAGACCCAAAAGTACCTCGCCGAGGCCAACACCGGCAACGCAGCACGTGCAAAGGCAAACGAAGAATTCCGCTCACGCGCATCCCAGGCCAAGAAAGCCATCAACGAGGCATTCAAGACTATCCTTGACGGAGCAGTCATCATCTCCGGCCAGGCCGTGATGACCGGTATGACCAACCGTGGCAAGGACCGTCTCGACTCGGCCATCCTTGGCCACCTTGCAAACCTCTATCCATACGCCAAGTATGCACACGGTGGAGAAGTTCCTTCATCAAACTCAGAACTTGCCGAGAAGATTCGCCGTCCTATCGGAGAAGAGGAATACAACGCATTCAACCAGATGTCCATCCCTGAGGAGAAACTCGACGAGTACCTCAGCCGCATGACCATGACCACCCGTGACGTGGCAAAGATTGTCACAGCCTTCGACGCTGCACCTTACGGATGGGCAAAGGTACCTACCATCTACTTCCTCAACGAACTCGTACGCCGTCGCAAGTGGGCATTCAGTTTCAACAACGTAAAGAACGTCCTGCCCAATGTTGTTGCATCCAACATCATGAACGCTACATCCAGCTTCACAATGGAGAACGCCGATGTAATCCCTGCCGAACTCGTACGTCAGTTTACAACCTCATGGGACGACATCCTCGGAAAGGCTGGTGAGACCCATACTACGGACGCGTTCGCACTCTTCGACAAGTGCAAGACAGACCTCACCACCGGCTACATCAAGAATAACCGTGATCTCTATCACAAGATTGAGGCATATCCATTCAAGGAGCCTCTATACAAACTCATTGAAATGCAGGAGAACTGGGCAGCCAACCGTGATGCCGTGAAGTTCTTCAATGCAGTCCTCGCAGATTACGATGAAGCCAAGCAGCTCGCAGACCAGCGAAAGCAGCTCACCTCATTCTTCGAGTCATTCGTCAAGGATCGTGGGCCATACGTCACCTTGATAGAGTTCGTCAATGCCAACAAGGAGAACTTCGCTCACCTCACCGGAGACGATAAGAAGAGCGCTGAAGACCTCGTTGCCATCCTCACGGATGCATGGCCTGTTGAAAGCATGCGTGCATACGGCAAACTTCAGAAGTCAGTAGATTCAGCACTCAAGACCCTCAGAAGCGAGTACATTCAGAAGATCAAAGACGCCTACACCCAGACCTATGAGCAGCTTATAAACCTCGCTTCATACGAGGGCGTGGACACTTCTATCATCGAAACTGTAGATCACGCAATAACTATCAAGACCACCACATCAAATCTTGATAGCCTCAAGGCAAACGTCAACACCGACATTTACTATCAGAACAATGTCGGCAAGATTACAGCAGCCAAAGCAGCAAAGGCCGCAGCTTCTGCATGCAGTGGATCAGCGACAAGTACTGGCACGGGGTCATCTTCTTCTGTATCTGGATACGGACCGCACTCTGGCGGTAGTACCCTCCAACAGCCTAAGACTGCAACCATCAGCCTCCACACCCGCACCACCCGCATCCTTCGCAACTCAGACGATGTCGATGCATATCTTGAGGACCTCAAGGCTCAGATTATGCGCCACATCGACAACAACGAAGAAGTAACCATCCTCTAATCCCGACACCCCGAATGGATACCAATAAACTCAAAAGATTCGCCGGTGAAGCCCGAGTAAAACTCAAGGCTGGAGTAGCAAGCATGCTCCAGCTTTACGGCTTTGATGCCGATGGCAACGCCTCAATTATGCCTGAGCGCATCACCGGTGGTGCCATCTTCAACGGCACAACCATTACAGATGAGACCTTCTACGACAAATGGATGTCTCTCTACAACGCCATCCAGGCACACGGAGTGAAAGAGGTTTACGAAGAGGTAGCCTATACATGGTTCAACCGATTCATAGCCATCCGCATCATGCGCAAGAACGGATTCATCAACCCCATTCTCGAATACAGCAACCCCGAGCTTCGCATTCCAAGCATCGTAGCAGATGCACGCCGTGGCAACATCCCTCCAATGCAGGAAGTAGACCGCAGACGCCTTCAGGACCTCCTTCTCGATGATAGCAAGACCAGCGAGCAATTCGCTATTCTCATTGTCGCATACTGCCAGAACAACCCTGTCATCAAATCCTGCTTCGGCAAGATCAACGACTATACCGAATTCCTTCTCCCGAAGACTATCCTCGCACCGGGTGACTTCGTGGACATGATAAACAACACCCCTTTCATCACTGATGACGACTACAAGCACTCCGAGCTCATCGGTTGGCTCTACCAGTTCTACATCAGTGAGAAGAAAGACGAAGTGTTCGCCGCCTTCAAGGACGGCAAGAAAGCAGCCGCAGAAGACATCCCTGCAGCCACACAGATATTCACACCTAACTGGATTGTAAAATATATGGTCCAGAATACCCTCGGCCGCATCTACCTCGACAACTTCGACAACGATGACCTCAAGGACCAGTGGAAATACCTCGTGCCGCCTGCAAAGGGAGAATCAGCTAAACTCAAGGTAGAAGAACTCGAAGACCTTACACTAATCGACCCTGGTTGCGGCTCCGGTCACATTCTCTCCGAAGCATTCGAGATGCTTTATGAGATGTATCGTGCCGACTTCGCTTCACCACGTGAGGCATGTACAAGCATCCTTACCCGCAACCTCACAGGCATCGACCTCGACACCCGTGCAAAACAGCTCTCGCAGTTCTCCATCCTCATGAAGGCCTGCCAAAAGGATGACTCCTTCCTCTCTGCAGCCGTTATGCCTCGCATCTACGATATGCCGGAGCCTTACAGGAGCAGCGTCCCTCTCCGTGACACTTTGCCTCACTTCTTGCTCGGAGGAGACAAAAAAACCATTGATGAGACCGTTAAGGCCATAGAACTTATGGACCAGGCCAAGAACCTCGGTTCTATCATGAAGTTCGATATCTCAGAGAAGACCCGCTACCAGATCAAGAAGCGCCTCGAAGAGGTTCGCTCACAAGGTCAGATGAACTCGACCTTCGCACAGTTGGCTCCATACTTCGATGTGATCCTCGCACTCACAGACAAATACGCTTGCGTGGTTGCTAATCCTCCATATATGAGTAGTGGTGGAATGAATGCCGGACTAAAAGACTATGTTAACGGACACTACACCGAAGGAAAGGCGGACTTATTCTCAGTGTTTATGTATGTGGCGATAAGAATTCTCCTCGTTCATGGTAAGATGGGCATGATTAATATGCAATCATGGATGTTCCTTGCTTCTTTTGAAGCAATGAGGAGGCGTTTCTTGTCATCTTATGTAATTGAGAACATGTTACATCTTGGTCCTCATACATTTGACGAGCTTGGTGGCGAAATTGTACAAAACACTGCTTTTGTAATAAGTAATACAACTTCAGAGAATGCGTCAGGAACTTATTACAGACTTCTTGAAGGCAGGAACTGCTCTGACAAAGAAAGACTGTTCCTTGAAGGCAATGGTAGGTATGCTGATGTTAAGCAATCAAACTTCATGGCAATACCAGGAAGTCCTATTGGATATTGGTTGTCAGATAATGCCGTTCAATTATTTAATTCATTACCTAATTTGAATGATTATGGAAATGGCCGCATAGGACTCATTACAGGTGATTCAAGTAGATTCATCAGGATATGGCATGAGGTTAACACAAATCGAATAGGATTTGGCATTACATCAAATGATGAGTCTATATCATCAGGCAAAAAATGGTTCCCTATACACAACGGGGGAACATTCAGAAGATGGTATGGAAACACAAATTGTGTAGTCGATTGGGAGAATGATGGTTATCGAATGAAATATGATAACTACCTCGGCAATAGAGTTCGTTCCCACAACTACAATGGAGAATATGCATTCCAACGTGCCATTTCTTGGACAACAATTTCATCTGGAAAATTTGCTTGTAGACTGGCAGATAATGGTTTTATCTTTGATACTGCGGGTCCATTTTATATTCCATCTGATTATAGCCACATATACAGTATACTTGCATTTTTGGAGTCTCCTGTTGCAACCTTTTTCCTGCACATACTGAATCCAACTATAAATTTCCCTCCTGGTTATGTCGTTGCGTTACCTTATGACGAAAAGTTCAATACCCCAAGCATTGATACAGTCACAAAGGAATGCGTTAACATCTCAAAGCTTGATTGGGACGCACACGAAACATCTTGGGATTTCAAGAAGAACGACATCCTTAGAGTTCTAACCGAGGAGCAGGATTTGAGCCATCAAGACACTTGGCATCTCGACACTCTGATGGAATACTACAAGAGTGAATGGGAGGACCGTTTCGAGCAGCTCCACGACAACGAAGAGGAACTCAACCGCCAGTTCATCGAGATATATGGTCTTCAGGACGAATTGACTCCTGACGTTCCACTCAACGAGGTGACTATCCTCCAACAGGGAGAAATCTCAATCGAGGACAATCAGGTTGTATGGCACGAAGATGTCATCATCAAGCAGCTCATCAGCTACATCATTGGCTGCTACATGGGTCGCTATCGTCTTGATCGTGAAGGTCTCGCCATCGCACACCCTAATCCTTCGGCAGAAGAAACTGCTGCATACAACTTCACCAATGTATTTGGCACAGAGCACTTATTCGAGATTGACAAAGACGGTCTCATCCCGGCGCTTCCTTCAGACAGCGGATTCGCAGACAACGCACTCCTTGCTGTCCGTCAGTTCATCCAGAAGGTATTCGGTGAGGACAGCTATGCCGCCAACCTCAACTACATTGAGAACTGCCTCGGCAAGCCGCTTGAGGAGTATCTCTTCAAGGATTTCTGGAACGACCACAAGAAGATGTACCAGAACCGGCCTATCTACTGGCTGTTTAGTTCCAAGAAGGGTGCATTCAAGGTACTCGCATACTGCCATCGTATGACTCGGCATACCGCAGAGCTGGTACGTCAGAAGTACCTCCTCCCTTACATCGATCGCATGAAGGGCCGTGCAGATGAAATCCAGGCAAAGGGTGCAAGCGCCACAGCAGCAGAACGCCGTCAGCTCAAGAACCTCACCGCAGCCATCGCCGAATGTGAGGAATACCATACAAGACTCCATGCCATCGCAGACCAGCAGATTACCTTCGATCTCGATGATGGAGTTATCCGCAACTACGCTCTCTTCGGAGATGTACTCTCAAAAATCAAGTAAGCATGGTTCAAGAAAGAATATACAAATACTTCGACAGAGACCCGCACCTCAGCATTCTCTTCGTCTTCGACCCTATGGGCATCCAGCTCTCTGAGTACGAATCTATGGAGTGGAAGGACGGCTATCGCTTCTTCGCATTTGACGGTGCCTGGTTCAATCTCAAATACAACCTCAGTCACGACTGGAAAGATGATAAGGTAGTCCTTTACTTCAACATGATGGAGCCGACCGATGAGGAATCTCGTCTCCAGTTTCCGCTCATGGGCGAGATGTGTGCCAACAAAGTATTCCGCAGTGAAGGCCACGATGCCTACATCCAGCAGCACCATATCTCAAACGAGTTCGCAAACTTCGTAGCAGCTAATATTGACGACCTCCAGACATCAAGGGTAGAAAAGATGCTCCAGCCTCTCTTTGAGGACGGTTCGTTCAGCCCCGATGCTGCAATTCGTGCAATCCTTTGCTCTTACACCGGCAGCTCTGTCCTCAAGGAATGGAACGAGATTATCGCAAACCTCATCATCTTTGATGCTGCTGAAGATGACGACAAAATCATAAAGATTGTAAACCGGATCCGACACAACAAGAACGTCTCAGACCGTCTCAACGAAATTCTTGAGCGTCTTAGCGGCCAATATGTGACATTCAAATCTCGTCCATATTTCAAGGATGTTGTCCTCAGTGTCAAGTACAACCAGATTGTCCGTAATATCAACGTAGTCACCGCCGATCCGTACAAGGCATACCGCACAGACAACAGCGCCAAACTTGAGCGTATGGAGCGCCTTATGACCTTCATCCGCTACAACGACAAACTCAAGGAGCCTTTCGCAAAAGCTTTTGCAAGTCTCGGTGCTGATATCCGCGAAGACCGTATTATCGACTGCTACGGAGCTAATGCAGACTACTGGTACCTTCCAGAAAGCATGTGCTGGCACATCATCGACTCCAATGTCAAGGATTCGCTTCGTACATTCCCGACCGATGTGATAAGCCGTATGGATCGCATTCTCGTCAGCAACCAGGGTAACGAATCCATCGAGAGTATAGTCGCTTTTGTTTCCTATGCCGCTCAGTACTACGCTCTTGCAGACAAACTCGAAAAGCAGCTCATTCTCAACACACCATTGGACTACATCCGCACCTACACCGAAAATGGCTACAACCTAGATACATACTACCGTCTCGCGCTCGAGAACTATTTCAACATAGACTCTGACTGTATCTCTGATGCCGTCCATACAGCCAAGCTGCTTCTCGACAAGGACTATGCACAGTTCACCAACAGCCTCAACCTGCAATGGATTCAGTGCATCGATACCTGCGGAACATCGCTTCGCAGCATCCCTGGTGTTAACCGTCAGGAGAACTTCTATGAAGATAACATTGCTCCTTCTGCAAGCAAACAGGCTGTCATCGTAGTTGACGCTCTGCGCTATGAGGTTGCAAAAGAACTCGTGGACGAGATCTACAAAAAGCAACATGAACCTGAATTGGGGCATGCACTTGCTATGCTGCCTACCGAGACTATGTACTGCAAGCCTTCACTCTTGCCTCATCACTCACTGATGATTTCAGGAGCCAAGATGCTTGTTGACGGCGCAGTTCTCGACACTACAGAGAAGCGCGAGGCTCATATTCAAAGATATAAGTTAAAATCAAAATGTGTGACATTCAAAGAGGTTACACAAAATAGCCAGTCTCAGAACCGTGAACTCTTCAAAAACGACCTTGTATATATCTTTCATAATGATATTGATGAGGCAGGCCATGACGATAACGCACGCAAATCTATTGATGCGTGTCGTGCGTCAATCAAGGATATAGCAAAGGTTGTCCACAGTATTATCTCCACATATAATGTCTATGATGTGTTCATCACATCCGATCACGGATTCCTTCTCAATGACATGGAATTCGCAGACAAGGACAAGCAGCAGATGACCGAGGAAGGCATAGACAAGAAGTCTCGTTACTATCTTACCGAGTCTTCTACCGCCATCCCATTCTTCAGCAAATATCCTCTTCGTGACGTTTCCGGCATCGACAGCAGTGACTATGTCGCTATTCCTTCAGGAACCAACCGTGTTTCTGCACCGGGTGGCTACAAGTTCGCACATGGTGGCGCATCCCTTCAGGAACTCGTCATCCCTGTAATCCGCTGCCGTCATCGCCGCGACAATATAAAGACTATGGACAAGGTTGGCGCACGCATCCTTGATTGCAATGGCAACATCGTATCAAGCGTGCTCCTCTTCACCATTCTCCAGTCTGATGCAGTTTCTAACGACAAGAAGCAGCGCAGTGTATCTTACGCCATCTTCGAGGGAGACCGCATGGTATCAAAAGAAGGCACACTCCTTCTCTCAAGTACCGATGTCAACCCTGAGAACCGCAAGACCGCTGCACGACTCACTCTCAGCCAGGCCACCACATCGAACCTCCTTGAGCTTCGTGTATGGGACCCTGCAGATCCTCTCAACCCGCTTGACACAAAGAAAGTATCCAATAACACACTGATTGACAGAGATGAATTCTGATATGACTCTCCAAGAAAAGATACTCAGCACCTTTGAAGGTAAGGTAGTCCGCAAGGACCTCGCATTCAAGGTAAAGGGCGGCCAGCCTGTCCCTACCTTCGTACTTGAATACCTTCTCGCACAGCATTGCGCCTCCAGCGATGAGACCATCATTGCAGAGGGCGTGGAGCGTGTAAAGAAGATTATCCGTGACAACTATATCAACCGCGCAGACTCGGAAGAGATCAAGGGAAAGATTCGTGAGAAAGGCTCCTTCACCATCATCGACAAGGTGACTGCCGTCCTCAACGACAAGAGCGACTGCTATGTGGCATCATTCGCCAACCTCGACCTCATCAATGTCCCTATCGCAGATGACATCGTCCGCAAGAACAACAAACTGCTTTCCGGCAACGGCGTCTGGAGTATCGTCACCATCGGCTATCTCACCGGTGATGATGTCCGCATGCGTTGGGAAATACAAAAACTCAAGCCTATCCAGGTCGCAAACATCGACCTCGAATTCTATAAGGCGCAGCGCAGCAAGTTCACCACTGAAGAGTGGATCGACTTCCTCATCCATACCGTTGGCCTCAACCCTGACAACCTCAACAAACGAGAGAAGATGATTACCCTCTCTCGTCTGCTCCCTATGATCGAGAATAACTTCAACTTTATGGAACTCGGTCCTAAGGGAACAGGTAAATCACATGTATTCGAGGAGTTCTCACCTTATGGAGTACTCGTCAGCGGCGGTGATGTCACCTCTGCCCGTCTCTTCGTGAAGATGAGCGGAAACCGTGAGATTCTTGGTCTCGTAGGATACTGGGATGTTGTCGCATGGGATGAGTTCGAGCAGCAGAAAGGTCGTGCGGTTGACGCAGTCCTTATTGACACCATGCAGAATTACCTTGCCAACAAGCAGTTCAACCGAGGTAAAGGCACTCACGAGGCATCTGCATCAATGTGTTTTGTTGGTAACACCAAGCACACTGTGCCGTTCATGCTCAAGAATTCGCACCTCTTTGAATCCATTCCTACATCCTTTATCAAGGGTGCATTCCTCGATCGTATCCACCTCTACAATCCGGGATGGGAGATCAAGATGCTCAAGAAGGATTCATTCAGCCAGGGATTCGGCCTCATCACTGACTACATTGCTGCCATCCTTCATGAGATGCGTAACATCGACCTCTCAAGCGAGATGTCCAAGTACGTCAAGTTTGATGGCTCACTCTCCGAGCGTGACAACCGAGGCATACTCAAGACATTCAGCGGCATGATAAAGCTGCTCTATCCTGACGGAAACTACACCGAGGAAGATGCCATCGAAATCATCAATTTCGCTGCCGAGGCCCGCAAGCGTGTAAAAGACCAGCTCTACATAGTGGACGAAACCTTCCGTGCAGAGCCTGCCAAGTTTCAGTACACTCGTCTCAGCACTGGAGAACTCGTCAAGATCGAGACTCTTGAGAATATCTCATACCCTCGTGAAGAAGAGGATGGTGAGCCAGCTGTAAGCACATCCGCTACCACAGGCACGGATACAACTGCTACAAAACCTGCGGAGGACAAGCCAAAGCGCCCTCGTATCCATCCTCCTGTCTCAAAGATAGTTAACGTCCGTCAGAACCAGACAGGCGTCTCATATAAATCCCTCTTCGGAGACTACTTCCGTGGCGCTCACACAGTAAAGGTTGTCGATCCATACCTCACCTGGGACTACCAGAAGTTCAACCTCATGGAGTTCATCCAGACAGTGTACGACTGTGCAACCACAAAGGAAGGTCTCAAGATCCATCTCAGCACCAAGAACGACACAGAGTCTGCATCTGCTGATATGGAATTCTTCACTGAACTTGCAAGCGAACTCGAAAGCATCTACGGCATAGAATTCACCTTCGACTTCCACGCCAAGCACGACCGTTCAATCCAGGTCGATAACGACTGGTTGATCGTCCCTGGCCGTGGTCTTGACATCTTTGAGAAGATCGACACCAAGTTCTCAATGCGCAAAATCCGCGACCAGTACAAACCTTGCCGCGAATTCAGCATCACCTACAACCCTTGTCCAGAAGAACTTAAGGACTAAAATATGGCGTTTCAACCCACACAGGCACAGGCCAACATATACGATTTCGTTAAGAATGGGGCTGGTAATGGTATCATTGATGCTGTTGCCGGGGCAGGTAAGACCACCACTCTGATGGGGTGTGTTGACTACCTTCCAGAGCTTCAGGATGTGCTGTATTGCGCATTCAATACCAGCATCCGCAAAGAGATTCAGAAGAAATTCCATAGTCGTGGAAAGAGCGTGGCCGTGAAGACCATTCACAGCCTTGGCTTCCATATTATCCGTCATTCCATCAAGGCGCAGATAGTCATTGATAAATACAAGACTATCATGGAGAACCATGAGTTCTTTGAATCTCTCATGCCTGAGATAAACGGCATTCTGAATATAAACCACTTTCTTTCAGTCCAGGAGATTCGTAGTCTTCAGAAAAGAACAGACCTGGAATGGGAGGAAAAGAATGCTCTAAACGAAAGTTCTAAGTTCGTTGGGAAGATTGAGATTCGACTTAGAGACATCAATGACAAGTATCGCCTGACACTTTGTGAGAATACATTCGAGGCGTATCGGGAAATGGTGGACCATTTCTCAATCTTTGAAGAAGATGGTTGCTCTGATGACGAACTGCGTCTTTTCATGTCTGCCCACCAGAAACTGTTGAAAGAAGGAAACTCTATTGCAGCATCACATGGGTATATCGATTTCACAGATCAGCTGTACTTACCTTACGCACTTAATCTGTCGTCAAAGGTACAGTATGGTTTTGTCTTCGTTGATGAATGCCAGGACCTCTCAAAAGCACAACTCGAGGTAGTCAAGAAGTACGTCCGCCCTGGAGGCCGTGTTCTTGCGGTTGGAGACCCGTACCAATCCATCTATGGCTTCGCAGGTGCCGATTCACAATCTTTCTGGAGAGTTAAGGATTCTTTCTCATGTACTCCATTATCCCTGACAGATTGTTTTCGCTGTCCTGCAGATGTGATCAAGTTGGCGCAGACAATACGAGAAGACATCAACGGTTTCAAGACAGAGCAAGGTATCGTAGCCAAGATTGATAACAATGAGGTTATGATGAATTTGAGACCTGGAGACCTTGTCCTTTGCCGTTTCCGTGCACCTCTGCTTGCACTTGCCATGAAGCTTGTCAACAAGGACATAAAGGTTCATCTTCACCCAGATGAGGTGCAGGAATTCATTGGTGATTATAAAGCGTATTTCCGTCCTGCCGAACTGAAGAAATCAATTACTGACGAGACCATTGATTCCTTCTTCGAAAAGATCAGGGAAAGGAATGAGAAAAAAATCATCAAGGACAACGCAAATGTCGATTCCATCATTCGTTCTTTCCGTATCAAAGAAGCAATGTCTCTCCTTGATGAGTCGTTGAAATTTTTCAGAAAGAAATACTTGGACTGGCAGCTCAACACCATTGACAGCATTCTTGTACGTCTCAAGGAAACCCTGTCGTATCTCGGTGATGATGCCATAAAGATATCTACCATACATCGTGCAAAGGGTCTGGAGAACGATAGAGTATTCATCCTGGAGTACAATAAACTGCCGGTTCCACGCGAGCAGGCATGGGAGACAGAACAAGAAAGGAATCTGCATTATGTGGCTGTAACAAGACCGAAGAAGGAACTCTACCTCTGCATGGAAAAGCGTGAGGAAGATGAAGTGGACCAGAAGAATCCACCTGTTGAGCAGCCGAACTTTGAGAACGATCCACCATTCGATATTGAGGACGGAAACGTGAGCTCACCTGCACCTGTGACTCCACTCACGCCTGCTGAGATAGCCTCGCTCCAAAAGCAGAACCACATAAAGATTCTGGCAACCGTCAAGACTTCAAAGATTCCGGACAAGTTCTACTCTCTTGGATATTCAGAAGACACACCGTACAGTGCATTAAACAGCCGTGAATTCCAGAAGGCTAAATATTGGGCAATCTCAGCTGCTTTACAGGACACCGAGTACTTCATCTCGGATGTGATCAGCTCAAACTACAATGATGCTTACGTCATCATGGGCCCCGATGGAGAAAGGATTTATGATGGACACTACAAAGGCACAGGCATGTTCACCTTTGTCCCTCGCGGCACTTATCCTGACAACGATATTCTCATGGCTTATGTTAATGATGAATCATCGTATCCAATCAGCTTTGAATATAAGCCTCAGAATGACGGTTTTGAATCTGCGGACTCACTTATCAAAGCTGGATGCTCCGAACTTGGCATATTGAATACCAATGTGTTCAGGGAGGGATATAATATGGTTTATTGTCTGAAGACAAGGAACTCCTATGCGTATATCAAGTTAACCTTCAACGGGCGCAATATCATCACAACGCTCCAGCCATTTTCGACCTTGGGTTCCGAGGACGAGGATGTTAACAAGCTTCTTGATATAATGAATTCACTCTGGCAAAAATAAAGTTATACTATGCCTTGGGATAATGATTATACTCCAAGACCAACTGCAAGGGTCTATCAGCTGAGGAAGGCTGGTGAAATTGATCAGGCTTACGAGATTGCCAAAGGGTTGCATGATAGCAGCCCGGAGGACGATGATATCAATAAAGCATATGCATGGACTCTCATAGATCTGTGCAAGCGGTGTATCGCTCAGGGAGATCTGCAATCAGCGCAGGTCTATTCTGATGAGCTGTCAAATATCAGTTTCGACAACACATGGGATGATTTTATCCAGACCATCTTGAAGCAGGGAAAGTCAATAAAAGAGAAACTCAATCCATACTCCGCCGATATTGCGAAAGCATCAGATTTAAGTAAGGGTGGGAATCCCGATGAGGCTATGCGAATAATGACCGGCTTGAAAAACGCTGGCCATCTGACAACCGAGTCATATGAAACTTATGGTTGGATTATCTTCCGCTATCTCCGCGATAAGATGAGCAGTCTGACCTCAGTGCAATTTCGAACTGGACTCAAAGATTATCTTGATCTGAAGGAACACTGTTCAGATAATCTACACAAGCAGATCTTGAATCTTGCATTGAACTATTCAAAACAAGACTCCAACTTCCGTTTTGCGTCCTTCTTCAAGATTTGGGGACCAGATAAGATTGACTACGAGGCATTTCAGGAAAGCTACGATAGAGAGGGAAAGAAGATATCACCTCTGATGTCAAGAGTTGCAAGGGAGGTTGTAAAATACCCGATTGCCGAGGTTAATGAAATATGCGATGCTTTGGGAAACTACAAATCGCAGTTCGTGGATTTCATCCGAGAATCCACATTTTGGAAACTGTACCATTTATTCACTGATAAACAGTTTCAGGATCTCTGGAATGGATTTGACGCTTATCTCGACAACTACCCTGTAGAATCGTACAAGGAATTCCATTCAAAGATTCTCAGCCTTGCTGTAAGAGCAATGGTCGAGGAGAACCAATGGCGATTCTACACATTCTTCAAGAAATGGAATCCTGCTTGTCTGGGTTCCGCAGACTGGCAAGAAGAAAAAGGAGAAAACGGTGAAGCGTATAAAGCCCTTGCATTTAAAGCAATCAAGAGTGCTGTGGATTCTGCGCTCTCTATCAACGAAGCCGATTTGGGAGATACGGGATGGCTAATTTCTGCGATTGATGCTGCAATAAAGCACAATCCTGATGATGATTGGACCGTGAGGGATAAGGCTAAACTACTCATCAAGTCCGGCAAGAAGGAAGATGCTGTGAAAGTATATGAAGATCTTGTTTTCAAACTCGGAGATAAATACTATGTGTGGCAAGAGTTCTCAGACTGCATCGATGACACGAATGCAAAGATAGGAATGCTTTGCAAAGCCATCAGCATGGAAAAGAACGAGGACTTCATTGGTAACATCAGGCTTTCTCTAGCAGAGTGTCTGTTGAATGAAGGCCTGAAGGCTGAGGCGTGTCATGAGTTGGAGCTCTATAAAGCGAATTATGAGTCCAAAGGTTGGAAAGTAAAAGCCAGATATGAGGCCTTGCAGAGTAAGTGTGAGGGTGTCACAGCTGTCAACGATAATAAAGACTTGTATCAGAAGTATATTCCTCTCGCTGAAGAGTATGCATATTCTTCGATACCAGCCTATGAATTGCTGATCATTGATGACTGGAAGGATAACGAAGGAAAGAAACATGTCAAATTCACTAACAACGACAATATCGAGATCGTCGTCAATCCTAAAAGATTTCCTTCCCTTCGCAAATATCACAAGGGGCAGATCTGGAATGTTAAACTGTACGAGGAGAAACCAGCCCCAAAACCAGTTAGCTCTGTTAGGCTCTTTGGAATCCCGAACAAAGTCGAAACACCAAAGAATATACCTCTTTTAATATCCCCTTCAAAGAAAGCAGACTGGGAGATATTACCTGAAATATTTGGTATCATTGACCACGTTAATAAAGAGAAGAAGGTATATCACCTTATCAGTGAGGATTCTAAGCAAATCTTTGAACCATACGAACAGCAGACTTTCCAGAAGGGAGATTTCGTTAAATTCAAGATATACAAGAAGTCAGTCAAAGACGAGACAAGATACTTCGCACAGAATATTACGCTTTGCGATAAAGAAGAAGGTTTGGCTCACTTCCCGTCTCGTATTATTGCGGTAGATGGAGTAAATGAGAGCAAGAAACTTTTCCATTACGTTGTTGGTCCTGGGGTTCTTGACGGAATCATCCATTTCGACCAGACTGAGATAAGGCCGGATGTTGGAGACTGCTTGAAAATCAAGTATTACATGCGCGAGAAGAAAGATTCCAAGAATCCTAATAAGCAAGTAAAGATTCGTGAGATTCTGAGCATAGAGACCACCAACGAAGTTAACGATAAAGCCATCAAGAACATTTCAGGTCTTCTTGAACTCAAGTGGAAAGGCGGATATGATTATGATGACTACTACGACGATGATGAAGATGAGGTAGAGTCAAAAGTCACTACTGCGGACTTCGCCTTCATTGGTGATTATTATGTCCACCGCGACCTTCTGCTCAAATACAATATCACGTCAGATTGCCATGTCACAGGACGTGCCATATTCACGGGAGACGGGAAATGGAAGGTCTTTGAACTGACATTTGGAAATTAATCCAGGATAAGAGATGGCTCAGACAAAACTTGCCACAATAAGATACCAGTCAGTGTTGTAACGGCCGCCAAAATACTGACCTAGGGGGACTACAAGGCGGAAGCAATGAATGATGTTGACAATTGGAGCGATCCCTATGGTTGCGAAGAAGAATACTATGGCGGTTGGAGTAGAGAAGATGTTGAAAGTGGGTTGGCCGATGCTTATGAAGGCGACTTGGATGCCAATGGAATAACGACCAAGTAAAGGTACAATATTCTTCTTTACACCGATTAAGATGCAAGCCCGGTTGAAGTCATTCGATGATGAGAACCTAGGTCCATAGCATAATACTTCAGAATGGTTGTAAGCATCCGATTAAGGACGTCTATCTAGACTGCTAGTGAGTAGCTACCTTTGCATCAAATACTAAAAGCCATGATGACAAAGGAAGAGGTCGCCCAGGTGATTGCCTACTGCGACGAGAACAAGATCAGTTACAAACAGCGCCTGTCTGAACTTGGGATTGGCCCATGGAACTTCTATGACGCCAAGCGCAAGTACGCCCCGAAAGAGGAAGGGGAAAATGCGGGCGAATTCCTTCAGTTGATACCAGGAGGATCATTCCTGCCCAATCCAATCAAGCCTTCACGGTCCCGCAGCAGCAAGCAGAAAGAGTCTGCACAGGAAACCGTTGCGGTGAACATCGAGCTCAGGACACCAACCGGCACGATGATGCGGATAAGCGGCAATCTGACCGGTCGTGAGTTGAAGGAGATCATCATAGCGTCATCCACCCATGTTTAGTCTGGGGCGGGAAATGCGCTATTGGCTCTACAGCGAGCCAACAGATATGCGAAAGAGTTTTCATACGCTGTGCGGTCTTGTGCGGAACAAGATAGGCGGAGATCCGATGAATGGAGACGTATACATCTTCGTGAACAAGCGCAGGAACAGAATCAAGTTGCTTCACTACGAGACTGGCGGAATGGTCATCTACTCAAAGATGCTTGACAGGGGGACCTTCGGGATGCCTATCCTCGGTTCTAAAGACATGGTGACGAGCAGTATAAAATGGGAATATCTGCTGAAGATGGTTGAAGGAATCATGTCGGATCCTGACAGCCGACAGGCTCGTTTGGAAGGGCTCAATAATCTTTGGAAAAACTGACAAATAATCTAAAGAAAACGCCATTCGGCTTGCATATATCGCTGATTTTTCGTACCTTTATTTTGTAGAAAATGAGCGAAAAAGATGGCATCCGAACAGAAAATCATAGCAGCGCAGGCGGCGGAGATTGAGCGACTCAAGAGCAAGGTCGCCAGTCTGGAGGATCAGCTTTATTGGCTGCGGAAGAAGATGTTCGGAAAGATGAGCGAGAAAAACGGCTCACCTGCAAAGTTCCGTGTTTAAGTTATCCAAAGATCTTATAGATTCTATA
>OKWR01000242.1_pt1 | contig 69978 bp, 63 predicted proteins | sample 1607101 | NCBI WGS metagenome assembly OKWR01 (sample SAMN04414076, study PRJEB24778) | human gut metagenome | material: faecal | host: Homo sapiens
ATTGCCTTTCTTCACCTGATGTGCATCCGGGTCCCGCTTCTTTTCCTTGTAATAGATTCGATATTAGAACTATATATACATTTCTATTTTCCCACAATCTCATCTGTATTAATGAACTGGAATGGTGTCGTCTGATACACGTAATAGTTCAGCCAGTTTGAATAGAGAATGTTTCCATGTGATCTCCACTGCAGTCTCGGTTTCTGTGTGTCATCATCATTCGGATAATAATTGACAGGCATTTTGATGTCCAGACCTTTATCCTTATCACGTTTGTACTCCTTGTCGAGGGTAACCCGGTCATATTCCGGATGTCCCATCACAAAAATTTTACGTCCCTCATCTGCAATGGCAAGGAACACGCCGGCTTCCTCTGATTCTGCTAAAATCGTCAGTTCCTTCACGGCACGGATATCCTCTGCACGCACTTCAGTATGTCTCGAATGCGGTGCCATAAAATAGTCATCAAAGCCTCGGACAAGCGGTACTTTACGGTTCATCACATGATGCTCATACACACCGAATTTTTTCTCCGGAAGCAGATATTTCTTCAAACCGTAATGATAATAGAGCCCTGCCTGCGCGCCCCAGCAGAGATGTAAGGTAGAGGTGGCATGTGTCTTGCTCCACTCAAAGATCTCACACATTTCATTCCAGTAATCCACCTCTTCATATTCCATCTGTTCCACCGGCGCTCCGGTAATGATCAGACCATCAAAATAACGATTTTTAATGTCTGCAAAAGTCTCATAAAACTTATTCAGATGACTCATTGATGTGTTTTTTGACTCATGGGAAGACACTGCTACAAACGTCACATCTACCTGTAACGGTGTGTTTGAAAGCGAGCGTAAAAGCTGAAGCTCCGTATCTTCCTTTAACGGCATCAGGTTTAAAATTGCAATGTTGATTGCTCTGATATCCTGATGTGTCGCACGATTTTCGTCCATAACAAATATATTTTCCTTTTCCAATATTTCCTTTGCCGGCAAATCACTCTGTGTCTTAATTGGCATATCTTCTTACAAACCCTTCCTCGCGATCAGAATCGCTCTCCTATTTTCGACAGTATATCCTGCTATATCTTCCAGTACAGTAAAAACTAAATTCCAAGCATTTCTTTCAACTGTTCTTCTGAAATAACAGGAATTCCAAGTTCCTGTGCTTTAGTCAGCTTGCTTCCTGCATTTTCTCCCGCAAGCACGTAATCTGTTTTTTTTGAGACGGAACCGGAAGCCTTCCCTCCATATTTTTCGATCAGCTCTGACGCTTCTTTTCGTCCCAATGTTGGCAGTGTCCCTGTTACTACAACTGTCTTTCCTGTCAGAACAGATTCCACCGTCTCTGTCTCTTCCGCCTGCATATTCACGCCATACTCTTTCAATCGGTCTAAAATTTCGATATTTTTCTCATCCGTAAAGAAATTTCGGATACAAAGTGCACTCACTTCTCCGATATCGTTGACCTCTGTGAGCTGTTCAACGGAAGCTTCCTTTAAATGATCCATATCTTTAAAATACTTCATGATCGCTTTTGCGGCTGCCTTTCCCACGTTTGGAATTCCAAGTCCGGTGAGAAGCTTATAGGCATCGTTCTCTTTTGACTTTTCAATCGCATCCAAAAGCTTATCCGTATTTTTTTCTTTTCCGATAATTCCCTGATCGATCAATTCATCGCGATGTGTCTTTAGTACAAAAACATCAGCGACATTATTAATATACCCCAAACGGACAAGTTCTTCAATATAAACCGTACCAAAACCTTTGATGTCCATTGCGTCACGCCCTACAAAGTTGATAATATGGCGTTCTAACTGTGCCGGACAGTTTGGTGATGTACACCTAATATCCGCAGTGTCTTTCTCCCTCTCTGTCTTTGCACCGCAAACAGGGCAGACATCCGGGATCACAAACCGTTTCCAGTCAGAAGGTCTTTTCTCTTTTTTCACTTCCTTGATCTTGGGAATGATCTCCCCCGACTTATAAACTACAATTGTATCCCCAATTCCGATATCCAGATCATCAATAAAATCCTGATTGTGCAAAGTTGCCCTCGAAACAGAAGTTCCGCAGAGGCGCACCGGCTCAAACACTGCCGTCGGTGTGATTCTTCCGGTTCTTCCTACCGAAAGTTCAATATTTAATAGTCTGGACTCTTTCTCCTCCGGCGGATATTTGTATGCGATTGCCCAGCGCGGTACTTTGGATGTTTCTCCCAACTGCTCACGGTCAGAAAAACGATTGATCTTCACCACGGCGCCGTCAATATCATATGCCAGATTTCCGCGGTTTTCACCGATTGCCGTGATCGCATCCCACACTTCCTCCGCGGTCGTGCAGACTTTATAATCGTCGATGACATGGATCCCCTGTTTTTTCAAAAATTCATATCCTTCGGTATGAGTTGCAAACTCCATGCCACGCACCTGCTGGATATTGAAAATAAACATGGAAAGATCCCGCTCTTTCGTCACCTTGCTGTCTAACTGGCGGAGTGTTCCCGCTGCACAGTTTCTTGGATTGGCAAACACTTTTTTTCCAAGAAGTTCCTGTGTCTCATTTACCTTTTCAAATGCAGCATTTTTCATGTATACTTCGCCACGGATTTCCAGATACTCCGGTTTGTCCTTTAACTTCTGTTTTACGTCTTTGATCACTTTCGCATTCGCAGTGACATCCTCACCGAAATTAATGCCGTCCCCTCTGGTTTCCGCCAGTATTAATTCTCCGTTCTCATAACGCAGTGACATGGAAAGTCCGTCAATTTTATATTCCACAACAAATTCCGGATGATCTAACTGTTTCTGCATCTCCTCCACGAAGTTAAATACTTCCTCTTTGGAAAAAACATCCTGAAGACTTAACATTGGAACATTGTGGCGCACAAGCACACCCGCTTCTCTTTTTGCTGTTCCACCAACACGCTGTGTCGGAGAATCCGGCGTGACAAGCTCCGGGTGCTCTTTTTCCAGGTTCTTCAGTTCCTGCATCATCATGTCGTATTCATAATCTGAAATCTCAGGACTGTCCTGATTATAATAGCGGTCAATATGATATTCGAGTGTTTTCTTTAACTCGGCAATTCTCTCTTCTGCTGACATTTTTTTCATCCATTTCTACTTTTTTGATTTTTCTTTCATGCGCTCACTTTTGGGATATTTCTTCGGGATGACCGTCTCATTGGAGGAATCTTTAATTAATGATAAAAGCTGTCTGTACTCCTCCGTTGTAACATCCCGGTAGGTTCCAACCGGCAGGTCTCCAAGTTCAATATTCATGATTCTTGTACGAACAAGTTTCTCCACACGATAACCGAAATATTCACACATCCGTCTGATCTGGCGGTTTAGTCCCTGTGTCAAAATAATCTTAAACTGTTTCTTTCCAATCTGTTTTACATGACATTTTCTGGTCATTGTATTCAGTTCAGCAAGCGGCACTCCGTTTGCCAGACCATGGATAAAACTCTCGGTGACTGGTCTGTTGACTGTAACAATGTACTCTTTTTCATGCATATTCCCGGAGCGCATCATTTTATTGACAATATCTCCATTGTTCGTCAGTAACAGCAGCCCTTCTGAATCTTTATCCAGACGTCCGACCGGATAGATGCGCTTCGGGTAATTAATATAATCGATCACATTATTTTTTTCGCGCTTTTCTGCGGTACAGACAATGCCAACCGGTTTGTGAAACGCAATTAAGATCATTTCCTCTTCTTTTGAAACTTTCTTTCCCTGAAACAAAACCGTCTGTCCTGGCAGCACTCTTGCGCCTGTTTCCGCAACTTTTCCATCAATGGTAATATTTCCTAGTTCTACCTGACGGTCTGCCTCGCGTCTGGAACATACCCCTGCTTCGCTCAAAAATTTATTGATACGGATTCCGTTTTCTTCCATACTTTTCCTTTTCCTGTCATTATTCCATATGATTCTATTTTGTACAGCTTCAAATAACTACAAAAACGGAGACTTCAATTTGCTGGAAGCCTCCGTAGCATTCTGTTACTTTTTTATTTTAATAAATCGGTCTTGATATAACCTGTCTTATTCTTCCATGTTACTTTTGTCCAGCCTTCTGCATAACTCATCACAACCGTTACCTTCTCTCCGGCATAGGCAACTCCGACTTTGTCTGCTGTCTCGCTCATGGAAGACCGGATGTTTGTTGTGTTGGAGAGCATGATCGTTGTGCCCTCTGTCAATGCTTCTGATGCCGCTGTCTCAGAAGCATTCTCCGGTGCTTCTGCTGATAAAAATTCACTCTTAATATAACCTGTTGTACCGTTGTAATCGACAATACTCCAGTCTCCTTCTGTACCGGTTCTGGTAAGTGCCGTTCCTTTTTCTACAGAGCCAAGCTTGTCTGCTGAGGTATCTGCACCTGACCGGACATTTACCTTGTCTATTGTATATACAGTTTCTGTTGTCTGTTCTGCCGGCGTTTCTTCCGCTGGAATTTCGTCTGTCGGAGTCTCCTCAGCAGGAGTCTCTGTTGCAGGAACCTCTTCCGTTGCAGGCACTTCTTCTGTACTCTCTGTTGCGTCTGCCACAATGGTATTACGCCACTCAGTAATTGCATTTGGAATAGTCGTTGCACAGAGATTCAACAGGTTCTCGTCTGTTGACAATGCAGCTTCGTATTTCTGCTGGATATCATTCTGTAATTCAATGACATCATCGCTGTTGTAGAAGTTCGTGATAAGGTTGCGGATGCTTGTATCCAACGCACTCTCCTGTCTGGACAGGTTGTACTCACTGTAAAGATTATCAATGTAAAGACTTCCATCGTCATTTGTTCTGACATAGAAGAAATAAAGCCCCGGTGCAGGTGTTTCCACTCCCATAAACTTCACATTCAGGCTGACATTTACCATATAAGAATTGCTGTCAAGCCCGGACTTTGTATAGCAGTTAATGTCCTGATACTGCTCAATGTACTGACTGATCAGTGTGATATAACTCTGCTCATTCTGTGTGATCGGTGTTGCCAGTGTCTGTAATGTGACAAGATCTCCGGATGCATAAGCAGTAAAGTAGCTGTTGATCAGCTCATTGACTGCCGGAACTGCATTTTCCTCATATGCTTCTTCTGTCACAACCGTCTCAGTAACCGCCACGTTATTATCGTCTGCGTTTCCGATTCCATTTCCCGTGAATTTCACTAAAATAAGTAAAAGCACAACAAACAGTGCTCCTGCCACGAAATATCTGGCATTCTTTTTTACAAATTCTACCATTTTCTGAATATCTATGTTATTTGATTTATTATCCTGATTCGTTGAAGCCATTTTTACCAAACCTTTCTGTCACAGACCCGAATTTTGTCTGCGGTATCTATTATGAAAAATGTAATTGTTTCCTAATCTGCAATTACAAAAAATTAATCTAACAAACATATTACATAATAGCATTATCTCTGTTTATTGTCAACGAATGGCAGGCTTTTCCAATTCTTAATATTTTATTTCAGAGTAAAAAAAAAGATGCCACTACTGACATCTTTTCACTGCGCCTGGCGGGAATCGAACCCGCAGCGTCGGAGTCGGAGTCCGATGTTTTATCCATTAAACTACAGCCGCATATATTCTTTTATCTGTTTCACATACAGCCTATTTATCATAGCAGATAAAAGCGTAAATTTCAAGAGATTTTTATGCATTCAAATCTTTTAATATCTCAGTTTCCAGCTTCTTTTTCTGCTCCGCTGAAATTGGCAGAATAAAAACACCGACTTTTACTGCTGTCTCGCTAACACTCTGCTCTATCAAAAAGCGCCTGTCCTCCTCTGTGACCTGTCCGCTCATGTATGCACGTATCACTGCATTCAATCTCGTAAATAAAGTGATAAGTTCCCGAAAACGGTTTTCTTTTCTCAGATAGCAATGCCCCGTCCGTTGTAATTCCTGATTCATGGTTGCAATGATCTGCATGGAAAGTTTCAGCTCGCCTGTGATGTCGGATGCCTCCATCAGAACATCCGGCCGCTTTTTTAACATTTCCGCAAAATACGTTTTTGCACCAAAAACATCCATAGAAATGAAGTAACTCGCAAGCTGTTCTTTCATCTCGCGTGTCTCTGCCTTTTCTCCTAACATGCCCACTTTGCACTCATAAACCTTCAGATGATTTACGCGCACCCACACAAGCAGCAGGAACTCGGAAATAAATCCAAACACCCGTTTGTGATAATCGTCCTCTCCATTTTCCAGACAGATCCGCTTCTGCACCTCAAAAAAAATGTGAAACAGCCATTCACAGTATGTATCAAACCATTTTTTCGATGTGACGATCATATTGCCAAAATACGTTTCCGTTCCGTTCACGAGCTGTACAAATGTATCGTAATATTCCGGGTAGAGTTCTTTTATCACCTCTCCTGTCATATCGAGAGCATGAATATTATGATTTGTCGCAAAACCATAATGATAGGAGTTGTTCAGCACCACCCTTTTGGTCGTGATCAGATCATAGTCCTTTAAAAGCTCCAGATACTCTGCCTCTGTAAAAATTTTCTCCTGCTCATTCAAAAGATACCTTCTGTAGTGACAGGTTCCTACATATTTATATGTGTGTACATTTTTCCATATCCAATACAATCCGGTCAGTTCACTGTAATAACAGTTTTCCGCAGAAATGTTGTCTCCCGTGTTGTCACAGAGGTAACCAAGATCCTCTTTTTCCTCCCTGCCCACCTGAAGCGGCTGGTACATTTTATCTTGTGGTACTTCAAATTTTTTATGTGTCAGTGCAAAAATTTTTATCTTCATGTGAAACACCTGTCTTTAAAGCATGTTATCGAAAACTTCCGACACTCATTTTACACCATGTTCGGTTTTTATCATAGTGTTTAATTCTTTTAAAAGCGTGGCTGATTTTTTTAACTGCTCCTGTTCCTCCTCATCGAGTTCGATCGGCACAACTGCCTCCACACCATCTTTTCCGACGATTGCAGGCATACTGATGACCACATCTTCCATACCATAAATTCCGTGCATCATGGAAGACACTGGGAGAATGGACTGCTCGTTTCTTATGATACACTCGCAGATTCTTTTTACCGCCATCGCAATTCCGTAGTAAGTTGCCTGTTTTCTCTGAATGATCTCATAGGCACTGTTTTTCACTTCCTCATAAATTTTATTCTCGGATTCCTCGTGAAAATAATGTCCGCGCATCTCACAGAACGCATCGAGCCGCACACCGGAAACGTTTGCATTTGACCAAGCTGCCAGCTCGCTGTCCCCGTGTTCACCGATGATAAACGCATGCACACTGCGGTTGTCGACCTTCAAATGTTCCCCGATCAGATATTTTAATCTTGCCGTGTCAAGCACCGTTCCAGAACCAAGCACCCTGTTCTCCGGGAAACCGGACAGTTTTAACGCTGTGTAAGTGAGAATATCCACCGGATTTGAAACGATAAGAAGCATGCCCTCGCAGTTTCGCTTTGCGATTTCCGGGATGATTGTTTTATAAATTTCCACATTTTTGTGGATGAGATCAAGCCTCGTCTCGTCCGGCTTCTGATTTGCCCCCGCCGTAATGATGATAATCGCCGCATCGACAATGTCATCGTAAGTTCCGGCATACAGCCGGATCGGCCTTGCAAACGGAAGTCCATGTGCGATATCCATCGCCTCACCTTCCGCTTTTTCCCTGTTTACATCGATCATTACCATCTCGGAAAAAATGCCGCTCTGCATTAATGCAAACGCAGAGGACGAACCTACAAATCCACAGCCGATCATGGCGGCTTTTCGAATATTTACCATAATAAAATCACCTTATCGTTGTTTATAATGTTTACGATAATTTTTGAGAGGTAAATCTACGCACTGAAATATGAGGGAATGCAATCAAACTTTCGGAGACACGCTCCCGCTACGTGTCGCTCGCAGCGGTACTAAGAACTCACATCCTGCATTTTATTTCTGATAAATCAGAATAAAACGCAGAATCTGACTTCTAAGAACCGGCGGCTCCACAGTGTCTCCTTCTCTTTTGATTGCATTCCCTCATATCATATACATATTGAAACCTCTCAAAAATCATCTTATTCGCTACTATCATGCCCGATTCGGTGAATTTTATGTGTCACAACACACAGGATTGGTATGGGTTATGACATACGAACATATATTCGTTTTTAGTTTACAGATTTCCTCGAGTTTGCTATAATTGATGTAATGTAAAGCTCGAAACTCGTACATAATGTAGAACGCGTTTCGCACAAACCATTATGATACCAGGAGGAATCTGTATGCGCTCTCTCATTTTTCATGTCGATGTGAACTCTGCCTTTTTGAGCTGGGAATCGGCGAAACGCCTGCGTGATAACCCGGATGCACTGGATTTAAGAACCATCAACGCCGTAATCGGCGGCGATGAAAAGATGCGCCACGGAGTGGTCCTTGCAAAATCTCCTTCTGCGAAGAAATACGGCATTATGACCGGCGAACCATTATCCCATGCCAGACAAAAATGCCCGGAACTTGTCGTTGTTCCGCCGGATCATGAACTGTACGCTGCTTCCTCCCGAAAGTTTATCGAAATTTTAGAAGAGGTTGCCCCGGTGATCGAACAGTGCAGTATTGATGAGGCTTTCTGCGATATGACCGGAACGGAAAAACTCTACGGCGATCCCATTGCTTTCGCAACAAAATTAAAAGACCGGATTTATAAGGAGCTTGGCTTTACCGTCAATATCGGTATCTCTACAAATAAGCTTTTAGCAAAGATGGCATCTGATTTTGAGAAGCCGGACCGCGTGCATACTCTTTTCCCGGAAGAGATGTCGGCAAAGTTCTGGCCGCTCCCGGTGGAATCGTTATACGGCTGTGGAAAAACCACTGCAAAAAGACTGCGCTCTCTTGGGATCACAACCATCGGCGCACTTGCAAAAGCAGACCGCCAGATGTTACTCTCCAATTTTAAATCCCAGGGCGATTATCTGTGGGAATCCGCCAATGGTATCTCCTCCTCTGCCGTGACTGCAGAATCTCCTGCCAACAAAGGGTACGGCAACTCTGTCACACTGCCTTACGATGTCACAGATACAGAAAACGCGCACCACATTCTGTTATCTCTCTGTGAGACTGTGGGTGCGCGCATCCGTTATGATAAAGCCTACATCAGTGTGGTGCAGGTTCAGATTGTGGACAATGAATTTCATCACCGCTGCAGGCAGTTATCCCTGCCTTCTGCCACTAACGTGACCGAAAAGATTTATGAGGCAGCCTGCAATGCATTTGACCAGGGCTGGGATCACGCTCCCATCCGGCTGCTCGGTGTCTCTACGAGCAAAGCAACCGACGAAAGCTATGAGCAGTATAATCTTTTCGATCAGGATAAGTTTGAGCGGTTGTCCAAATTAAATTCTGCTATCGATAAAATCCGTGATAAGTATGGGGATGATGCAATCGTGCGTGCCTGTTTTGCGGATACGCACAAAAATTAAGCTACAACATCCTCAAACTGGGAATTATAAAGGTTCGCATAGAAACCTCCTGCTGCGAGAAGTTCCTCATGTCTTCCCTGCTCAATGATATCTCCATCCTTCATGACAAGAATCAAATCTGCGTCACGGATCGTGGAAAGTCTGTGTGCAATGACAAAGCTGGTTCTTCCCTTCATCAGGTTATCCATTGCCTTCTGGATCTCAATCTCGGTTCTTGTATCTACCGAAGAAGTTGCCTCATCTAAAATCAGGATCTTATTGTCTGCAAGGATTGCTCGCGCAATGGTCAGAAGCTGTTTCTGTCCCTGCGATACATTGCTTGCATCCTCGTTTAATTCCATCTGGTAACCACCCGGCAGCGTCTTGATGAAATGATCTGCTCTCGCTGCCTTCGCTGCCGCGATCACTTCCTCATCCGTTGCATCCAGCCGGCCGTACCGGATATTTTCCATGATCGTTCCCTTGAACAGCCAGGTATCCTGCAATACCATTCCGAATGCATCACGCAGTTCCCTGCGGTTGAAATCCTTGATATTATGTCCATCAAGACAGATTGCTCCGCTGTTTACATCATAGAAACGCATAAGCAGTTTTACCATCGTCGTTTTTCCGGCTCCGGTTGGTCCTACGATCGCAATTTTCTGTCCCGGTTTTACGCTGGCACTGAAATCATTGATGATGATCTGCTCTGGATCGTATCCAAAATGGACATGATCAAATGTCACTGCACCTGTAATTTTCGAAACATCCGCCGGATGTTCTACAATCTGCTCTTCTTCCTCTTCCTCCAAAAACTCAAATACACGCTCGGATGCTGCAGACATAGACTGTACCTGATTGATCACCTGCGCGATCTGCTGGATCGGCTGTGTGAAGTTTTTCACATACTGGATGAACGCCTGGATATCACCGATCGTGATCGTGCCACGGATTGCAAGCAGTCCACCTGTCAGGGCAACACAGGCATAACCTAAGTTTCCGACAAACATCATGATCGGCTGCATCATACCGGACAAAAACTGTGATTTCCATGCGGAATCATAGAGAATATCATTCGTTTTCTCAAACTCTTCAATCGTATCTTTCTCGCGGTTAAATGCCTTGATGACAAGGTGACCACCGTATACCTCTTCCACCTGTCCATTGATGTGTCCTAAATACTCCTGCTGCGCACGGAAATATTTCTGCGATTTTTTTGTCACAAATCCAATCAGTCCCATGGAGATTGGTAAGATCACAAGTGCAATAAGTGTCATAAGCGGTGAAATACTGAGCATCATCACAAGCACGCCGATCAGTGTTGCAACGGATGTAATGATCGTGGTAATACTCTGGTTCAGTCCCTGTCCCAACGTATCTACATCGTTGGTGATACGGGACAATACCTCGCCGTAAGTACGGCTCTCGAAGTATTTCATCGGCATGCGGTTGATTTTTTCTGAGATTTCTTTTCTGAGCTGGTAGCACACTTTCTGTGTGATCCCGGTCATGATCCATCCCTGGATAAAGTTGAAAACCGCACTGCACAGATACAGACCAAGCACAAACAAAAGAATGCTTCCAATCTTTCCAAAATCAATGCTTCCGGTTCCCTGAATTTTCGCCATCAGACCTTCCGATAATGCAGTGGTCGCTTTTCCTAAAATTTTCGGTCCTGCAACATTAAATATGGTAGAACATGCTGCAAAAAACATGACAACAAAAATTGCAGCTTTGTATTTTCCGATATAGCTCATCAGCTTTTTGATGGATTTTTTGAAGTCCTTCGGTTTCTCGCCCGGCTGCATGCCATGTCCCATCGGTCCTCTTCTCCGTGGCTGATGTGTTTTAACTTCCTGTTCTCTACTCATTCAAAGCCACCTCACTTTCCTCAAGTCCAAGTTCTTTCGCGGATAACTGTGATTTTGCAATCTGCCGGTAAACTTCGCATGATTTTAACAGTTCTTCATGTGTACCCTTGCCGACAATTTTTCCGTCATCGAGCACTAAAATCTGCTCTGCATGTAAAATGGTACTGATACGCTGTGCCACGATGATCACAGTACTGTCTTTTACATTCTCAGCAAGCGCTTTTCGCAGTGCCGCGTCTGTCTTTAAATCGAGCGCCGAGAAACTGTCATCGAAAATAAAGATTTTCGGATCTTTTGCAATCGCCCTTGCAATCGCAAGACGCTGTTTCTGTCCACCGGAAACATTGCTTCCGCCCTGTGCGATCGCACTCTCATACTTGTCATCCTTCGCCTCAATAAACTCTGTTGCCTGTGCAATCTCTGCCGCTTTCTTAATCTCCTCGTCTGTCGCATCATCTTTTCCAAAACGAAGATTCGAAGCGATCGTTCCGGAGAATAAAACACCTTTCTGTGGAACGAAACCAATCTCATCACGAAGATCAGACATCGTAATGTTACGGATATCTTTTCCATCGAGTGTAATACTTCCGTCTGTCACATCATATAAACGTGGAATCAGATTGACCAGTGTGGATTTACCACAACCGGTACTTCCAATGATCGCAGTGGTCTGTCCCGGTTCCGCTGTAAAATCAATGTCATGAAGCACATCTTCCTCCGCACCCGGATATTTGAAATTCACATGGGAGAATTTCACAACTCCATTGTGTGTTGTCACTTTTTCCGGCTCTTTTGCGTCATGGATCGAGGATTCTGTCTGAATGACCTCATCAATACGGTCTGCTGCAACGGCTGCACGAGGAAGCATGATCGACATCATCGTGAGCATTAAGAATGACATAACGATCATCATCGCATAAGTGATAAACGCTGTCATTGCGCCGACCTGCATCGTTCCTGCATCAATTTTGTGGGCACCCACCCAAACGATACCAACGGAAAGAACATTCATGATCATCATCATTCCCGGCATCATAAAAGTCATGACACGGTTGGTAAACAGCATTGTTTTTGTCAGGTCTTTGTTTGCCACATCAAAACGTTCTTCCTCTTTTTTCTCCCTGCCGAAAGCACGGATGACCGAAAGACCGGTCAGAATCTCTCTAGATACCAGATTGATATTATCCACCAGCTTCTGCATCAACTGGAACTTTGGCATGGCAACTGCCATCAGCACCATCACATAACCAAGGATCACAAGGATCGCAAGGACAATGATCCATCCCATTCCGGCTCCGGTCTGCACGACTTTTAACACACCGCCAATGCCTAAGATCGGTGCATACGCTACCATACGAAGCAGCATAACCGAAACCATCTGGATCTGCTGGATATCATTCGTGCTTCTTGTAATCAGGGAAGCTGTGGAAAATTTATCCATCTCCGCATTAGAAAATCCAACAACCTGTTTAAATACTTTCTCTCTTAATGTTCTTCCGATGCCTGCACCGACACGGGAGGCAAAGAAGCCCACTAAAACCGTCACGATTCCGATCATCAGCGCCATGCCGACCATTTTCAGTCCGGCTGTGACAAGATAACTTTTCTGAATCTTTTCCACGTCAATTCCTGCCGCTTTATCGCAGGATACCGCATAGGCTGCGCCCATGGATTTCACAAGGGAACTTCCCATTGTATCAATGGTCTCTTCCATGCTGTCTCTCATGGAAAGTAAGGTGTCTTTTTCCAGAGTACCGGCATCTGCCCCGGTCGGTTTTGCAACATGCTCTTTTACTGCAGAGTCTTCCATCGCACTCATCTGATAATTCATAATGAGCGGAACTGCCAGTGTGTCATCGATCTCGTTTAATTCTGATCTGGATGTCACCTGCAGCCGGTAAATATCACCGTCTTTCTCATAGATACTCTCCCAGAGATCTGCCTCCTCATCCGTCATGAATAACTCTGCCGTTTCAAACTCATCCGCAGTCAATGCCTCCGGCACTACATGTTCCACACCATAGTTCTGGATACCAACATCAATGATATCCGAGGTGTAAGACGGTAGTGACAGATCACACCATGCCTGCACAAAGAGTAACGCAATGATAATCACAATTGATTTCCAATATGGAATCATATTTTTAAAAATCTTACTCATGTTCCCTTTCCTTTCTTCTGCCTTGCCCTTTTCTAGCTTCAATCTCTTTTTCCGCAATATGATAAATGTTATCCAAATAAGAAATCAGGCGTTTCATATCTGCCTCATCCACCTGTGACATCACTGACTTTCCAAAATCCGACATTGTCTGCCTTGCTTCCTCTGTCAGTTGTCTTCCTGCTTCCGTCAGTTCCACATAGGTGTTGCGCCTGTCATTTTTGTTGACATTCCGCTCGACGTATCCACGCTCCTCTAACCCTTTTAACGTTCTGGAAATTGCCGGAGGCAGCATCTTTGCCCGCGCAGCCAGTTCCGAAATCGTAATCTGACCGTTCTCTCCTTTATCCATGATCGTACACAGCACAAAATAGTCTGTCTTACACACTTCTGGAAACATCTCGGAAAACTTCAGCTTTCGGAATTGATTCATCGACCGAAAAAGTTCTTCATATAATTTATCCATAATTCACTCACCGTCCGTTATTAGTTAACATTGTTATGTATTAAACGCGTTAAATAATAACACCGGCAAATATCTATGTCAAGAAATTTGCCGGTGTTTCCATTTATTTTCTCTTTTGTTTATACTTATTTAATAATTTTATGCATTTTCTCCAAAATATCAGCCACCTCATGCATCTCCATCTGACCTGGTGCACTCGCTTTTTTGTGTGCCGCAAAAGTGACCGCTGCGCCAAAACTCTCGCCGCACAGCCTGCTGATCATCCCCATCTTTCCCATGGACATTGTGATGACCGGCGTGTCCGGATTCTCTTCCTTAAACTCATTCGTCACAGATAAAAGTTTTAAAACATCCTCCATATTCTGTGGCATAACTGCAAGTTTTACAATATCTGCATCTCCTGCACACATCTGTTCTAACAGCATCTTCATAACTTCTCTGTCCGGCGTCTCATAAAAATCATGGTGGGAGGCAATGACTTTCAAGCCCTGCTTATGAAGCTTTCTGATTTTTCTTGCCGGATGCTCCTCCTCAAAAAATTCCAGATCAAGCAGATCCACGCATCCTGACTCTGCCGCAAGATCATGAAGGTCGTTCAGTTCATCCGGTGCGAGTTCTCCCATACCGCCCTGTTTTTTGGTTCGGAATGTATATAAGAAGATCTTCTCTTTCATGCACTCTGCCGCAGCCGCAAACACTTCGCGCACTGCGTTGTAATTCTTATAATCCACGAAAGTATCTATACGCCATTCCACTATATCTGCTTCACTTTTTGCAAGTGTCCGTAATTCGTCTATGATCTCTTCTGTATTGCTTTCCATAACCGGAACGCATAAAAGTGGTTTTCCTGTTCCAATTGTTTTTCCCTTAATCTCCATATGCCTCTCCTGCTCCTTTTCTATCCATCCTAAACCGGATTTGCGAAACTCTGCCTGATTTATGTTCCACGATCATTTCTATTTTAAAACACCAGACTCTAATATTCAATGCATGCAATATAAATAGTATTCATGGAGACTATAAAAAATTGGAACGTCTGTGAATTTGACAATTTATTCACAATCTATTAGAATGACTGTTAGTATAATCTACTAAAGGAGAGTTTCACATGAGTTTCACATTTTTAAACGAATTACCTTCTCCTGCCCAGATTCAAGAAAGATATCCTCTGTCAGAGAAATTGCAGGAGTTAAAAAAACAGCGTGACGCAGAGATCAGCAATGTGATCAAAGGTCTTGACAACCGTTTTCTTGTCATCATCGGACCTTGTTCTGCAGACAACGAAGATTCTGTATGCGATTATGTCAGCCGTCTCACTTCCATTCAGGAAAATGTCAAAGACAAGCTGATCATCATCCCACGTGTGTATACAAACAAACCACGTACCACCGGTGAAGGCTACAAAGGAATTGCATCCCAGCCTGACCCTGAAAAAGCACCGGATATGGTGGAAGGTCTGATCGCCATGCGCAAAATGCACATCCGTGCAATTGAAGAAAGCGGTCTCACCTGTGCAGACGAAATGCTTTACCCGGAAAACTGGGGATATGTAGAAGACCTGCTCTCCTACGTTGCGATCGGTGCACGTTCGGTTGAAGACCAACAGCACCGTCTTACCGTCAGCGGTTTTGATGTTGCATCCGGGATGAAAAATCCAACCAGCGGTGACTTTGCCGTTATGCTCAACTCCGTTTATGCTGCCCAACATCCACACCATTTTGTTTACCGTGGCTATGAAGTGGAGACAACCGGAAATCCATTAACCCACGTTGTACTCCGCGGTGCCGTCAGCAAACACGGCAACAGCACGCAGAACTATCACTATGAGGATCTGATCCGTCTCTGCGATATGTATGCCAAAATGGATCTTGTGAACCCGGCTGCCATTATTGATGCAAACCACTCCAATTCCGGCAAACAGTTCAAAGAACAGATCCGTATTGTCAAGGAAGTCATGCATAACCGTCAGTTATCGCAAGACATCCATAACATGGTAAAAGGTGTGATGATCGAGAGTTATATCGAAGAGGGTTCTCAGAAGATCCACGACCATATTTATGGAAAATCTATCACAGATCCCTGCCTTGGATGGGAAGATTCCAGAAAATTGATTTATGATATTGCGGAGATGTGTAAATAAAACAGATTTTTTATTTTCCTCTACAAAAAAGTCTGCCGACAGGTGCTACCTGCCAGCAGACTTTTTTCATGCACCTTACAGTGCTCATTTTTCATTACAGATCTGATGAAGATTATTCCGCACGGGACATAGCTTCTTCGTAATCTTTTGTGCCTTTCCAGATCTCATCTTTGTAAGGATTCTTCTTTAACTTCACAGAACGTTTGATGATTGCAGCGAATACAACAACGTTGACTACAATTGAAAGAACAGAGATCACACCCTGTGCTGTAGGATCTACTGCTGTTGGATGTGTAGCTGCATCCATGAATCCATCTGCGTAAAGTCTTGGGATAACTGCGAATTTACCCTGATCCTGGAATAATGGGAATACCTGGGCAAACATACACCATAATGCTAATGTGTTAGCACGGTTCTGAATCCAGCCACCTTTGTTCCAGAATGCTGCAGCAAATGTAGGTGCAAGTAATAATGCAACACCACAATACCAGGAATGAGTCGGAAGGTTTAAGTAAGTATACTGGAAGTTCCATACATCATAAGCTAAGATGAACATCCATGTCATATCCGGCCATAACATATCATCTTTTTTCTTAGATGTGTAGATTCCCCACCAGCCTGTCATACATAAGATATTGATAATACCTGCAAGACCGTTGAGGACGTTCCACCATCCACCATATAACCATACGCCTTCAGATGATAACCACCAGCTTGTTCCTGTCTCTGCAAGTGCTTGTGCACCTCTGATGGCAGATTCGAAATCGCTGCATACTGCGATCAAAATGTTGATTGCTACGATGACAAATGGGAAAGCCTTAAACCACTGTGTTTTTCCAATACCCCATTTGTATTTGAGCATCATAAAACCAATACATCCAGCTGTAGCTGCATATAACTTCGCATAGTGGAACCAGCTTGTCATATGTACATATGTATTGTTATTGAGCGCCCATTCAGCCCCCGCTGCTGCTGAAACGTAAATTGCAATAAAGTAAACTGTCAGAATGATCGGAAGAACAACGAAACATAACATTCCGCCGGCTTTTGTACGTCTGGCAAATTCATTTGCAAGTACGAGACAGGTAAAAACTAAAATCCAGCCAAGAAACTGCCATGCAGCTCCCTCGCCGTAAACCTGAAACAACAGTCCATGATTTAACATATTGTTTCCTCCCTTATAAAATTATTATTTCTGGTCATACCAGTGATTGTTATGATTTTAACACTTTTTTTATAAAGTTTCAACATTATTTACATTTTCATATACTTTTCGACAAAATTGTATATTATTTCCAATTGATTATTTCCCTTTTTTTGGGATTTCCGGAAAAACTCTTCAAAAATGTTCTCAAGGATATTCTTATTTTACCTGATTTTGCATCAAAAAAGATGTTCTGTGGTACAACCAGTTCCACGAACACCTTTTTCCTTATATTATCCATTTGTACAAGCTTATAGATATCAATCTCTCAAGGGTTATTTTTCATCCTCGATCACAAGTTTTCCTGCTGACACTTCCATAAATACACTCTCCGGATCTGCCTTTTTCATCGCAAGCAGTAATTCCCACAGATTGTGGATCTGATTTGCCAGCACACCGGACGCCTGAACCGCATATGGCAACAGCATTGGAAGCTGGAACACGCGGATTCCGAGCGGTGGGAGGAAGATCATGTTGGTCGTATGCACCTTATCTCCGGCAGTTTTGATCATCTCATAGGTGATCATCAGAAAATCCTGTCCCTTGTATTTACAGTAATAAGAAACATAACATTCATCGATCGTCCAGGATACACCGTCCTCCACTTCGACCGGTTTCTCAGATACTTCATTATTTTCTGTTGTCTGCACACTGATGTTCCAGTGAATTTTTCCATCCTTCGTATCATTGTACATCTCTGTCAGCATATGACTCAATTCTTCTGGTCTTTTCATTGTTTTTCTCCTTATGTTGTTCTTTTTCTATTTCTCCAACGCATGTTCCCCGATGCGCACTGCATGCACTACAAAACGTTTTCCCGTGGTAGAACAGGTCGACAGTGTCATAATATGATCGTCTTTCGTCACGTTCACTCCTGTATCATCATAGGACTTTTGTTTCATCTTATCAATAAATTTTTGAAAAGTATCATCCGGCGCAAAGCCAACCGTGTAAACTTCGTCGGTTTCCGGCACATCATAGTAGGCAAAAATCTGATAACGGTACGCACACTCTGATGTATAGATCGTAAAAAACTGATGATCTTTATAAAAATCCTCTGTTTTATATTTTTTCAGGCTGCCAAACATGCTTAAGTTTTTCATGTTGTGCCCATATAGGATTGTATGGTAATCCTGAAAATCCGGTGTGTTCATCCCCTCCATAAAAATACATCCGGCAATCGTCTGATTTCCGTAAATATCCGTGCGAAGATACTTCTCATCATCCCCGGAATATAAAACCGGATAACTGAGCTGCTCCAGATTATCAAACCGTATCCAGCCGATAATATCCGCATTGACCTGCTGAAGTTCTTCCAGCTTCACATCCACATCTGTATACCACCACGAATCATCCCCCTCTGTCTCCTCCGCCACTTCCGTATTCTCCGCTTTCTCTGAAATATAGTTTTCCTTTAATGCCTCATAGGTGTCGTTGGACTGTTTGTAATTCAAAAGATCCGGCACCAGCATAATGAGTGCTGCCACGATCAGCGCTGCGCCAAGAAGAAAAAGAAGAACCGTTGACCGGCTGCTTTTATTTTGTTTCATGCCCGTTTCTCTCCCACTTTACTCTGCTGTGCACGTAAAAAACTATCTGCACTGTTTTAGATTGTACCACAAAATGAGCAGACCTCATAGCCCCTATGAAAGTCTGCTCAGATGTTTTACCTTTTATTTAGTTGAAAGAAACCTGTGCAAGTGCGTCTGTGTAATTTGCAAAGCCGGCTGCCTGAACTGCACATGCAGAAACTTTAATATCGGTAAATGTGGTATCCTCTGTCACATTGTTTCCAACCGTTACTTCTTCAAAGATGGTAGAATGAGCGGATTTGGAAATCACATCTTTTTTTGCATATACTTTGTAGTCAATATTATTTAAGTTCTGTGCTGTTTTATAAGCGTCTGTCACATCTACCCAGTCAGAAGCATATGTGATCGTAAGTTCCGGGTTTTCATTCACGATTTTCGCAAATACCCATGCGTCCTGTGAATCATCTGCCATGTGTACGGTCGGATCTTTGTATACCACTTCTCCTGCAACCAGATCCTCGTACTTATTTTCTTTTACCGTCCACTCTCCGGTGCCATCAGCATCCACATACAGATTGCTGTTTTCATCTCTTGCCACTTTGGACTCGGATAAACCGCCTGTCAGCGGATCATCATCAAAGTTTACATTGCCGACGGTAAAGGTGTTGGTGACAGTTCCGGTTGTGCTCGTCAGGTAAGCGAATGTGCTGCCTGCACCAATTGCTCCAAGCAGGCTGATTGCTCCAAGCAGTGTGACTAATTTTGTTTTCTTCATAATTTCTGATCTCCTTTTTCATTTCATGATAATCTTTTCATTCTTATGTACTTTCCATTCTGTAACTTGCGGTTCCTGCCTTATCAGAAACCTTTTTGTCACGATACTGTTTTATCACTCAATGGTCACACGGCGGTCATATATCAGAAATTTCAGTAACGTTTCTTCATTCCGTATCTGAAATTTTCTTCTTATCCTCCTCTAAAATATCCGGGATGAAGTTTAAGAGGATCAGCACAATTAAAACACCGCACACCACCGCAATACCAAGCGGTGTCTTTGCATAAATGGAAATATATCCAAGATACGGGATATGAAATGCATACACCCCGATGATCTGCTGCCATGCAACAGGAGCTGCATCTGCAATATTATTAGCGTCTCCCTGCGTGACAACGGTCTGTTCCTCCTTATCCACCGAAATGATCCTGTGCGTCACCAGCGTTCCCGCCGGAAGCTGATAAGTGACGACTGCTCCTTCCCTTGCCTCACTCCCGGCAAAATTTTTATCGTAGACGATCGCCCCGACCGGGATCCCTGGTTCCATGCTGCCGCTTAAGACCGCATACTCATCATATCCAAGCATTTTCGGGACAAACAGAAAGCCTGCGATCACAAGCAGTCCGAGAAATACCACCATTGATAATACATTGCAAATTTTCTTTGTCATTTTCTTTTGCGCCTTTCTGACTTATTTGGTTACTTCTGCAAAAAATCCCTTCAAAACCGGAAGCCCTACTTTATCTCCGGCCTCATAACTTCCGGCAAACACTGCCTCCTGATAAACCGTGATATCGAAATTTTTTGTCACATTTCCAATTTTTACTGCATCAAATAAATTATCCGTGTTCTGCCCCGGCGCAACCGGACTGTTGTAGTAAAACCAGCCGTCCGTGCCCTGATACCAGCCGGTTCCGTCACCATCGGGATCATACAGCGTACTCTCGGTCGCAATGCTGTCCGCTGCCTTGCCTTTCTCCGTAAAAGCAGTTCCGTTCCAGGTGCCGTTTAACAGCGTCACTTCTGTCTGTTCCGGTGAGATCGTGATCCTGGCCCGGACAAATGCATCCGAAATTCCAGTGTTTTTTACACTCGGATTCTTTTTCACGGTGCTTCCTGCTTTGATTTTGCCCTCAAACTCTTCCTCGATCTCAGTCGCCACTTTTGCCGCCTGAAACGTATTGGTCACCGTTCCTGCTGTTGCTGTGATAATTGCAAATGTTGCTGCTGTTCCAATAATTCCAACCATCAGTGCAATTGTAATCACAAATATTTTTTTCTTTTTCCATATTTCTTTCATACACACTGCCTCCGATTATTTGCGCACATCTGTTGTGGAATGATTATCAACATCTGTCGTCCTGGTTGCTTTTTCATGGATCACAAATTGATTTTTCACGGCATCCGTATCCGTGAGCTTTCCATCACTTCTGGTCTTATTGTTTTTGGCTGTGACGTTCACACGGTCTGCCTGCAAGTGTAAATCTGCCGCTGTTGTGACAAAGTCCTCTGCGTCAAAGCTGCAGGCCTCGTCTCTGCTGCGGATACCAACTGCAAATTGTGCGCTGTTTCCGGCAATCTGTGATGCACAGTTTGTGTCTGCGGTAAACTCTTTTAACGTAAAGCCCATCGTGTCAAGTTCTTCTACTTTATAGATTCCCTGCGAAAGTCCTTCCAGCGTCGTCTGCGCTTTCACATTGAACATTCCGGCTGTCGTGGTCTGATCCTCTGCGCTGTTCTCTCCAAACCTTAACGTCTTATAATAAACATCGCCTGTCGTCTGATTGGTGATCTTAAATGTAAAGATCGGATCACCCTCACACGCTCTGATATCTTTTTTACTGATTTTCTTTGTGATCGTAAGCGTTCCCGTTTTCACTTTCACGTCATATTTTCCTGCATAGGCTTCCCCATCCGCATGCGCTGCCTCCACCTGTGTCTCATTTTTATAGATCACACCGTTTAACGTGGAGTTTGCGTTGGAAGCATCTGTCGCTTCCTCCACCGGCAGAAATGCTTTTGCGTAATACGTGGTATCCTGTTTAGGTCTCTCTTTTTTCAGGTTTTCCTGCGTGATCTCCTCACGGCAGCCTTTGTCCGTGTAGAACGTCAGATACACCTGTGACATTCTGGCGCTGTCCGCATCTTTCATGCGCACTGCCGCATCATCTGCATAGTTTTCCAGATTTTCCCCGAGAAAAATCGTATCTGCTGTGTCTGTGATCTGATACGCAATTCTCACATTCACGGTCGGCTGCGGCAATTCCAGCTGTGTGCCGCCAAAGCTTAAAATGGAATTCGGATTTACATTTGTAGTCATATTATTTCCACCCAGACAGGATTCTTTTGCCACGATATGGATCGTTTTCTGCCAGCCGGAGGCGCCGTTTTCCTTCGGCTTTACTTCCTGATCAAGCCAGCTGACCGTCGTTGTGCCATCCTCATTGACCGTTACCTGTGCGCCATCCGCTCTCAGACGTTGGATCTCGGCATCTGTCAGCTCAAATTCCGCATCAATAATGTCCGTCACCTGCACTCCGGTCAGGGATCTTGACTGTGTGATCGTGCTCTGGATGTTCTGAAAGATTTTGTTTAACTCCTCCGCAGTATCCGCCGTAAATGCACAGCCGGCTGATGCCACTTTCTCTCCCAGCCATGTGGCAGTCTCGTTATTTAAACCAAGCCCTACCGTGATGACCGTATAGCCTGCCTCTTTCAGTTTCACCGCTGATGCTTCTGTCTCCGTTTTGTCATTGCTGTCCGAAGGCTCTCCGTCGGAGAACAGGATCACATATTTTTTGTTGTCATCTTCTGCCTTCTGCAATTCGCTGTATGCATGCTCCAGTCCTTTCTGTGGAGAGGTACCGCCGTCCGCAAAAAGCGCATTGACGGACTTTAACATCTCATTTTTATTTACTTTCGAAAGACTGTGGTTTAATTTGCCCTCGGTACTGCTGTTCCACCCATTGCCAATGCCATAAAAGGTGGCGATTCCGACCAGACTGTCCGGTGATGTATCGGAAATACCTGTCACAAATCCGCTGGCGGCGTCTTTTAACGCAGAAATCTTAGACGTCCATGTTGCCATCACATCACTGTCTGAAATGCTCTGATAACTGCCGTCCACATACTTTTTCCATTGTCCGTCGATATATTTTACGGGATACTTCGCATACACATTACCGGATACAGCCGCCGTTCCCATTCCGACACTCCTATCATACGTCCATGGCCACCAGCCACTCTTTTCATATTTATTCCAGTAATATACTTTATTGATATCCAGATGATTCTTCACACTGCTGAATTCTCCGATGTCCTTTAATTGATTTTCACCGGACAAAATTTCATTCATCGAGCCGGACAGGTCAAATACCATCATGGCATCCACTGTCTGTATTTTTTCAACTGTGCTCTGCGAGGTTGCAAGCGAACTTGCGTCAAGATCGATCTGATACTCTCTGTTCTCCCAATCAGTCAGTTTCGCTGTCTTATGATATTCCACATCCTTCTCCGTAAAATCAACCGGCTTCTCCGGTGGGATATCCGGCACGTCATCGTCCACCACTTTGATCACGTCCGCATTCGGAAGCGTAAACTTCATGTTACAGTTTGCCTTTCCTGCACCGCGCTCCATATATAAAATGGTCAGATGATGTTCTTTGTTTTTGTCTGTCCTGTCAATATAGTTCCAGAGATCGACCGTATCTGTCAGAGCGTCATGGATACCGCCAAGATCGATGACCACCTGTTTCCCATCCAGAATCACCCAGAGATCATCATCCCCGGTAAAAGAATAGTTCAGTTCCCCGATATAATCTCCAAGTGTAAAGGTAACGTCATAGCGGAGTCCAAAATAAAAATTATTATTTCCAAATGGCAGGAAATCCGCCCCCGCAGTTGCTGCCACGTTGTCCTCTTTGTCTAAAACTTCTTTCAGTTCATAAGTGTCACCACTTTGTGAAAATTTTAACCTGTATCCTTCTTTTACTGTCAGTCCTTTTGTCCCTGCCGCAGCTGCTCCGTCTTTCGGAAAAACGCCCGGTTCATTCACACTGAAAAGAACTTCTTTGTAATCATCACTTAACCCGGTAACGATTCCTGTTTTTTTTGCATTTTCTCCAGTTCCTCCGGTATACACGTTGATATGCTGGTCGTCTGTGGTTCCGTTTTGACCTGTTTTTTTCGTGACGGTGTCATATTGATTTTCACTTAAATTCTGGGATACCGTTCCGACCGTGAAACGGTTATCTTTTTGCTCAGACGGATAGTTGGAATCTGCATTGATACTCAGATCCGCCCTCTGCTGTCCGGCTGTGTCATAAGGGATCACCTCGTAGTCATAAAACGATGCCTCACCGATATAGTCCGTATTTTTTGCCTGATAAAAAACTTTTACAACACTGTCCTCATGGATCTCAATGTTTTCAAGTTCACTTTGGGAAAATGCTTCTCCGTTTACCTGCACATGATCCACATCCCAGTTTAACGCCTTATTGTAGTCGCTGATTTTTGCTCCCGGTGCCATCGTGCAGACATCATCGCTGTAAATTTTTGCACTCTGCTCATCCTGCGCCTGATATTTGCTGTTGTCATAATGTTCGATGGTCACGGTCACGTTGTTATCTCCATGATTGACGATGACATATTTTGAAAAATGATCCGTGCCAAATGTCACCTCGCCGTCGGCAGAAGTGTTCGCATTCATATCCAACATCTCATTTTTTGTCTCATCAAAATGATACACGCTCGCCGAATCGCCCTCTTTCACCTGCGCAAGCGATAACTGCACCTGCACGGTTGCCCCGGGCTCCACTTCTTTTCCATCTTTTACAAAGGAGATGTCATACGCCACAACCTCTTCTTTTTCTTTCGACTCGCCCTCCATCGCTTTATCGATGGATGCTTCCATTTCTGCTGTGACGGCTACCGGTGCCACGACAAGCTCTGCGCCTGCCGGAAGATCGGTCTCATTCGAAAGTGTCACGACCACGCGGACTGCGTCATTGGAATAGTCGAAGACGGTTTTTAATTCCGGTTGTTCTGTCTCCTCTGTCTCCTCTGTTTTCTCCGTCTCCTCGATTGCTTCAGTCGCCTCAGTGCTCTCTGTGTTCTTGACTTTTTCTGTATCTCCCGTTCCGTCTGAATCTGATGATTGCTTATACTGCCCGCTTACATTACTCTCTGTGTCTGACAGATCCGCTGCATTCGAATCACTGTCTGCCTCTGACACATTCTCTTCCTGCCCTGCATTTTTTGTCTCCTTCAACATCTCTGTGGAAACTTCCGCAAAAACATCCGTGGTGTCTACACTTGTCGCATTGGTGACGGTCACATTGGATGTCAGCAACGTCAAACATAGCAGGAATGCTAAAACTTTTTTTACAATGGATGCAAATCTCATATAATCCTCCTTGCTTTTGCCCTTTGATCTACTGTTTTCTCTTCCAAAGATTTCATCCGGTGTATTTGCTTAAAATATTTTCTGTTGTTTTCACTTTTTCTATATTGATCTTGATTTTCAGATTTCGGTAAATTTTATTGTCCTGATAAAATTTTGAAATAATCCGGTTTGCGACCAACATTCCACCCTCATAGGTACATGCGGAAAGCAAAATCACATACTGCGAATCGCTGAACTGTGCCACCGCGTCCCCAGGACGGAGCGATTTTTTCAATGTCTCCACAAGATGAGGCATCGCATTGCGGATGCGGAACAGATTGACATCACTGACCTTGCTTCCGGTATACTCCCCCGCCTTTAAGGTCAGAAGCAGAATATATTCATTTTCATCAAAACGCGCTGTCTTTCTCACCTGAAGCCTGCAAATTTCCCGAAAGACCGGATACCCGCACAAAAACGCTCCCGCTGGATTCTGTTCTGCAATATCCTGATGTACCTGTGCAATTCCCTGCACATTTCCGCTTTTATTCTGTCTCAGTAATTTGTCATAAACGCCCTTTAATTTTGACAGTTCACAGATTCCGAGCTGCTGCTGCAACGTCCGGCATGCATTCTCGTACACTTCCAGGGCAGAACCAATTTTATTTTTTCCTGCCAAAGCCTTGATCAGATAACAATATAACTCTTCATCGAGACTTTCCTGCTGAAGTGCCTGACTGCAAAGCTGCTCCAGATTCTCATATTTTTCCGCGCGGACATAACATTCGCACAGATACCGGACGCAGTTTAAATACAAAGAGTGATAATAAGTATTCAGCATCATCACCCAGTGCATATCTGCAACTTTTGTCATGAAATCACCCTGATAAAGTGCAAGCGCCGCTTTTAGTTTCTGGATTGTCTCACCCTCTGAAATAGGTTTCTGCTTTGCCAATTCAAACATTTGTTCGAATCGTTCTGCATCCACTGCCACTTCCAGTCTGGGATTCCAGCGATAGGAACCATGATCGGTCAGGATAAAGTCCTCTTCTCCAAAGTTTTTCTTCAGAAGAACTCTCAGACGATACATCAGATTCTTCAATGCCCCTGCCGGATTTCCCGTTTCTTCCTCCTGCCACAACGCATCCGCCATGTCATAAAACGTCAGTGTCTGATTTCTGTGAAGAATCAGATACGCCAGTAAATTTATCATTTTCGGAGATCGTATTTCTTCCTCATTCACAATATGTTCTTCATTCCTTATCTGAAATTTCCCCAGAGTACGAATCGTCAGCATGCAGTTCTCCTCCTCTTTTCCGGCTCTGACTGCCAGATTTTTCCTGTAAGTCTAACATGCATGTATTGCTATAAAGGTCGAATACTGTACCTAAAAATCCTGGTTACTTCGACTTTTTTCTATTTTTATATATAAGGAAAACAATCAGTCCCACAACAAAAACTGCCGTGATACCGCCAATCACCGGCACTGCCACAGGTACGGATGCTGCATCGATCTCCTGCGCTGCAAGGTCTGCATCGTTCCCGTTCACATCACCGGAAGCGGTACTCGCATCCTCTGCTGTGTTCGCCAACGGTGTCTCGCTCTCTTCGATATCGACAGCTCCATCATTCCCATCTCCATCCACCAACGGTGTCTGCTCCTCCGGAATTTCAACATTGCTATCGTCTACGGTCTGGTCTTCATTATCATCTGCCGGAGCATTTACCGCATTGTCCGCTGCATTATTTGCTGTATTGCCTACCGGCGCATTCACTGCATTTGACGCATTATTTACTACATTTGCAGTAACACCGGACGGCTGGGCAGCTCCGGGAATGATGACCGTCTCCTCGACCTCACTTACGACTGTCTCTGTCCGTGTTGTGCCCGGAACCACGTTTGTCACCGTGCTGGTGATCGTCTCCACAGCCCCGGTGTAGCGGTATTCAAACGTTGCCGTGTTCTCTTTCCCTTTTTCCAGTTTTATAATTTTACTGCTCTCCGTCGGTGTATAATCCGAAACGGTCACCGGAGTGACCATAATGGTTTCTTCGGCATTTCCATAGATGATCTGCGGAGCCGCAATCTGTTCCTTCGTCTGACTGTCTATGAAACTCACCGTATAGGAAACCGGATCGATCAAACGCTTATAATCCAAAACATACTCTGTATTCCGCTCCACCGCAGTTCCCACAACGCCGTTAAAATCTTTCAACCCATATGCTGCCTCTTTTTCATAGTGCAGGCAGTTAGAAAACCATGATGTCAGCCCTGCATCACTTTCCCAGCCAGGCACTGTAAAAGCAAGTGTATCTCCCTTTGCAACTTTTACTTTAATATAATTTTTTGTCACTTCCATTCCATCGGAAACAGTGATCTTATCTGTATCAAAACTTGCAACATTTCCCGCACGGAATGTCACTGTATACATTCTTTTTTCCACCGCTTCTTTCTCCTCCGAAGCTTTCACCGTTGTCATTGGAAGCACCATCGCCATGAAGATAAAAACCATAAGAAAGCCTGTAATTATTTTTTTTACTTTTTTCATGACTCACGCTCCACCTTTCTTTTTTTCACCGCAATCCCGACAATCACAATACCTGCCACCAGAACTCCTGCAGATACCGTCACTGTCAGAGGATCTCCTGTCCTGACACCATTTGCCAGTGGAACCAGCTGTTCTGTAACTGTCTTTGGGATCACTTTCTTTACAACCTTTGTCACCACATTGTCTTCTCCGTGCTCCGTCACATAATTTGTGATCACAACCGGCTTTCTGTCGTCTGCATAGTACGCCCGGAATTCAAATTCCATCGCACCTGCTGCACGCGAATAATCAATTCCATCTGCGCTGTCCATGCCCTCGCCGTCTAAGGTCAATGTCACATAGACATCCGCCGACTCCCCCGGATCCAGAGCTGTCATATAACGATACTCATTCAATTCTGTAATTTCTGCTAAACCTTCGGCACTTGCCACATTTTCCGCATATCCACCGGCATCTGCATCCAGCAAAGATATCCTTCCGGTATCATTGCCGATCTCCACCTGAAACTCATATGCTCCGCCAGACGCTTTTCCTGCTTCTTCCAAAGCATCCGTTGTCTTCTGCGAAATAAAAAAAGATGCCTTATGACTGTTTTGATTCTCGATTTTAATGACAACGGTCCTGCTGTCTCCGGGTGCCATGCCATCAAAAGCACCGGCAAGTTCTGTCTTATCTTTTGTATACACAAGCTGATTTTCCTCTGTCAGCTGCACAGTCTGAATTTCCGCCGCACTGACCACCGATGAAAATCCACAAGTCCAAATAAGCAACAGAACGGCTGCTATGTTTTTTATTTTCATATGATCCAATCTCCTTCAACCGTTATCTTGTTTCTGAAACAGACAAAATCGTTCCATTTTCATCAAACTCCGGGAACACGCCAAGCTCTGCTGCGATTGCATCTTTTGCGTTATTCGCCTGAACTGCCGTAACTTCGTATTCTAACGTATAGACTGCATCTGCAAATCCATTTCCCATAGATTCCTTAAAATGAATTCCGTCCATAAAGTTTGTTGTCGTCTGTTCTGGAGCCAGCGGCTTTGTGTAGTACATCACCATCTGCTCATCATCCTCATACCCGATGATCCAGTCCTGATTATGTACATAGATATCATCCGCCTCCCCTGCACTCACAAGTCCGCCGCTTTTTGTATCCCATGCATGATAAATGACTACTTTTACATACACATCATAACCATCCGGGATATCGTTTTGTACTGCCTTCGGCATGATGATCGTTTCCCCCGGCACGATCGTAACCGGTTCTTTTTCCCCGCCGTCTGCCAGTGCCACAGGTTGATCCCCGATCACCGTGACTCCCACACTCTTAATGGAAATATTTGCCACTGCCTTTTCACTTTTTGTATTCAGAGCTGCAAGCGTTCCGCCAACCATCGTTGCCAGGATCAATACTGCAGCGATTCCCATAAGCATGTATTTTTTCTTCACTCTCCATCTCCTCCGCTCATCCATTGAATTTTTTATAAATCCTTGTGTTATTATAGGTATCCCCGGTCACACAATGGTCACACGAATATTTTATGCAGCAGACCGCACGAAAAATGCACTTTGTTTCTTCAAGTACGCAAAAATACCTCCCGGCAGGTTCGGGGTTGTTACCCGTATCTGCTCAGGAGGTATCCTGTCATTTCAAAAATATTGATTTTTCTTCACATTTTAAGCAATCATTTTATATCCACTATCTCACATAGATATTGGAAAGATTGTCTAAAATCTCTCCTGCAACATCCGGTTTATTCATCGTGTAAATATGCACATGATTGACACCGTTGGCGATCAGATCAATGATCTGCTCTGTTGCATATGCAATTCCCGCCTGACGCATTGCTGCCGGGTTGTCTCCAAACCTGTCTACGATCGCAAGAAATCTCGGTGGAACCATATTGCCGGACAAAGATGTGATGCGTTTGATCTGGCTTGCGTTGGTGACAGGCATAATACCTGCTACAATTGGAACATCTATTCCTTTTTTTAATGCCTTGTACATAAAATTGTATAAAATGTTATTGTCAAAAAACATCTGTGTGGTGAGGAACTCGCATCCTGCATCCACTTTCTCTTTCAAATGGTCGAGATCTTCAAAAATCGTTGCTGCTTCCGGGTGTCCTTCCGGGTAGCATGCACCACCGATACAGAAATCACCCTGTGCTTTGATATCTGCGATCAGTTCACTTGCGTGCTTGTACTGATCCGGCAGCGGAAAATCTGCATTTGCAGGAATATCGCCACGGAGTGCAAGGATATTCTCGATATTTGCTGCCTTTAACTCCTCAATGACAGATGCCACCTTTTCTCTGGTGGAAGAGGCACAGGTCAGATGTGCCAACGCCGGAATGTTATTGTTACGTACTTCCTCTGCAAGCTTTACCGTATAATCAGATGTTCCACCTGTTGCGCCGTAAGTGACACTCATATATGCCGGCTTTAATGCCGCCATATCTTTTACGATATTTTTATAATTTTCCAGCTGCGCACCCTGTTTTGGTGGAAAAAGCTCGCAGGAAATCGTCACTTCATCTTTGTTTAATAATTCTGTTAATCTCATCTTTTTGTTCCTCAATCTTCTTTCTTATATATTAAAAACTTCTCAGTTTATCCGTTCCATCATCCACCGTATTCTCGATTTTTCGTATCTCCACAAAATAGGAATAGTTATCGTTTACTTTTACTTCACAGCGGTCACCTATTTTGTGTCCCAACAATGCTTTTCCGAGCGGCGATTCGTTACTGATCAGATTTTTCAGGGAATTGCCGCGGATGGTTGTGACAATTTTATAGGTTTCTTCCTCGTCATCATCCTCAAAATAGACCGTAACGGTATTGTTCATTCCGACTTCATCATCCGCAGAATCCGTGGAAATAATCTTTGCCGTTCTGATCATTTTCTCCAGATAACGGATACGGCTCTCATTCTGATTTTTGTCTTTTTTTGCTGCATGGTATTCAAAATTTTCACTGAGGTCACCATGCGCACGTGCTTCTTTGACTGCTTCCAGCGCATTTTTTCTCACAACCAGCTTCCGATACTCAATCTCTTCTTCCATTTTTTTTATGTCCTGTTCGGTCAACTCGTCATACATGAATCCCAACCTCCATTTTCCATCTCTATCGGTACTGATCCTGTACCATTCTCATTATGATCTGCAGATCTGTCTCTTATAAAAACACCTGTTCTAATGCGATTTTCTCCGGCAGACAGCGTTCGATCGCACTCCCTTTCCGGCAGACAGACAGCCAGACATCCCGTTCGACATTCCATGTTTTCAGATAATATTCTCCCACCTGTTCTTCCATCGTGGAAAAAGAATCCAAAGACATTGCGATCCCTGTTCCAACCGCCTTGATGTAGGCTTCCTTCCTCGTCCATATTCCGGTAAAAGCCTCATCCGTCCAACATTTTTCCAGATATTTTCTCTCATCTTCTGCAAAAAAACGCTGTGCGATCTTCTGTTTTCCGGTGCGCATCAGCTCCACATCCACACCTACATCCTCTGTGCCAAAAGCTGCTGCCACATACATGCCCGAATGGCTGAGGTTAAACATAAGCGGAAGCCGTTCTCCCTGCCCTGTCCCAAGATACGGCTTCCCATTTTTACCATAAACGAATCTTACCTGTTGCAAAGACCGTGTTTGTCCGGTCTGCTCCAACTCTGCTGCTGCAGGCGATCCCACAGGTATTGTCTGCGTGTAACCATACTGCCGCAGACCGTATTCCAATAACAGACCTGCCCCAAAGGCACGAAGCCTGTCATCTTCATTTTTACATTGTTTTATTTTCTGTTGTCTGGCGCAGCACAAAAACTCCCACAGCTGTGGTTGATCTGATCTGTCACGCAAGGCACTGATATCTGAATAAAACACGCGCAGTTTTTTTTGCTTATCCACTACTTCTGATGCTCCTGCAGAACTTCTTTTTTTCGCCTTGTGGAATCCCAGACATTCTGCACACGTCTGGTCACGATCTCCGGAATAAACGGTTTTACAATATAATCGCTTGCACCTAATTCCATCGTCAATACCTGTTGTTCTGTTGTATCATCCGCCGTGATGATCACCACCGGAATATTTAAGATCCTTGGATCATTCTTCCTTTCCTGCATAAAAGTCTGTCCATTCATGCCAGGCATCATCAGATCTAACAGGATCATATCCACTTTATAATTCTGTTCCTCTAAAATACGAAGTGCCTCTTCCCCATCTCCTGCCTGCAGGATACGGTAATCTGTTTCAAAAATACTCTCCAGCGATGCCCGGTTAATCTCCATATCATCCACGACAAGCATGATTTTCTCGTTTACCTCTTCTTCCATCAGTGCAAGACGGTACTTTGCAAGTTCATTGTCCATCTCCCGCTGGACCGTGATATCGTCAATGCATCCAAAAATAATATGGCGTTCCCCTACCCTGTTAATATACTTCAGGCGGAGCTTGATCCAGATTTCCCTGCCAGACTCGAGAAAACGTTTCACTTCACATTCCGCAGTACTTTGATTCTCCACAACCTGTGCAAAAGTATCCATAAACCTTTCTCTGTCAACATGATCAATGGATCCCTCAATCTCTTTGTGCACACGGTCTGTGTCATGATAACCAAACATGTCAAAATAAGCGTCATTTACACGCACCACTTCAATATTTCCGTCGCTGTACTCATAAATTGCGGCTGCCTGCATCATGTTGGAGAAAATCATTTCCATCTGCATATTCGCTGTCCAGATGGCATTCGTATCGTTGGATGTTCCTCTTGTCGCATCATCTTCAAAGTATGGCTGTTCATACAACAGCTTTTCATATTCTTTTACCGGCATTGGTCTTGCAAAATAAAATCCCTGCACATATTCGCATCCGATGCTGTGCAGAAACGATACCTGCTCTTTGCGCTCCGCACCCTCAGCTACGACCGGCATGTTCAGCCACTTTGCCATGCGGACTACCGATGCCAGAATGTTTTCACTCCTGCCATCATCTCCGGAACCATCCAGAAACTTCATATCGATTTTCAGGACGTCAACCGCAATATCTTTTAGTACATTCAGCGAGGAATAACCACTTCCAAAATCGTCCATTAAAATAGAAAAACCTTTTTTCTGCAGCTGCTCCATCATCTCTTTGATTGCTTTTGGGTTTCCTGTATATGCACTCTCTGTCAGCTCTAACTGCAGCCATTCCGGTGGAATATTGTATTTTTCTGTCAGTCCACAGATCACATCCACAATTTTGGGATTATAAAGACTTACACGCGAAATATTGACGGAAACCGGAAATATTTTTCTTCCCTCATCTCTCCATCCCGCAAGCAACTGGCATGTCTTTTCCCAGACATACTGATCCAGCTTCAGGATAAAACCGTTCCTCTCAAATACCGGGATAAATTCTCCCGGCGATATCATCCTGCCATCTGCTGTGATCCATCGCACCAAAACTTCTGCTCCTGCAATGGAATTTCGCTGAAGTTCATATTTGGGCTGCAAATACAGCACAAACTCTTCGTTCTTCAGCGCATTCTTCATATTGTTGATGATGTGCTGCTCCTTGATGATCTCCTCGCTCATCTCTTTTGTGTAAAAGAAATAGTTCTGGATATAATTTCCCTTACAGTTTTTGGATGCAAGATTGGCTTTGTCATACATTTCGTTGATGGAAAGATCACGGTTTTTCACAAGATATATCCCAAAGAAAGGCGTGATATCAAAATCCAGAGGATATTTTTCCATCTGATTCGTGAATTTCTTCACAAAGTCTGTGATCTCTTTCTCATTTTCATAAGAAAAGCATACCGCAAAAATATCTGCCTCAATTCTTCCATAAGTAATATAACGATATTCTTTTTCCACATTCTGCAGATAATCTGCCATATACTTTAATAAATTATCACCCTCATCCATTCCAAAAAAGGAATTGATCAGCTGGAATTTTTCAATATCGATCCTGATGAATGCAAAATCTTCCGTACCGAAAATATTCAGCATATTTCTCGTATTATAAAAGAACTTTGATTTGTTCAAAATGCCGGTAAGCACATCATACTCCGCACGGTACTTTAATTCATCATCCACTCTCATCTGACTGCGCTCGATCACATTCTTTACACGAAAACGCACGATCATCGGATCATAAGGTTTCCGCATAAAATCCCATGCTCCGTATTCCAGACACTTGCACTCGATCTCATCATTGATGCCTCTCAACATCGCGATCACAGGTATATTCTGATATCTTACATCTTTGTGAAAAATTTCTAAGAGTTCCAGTCCGCTCATGTCCGGCATGATCAGGTCAAGAATGATCACAGTTACCGCCTGATACTTCTCCTCTAAAACTGCTAATGCATTCTGTCCATTTTCTGCTTCAAGCACGATATAATTGTCATTTAAAATTTCCCGCAATGCAGTCCTGTTATGTCTTGCATCATCCACAATTAATATTGTATGTTTCCTTGTCATAAGCCCTTGTGCCAGTCCTTCTCCATTTGTTAGTGGTTTCAGCCACCAGTCAAAATCTTTTTTCTTCCGTACATACCATATACTTATATGATAACAGACTTAATTTTTCTTTTCAATACAAGAATTTTTATCTGTCATTCACTTAAAAATCCATGTAAGAGAGATACAGCTCCTCAAAATCATTTTCTTCTGCCAGATTGATGACTTCTGCCATGGTCTGGATTTTTTCAAGTTCTTCTTTTGAAATTCTGCCAAGTAAAACCTCTTTTGTCCCTGCAAGAACTGTATTTCCGGCCGGGATCGTTTTCATCTCCAGTTCTTTCGGGATCAGGCCAATCCCTGCCGCCTTTTTGATATCTATCTTTGTTCCAAATCCACCTGCAAGATAACAGTTGTCCACTTCGTCAAACGTAATGCCCGCCTTTTTTACTAAAATATCCACTCCTGCACGGATTGCCGCTTTTGCCATCTGAAGTTCCCGTATGTCATTCTGTGTGAATTTTACTTTTTCTGCCAGCTTATATCCGGTGTCAAAATAAAGATCCGAATATGTTCCATGTTCATCGATCATCTGATGCTCCCGGAGTTCATACACCAGATCGATCATACCTGTTCCGCAGATTCCGATCGCCTGCTGTTTCTTATTTTCTCCATCTGTTTCACCGATCACCTGAAATCCGGCTTTTCCTGTCTCCTCCATGAAAACATGGGAGATCACTCCCGGAATGCTCGCCATGCCACAGGAAATATTTCCGCCTTCAAACGCCGGTCCTGCAGACGTGGACGTCACATACATATGACGGCAATTTCCAAGCACCATCTCCCCATTCGTTCCTATATCCAGCAGCAAATGATATCCTTCGGATCTGTGCATATTCATTTTTGCAATGCCAGCCATGATATCAGCCCCTACAAACGCTGAGATCCCAGGCAAAATCACAACTTTTGTATCCAATTCTTTCATTCCAAGAAAATCCGCAGCACTGCCTTCCATCCATGAAAGGTCAACTGGCAGAAAAGGCGCCACCCCCAGTGTCTCACATGAAAATCCGCGAAGCAGATGACACATCGTTGTGTTTCCTGCAATCACGATCCTTTGTATCTGTTGTTCCGTTATCTTTTCTTTTTGAAGAAGCTCCCGGATCAGTTTCTGAAGATCCTGCCGGATACACCTCTGTATCTCCCACTTTTTTCCACTATTCGATGCAGAAATTCTCGAAAGCACATCCGAACCATAAGCTCTCTGGTGATTAACGGAAACAGCGGTCTGACACTCCTCTTGTGCTGTCAGATCAACCAGCACTGCCGCCAGAGTGGTCGTTCCGATATCCATACAGATTCCGTAACCTGCCTGTTCTGATCTTTCTGCACAGTTTCTACCATGCGTGCTGTTTTCTGCTTTTCTGCACTCTCCAAGTGTTTCCTTTTTTTCCTCCCACCCGGAAAGAACCTCAATTTCTTCCTCTTTCTGCGGAATCTCAATTTCATACACTCCGGTCGGATAAGACTGACATGCAAGGCGGTACCCCTCTTCCAACTGTTTCTCCGAAAAAATCTCTCTGTCACGAACCGATGGTTCCGTTGCTCCGCTCTGAAAACGCACCACGCATTTTCCACAGGTTCCGTTTCCGTTGCATGGAGCACTGATATATTCATTTTTTCCCTGTAAAATTCTCAAAAGACTCTTCGGTTGGTTCTCTCGTAAAATCTTATCCATAGAAATTCCTCTGCCAAAATAGTTAAACTTACATCCGATATCGTAAATCTAATTTATACTTTCCATCTTTCACAGTAATATAATATGTTATTCCATTTCCGTTTCCATCTGAAATATACACATAATGTGTGCAATCACTATCAAACTGTGTATATTGTAACGACTTCAAATCTATTTTCTTTTCTTTAAAATAGTCAAAGTCTGCCTCTAAATTCTCTTTTACACTTTTTCCAGTTACTTCTTTTTCTAAGCCAAGATAAGCAACGGAAGCCAATGTATCATAATCCTGTTTTTGATATGATGCAAATATCTTCTCACAAAAATTATCTATATTTTCCTTACAGATATATTTATTTTCTACAAAGGGAAGTACATGACGCCGCAATGCTACAATTTTTACTTTTTCTGGGTCTGTTTTTTTATAATAGATATCTCCAATCAAATAATTTGCATCCATACCTGCATTTATCACTTTTGTTTTAAGTCGAACAGGGATATCCAAATCTGCATAATATTCCTTTCCACCAACTCGAAAAAACACTTCTGTTTTATAATTAATGGAATCTCCTGATGTTCCGTCATCTGTCTGCTGACTGGTTGTGTAACTTTTAACATACCCCACTTCATAATCTTCTGGCGTCAATCGCTTGTAAAATAAACAGGAAAAAAGTGCCTGTATTATGTATATTGTTATCCAGATGATCAACAATAAATTGATAATATATAAAATCCCACCATATTTAGAATGATTCAAAAACTTTCTATATTCATTTATCAAATTCATATATATCGCCTCCCCGATTATTGTACCATGAACTTGAGTCCGCAGTGCATGCCAGAAAAATCAGAGATTTTCCTGGCTGTCGGGCATTCGCCCTATCATAGACAGAAAAAATATTCCCTTGCCTGCAAGCAGTCAGAAAATATTTTCTCTGTCTATGGCACTGCTCATTGCTTACGCACATTATATTATAAAATCCCCCATCAGCTTCCGCTAATGGGGGATTTCTACAACAGATCTGCCTCTACAAATCTATTGTTTATACACAACCTTCTCCAAAGAATGAGTACTCTTATTTATTGCTGATAGCTGCCTGAGCTGCTGCTAAACGAGCGATTGGTACACGGAATGGTGAGCAGGAAACATAGTCTAAACCAATCTTGTGGCAGAATTCTACGGAAGAAGGATCTCCACCGTGCTCTCCACAGATACCAACATGAAGTTTTGGATTTACTGGTTTACCAAGTTTGATTGCCATATCCATTAACTTACCAACACCGTTCTGGTCAAGTTTTGCAAATGGATCGTTCTCGAAGATCTTTGTATCATAGTAAGCATTTAAGAACTTACCAGCATCGTCACGGGAGAATCCAAATGTCATCTGGGTTAAATCGTTAGTACCGAAGCAGAAGAAATCAGCTTCTGTAGCGATCTCATCAGCAGTAAGAGCTGCTCTTGGGATCTCGATCATTGTACCAACTTCATACTCTAATTTAACGCCTGCTGCTGCGATCTCAGCATCTGCTGTCTCAACAACAACTTTCTTAACGTATTTTAACTCTTTAACTTCACATACAAGTGGAATCATGATTTCTGGTTTTACTGTCCAGTCTGAATGTTTCTTCTGTACGTTGATAGCTGCACGGATAACAGCTTTTGTCTGCATCTTAGCAATTTCTGGATAAGTAACTGCAAGACGGCATCCTCTGTGTCCCATCATTGGGTTGAACTCATGTAAAGAAGCGATGATGTTCTTGATTGTCTCAACAGATTTACCCTGAGCTTTTGCAAGTTTCTCGATATCTGCTTCTTCAGTTGGAACGAACTCATGAAGAGGTGGATCAAGGAAACGAATTGTAACTGGGTTACCTTCCAATGCTTCGTAAAGTGCTTCGAAGTCTCCCTGCTGATATGGAAGAATCTTCTCAAGAGCAGCTTCTCTTTCTTCTACTGTATCAGAGCAGATCATCTCACGGAATGCAGCAATTCTGTCTTCCTCAAAGAACATATGCTCTGTACGGCAAAGTCCGATACCTTCTGCACCAAGCTCACGAGCTTTCTTAGCATCTGCTGGAGTATCTGCATTTGTACGAACTTTTAATGTTCTGTATTTGTCAGCCCATGCCATAACACGACCGAACTCACCAGCGATTGTAGCATCAACTGTCTTGATAGCTCCATCATAGATGTTACCTGTTGTACCATCGATAGAGATGTAATCTCCTTCATGGAACTCTTTTCCAGCTAATGTGAATTTCTTATTTTCTTCGTCCATAGCGATATCGCCACATCCGGATACACAGCATGTACCCATACCACGTGCAACTACGGCTGCGTGGGATGTCATACCACCACGTACTGTTAAGATACCCTGGGAAGCCTTCATACCAGTGATATCTTCTGGAGAAGTCTCAAGACGTACTAATACGACTTTCTCTCCTCTTGCATTCCAAGCCTCAGCATCTTCTGCTGTAAATACAACTTTACCACAAGCAGCTCCTGGAGATGCTCCAAGACCTTTTCCAAGTGGAGTTGCAGCTTTTAATGCAGCAGCATCAAACTGTGGATGTAATAATGTATCTAAGTTACGAGGATCGATCATTAATACTGCTTCTTCCTCTGTCTTATGTCCTTCATCAACAAGGTCGCAAGCGATCTTTAATGCAGCTGGAGCTGTTCTCTTACCGTTACGGCACTGTAACATGTAAAGTTTCTTGTTCTCTACAGTGAACTCCATATCCTGCATATCATGGTAGTGATTCTCAAGAGTCTCACATACTTTTAAGAATTCAGCGTAAGCTTCTGGGAATTCCTGCTCCATCTGTGCGATTGGCATTGGAGTACGAACACCGGCAACTACGTCTTCACCCTGTGCATTGATCAAGAACTCACCCATAAGTTTGTTCTCACCTGTAGCTGGATCACGTGTAAATGCAACGCCTGTACCGGACTCGTTATTTAAGTTACCGAATACCATTGGCATTACGTTAACAGCAGTTCCCCAGGAATATGGGATATCGTTGTCACGACGGTAAACGTTTGCACGTGGGTTGTCCCAAGAACGGAATACAGCTTCAATAGCAAGTTTTAACTGCTCTACAGGATCTGAAGGGAAGTCTGTTCCTAACTGGTTCTTGTACTCAGCTTTGAACTGCTCTGCTAATTCTTTTAAGTCTGCTGCTGTGAGGTCGATATCGAATTTAACGCCTCTTTCTTCTTTCATCTTGTCGATAAGCTGTTCGAAATATTTCTTACCAACTTCCATAACTACGTCAGAGAACATCTGAATGAAACGTCTATAGGAATCGTAAACGAAACGCTCGAATGCTGGATCTGGGTTACCAGCGATCATAGCTGCTACTACTTCGTCATTTAAACCAAGGTTTAAGATAGTATCCATCATACCTGGCATAGAAGCTCTGGCACCTGAACGAACAGATACTAATAATGGATTCTTAAGATCTCCGAATTTCTTTCCGTTGATCTCTTCCATTTTCTTAACGCCTTCCATAGCCTGAGCCATGATCTCGTCGTTGATCTTACGTCCATCTTCATAATACTGTGTACAAGCCTCTGTTGTGATTGTGAATCCCTGTGGTACAGGAAGTCCGATGCTTGTCATCTCTGCAAGGTTGGCACCTTTACCACCAAGCAGGTTACGCATGGTCATGTCGCCTTCGCTAAACATATAAACCCATTTGTTTGCCATTTTATAATTCCTCCTAATATAAAATACTGTAACTTTTATTCAAATAGAAAGATGATCTTTCTATTTCTGTCACAAGTATGCACGTTTTTCCAAAACGCACATACTTATAATACCACACATTCACCAAAAGGCAACAACTTTTTTCTCTGTTTTCTACGATTTTTTGTACACATTTCACAATTTGAAATTCTATTCCATATTATGGAACTCTTACCATTCAAATTTCTTTGCAAAATATGCATCCAGATCTTCGATCTTGATACGCTCCTGCTCCATCGTATCACGGTCACGGACAGTCACTGCTCCGTCTGTCTCAGACTCGAAATCGTAAGTAACACAGAATGGGGTTCCGATCTCATCCTGTCTTCTGTAACGTTTTCCGATATTTCCTCTGTCGTCAAACTCACAGTTATATTTCTTTGCAAGCTGTGCATATACTTTCTCAGCGCCCTCATTTAACTTCTTGGATAATGGAAGTACACCGATCTTAACAGGCGCAAGTGCCGGATGGAAATGAAGCACGGTTCTCATGTCCGGTTTTTCCTCTGTACCAATGTTCTCCTCATCATAAGCAGCACATAAGAATGCAAGTACCACACGGTCAGCTCCAAGAGATGGCTCGATCACATATGGGATATATCTCTCACCTTTTTCATCATCAAAGTAAGTGAGATCCTGTCCTGATACGTTCTGATGCCGTGTGAGGTCATAGTCTGTTCTGTCAGCGATACCCCATAACTCGCCCCATCCAAATGGGAATAAGAACTCAATATCGGTTGTTCCCTTGCTGTAGAAGCTAAGTTCTTCCGGTGAATGGTCACGAAGACGCATCTCATCCTCTTTGATACCAAGTGTCTGTAACCAGTCACGGCAGAATCCTCTCCAATACTGGAACCACTCAAGATCAGTACCCGGCTCACAGAAGAACTCTAATTCCATCTGTTCGAACTCACGGGTACGGAATGTAAAGTTACCCGGTGTGATCTCGTTACGGAAAGATTTACCGATCTGACCGATTCCAAATGGGATTTTCTTTCTGGAAGTTCTCTGTACATTTTTAAAGTTTACGAAAATTCCCTGTGCTGTTTCAGGTCTTAAATAAACTGTGTTCTTTGCATCTTCAGTAACACCCTGGAATGTTTTAAACATTAAGTTAAACTGACGGATGTCTGTGAAGTTATGTTTGCCACATGTAGGACATGGGATCTGATGTTCCTCGATGAAATCTCTCATTTCTTCCTGTGTCCATCCATCCACAGAGCCCTTTAATTCAATGTTCTTCTCAGCAGCAAAATCCTCAATGATCTTATCTGCACGGAAACGCTCATGGCACTCTTTGCAATCCATTAACGGATCAGAGAATCCTCCGAGATGTCCGGATGCAACCCATGTCTGTGGATTCATAAGGATGGCACAGTCAACACCTACGTTGTAAGGGTTTTCCTGAATGAATTTCTGCCACCATGCTCTTTTTACGTTGTTCTTCAACTCTACACCAAGATTTCCGTAATCCCATGTATTTGCAAGACCTCCGTAAATCTCAGAACCCGGATATACAAATCCTCTTGATTTTGCAAGTGCTACGATTTTGTCCATCGTCTTTTCCATAATAAATTCCTCACATTCTATTATATTATTGCTGTATTATGCAATTATTTATAACTCGTACTTATGATTTATTGTATCATCGCGAGCCTATTTGTAAATGATATAAGTATAGACATCTGTACCGGATGAACCGCCGGAAAGATTTGTGACTACATCATTGCCGGAAGCTTCCTCTGTTCCTATGATCACTTCTCCCTCAATGACATCCCCTGCGTCTTCCGTACTTTCTGTCTCCAAGACGGCCTCTGTGGATGGTACTTCTTCTGCTTCCGTGATCCAGGTTTTCTCGATTCCGGTTCCCTCTTTAATGGAAACAGAATCTTTTCCTGTCACCGTCACGTTATCGCAGGAAACATATAAAATTTTGCCGTCAATCTTCACATCGGTATTTGCCTTAATAATGACAACTTTCAGATCTTCCTGTGCGAGAATATCCCCTCTCGTCACTCCCGTGACACTGCCGTCTTTATCCACGCCCGCAAAATCTGTGTCAAAATCATACCCGGCAGCCAATGCCTGCACGATTTTACCCTCATACAATTCCACACCATTAAACGCTGTATAATCATCCACCGTTTCATAGTCCATCCGGAGTTTTGCTGTGCCATCTTCCACGGTCAGATCATCCACTTTTACAGAATTTTTTCCATTCTCTGTATTGTACTCATCCACTGCGGAATCCACAAACTCTTTCAGCTCCGTCTCATCATAATAAGACTGGTCAAGCTGTTCCACATCCATTGAAACTACTTTGCCATGTTTTGAAACATAAACGGTATTTGTGTCTGCCTCCAGACTGGAACCACACCCGGCGAGCATACCTGCGCAGATCATGATTGTCAGTCCAATACACCCTAATCTCTTCATGTTACAGACTCCATCCTCTTTCTATTTCATTCAATGTTAATCTTGGATATTATACAATTTTTATATCATGTTTTCAACCTCTTCCAAAATTTTTAATGATTTAAAAGAATGGTTGATATAATATTTCATGTACTCCCTGATACACTGCTGTAATTCCCACAATACCTGATCGGATACAGAAAACGTGTAAAGTTTTGCAAGCTTTGCTGTCATAATATACTGCATGGTATAGACTGTGGATTCCTGCACTTTCTGATAGGTCGGCAACGCCGCCATATTTTCAGGTTTCCGCCTTAACTCATTCACGCAGTGATCGCAAAGCATGCGCGCCGTCTTTCCCGAAAACCAGTGCAGTGCCTCTTTTTTTCCGCATTTTGTGCACCCGAACACATTCGGTGCTTCCCCGTTGATTGTGAGTGTCCGGAGTTCATAGATACATCTCACAAGCCGGTTGGAAAAAGCAGGGCTTTCGAGCGCCCGGAGTGTCTGGTAAAGCAGTTTTAACATTTCTGTCTCATCGTTATTTTCCTGACAATAATAATCTGCAAATTCCAGAAAATAAAATCCATAATAGGCAGCGTTGAAATCTGCTGCAAGCTCCCGGAAATAATTCTGGATGGACACTTTGGCAACTGTATATGTAGAACGTCCCTCGAAAAGTTCAAATTCCCCGAAGGAGAAAGGATTTGTCGCAGCTAAAAACTGACTGTTTGGTTTTCTTGCCCCTCTGGCAAATGCTGTGATTTTTCCTCTCTCCCTCGTGAGCAGTGTTATTCTTTTGTCATAATCGCCAATCGGCATCGCATTTAAAACCATTCCGGTCATTACAAGGTTCTGCCCCATTCTGCCTTACTTCCTGCTCTCTGTCACTCTCTTTTTCTCTGCATATCTCCAGATAATCGTCAATCCGTCCTGTTTCCCAAAAAGTGTTCCAGGTTTTCTCCATCGTTTTTCCCTCCTGCCATCTGTATACAGATAGGATTTGCGTTGTGAAAAACCTTATACACGTTAAATATTGGCAACGGTTTAAATTTCGTCCTTATTGTATCCAAAATTTTTGATCAGAAAATCGCTGTCACGCCAGTCTTTCTTCACTTTCACCCAAAGTTTCAGATTTACTTTTGTATCCAATAACCGCTCGATCTCGTAACGCGCATTGCTTCCGATTTTTTTGAGCATTGCACCGCCTTTTCCGATGATAATTCCCTTGTGGGAATCACGCTCGCAGACGATCGTTGCGTCAATGTCAATGATATTCTGTCCCTTTCTACCCTTCATCCGGTCGATATAAACGGCAATTCCATGCGGAATCTCATCATCGAGCGCATGCAGTGCCTTCTCACGGATGATTTCTGCAACAATAGCGCGCTCCGGCTGGTCGGTGATCGTATCCTCATCATAGAACTGCGGTCCATACGGCAGATATTTGAAAATCATGTCAATGACCGTGTCCAGATTCTTTGCACGCAGTGCAGACGCCGGAATAATCTCCGCAAAATCGTACACTTTGCGGTATGTGTCAATATATTCCACGATTTTTTCACGGTCTACGGTATCCACTTTATTGATGATCAGAATGACCGGTGTTTTTACTTTTTTCAACTGCTCGATAATGTGCTGCTCGCCGGCTCCGATAAAATTAGACGGTTCCACAAGCCATAAGATCACATCCACCTCATTTAAGGTATGCTCTGCCACATTTACCATGTACTCCCCAAGTTTATTTTTTGCCCTGTGGATCCCCGGTGTATCCAGAAATACGATCTGCCCACGTTCCATATCCGTATAGACCGTCTGGATGCGGTTTCTGGTCGTCTGCGGTTTGTTCGATGTGATTGCGATCTTCTGTCCGATCAGATGGTTCATTAATGTGGATTTTCCCACGTTTGGTCTTCCGATGATCGTCACAAATCCGGATTTAAATTTTTCGTTCATAAACTTCCTCTCTTTGTATTTATTTACTCAGATAATTGTAAATTTCACAATCATCGTTCTGATTCATTCAAGTGTTTTACTTCCCCAAACATTCCTTCACTTGCCTGCAAGGTTTCCTCATTTCCGACTACACAGAGATTATTCTCTGCGAGAACAGATGCGATCATATCCCGGAGTCCCCGGATATCCTCCTGCGTCGCACCGATCACCTGATCACGCTCTTTCTGGATCTCTTCGTACGAAATATTCTGTAAATAAGCTGCCATGGACCGATCGCCCTTCGTGCTTGGATTCATTGGCACATCCATATCACTGATCGTCCCGATGATATATTTTGTCATGTCACGTTCATCCGCAGTAAACTGCTCAATATATGCAGGGATTCCGTCATAAATCTCATTTGTTTTTTCCAGATTTGGATCACGGTAAGAGACAAAATAAGTGTCTCCATTCTTCATATAACCGTTCATGCAGCCGTATGCTCCGCCTTTCACACGGATATTGATCCAGAGGTAATCATACTCCATGATCACTTTTAAAATGCGCAGTGCACCGTGATAGTCAAAGCCATGTGCACGGAAATTTCCGGCTCTCGCCACATACAGCACCTGGGAGGCATCCATAAATCCCTCATTCTTCCGGACCGGGACGATCTCTGCCTGTTTTTCCTCCCCGGAAGTTTCATATAACATTGGAATAAATTTTTCCAGCTCTGTTTCTACGATAGAAAGCCCGTCTTTTTCGCAGGTGACGCTGACCAGAAGATGTTCTTTTGTAAAAATTGAGGAAACCATCTCTTTTAGTTTTGCGGTCAGTGCTTCTTTTCTCTCATCAAAATGTGCTTCCAGATCACACAGCGTCTCATAGAATGTGATCGTATCTTTGTAAGCAGCCGCCTTGGAAAAATAAGTCATGGCTCTTGTCGAAGCCACGGAATGTCCGGCGGAACTGATGCTTACCTGAAGTCTTGATTTCAACTCGGCAATAATCTCATACAGACGCTTTTCATCATCAATGTTTGAGGTGAAAAGCATTTCTTTCATCAATGTAGCTGCTTCCGGCAATTTGTCATATAATGCCTTGGTGCGCACCTCAAATTTCACCTGATAATCATCTTTATCCTTCACGCTCGGATACACACCGATCGTACTGCTGATTCCTCCGGTATGGATGTTCACTTCATTTGCAAAATCCGCATAGGAATAATTTTTTGTATCCACATAGCCAAGTACCGCCTTCAATACGCCAAGATACGGAATGTCCTCTGCCGGAATGTGCGCAATATCGAACAACATGGTCAGATAGATGATCCCATTCGAATAAATATCATGGTGTACCACCGGGATACCTTTCACTGAAAGTTCTGTATTATAAAAAGGTGCTGCCTCTTTTTTCATATCAGAGCGCGCAAGCATCGGAATTTTTTCCAGATCTTCTTTTGGAGAAGGTGTCTCCTGATATTCCTTCAGGTGTTTTGTATCTGCGATCAGCTTTCGGATCTCATCTTCTGATAACCCCGCTTTATATTCCGCAAGTTTTTTCTCTAAGGCAGCCTCATTTTTTGCATTTAAGCCTTTCTCAGGTTCAATGATCACAACAGATGCATGCCTGTTATTTAATAAATACTTCTGAATCAGCTGCTCAAAATAATCTGTCTCCACCTGCTCTTTTAAGAAACGGTAAGTATCTAATGCCTCCAGATGAAGGAATGGACGCATATCATCATAAAGCCAGCTGTCCAGACACTGGATTCCATATAAAAGTCCTTTTGGGAAATGTCCGAAATCAGCCTCGCGGTAACGGAATTCAGAACTATTGATCCCTGCCAGCAGCGATTTTTTATTTAATCCATTTTTTACAAGCCCTTCTAATGTCTCACGGATGACAGCCAGAAAATGCTCTTTTTCCTGCGGATTGGTATTTTTTGCGATCACAGAGAATGTCGGCTGCAGCGTTCCACTGTCATATCCGCCTGTGATTTCAGAACCGATTCCGGCATCAATCAATGCCTGTTTTAACGGTGCTCCCGGCGCACTGACCAGCGCATAATCCAGAATATCAAATGCGAGATACAATTTCTCGTCCAGTGCTGTTTCTATCACCGTGTTATAAGAAAGATAGGTATTGTTTTCTTCGGATTCCGTGGAAGAAATGGAATACTTATGTGTCACTTCGATTGGTTTTTCAAATGGTTTCTGAAGCTTTATCTCCGAGTCAAGCCCGATTGCCTCATATTTTCCCAGATACGCTTCATCCATCCACGCAAGCTTCTCTGCCACATCCATATCTCCATAGAGATAAATGTAGGAATTGCATGGATGATAATATCTGCGGTGGAAATCGAGATATTCCTCGTAAGTCAGTTCCGGAATATGCAGAGGATCACCGCCGGAAACGTTTGCATAAGTCGTGTCCGGGAAAAGAGATGTCATGATCTGACGGCTCAAGACATCATCCGGTGAGGAAAAAGCACCTTTCATCTCATTGTATACAACACCGTTGATGGTCACCGGAGCATCCTCGCTCTCTAATTCATAGTGCCATCCCTCCTGCTTGAAGATCTCCTGATATTTATAAATATTCGGATGAAAAACCGCATCCATATAGACACTCATCAGATTCTGGAAATCTTTATCATTGCAGCTTGCGATCGGATAGATTGTCTTCTCCGGATAAGTCATTGCATTCAAAAAGGTGTTCAAGGAACCCTTCACCAGTTCCACAAAAGGATCTTTGACCGGATATTTGTCAGAACCACACAAAACAGTGTGCTCAATGATATGTGCCACCCCCGTGGAATCCTCCGGCGGTGTGCGAAAACCGATATAAAAGACCTTATTGTCATCATCGTTGGAAATCACTGCGATCCGCGCTCCGCTTTTTTTGTGGCGGAGAATGATTCCTTCGGAATTGAGATCTTTGATCGGGCGTTTTTCTAAAATTTCATATGCCTGTAAATCTTTTAACTGCATCTGTCTGTCCTCTCTCTAATACATACTGTTCTATAGTATACCACACTTCGCGGCATTATCCTATTTTTATCTTCGAAAATTTCTGAAACAAAAAAAGACTGTAACAACCATTCCCTATTCTTAAGGAATACCGTGTTACAGTCCCCCGCTTTTCAGATTCTCATCTATGAATTAGCCGATGCGTCTTACATTTGCTGCCTGAGGTCCTTTTGCTCCCTCTGTCACTTCAAATTCAACTTTTTCACCGTCTTTTAACTCTTTGAATCCATCCATGTCTAATGCAGAAAAATGAACAAATACATCGTTACCATCTGCGTCGGAAATAAATCCGTAGCCTTTTTTTGCATTAAACCATTTTACAGTTCCCTGCTGCATAACAAAATCCTCCTAATACCTCTAAAACCTTTTTGTAAATTTGACATGTTTTTGTGCATGTCACACAAATTGAAGTTAGCATACATCGGATTTTTTGTCAACAACTATTAATAAATTTTACTGCTTGATCTGCACATCAATCTGCTGATACGGAATCGAAATATGATTTTCATCCAGTGCATATTTGATATTTTCCATCAACCGCCACTTCGTATCCCAGTAATCTGCTGTTTTGACCCAGATCCGGATACCAAGGTCCACCGAAGATGCACCAAGATTATCTACGAACACCACAACGTCCTCTTCCGGCAGTCTTGCCGGATCATTTCTGCCGATCTCATATAAAATATTTTTTGCAGTACGGATATCTGCTTCATAACCAATACCTACCACAATGTCCACCCGCCGTTTATCCATATGCGATACATTGACCAGGCTGCTGTTGGACAGATTACCGTTTGGAATCACGATCATTTTATTGTCTACGGTCTTTAACTTGGTATAGAAAACAGAAATCTCGTATACCGTTCCTTCATTTGAGCCCTCAATGATATAATCTCCTACCACAAAAGGTTTTAGCAAAAGGATCAGCACTCCGCCTGCAAAGTTGGAGAGACTTCCCTGCAGTGCAAGACCAACCGCCACACCACAGGAACCGAGCACTGCCACCGCTGAGGTAGTTGCTATCCCAAACAGGCTTAAGATTGTCAGGATCAGGATAAAATACAATGCATATTTCACGACTGCAGACAGGAACTGTATCACTCCGACATCTGCATTTCTGCGTTCCATCGTTTTTCTTACGATCTTAACGATCAGACCGATCAGTTTAGCTCCCACTGCATATACGATGACCGCAATGACAACCTGCAGTGCAAAATTCAAAAGATCCGGAACAAGGTTTTGAAAATAAGTGCGGAGAATCCCGGGATTTTTTGCAACCTCCTGAAGATTTTCCTGCGCTTCGGCAATGGCTTCCACTGCCTCTGTTGTACCAACTGTCAGCAACATTTTTCTGCCCTCATTTTTTATTTTACTTTACGGACTTTTAAGACGCCCTCAATGTTCTCTAACTTCTGAATGACTTCATCTGTTACAGGTGAATCCACATCGATCAATACATATGCATAATCACCTTTGGATTTGTTTGTCATTCCTGCAATGTTCATTCCGGCATCTCCCAATGTTGTGGAGTACTGACTGATCATACCACTTACATTCCGATGCAGGATACCGATTCTTCCTGCGGTAGTACATGCGCCCATAGAACAATCCGGGAAGTTCACGGAATGGACAATGTTACCATTCTCCATATAATCACGGATCTCTCTGACTGCCATGATCGCACAGTTATCCTCTGACTCTGCGGTAGATGCTCCAAGATGTGGTGTTACAATACATCCCTTTGCTCCGACTGTGGTTGGATTTGGGAAATCAGATACATATTTTTTGATTTTTCCGGCAGCTAAAGCTTCCACCATAGCTTCTTCATCCACAAGAAGGTCTCTGGCAAAATTTAAAACAATTGCATTTGGTTTCATCATGGCAATTGCTTCTGCATTGACCATCTTCTTTGTAGAATCCAAAAGTGGAACATGAATCGTAATGTAATCACACTCTCGGTAAATATCTTCCACATTGCTGATATGTTTGACACTTCTGGAAAGATTCCATGCTGCACTGACGGAAATGTATGGATCATATCCATATACATCCATACCCATATGGATGGCTGCGTTGGCAACTAACACACCGATAGCACCAAGTCCGATGACGCCGAGTTTCTTACCTGAAATCTCAGTTCCTGCAAAGTTCTTTTTCTGTTTTTCTGCTGTTTTTGCAATGTTCTCATCATTCTGATTTGCAAGGCACCAGTCGATACCACCTACAATATCACGGGATGCATAAAGCATTCCTGCAAAAACAAGTTCTTTTACACCGTTTGCATTTGCCCCCGGAGTATTGAATACAACGATTCCTTTTTCTGCACATTTATCAAGAGGAATGTTGTTGACACCAGCTCCTGCCCTTGCTACTGCAAGCAGGCAATCCGGAAGTTCAAGATCATGCATGGCAGCACTTCTTACGAGTGCTGCGTCTGCCTGACCTAAGTCCTCTACTTTTTCATAGTCGTTTGAGAAAAGATCTAATCCTACGGATGCAATTGGATTTAAGCAATTATATTTGAACATTATGCATTTTCCTCCTCAAACTTCTTCATGAATTCTACTAATTTTTCAACGCCCGCTTTCGGCATTGCATTGTAAATGGATGCTCTCATACCACCTACGGTACGATGTCCTTTTAAGTTTACAAATCCGGCTGCTGCTGCCTCTTTTACAAACTTGGCATCTAATTCTTCATTGCCGGTCACAAATGGAACATTCATAAGGGAACGGTCTTCTTTTCTTACGGTTCCCTTGAACAGTCTGCTCTGGTCTAAAAAATCATATAAGATTTTTGCTTTCTCTTCATTGCGCTCTTTCATCACAGAAAGCCCGCCCATCTTCTTTAACCATTTGAACACTTTGCCGCAGATATAAATATTGTAGCAAGGTGGTGTATTGTAAAGGGAATCATTATCTGCCTGTGTTTTCCACTTTAACATGGTTGGGGTTCCCGGAAGGACATCATCGGTAATTAAATCCTCACGGATGATTGCGATCACAACTCCGGCAGGACCGATATTCTTCTGAACGCCGCCATATACAACTCCGTAATTTGTGACATCCATCGGTTCAGACAAAAAGCAGGAGGATACATCGGATACTAAAATCCTGCCTTTTGTGTTTGGAAGTTTTTTGTATTTTGTTCCATAAATTGTATTGTTTTCACAGATGTATACATAATCCATATCATCTGTGATCGGAAGATCAGAACAATCCGGGATATAAGAGAATGTCTCATCTGCAGAAGAAGCAAGTTCAACTGCCTCTCCGTAGATTTTTGCTTCCTGGAATGCTTTCTTTGCCCACTGACCAGTTAAGATATATCCGGCCTTGCGGTTTTTCATCAGGTTCATAGGAACCTCTGCAAAGAACTGTGAAGCTCCGCCCTGTAAAAACAGTACCTTGTAATTGTCCGGGATATTTAACAGATCTCTTAAATCCTGCTCTGCCTCTTTGATGATGTTATCATACACTTTGGAACGATGGCTCATCTCCATAACAGACATTCCACTGCCCTGATAGTCCAACATCTCATCTGCTGCTTCCTTCAATACTTCCTCTGGCAGAACGGCTGGTCCTGCGGAAAAATTGTAAACTCTGCTCATAATCATTACTCCTCCTGTTTCTTTTTCAAGTCATCCCCGGTAAAAGCAGAACTGATTGCTTCACCCGGAGCAACCATCGGCCATACCTTGTCATCACTATTTATGATACAGTCTATTACAACCGGGGTATCAGATGCAAGTGCTTTCTTCAGAGCTTTGTTAAACTCTTCACGATTCGTTGCCCGATAGCCCGTTGCACCCATGGCTTCCGCCAATTTCACATAATCTACACCGTCATCTAAAACGGTTGCAGAATAACGTTTCTCATAAAACAAATCCTGCCACTGTCTGACCATTCCAAGTACATGGTTATTAATGATCACTTCGATGAGTGGTAATTTTTGTCTCACTGCAGTTGCAATTTCATTCATATTCATACGGAAACATCCGTCTCCGGCAATATTAATGACCTGTTTATCCGGGCATCCGATCTGTGCACCGATCGCAGCACCAAGACCATACCCCATTGTTCCAAGACCACCGGATGTCAGAAGTGTTCTCGGTTTTTTGTATTTGTAATACTGTGCCGCCCACATCTGATGCTGTCCTACTTCCGTCACAATGATGGCATCCCCGTTTGTCTCTTTATAGATATCCTCAATGACATAAGGACCTGATAATCCGGTTTTTGGATAAGTCAGTGGATACTTTACTTTGTAATCCATGATATGTGTGATCCATTCCGTATGGTTCATCTGTGTCAGCCGCTCATTCACACGAAGCAGGATCTCTTTGATATCACCGATCACAGATGCATCCGTCTGGATATTTTTATTAATTTCCGCAGGATCCACATCAAACTGTAAAATATCTGCCTGACTTGCAAATTTCTTTGCATTGCCGAGTACACGGTCTGAAAATCTTACGCCGACAGCAATTAAAAGATCACACTCACTGACACCGAGATTGGATGCTTTTGTTCCATGCATTCCAAGCATTCCGGTATAAAGATCATCCTCTCCGTCAAAAGCTCCTTTTCCCATGAGGGAATCACAGACAGGCGCATCTACCATTTTGACAAATTTCTTTAATTCCTCACTGGCGCCGGAGATCACGGCTCCACCACCGACAAATATGTATGGTTTCTTTGCCTTCTGGATCATCTTGACCGCTTTGTTTAAGTCTTCCTCTGTGATCGTCTGTGAAATTCCTGAGATCACTTCCGGCTCTTTTGCCTTGTATTCCGTCTTCGCTGCCGTGATATCTTTTGGGATATCCACAAGAACCGGGCCCGGTCTTCCGGTCTGCGCAATTTTAAACGCACGGCGGATCGTGTCTGCCAGTTTATGAATATCCTTTACAATAAAGTTATGTTTTGTGATCGGCATTGTGATTCCCGCAATGTCGATCTCCTGAAAACTGTCTTTTCCAAGTAATGGAACATTTACATTGCAGGTGATCGCCACCACTGGAACAGAATCCATATATGCGGTTGCGATTCCGGTGACAAGGTTCGTTGCCCCCGGTCCGCTTGTTGCAAAACAGACACCTACTTTTCCCGTACTTCTCGCATAACCGTCCGCCGCATGGGACGCACCCTGCTCATGGGAAGTTAAAACATGTCTGATCTCATTCTGATGTTTATATAATTCATCATATACATTTAAGATAGCGCCGCCCGGATATCCGAATACAGTATCAACCTTCTGTTCTTTCAGACATTCGATCACGATCTGCGCACCTGTTAACTGCATTCTCTAAATCCCCTTTCGTGTTTCCATATCTAATTGCTTCACCAATGCTTCCAAAATCCGGAAAGCACACATGAACCTCTTTTCTTTAATCATTCTTTCCCGGAATCTGTAAGATTGCTCCTCGGTTGCCGGATGTTACCATAGATGCGTAACGCGCAAGGTAGCCGGTGGTAACTTTTGGTTCTCTTGGCTGCCATTTTGCCTTACGTGCCGCCATCTCTTCATCGGACACTGCAATATCCAGGGTCATCTCAGGGATATTGATTTTGATGATATCTCCCTCTTCCACAAGAGCGATCGGTCCGCCAACTGCTGCCTCCGGTGACACATGACCGATGGAAGCTCCACGGCTCGCACCGGAAAAACGTCCGTCCGTGATGAGTGCCACGGAGGAACCTAATCCCATTCCTGCAATTGCGGAGGTTGGATTTAACATTTCTCTCATGCCCGGTCCGCCTTTTGGTCCCTCGTAACGGATCACGACAACGTCACCTGCCACGATCTTTCCACCTTTGATCGCAGCAATCGCATCTTCCTCACAGTCAAACACTCTTGCCGGACCTTCATGCACCATCATCTCATCTACCACTGCGGAACGCTTTACAACGCCTCCATCCGGGGCAAGATTTCCTTTTAATACTGCAAGACCACCTGTCTTACTGTATGGATTGTCAACCGGACGAATTACCTCCGGGTTCTTATTCACTGCATTTTTAATATTTTCTCCGACTGTTTTTCCGGTAACGGTCATACAGTCTGTGTTGATCAGTCCAATGTCTGCTAACTCTTTCATAACGGCATAGACACCGCCTGCCTCATTTAAGTCCTCCATATAAGTCGGTCCTGCCGGTGCTAGATGACAGAGGTTCGGTGTTTTTTCGCTGATCGGGTTAGCAAAAGATATATCAAAATCAAAACCTACTTCGTGGGCAATCGCAGGAAGATGTAACATACTGTTTGTAGAACATCCCAATGCCATATCTACGGTCAGGGCATTTAAGATTGCTTCTTTTGTCATAATATCTCTTGGTCGGATATTCTTATTGTACATATCCATGACTGCCATTCCTGCATGTTTTGCAAGTTTGATACGCTCTGAATAAACTGCAGGGATGGTTCCATTTCCGCCTAATCCCATACCGAGTGCTTCTGTCAGACAGTTCATCGAGTTTGCGGTGTACATTCCTGAACAGGAACCGCAGGTTGGACAAACTTTCTCTTCATACTCTTTTACTTCCTCCTCCGTCATCGTTCCTGCTGCGTAGGAACCGACTGCCTCAAACATAGAGGAAAGACTTCTCTTTTTGCCGTGCACATGACCTGCAAGCATTGGTCCACCGGATACGAATACAGTCGGAACATTGATTCTTGCTGCTGCCATCAAAAGTCCCGGAACGTTTTTATCACAGTTTGGAACCATGACAAGTGCATCGAACTGATGTGCGAGTGCCATACACTCGGTGGAATCTGCGATCAGATCTCTTGTGACAAGAGAATATTTCATCCCGATATGTCCCATTGCAATTCCATCGCACACTGCGATCGCCGGGAATACAACCGGCACACCGCCTGCCTCTGCAACGCCTAATTTCACTGCATTTACGATTTTATCCAGATTCATATGACCCGGTACGATCTCGTTGTAGGAGCTTACGATACCTACCATTGGTTTTTTCATTTCTTCTTCTGTAAAGCCCAGTGCGTTAAAAAGACTTCTGTGTGGAGCCTGCTGCATCCCTGATTTTACATTATCACTCTTCATATTCTATCATTCCTTTCCCTCACCTGAAATTATCATTCAGCCCGGATATTCCTCCTCAGGTGATACCATTCCATCTTTCTGTATTAAATACGCTCACAGATCAGATCGCCCATCTGTGATGTGCCAACCTGTGTTACATATGCTTTCTTTGCATCTTCCTGCGGCATAATGTCGATCGTGCGGTAACCGTCTTTTAACACCTGTTTGACGGCTGCTTCTATCGCATCTGCCTCTTTATCAAGATCAAACGTATAGCGGAGCATCATCGCTGCGCTTAAAATCGTTGCGATTGGATTGGCAATTCCTTTTCCTGCGATATCCGGTGCAGAACCGCCGCTTGGCTCATACAGACCAAATCTGGTGTCATTCAGGCTTGCGGAGGATAACATTCCAATAGAGCCGGTCACCATACTTGCCTCATCAGATAAAATATCACCAAACATATTCTCCGTCAAAATGACATCAAACTGTTTTGGATCTTTGACAAGCTGCATTGCGCAGTTGTCTACGAGCATATGCTCATAAGTAACTTCCGGATAATCCTTTGCGACTTCTTCCACTACTTTTCTCCATAATCTGGAGGAATCTAAAACATTTGCCTTATCTACGCTTGTCACTTTTTTTCTGCGCTTCATGGCGATATCAAATCCGCGCTTTGCGATTCTTCTGATCTCGTTTTCATTGTAAGTAAGTGTATCGGTTGCAGTTATCACACCATCAACCATCTCCGTCTTTCTCGCCCCAAAGTAAAGACCTCCGGTCAGTTCGCGCATGATCATCATATCAAATCCATCTCCGATAATATCGTCACGGAGCGGACAAGCTTCTTTCAATTCTTCATATAAATAAGCAGGTCTTAAATTTGCAAATAAATTCAAAGACTTTCTCAATTTTAACAGTCCTGCTTCCGGTCTTAATTCCGGAGCCAGTTTGTACCATGGGGAAGTCTGTGTGTTTCCACCGATCGATCCCATCAGAACTGCATCCGATGCCTTTGCAGCTGCAATTGCCTCATCGGTAAGCGGCACGCCTGTCGCATCGATCGAACATCCTCCCATCAGAATATCCTGATACGTAAACGAATGTCCGTATTTCTCCCCTGCTTTATCTAAAACTTTTTTCGCCTCTGCCACGATCTCCGGTCCGATTCCATCGCCTGAGATCACACCAATATGACACTCCATATCCAATCCCTCTTTTCTTTCATCTCATAGCCTGTCTGTGCACCTCAGTGAATCCATATCTTTTTCACTTTAGCACAGTAATTACCGACAGTATTTATAAAGACTATAATATAGTATCTTTGGAAACATTTCAACTATCATTGCTATTTTTCTTTTTCATAATAGTTATAACTGTTACCTATAGAAAATATAGCTTATCATTCCTCACATACATAATGATAAACACTTTCGTATAATTCTGTGCGCACGCTCTGAAACTCATCCTCTGAAAGCGGTTCCGGTGCTGACATGATCCGCAGGGGGATTTCATGCCGGTCTTCTCCCATCGGCGGCTGGATATATGGATATTCGTTAAAAGTGAACCCATGCCGCTCATAAAATCCTATTCTTCTTTTTTTCAGGGAATCCTCCGGCAATTCCACCTCCAGAACAACTTTTCCTGCTTTCTGCCTTGCCAGTTCCTCTAACATTTTTCCGCCGATCCCACTGTTTCTTGCTTTCTCACTGACTGCAAAATGCTCGATAAAGACAAATTCCGCAAACTCCCAGACTGCTAAAAATGCCAGAAGCCCTCCCTCGTTTCTTACACCGAGCAGCTCATATTTTTCTTCATCCAGAAGTTTTTGCTGCCCTTCCTTTTTTCTTCTCTCATCTGCCGGAAAACTCTGTTCCATAATACGATAAACTTCTTCAAAATCACTTCTATCCAGCTTTTCAAGACAAACCATTTTCTTTCCCTTTCATCATCATATTTTGATCCGGATCATGCGTGAAACAGCAGCTCCATAAGCAGCCCGCTTCCCTGATGCTCTTTCAGATACAGATAAGACGCCGGCAACTGCCGACGTCTTATGATAAAGCACTCTATTTACATTATGCTTCTTCCGGTTTTTCAACTGCTGCAATTGCAGATTTCTGCATTGGGATACGGCAGTTCTTGTTGCTTCCAAACTCAACAATGACTGTATCGTCTGTGATATCAATAACTGTACCGTAGAAGCCACTTGTTGTCAAAACAGTATCTCCTGTTGCAAGTTCCGATAACATTGCATTTTTCTTCTGAGTCTCTTTCTTCTGTGGACGGATCATGAAGAAATACATAAATGCAAATAAAATAACTAACCAAAGGATCATTCCACCCATTCCTGCTGCGGATGATGCTCCTGATGATGCCAAGATTGATAACATCTTTCTTCCTCCTAAAAACTTATTGCTCTCTAATATCGTATTTTGATATTTTTAGAAACTATAAAACATTGTACACAAAACCTTGCGTTTCGGCAAGCTTTTCCAATTAATTTTATAAAATATTTAGTCTTAGACAATATCTGTCCTTTTAATAGAACTTCTTCTGTCCGCTCATTTCTTTTTCACGGTCGATCTGTCCCATGTTATAAAGTTTTTCTTCCTTATACGATCTGAAGTTTCCGGCATCAAGCGCATCCCGGATCTCTTCCATCATCGTATTGTAGAAATAAAGATTATGCAGTACACACAGACGCATTCCAAGCATTTCTTTTGCTTTCAGCAGATGGCGGATGTATGCCCTGCTGTATCTGCGGCACGCCGGACACTGGCAGCCTTCCTCGATCGGACGCATATCTTTTTCATATTTCTGGTTAAACAGATTGATCTTTCCCTGATTGGTGTATACATGTCCATGACGACCATTCCGTGACGGATAAACACAGTCAAAGAAATCAATACCGCGGTCAACGCCTTCTAAAATATTTGCCGGAGTTCCCACTCCCATCAGATAAGTTGGTTTCTTTCTCGGCAGATAAGGAACTGTCTCATCCAAAATATAGTACATTTCCTCATGTGTTTCCCCGACTGCGAGACCTCCGACTGCATAGCCGTCGAGATCGAGCTCCGAGATTCTCTTGGCATGATCGATACGGATATCCGCATAAATCGCACCCTGGTTAATACCGAAGAGCATCTGGTTTTTATTTACGGTATCCTCTAACGAATTGAGGCGGTTCATTTCTTTTTTACAACGCTCCAGCCATCGTGTCGTTCTCGCTACGGATGCCTCCACATAAGGGCGTTCCGCAAGAGCCGGCGCACACTCGTCAAAACCCATGGCGATCGTTGAGCCGAGATTTGACTGGATCTGCATACTCTCTTCCGGTCCCATGAAAATTTTGGCTCCGTCAATATGAGAATGGAAATAAACGCCTTCCTCTTTGATTTTTCTTAAACCGGCAAGGGAAAACACCTGAAATCCACCGGAATCTGTAAGGATCGGGCGGTTCCATGACATGAATTTATGTAATCCGCCCATCTCCTTGATGAGTTTATCTCCTGTTCTCACATGCAGATGGTAAGTGTTCGATAATTCCACCTGACATTTGATCTGTTCTAAATCCTCAGTGGAGACCGCTCCCTTGATTGCTGCCACTGTGCCGACATTCATAAACACAGGGGTCTGGATGTCTCCGTGCACCGTGTGAAATACTCCACGTTTGGCTCTTCCCTCTTCTTTTAATAACTCGTACAATTTGTACTCCTTTCCTGTTTCCGTTATATTTAGGCGTTTGCGAAACTCATCCTACTCTTCTTTCAATTGTTCAAAATCAACAAAAACATTCAAGACACGCTCTCGCTATGTGTCACTCGCAACGGTACTAAAACTCTTTTTTTCATTGTATATGATCACTCTTGTGTCAACATTGTAAACAGTTCGAAATAATTTTCAAATGTTTTTTTGCAGCATAGCGGATCGTCTATTATGATCCCGTCAGTCCGTAAACCAAGCAGCGAAAATGCCATTGCCATGCGGTGGTCTTCATATGTTTTTATCACAGCTGCATGCGGCACTCCCGGATAAATGGTCAAAGCGTCTTCTTCTTCCTCGCACCGGATACCGGCACGCCGCAGTTCTGTCACGATCGCATGGATCCTGTCAGACTCCTGAAGTCTGATGTGGCCAATGTGCGAAATATGCACCGGTGCATCTGCGTATGGCGCCATCGCCGCAAGCGTCATCGTCTGGTCAGAAAAATCGTTCATATCTATATCGATTCCATGAATATTTCCATGTTCCGGGCCTTCCACACAGATCCCTTTTGCGGTATCTGTCACTTTACAGCCGAGCTGCTCCAACACCTTTAAGAATTTTTTATCTCCCTGCGTGTTGTCCATATGCACATTTTCGACTATGGCTTTTCCTCCGGTGATCGCTGCCGCACCATAAAAATAACATGCCGCCGACATATCCGGTTCTACGACATAAGTAGTTTTATGATAAGCTGCCCCCGGCATCACCTCATAATTCTTTCCATCAAACTGCGTCTGCACACCCCAGTTTTCCATCATATTGCGTGTGATCCGGATATAAGAACCATCCGTCTTCTCACTTGTGATCTGAATATGCAGTCCCTGCGGAAGCATCGGCGAAATCAAAAGCATGGCACTCAAAAACTGGGTACTCCTGCTGATGTCAAGCCGGACTGTAAGCTTCTGGTCTTTTCTCTGCCCATTAATTTTCACAGGAAGAAAACCCTCCTGTTCCAGATATATAATCTCTGCCCCCGTATGCTCCAATAAGACAAACAGATCTTTCATCGGTCTTTTTTTCATCTGCCCGGATGCCTGGATCACATAACTGCCATCTGACATTCCAAGCATTGCTGTCAGAAATCTGGCGGCTGTTCCTGCACTTCCAACATCAATCTCTGCTTCTTTTTTCGGAATTGTTCCGCCTTCTCCTTTTACCGTCACACGCCTTTTTTCCTCTTCCACGAGAACATCAAAGCCCAACGCAGTCAGTGAGCTGATAAAATGTCTGGAATCATCTGAAAAAAGCACGCCGTCTAATGTCACTGTCCCATCCGAGAGTGCTGCCATTAAAAGCGCCCGGTTTGTCATGCTCTTAGACCCCGGCACTGTCACGCACCAGTCGATCGGTTTTTCTATTTTTCTCACAGGGTATTGTTCCATTCTTGGAACCTCCTCACAAATTTTTTTACAACTTTTTATATTTTACCATATTCTTATTGTCGCGCAAAGCGAAATCTTTTATAATCATTTTATATTTGGTGATAAAGGAGTACATACCTATGGCAGGATCAACATTTGGAAATATATTTAAAATAACAACCTGGGGGGAATCCCACGGAAAAGGAGTCGGTGTCGTTGTAGATGGATGTCCGGCAGGACTTTCTCTCTGTGAGGAAGATATCCAGAAATTTTTAAATCGCAGAAAACCGGGACAGTCCAAATTCACTACCCCGCGTAAGGAGGATGACTCCGTTGAGATTTTATCCGGTGTATTTGAGGGAAAAACAACCGGAACTCCAATCTCACTTGTTGTATATAATAAAAACCAGCAGTCCAAAGATTACAGTGAAATTGCATCCTATTATCGTCCGGGACATGCTGATTACACCTTTGATATGAAATATGGTTTCAGAGATTACCGCGGTGGTGGCCGTTCCTCCGGCCGTGAAACAATCGGACGTGTGGCAGCCGGAGCGATCGCAGTCAAAATTTTGGATCAGCTTGGCATCAGACTTATGACCTATTCTAAATCCATTGGTCCAATCGCATGCGATCCGCGTCATTTCGATGCCGAAGAGATTCTGAAAAATCCGGTGTACATGCCGGATGCCGATGCCGCAGAAAATGCAATGGCTTATCTGGAAGCCTGCATCGCTGAACAAAATTCTTCCGGTGGTGTCGTGGAGTGTATCATTTCCGGTGTTCCGGCAGGTATCGGCGATCCGGTCTTTGAAAAGCTGAACGCAAACCTCGCCAAAGCCGTCATGTCCATCGGTGCTGTAAAAGGTTTCGAGATTGGAGATGGTTTTGACGTTGCCAAAGCAACCGGCAAGAACAACAACGATGCTTTCCGCATCGGAGCGGATGGTTCTGTTTCCAAAGAAACAAATCACGCCGGTGGTATCTTGGGCGGCATGAGTGATGGTTCCGATATCATTCTCCGCGCCACGATTAAACCGACGCCTTCCATTTCTGCCACCCAGCACACGGTCAATAAATCCGGCGAAGAGATTGACATCAATATCAAAGGCCGCCACGATCCGATCATCGTACCGCGTGCCGTTGTTGTCGTGGAATCTATGGCAGCTATCACGATCGTGGATGCAATGTTTGCAAATATGAGTGCACGCATGGATTCGCTGGAGCGGTTTTACAAATAAACCGGAGTTTAATTGGCGTAGTGTCGCAGATTCTGTGGTGCAATTCCTAGGTTGTGAAGGGCAGATATACGTGTCCTCTCGCAAGTCGTGATTTTATAGGTTTATGAAAAGAAAAACGGTGCAGACGAAATATGATGTTCCTGTTCGCCGGACATTCCGATAAGCCTCTAAAGAGTCTTATCTCCATGGCTCACAAAGGAAATCATATTTGTCTGCACCGCTTTTCTTTCATTTACGCTGTGAATGACTTGTGAGAGGACGCTTATATTTGCCCAATTTACACTGTGAATTGCACCACAGGATCTGCCATTTACGTTATGGAACTCACGGTTATGGGATGAGTGTCTATATTGGGTTCGGCAGGAGATTCCATTTTGATGAACAATTCAATGCAGGGAGCATCTCATCTCAAAAAAGCCAATGCAGATCGATGTGCTGGTCAAAAATGAAAAACATGTAAAGCTCAAAAAGAATATCAGGAGAATCTTCCGGCAGTACAATATCATAGAATACAAATCACCGGAAGATGGCAGTGGAACAGGAAGACAGCGGCATATACTACCCCATCGGGGATGCCATCCCAATACAGCTTGTCATAGTCCCAAAGCTGTCAAAGGAGCATAACTACTGGCTGAATAATTTAAGGAATGACCTTAAGGCAGGCAGTGAAATCAAAAAAATTACAGAGACCAGTTATGGGAAGTCAAGCGAAAAATTAAACTGGGACGCAATTGTTAGTAAGAAAGGTGAAACCAGGGTTGAGCATATTAAGCGACATATGGTTCAAAATAATAGTCGAGAAACACATAGTGTATTTAACGGGAATCCGATAGATATGGTAAATGATGCATGGGAACAACGTCATTTGGTTGAACCGATATCGGATGGAATGGGAGGAACAATTTATAACATTCCGTACAAAAATGCAGGCTATGAAAGTGGATATATTAATACTGGTGCTCAAATGGATTATATAACAATAGTAACGCTGGATGAAAGTACTGATTTAATAACCGCATTTCCGTCTTTTGGAGATTATCATAAGTGATAGGAGGAACCTAAAATGTATAATATTGGTTACTGTAAGATATGTAAGCAAGGCTTACTTGAAATTGTAAAAGATAAATTAACTAAAAAAATATTTATATGTTGTGATGAATGCGAAGCAGAGTGGAATAATCCAGAGGATGCATTAAAAGGTATCAATGGAACAAGAAATAAACATGGAGAAATAGAATATCCAACTATAGAAGATATACTAAGAGAAAAATGGAGTGTTTCAATAAATGAGCATCACAACTAAGCCTCCCCACCGGCAGGCTTAAATCCTAGTCTTACTACCAGACATTAACAAAAACTTTTAGGCTCATAAGGCTTACCATCTCGCAATACAGCATAGATTACGGTGGTAAGCTTTCTTGCTACTGCGCCAGTGGCAGTCAGATGGTGTTTGCCCTGTTCACGCTTCTTTTTATAATAGGCATTTAAAGGACTGTTGTGAAAAGAACAGGTGGTTGCAGCAAGGAAGATTGCATGTCTCAGGTAAGGGGAACCTCGTTTCGACATGTGGTTATGTATGCTGTTAAATTCGCCGGATTGCCTTACGGTTGGATCAATACCGGCAAAGGCAACTAAGGCAGATGAATTTTTAAACCTGTGTATATCTCCAATTTCAGCTAAAATGGCTGCAGCAGCAATCATGCCGATTCCCGGAATTGTATGGAGGTAACAATCAAACTTCTCATAGTAACTGAGAATTTCATGGTCAAGAGCTTCCAGCTGTTCATTAAGGAAATTCAATCTGTCAATCAGCTGTTTTAACTGGAAAGCGAACGCATCTTGTGCTATTTTAATACCAAAGGTATCAGCCGCAGCATCTTTGATAGAAACAGCTTTTTTTATGGTAAGTTTGTTGTGGCTCTTATCTTTTATAATTTCAAAGAGCTCATCTATGGGGGCGTTCTGAATGTTCTCAGGGGTGAGGTACTTTTCAAGAATGCCCATGGATGTGCCGAGCCATAGAGAGGAAAACTGTTTTTCGTATTCCGGGAAAATCTGTTCCATAATCGTACTGATGCGAAGCTTGATTTCTGTTCTGGAGGAAACAACAGAATCCCGGTAACGGCATAACTGCCGCATGGCAAGTATGTTTTCATCTGCCATGGAAGTAGCCTCAAACTGCCCAAAGCGTATTACTTCTGCAATCAGAAAAGAATCGATGGAATCATTTTTTGTTTGTCGGATATACATTTTTCTGAGAGAATCGGACTGGATAGGATTGATCACATAGATGGTATATCCTTTGAATTTGAGAAATGAATAAATTGGATACCAGTAATGACCGGTGGCTTCCATGCCAAAGACACAAGGGGAATCACCGATGTTTTTGAATATAAAGCTTATAAGAGAATCTGCACCTTTGTGTGTAGTTGCAAAGCGGAGAGAATGTCCGATTTGCCTGCCTTTCGGAGAAACAATGGAAGCTTCATGATGATTTTTGCCAATATCAATGCCTATGATGTACATAATGAAATTCCTTTCTTTTGTTTAGTGTAAGTAGATAGAATCCTCACTTCAATGCGGGTTACAATCTGGTTCGAGATACGAAGTACAGTGAATATACTGCCAACATCTAGCTAATACGCAAAATCCTGCAAAGCAGAGGGAGCAGTCTCAGGTTACGAGGTCACAAGTGCCTCAAGAGTGGTGACGCACACCTCTATCTATTACAGGATGATTGTGATATAGGAAGGTTAATATGGTTAGTAATTTATTAGATGAATATGTATTAAATGTATTGAAAAATAGTGGATGGAGTGATGGGAGAAAACAAGACATAACTCAATGGATTCAAATTTTGACAGAAGAAGGATATATTGTTAATGAATATGTAAAATCAATTTTATCTGAATTAGGGGATTTACAAGTTAGAGTTTCTAGTGATAAAAATCACTTAGGGGTAACAATGCATTTTAATCCCGTAAATGCCGCAAGTGGTGAATATGATAGAATGGAAATATTTAATCAAGCAATGAAGAGTTATTTCCAATAGGTGAATGTTATGACTGGGTTATTTATGTAAGTGATAGCAAAAAAGTATATCTTGGTGATTGGATGAGCTTGTCGATTGCGGGAGATACAATAGAAGATTTTTTGAACAATATATTCAATCCTCAATTTCAGTTAAAAGAGATATACACAAATAAAAATTAGGAGCGTAATGATAAAATGATATTAGAACCAGCTGTGTATTGATAACGTCAGCTGGCTCTTGCTTACCAGGGGAACCCATTGTAGATATTCATGATTTTGATTAGAAGGAGCGAATAATAATATGGATACTGTAGGAATAAAAGTGATATCCCGGAATGAAATTAATCGTTGTATAAAGATCCTGAGAAAATATTGCAAACTTTCAATTGGTGAAATAAAAGAGGCAATTATTAGCAATAATTATGTTGTTGAATGCAGTTATGTAAAAGAGGAGGGGATTGTAAATATTATTAAGTTATACAAGGAATTATGTGATAATAACATTCAAGCTCAATTGTATGAACATGAACGAATAACAAATGTTGAGTTTCTTGAAAATTTGGTTGAAACATATTATGAAATAAATGAAGAAATCGCTGACAGAATCTGGATTAAGGAGTAAAGGAATTGATATGAGAGATAAAATAAAAGATATAGAATATTTTAACACATTTATAAATGAAGATTTGGCAAGAGTAAAAAAATTTTCTGATAAACTAGAAAATGGAGAGGTAAAAGAAGATAGAATACTTCCTGTGAAATCAAAAGTACATGACTTAAAACTTGGAATAATGATAGCTGGATATTCTAAAGGCGATGAGTTAACTTTATTGGAAGAAGAGTATTTAGACTTGTTAGCAGAATGGGAGGAAGTTTGGGAACCAGAATATTATAATAAAAATTTAAAGATGATTTCTTTGGGTATTTTATTTCAGGTAGATAGAGCATTTGTAAAAAAAGTAAAAAATATGTTGAAAAAATCAAACATAAATGATTGGCTATATAATTTTTTGTTAGATTCATTAGATGGTGAACAAATAGAGGTGAGCAAAGAAATGCTTTTTCCTAATTCCTTTACTACCTTGCAGAGGGTAGTATATGAAGAAAATAAAATAGAACTATTGAAGAAATATTTGAATAATGATTGGTATAATGAAGATTGTGGTTGCTATGAAGCACACAAAAGCAAGCAGAATATATACTATGGATATTGGAGTTTTGAGGCAGGCGCAATTGCAAAAATTTTGAAAATAAATGATACACAATTGCGTGATACGCAATATTATCCATATGACATGGTTCATTATAAAGAATAGTGTTTTTGTCTGTGCCTATGGAGAACTGATAGAACCTATTTCGTCAGGTCAGGAACAATTCTTTTAGATCAGAAAAAAAGTAACCGGGTATTTCAGAAGATTTCATTTGTTATGATGTTGTTACGAGGACAAGCCTGTCGCTGGGGGACAGGGTAACATGTGAAGGAAGGGAGCTGCTTGTTTCTCGGAAAAAACAGAACTGGCAGAAGGGGCATCCAGTCTTTGTGCGAACGGCAGTGTGGATATGCTGGGCAGGTATGAATAATTTGAGATTGCCAGACATGAATAATAGAGAGACATTTCAACTATTTTCTCCAGAAGGTGATTAGGAAATGATATGTGAAAAATGTAAAGGAAAAATGAATTGGAGTATCGAAGGTGCTACTCAAGGATGGAGATGCCCTATGTGTGGGTGGAATATAATAACAACATACATTGAAGATATAGATAGAGATGAAACGGAATACAGTCTGTATATAAAAAATGTAACAGAAGTTGATGCAGAAAAAATAAAATTTGTTGCAAAAACAGCTAATGTTAATTTTGTTATTGCGAAGCAAATGCTTGAAAAAAGAGAAGTATGTATATTAAAAGCTAAGGCACCTAAGATTAAACCAATAATTACAAAATTACAAGAATTGGGGATTGATTTTAATGTAAATCCTTCATTCAATTATTGAGAATGTCTTAAAGATAATTTGCAGATTGTAACTAATTAGTAATTAGTAAAAGCCAGCAAGGATAATCATAACGATTTTCTGCGGGCGAGATTTTACAATCCGGTGCTGGGAAGGTTTGTGCAGGAGGATGGGTACCGCGGGGACGGGCTGAATCTGTATGCGTACTGTAAGAATAATCCGGTGGTGTACTATGATCCGAGTGGGTACAAGGATAAACGTCAGACCCCATGCAAGGAAGAAACAAGTGTGGGGGAAAGTGGTGCTGGAGAGAGTGGTAATTACTCTAGCTTAAGAGAGCTGATGTTACCAGAAGAAGTTGCCAGGTATGACGAGCATTGGCTTGATGTTGCAGAAAAGATAAGTAATGAGGCTCTTGATAATCAAATTGATTTTATTAAAAATGGTGGAATAACTAAGCCGGGAGGTGGTGCATATAAACCTGCGAAGATAAGTGCTGCTGTAGATTTAAATACTGGTGATATATATTTTGGATATAACGGTGCTAATAAGTTTAATCCTTCAATTCAAGAAATACATCCAGATTTACAACAAAGAATAAATAGAACTATGAGTCTGGCAGGAAATTCAATTGATAATGAATATGCAAGTAGAATGAGCTTTGAAAAGTGGAGTGTAGATAATTGTGCAGAAATATATTCTGTAAACAATGCATTACAAAATCAAGCAACGTTAGATAATATTTTTATTAATACAAAATATTTTAAAGATGGAAAATACGCTTTGCCGTGTCGAAATTGCCAAGTGACATTTGAAGGATGTTTATTCCCAAAACAATAGGATTGAAAGGAATGTTAATATTATGGAAAAAGTGACGGAGGAGAGACTAGTAAAAGCTGGTTGGGATGAAAAAAGAACAATAGATATATCTAATATTAAAGATGTGTATCAGAAGCTTGGGCTTGTCATGCCGATGAATGTAGAAAAATTTTTGACGGTATACGGTATGCTTGTTTTTGAAGATGATGAAAGAAAAGAAAATTTGGAGTTTATCCCAGAAAAAGCACTGGGATGCAATTTGGATAAAGTATATTTTGAAGAGTTACTGGAAGAATATGATATTAATGAAATAGTATATCCTGTAGGGGTTGCGTGTAGAGGAAATTTAATGGTGTTAATGACGGAACAAGATGTGTTTTATTGTTATACAGATGGGTATTTAGAAAAAGCAGGAGAGAATGTTGAACAAATGCTTGACTGTTTAGTAGGAGAATGCAATGAGGCAGTAGTAATAAGTTAAAGATGTATCAGCGGTATTTTTAAGGCTCTTTGCTTGGTGCTGGAAGTATTTTAGCCGGGGTGTTTATAGGTGCGGGTATTGGTGCATTATCTACGACAGCGATGAAAGAAGGAGAGGAGATTTCGACTGGAAATGTCCGAAGTGCAGGTGAAAGACTTGCGTATGCAGTCTTTGATGACAGTATGTCATGGGATGAGAAGTGGGCATATGCTTTTGATCCAGGACAGATGGTGGCAGATTTTGTAACAGGTGTTGTCATAGGAGAAATCCTCGATGGGATAATGGCAGCAACACAGAATAAGTTAAGAAGTATTTTTGCAAATTATGATGCTACGATGCGTGAGGCTATTGAGAGTGGTAGTACAACCGCAGATATTTACTCTTTTGGTAATAAATTAGCGCCAAGAGGAGCAAGACCTCAACAGGACTTTAATGTTGAAAAATTTGATAGTATTGTAGGCTTAATGAGTTTAATGAGTTATACAAATCATTACCATGGCAATACGGAGGAAAAAAATGACAAATATGTATGAAACATGGTTGATGGAGCAAATACATAGTATTGCTAATTTTCCATATGAAGATATAAAGATATTGGATAAATATCCATTGGATGTGTCAAAACAAGTTCTTAAAGTTTTAATTGAGAATTCATGTTTAGGACAAAATTATGGTTCTATAGATATTAGTCGTAAAAAAATCAATGAAATTAATAAAGATTGGCTAAATCAATTTCTTCTTGAGGTTGCGAGCACATGTATTGATTGTTCAGATGAATGGGAATATAGACGATTAGTTGAATTAGTTGTTCTTGTGCTTCCTGAATTGAAGCAAGAAGTATTAAAATTGGGTGCACAATCTGAGAATGAAGAAATGAGAGAAGTAGTAGAAGATTTTCAAAATTTGTGAAATCTGCTTATGCAAAAAAGAATAACAGTTTTCGTACACATATACCAATCTTGGATCCATATCAAAATTGAATTAGTGGGTGATTAATGGAGGTGTTAAGGATATTGGATGAAAAAAAATTAGAGGAGTTGGTCTCCAATATGGATGATAGAATTAGAATGCACGATTATTCCAAAGAACAACTTTTGTTGTTAATTGAAGACTATGTAACAATTAATTTTCAAGGTATGAAGTATCAGACAAGAGAGGCAATATTGAATATGATATGTGATGCTGTGAATTATTATGATATAGGAAAAGATTTAAATTGGGAATCAATTATTGCTATAAGGGAAGATTTGGAAGATGATTTGAAAGAATATGTTGATGAGATTATTTCTATGCACCACAATTAAGCCTCCTCATCAGCCGCAGCATCTTTGATAGAAACAGCTTTTTTATGGTAAGTTTGTTGAGGCTCTTATCTTTTATAATTTCAAAGAGCTCATCTATTGGGGCGTTCTGAATGTTCTCAGGGGTGAGGTACTTTGACCGGTGGCTTCCATGCCAAAGACACAGGGGGAATCACCGATGTTTTTGAATATAAGAGTGGTGACGCACACCTCTATCTATTACAGGATGATTGTGATATAGGAACGTAATAAAAGCAATAGATAGAAAAAGACTGCTTAGAAATTCTCAATTTCCGTATTATGAAGGCTATAAATAATGGTTAGTTCAGCATGTATCGAGAAGAAGCAAAATATCAAATTCCCAGAGATATATACGAAATTGTATCAATCAAATTTTAAAGGCATAAGTAAAATGAAGATCCAAATAGATGAAGATTCTATAAATATCAGAAAATTTTTAAATGCAAATGAAATTAATGATGTTTTAGATGAGTTTTATGATTATTTTGGATATGATATAGTTCCGATTGCTGAAGTGGAATACGAGGATTTTATATGCTTGGATTTTAGAGTTAACAAGCAAAATCCAGAAATAGTATATTGGAACTATGAATTGGCATTAGAAAATCCAATAGAAGGAATAACACTATTGTATAGTAGTATGGATGAATTAATAATCGAACTGAAAAAAGGATGAAAGATTATTTTTATTATGTCTCCACATAAGGACATTTGAAATCAAAAAAGAATAATGTTCCATCTGAATATATGTCTCAGCATGGAGTGGGAAAAAAGATGGTCTATGTATGAATATGGAAATGCCTGAATTATTTGATAAATAGGGAAGGAGAATTTAGTAATGGACAAAAATAATCACATACAGCAATTAATCAATTCAAGGAAGCTGAGTACTAACGAAGAATATGAATTATTTGAAGGTGCATTACAGGCGTTACATATGAGCATATCGATTGATGATATTGCTGACATATGTAAAGCTTTTTGCGATGATACAAAAGATGATGAAGTTATGTTTGGAATTATTCATCTAATTGAACAGTTGCAAGGAGAGGAATATTTAAAGACGATTGCAATATGCACACCAGATATGAAGGATGCTCATGATTGGGCAATGACGTTAAATAAACGAATAATTAATAGTCAAAAATATTTTGAAAAATACATTGAGATTATTGGCGAGTTAGAAAAGGACTATAAGGAAAAAATATTAAAATTGTTAGTTGATGTTAAAAATGATAATCCTAAAAGATTTGGTAACAAAATAGATATGCTGATTGAACGGACAGAATAATGACTTTATTTATGTCTCCACTTAAGGATGTCCACCACCTAAAACTTTACCCACGGTCTTTAAATTAATCGGAATGGCTCTCACCGAAGGTGCTGTAATCCATGTAGATTAATTTGAAGACTCTAGGGCAAAATTTGCCATCTGGGTGTACATAAGGACATCCGAAATCAAAACTTAATATTGTTTCATCAAAGATGCAGAACGCATTGTTTTCATGACACTTGGCAGGAGAGGAGATTTCGACGGGAAATGTCCGAAGTGCAGGATAGGAGAAATCCTTGATGGGATAATGGCAGCAACACAGAATAAGTTAAGAAGTATTTTTGCAAATAATGATGCTGCGATGCGTGAGGCTCTTGGGAGTGGTAAAAAAACTGTTGTTGTAAATGGAAAAACTGTTACTATGGATAATAGTATATTTGATCCCAATTTTGTGGACAGACAAGGGAGGACTAATATTCAGAGAATGGAGCAAGGACTAGCTCCGATTGGAACAGATGGGAAATCGATTAATATACATCACATTGACCAAACAAATAATGGACCAGTGATGGAAATAATGGCGACGGAACATCAGCAGAATTACAGTAAATTACATACTAATATAGGTCAGGCTCCCTCTCAGATCAATAGAAGTGAGTTTAACAGTTGGAGAAGAGGATACTGGGAGTGGCGAAGTCATAATTTAGATTAATGGAGGAACATATGAGTTATACAAATTTTATTAAAGCAATGGAATTGGCACCGAAATGTAAATTTTATACAACTGCTGGTGGAAAAAGCGAAGAAGAAATTGATATGTCAGAAAAAAAATTAGGTATATCTTTTTCGCCTCA
>OKWR01000249.1_pt1 | contig 68779 bp, 56 predicted proteins | sample 1607101 | NCBI WGS metagenome assembly OKWR01 (sample SAMN04414076, study PRJEB24778) | human gut metagenome | material: faecal | host: Homo sapiens
ACGAGAGGACCGTGTTGGACTGACCTCTGGTTTACCAGTTGTGCCGCCAGGTGCACCGCTGGGTATCTACGTCGGGATCGGATAAGTGCTGAAAGCATCTAAGTACGAAGCCGGCCACAAGATTAGATCTCCCTTGAGGGTCGTTGTAGACGACAACGTTGATAGGATGCAGGTGTAAAGATGGCGACATCAAAGCCGAGCATTACTAATTGCCCGATGACTTTCTTACCGCCTTGAGATATACTTTGAGTTGTTCTCTATGAAAAGAGAGAAGCTTATGTTTTTTTCCGATATGTAATTATGACACACAAACGAAAGTGTTATAATAAAACGATATTCAGGTGGCTATAGCAGCAGGGTTCCACCTCTTCCCATTCCGAACAGAGAAGTTAAGCCTGCTCACGCCGATGGTACTGCACACCCGTGGGAGAGTAGGTAGCCGCCACTTTTACAGATGAATCCCTTCAGAGAGCAATCTCCGGAGGGATTCTTTTTTGTATACTCCTCTAAGACAATTCCCAAATCCGGATTCGCTGAAAAATATTACCAAATGTTTGTTTTTTAAGTTTTTTCTTAATAACTTGCCCGCAACTGTTAGGATCTTTCTTTTGTTAACTTTTCCGATCTATATAGTTGATGTTTTTAAAGCGAACGGATATGAATATAGGGTATTTAAATGGTATTTTTTTATTTTTCTGCCTTCTAGGTACTACGATCTCTGCCAATGCGCAGATAAATTGGTCTCGAATGTTAGGAGGTGCCACAAAGGCATTTCAAGCAGTTACGCTTACTGATGAACAGATGGCTGAATATGTTAGAGAGTATGTTCAGAAACTGGATGCAACAAATCAGATCTGTCCATCGGGCAGCACCTATGCTGTTCGCTTGAACAGGCTGACTCAAGGTTTGACTGATGCAGATGGAATTCCTTTGAACTTTAAAGTTTATCAGAAAAAGGAACTGAATGCTTTTGCCTGTGCGGATGGTAGTGTGCGTGTTTATTCCGCATTGATGGATGTGATGACTGATGAGGAACTGTTGGGTGTAATTGGCCATGAGATTGGTCATGTAGCTCATCGGGATTCGAAAAGAAGTTTTCGTACAGCCTTGCTGACATCAGCCTTGAAAGATGGAATCTCATCTTCCAGCGATAGAATAGCAGTTCTTACCGATTCACAATTAGGAGCGCTTACAGAAGCTATGGTGAATGCGCATTATTCGCAAAAGCAGGAATGTGCTGCAGATGATTATGGTTATGAGTTTCTGAAAAAGGCAGGAAAGAATCCGTGGGCAATGGCATTGTCTTTTCGAAAACTGAAGCAATTGCAGAATGATACGGGAACATCACAGGTAGGTGCTTTTCTGAATCAGTTGTTTTCCACTCATCCGGACTTGGATATGCGTATTCAACGGATGGAAGAACGGGCAGAGCGTGAGAAAATAACAAAGCCTATGCGGACGCTTAGAATCAGATAGAATATGGACCGAACAAGATAGCAATTGCGCATAAAAGAAAGTAATTCCATCTTTCTGGGGTATATGTTGAAAAACATCTTTCAATATAAGAATACTACTTATATTGCGTTTTTAGGATAAAATTGTTATTATATCCTCTATTTTCCTTTATAATTATTTTGTTATATGGTATTTTCCTCTTAATTTTGCGTTATCAATAATATAAAAAATAAAAATATGGTTACTGCGATTACTGGTTTGATGACAACTCTATGTTTCCGACTGCAGAAAGTGGTGGGAAGTGTGCTTTGTGTGTAATCGTATCGCAGAGATATAAAAGCCTTTCCCACTTTATTGTGTGAAAGGCTTCTTTTTTGGTAAACAATTTAAAATATAGAATATGAGTGACAGACTTTTTATTTTTGATACAACACTTCGTGATGGAGAGCAGGTTCCAGGCTGCCAGTTGAATACGGTGGAGAAAATTCAGGTAGCCAAGCAACTGGAAGCCTTAGGAGTAGACGTGATTGAAGCCGGTTTCCCGATTTCCAGTCCGGGTGATTTTAATTCGGTAATCGAAATTTCCAAGGCTGTGACCTGGCCTACCATTTGTGCTTTGACACGTGCCGTGCAGAAAGATATTGACGTAGCTGCCGAAGCTTTACAGTTTGCCAAGCACAAACGTATCCATACAGGTATTGGAACATCAGATTCACATATAAAATATAAATTCAATTCCAATCGCGAGGAGATTATTGAGCGTGCGGTTGCTGCTGTAAAATATGCGAAACGTTATGTAGAGGATGTTGAATTTTATGCGGAGGATGCCGGACGTACGGACAATGAATACTTGGCCCGCGTGGTAGATGCGGTGGTTAAGGCCGGAGCTACTGTTGTCAATATCCCGGATACTACCGGTTATTGTTTACCACAGGAATTTGGAGCTAAAATCAAGTACCTGATGGAACACGTTGATGGCTTGTCTGCCGGAAAGGCAATTCTTTCAACCCATTGTCATAATGATCTGGGTATGGCTACAGCCAATACGATTGCCGGTATCATGAATGGTGCCCGTCAGGCTGAGGTTACTATCAACGGTATCGGAGAGCGTGCCGGTAACACTTCGCTCGAAGAAGTTGCCATGATTCTGAAATGTCATAAGGGAATAGATATTGATACCAATATCAATACTCAGAAGATATATCCGACCAGCCGTCTGGTTTCCAGTTTGATGAATATGCCGGTGCAGCCCAACAAGGCGATTGTGGGACGTAATGCTTTTGCTCATTCCAGCGGAATTCATCAGGATGGCGTCTTGAAGAATGTACAGACTTATGAGATTATGGATCCAAAGGATGTAGGTATTGACGACAATGCAATTGTATTGACAGCCCGAAGCGGACGTGCTGCTTTGAAGCATCGTTTGAGTGTATTGGGTGTTGAATTGGAAGGTGAACGTCTGGATGCCACATATCAGGAGTTCCTGAAGCTGGCCGATAAGAAGAAAGAGGTAAACGACGACGATATTCTGATGTTGGCCGGTGCCGACCGTGCTGCTGCCCACGCCATCAAGCTGGATTATCTGCAGGTGACCACCGGTATGGGAGTCAAATCTGTAGCTTGTATCGGCTTGGATATTGCCGGTGAGAAGTTTGAGGCTTCTGCCAGCGGTAATGGTCCGGTTGACGCAGCCATCAAGGCTCTGAAGAATATAATCAAGCGTCATACTGTATTGAAAGAGTTTACTATTCAGGCAATCAGTAAGGGATCGGATGATGTCGGTAAGGTACATATGCAGGTAGAATATGACGGACATGTATACTATGGCTTCGGTGCCAATACGGATATCGTATCCGCTTCAGTAGAAGCATATATCGACTGTATCAATAAATTTAAAAAGTAATTTCAAGACAATGGCTAATACTTTATTTGATAAGATATGGGACGCACATGTGGTACAGAATGTATCCGACGGTCCTACCCAACTTTATATTGATCGTTTATATTGCCATGAGGTGACCAGTCCTCAGGCTTTTGAAGGCCTGCGTGCCCGCGGTCTGAAATGTTTTCGTCCGGAGCGTATTTACTGTATGCCCGATCATAATACACCTACCCACGATCAGGACAAGCCTATCGAAGATCCGGTTGGAAAGACACAGGTAGATACCTTGGCGCGAAATGCCAAGGAGTTTGGACTGACTCATTTTGGCATGATGCATCCGAAGAATGGTATTATTCATGTGGTAGGACCGGAAAACGGTCTTTCTTTACCCGGAATGACTATTGTATGCGGCGACTCTCATACTTCTACACACGGAGCTATGGGAGCTGTAGCTTTCGGAATCGGAACTTCTGAAGTGGAGATGGTCATGGCTTCGCAGTGCATCTTGCAGCAGAAGCCGAAATCTATGCGTATTACGGTTAAAGGTTCTTTGGGTAAAGGAGTTACGGCAAAGGATGTGGCTTTGTATTTGATGAGCAAGATGACTACTTCCGGAGCTACCGGTTATTTTGTGGAGTATGCCGGTTCTGCCATTGAGCAGCTGACCATGGAGGGGCGTCTGACTTTATGTAATCTTTCTATCGAGATGGGTGCCCGTGGCGGATTTATCGCTCCAGATGAGGTAACTTTTGCTTATCTCAAGGATAAAGAATATGCTCCGAAGGGATCTGACTGGGATCAGGCTGTAGCCTACTGGAAAACGTTGCGTAGCGGTGATGATGCTGTTTTTGACAAGGAAATCGAGTTTGATGCGGCTGATATCGAGCCTATGGTAACTTATGGTACCAATCCGGGTATGGGAATGGGTATTACGAAGAATATTCCTTCTTTGGATCAGATTGAAGCAGCCGGTCAGGCCTCTTTCAAGAAAGCACTCGATTATATGGGATTTGCACCGGGAGAGCAGATGATCGGTAAACCGGTTGACTATGTTTTCTGTGGCTCTTGTACCAATGGAAGAATAGAGGATTTCCGTGCTTTTGCTTCGATTGTGAAGGGACGTAAGAAAGCCGATCATGTGATTTGTTGGTTAGTGCCGGGTTCATGGGCAGTGGCACGTCAGATTGAAGAGGAAGGTTTGGATCAGATTTTCAAGGAGGCTGGCTTTGAGTTGCGTCAGCCGGGATGTTCGGCCTGTCTGGCTATGAACGATGACAAGATTCCTGCCGGAAAACTGTCCGTATCGACTTCAAACCGTAACTTCGAAGGCCGTCAGGGGCCTGGAGCCCGTACGGTATTGGCCAGTCCGTTGGTGGCAGCTGCCGCGGCAGTAACGGGAGTGATAACAGATCCAAGAACATTAATGTAAAGACGATTCCATGAAACAGAAATTTGACATCATAACAAGCACTTGTGTGCCCTTGCCTTTGGAGAATGTAGATACCGACCAGATTATTCCGGCTCGTTTTCTGAAAGCTACAACCAAGGAAGAGAAGTTTTTCGGTGAGAACCTGTTCCGCGACTGGCGATATAATCCGGATGGTTCTCTAAATCCCGATTTTGTATTAAATAATCCCAAATACAAGGGAGAAATATTGGTTGCCGGGAAGAATTTTGGAAGTGGTTCCAGCCGAGAGCATGCGGCTTGGGCCATTGCCGGCTATGGCTTCCGTGTGGTTATCAGCAGTTTCTTTGCGGATATTCATAAGAATAACGAACTGAATAATTTTGTTTTGCCGGTTGTCGTGAGTGAAGAATTCCTTGCAGAATTATTTGCTTCCATTGAACAGGACCCTGCAACTGAAGTTGAAGTCAATGTTCCGGATCAGACGGTAACGAATAAGGCTACCGGTAGAAAAGAACATTTCGAGATTAACGGATACAAGAAATATTGCTTGATGAACGCGCTTGATGATATAGACTTCCTGCTGGAAAATAAGGACAAAATCGAAGCCTGGGAGCAGAAGCGCGTTTAAGCCTTTCAAATAAAACCTAAAATTAAATCCACAAGTATATGGAACAGAATAAAACGGTTCGGGTAGAAATTATGGACACCACCTTGCGGGATGGCGAACAGACCAATGGTGTGAGTTTCCTGCCTCACGAGAAACTGATCATAGCCAAGGCTTTGTTACAGGATCTGAATGTGGACCGGATTGAAGTTGCTTCGGCTCGGGTTTCTGACGGAGAGGTCGAAGCTGTAAGTAACATTTGCCGGTGGGCGGCTCAAGTGGGTATGCTGGATCGGGTCGAAGTTCTGGGATTTGTGGACGGACATGCTTCTCTCGACTGGATTGCAAACTGTGGTTGTAAGAAAATCAACCTGCTTTGTAAGGGGTCACTCAATCATTGTCTGAACCAGTTGAAAAAGACTCCGGAGGAGCATATTGCTGATATCCGGAACTCATTGGCTTATGCCGAACAGTTAGGAATCAAGGTGAATGTTTATCTGGAAGACTGGAGTAACGGAATCAAAAATTCGCCGGAGTATGTCTTTCAGATTGTAGATGCCTTGCAGCATGAACGTATTGAACGCTTTATGTTGCCCGATACTTTAGGAGTCCTTAATCCGCTTCATCTGGTCAGCTATATGCGCAAGATGGTGAAACGCTATCCGCATCTGCGTTTTGACTTTCATGCCCACAATGACTATAATTTAGCCATATCCAATGTACTGGCTGCCGTGTTGGCTGGCTGTCGCGGTATACACACTTCTGTAAACGGATTAGGTGAGCGTGCCGGAAATGCGCCTTTGGCCAGTGTGCAGGCTATTCTGAAGGACCAGTTTCAGGCCGAAACGGGTATTTGCGAGAATCGTTTGAATGAAGTGAGCCGTCTGGTGGAGAGTTATTCGGGCATAGCCATTCCTCCCAACCAGCCGATTACCGGTGACAGTGTGTTTACCCAAGTGGCAGGAGTACATGCTGATGGAGACAATAAGGCGAATCTTTATTGCAACGCATTGTTGCCGGAGCGGTTTGGGCGTAAGCGCGAATACGCGTTGGGAAAGAATAGCGGTAAAGCGAATATCCTGAAGAACCTGGAAGAGTTGGGGTTGGAACTGACCCCGGAGCAGACCCGGAAAGTGACGGAGCGCATTATAGAATTGGGAGACAAGAAGGAACTGGTCACACAGAATGATTTGCCTTTTATCGTAGCCGATGTGCTGAAGCACGGTGCCCCTGAGGAACATGTGCGTTTGTTGAGTTATATGGTCACTACCGCCTATGGGCTGAAGCCGATGGCTTGCGTCCGTCTGGACATAAACGGCCAGGCTTATGAGGCCCAGGCATCGGGAGACGGACAGTTTGACGCATTTATGCGGGCCACGATGGCTATTTACAAAGAGCGATTGCATCGTGACTTTCCCTGGCTGGCCAATTATAATGTGACCATTCCGCCTGGAGGTCGTACAGATGCTTTTGTGCAGACTGTCATTACCTGGAACTGGAATCAGAAAACCTTGCGAACCCGCGGACTGGATGCGGATCAGACAGAGGCAGCCATTAAGGCAACGATCAAAATGCTGAATCTGATAGAGAAGGATTATACTTGTGAGGTTCCTGCAGAACATGCGGATAATTCGTAGCGCTCTGAAAAAAGTATTGCTAATAAGTAAATGAAGAAAATAAATAAAACGAATAAATTATGGATTTGAAGATTGCCGTATTGCCGGGTGATGGAATTGGCCCTGAGATTTCCGAACAGGGAGTAGCTGTCATGTCGGCTGTTTGTGAGAAGTTTGGACATAAAGTATCTTATGAGTATGCTCTTTGCGGAGCTGCGGCCATAGATGCTGTAGGAGATCCATTTCCGGAAGATACTTTCCAGAAATGTATGGCTGCCGACGCAGTGCTTTTCTCTTCTGTGGGTGATCCTAAGTTTGATAATGACCCTACGGCAAAGGTCCGTCCGGAGCAAGGCTTGTTGGCCATGCGTAAGAAACTGGGACTTTTTGCCAATATCCGTCCGGTGGAAACTTTTGAGTGTCTGATTCACCAGTCGCCTTTGAAAGAGGAGCTGGTGCGCGGTGCTGATTTTATTTGTATCCGCGAGTTGACCGGTGGTATGTATTTCGGAGAAAAGTATCAGGATAATGAGAAGGCATATGATACGAATGCCTATACTCGTGGTGAGATTGAACGTATTCTGAAGGTTGCCTTTGAATATGCCCGTCGTCGCCGCAAGCATCTTACTGTTGTGGATAAGGCCAATGTCTTGGCGTCAAGCCGTCTGTGGCGTCAGATTGCCAAGGAAATGGCACCTCAGTATCCGGACGTTGAGACCGACTATATGTTTGTAGACAACGCGGCTATGCGTATGATTCAGGATCCACGTTTCTTTGATGTGATGGTTACAGAGAATACCTTTGGCGATATTCTTACTGATGAAGGATCATGTATTACCGGTTCCATGGGTTTGCTGCCTTCTGCTTCTACAGGTGAACATACACCGGTTTTTGAACCGATTCATGGTTCCTGGCCTCAGGCAAAGGGATTGAATATAGCCAATCCTCTGGCGCAGATTCTTTCTGTAGCTATGCTCTTTGAGTATTTTGATTTGAAAGAAGAAGGCGCTATGATCCGCCAGGCTGTCAACGCTTCGTTGGATGCTCATGTACGCACTCCGGAAATTCAGGTTGAAGGTGGTGCCAAATATGGTACGAAAGAGGTTGGCCAATGGATTGTTGATTATATCAAAAAGGCTTAACCTCAAGTAATAAAAATAAAAGTTCCTGCTCTTTTCTCTGGAGTCAGGAACTTTTTTTATACATTTGTCCGTTCGTGTGCTGGTATTTTTTTACTATGCTTTCATGATATTATCCATTTGATAGATTTTCGGTTTATGAAAAGAATATTATTGGCTTTCTGCTTTTTTACCGGCGCTCTTTCTTTGTCGGCACAGAGTTATCAGGAATTGGTAAAACAAGGGCTTGATGCCATTTCATGTGACAGTCTGTTGCAGGCAGAAGAGTATTTCCGTGCTGCCTTAAAGAAGGAGCCAGCAATAAAATCCAATGCTCTTCTGTTTAACTATATCGGTCAGATTCAAGAGAAAACCGGACGTGATGCCGAGGCTTTGGAATCCTATAATCTGGGAATTAATCTATCGCCTCATACGATGGGGATTCTTCTGAATCGGGCGGCCTTGTATATGCGTACCCACCGTATGGAAAAAGCATTGACAGATTATAGTGATGTTCTTGATCTGAATCCGAATCATCGGCATGCTTTGATGATGCGCGCGTATATTTACACGTCTCAGAATCTTTTTCGGAAAGCGCGCTTGGATTATGAGCATCTTCTGCGTCTGGACCCGAACAATGAAGATGCTGTATTGGGACTGGTGTTGCTCAATGATAAAGACAATCGCCCAAAGGAAGCCATGGATCAGATTAACCAGTTGATACAAAAAGATCCCACCCGGGCAGACTACTATATGGTTCGTGCAGAAATGGAAATGAACCGTAAGGCCTATGAATCGGCTGAATTAGATTATCAGAAGGCTATAGAACTGGATCCAAAGAATGTAGTTTATTACATGAACCGTGCTTTATTCTATATAAAAACGGGAGAGAAAAACAGGGCTCGTCTGGATTTGAAGGAAGCCCGTACTTTGGGAGCTGATCCGGGGGAACTGGCAGATTTATATCAGCAACTGGAGGAATATTAATCTTTGTTCGGGGGTAATTCGCTTGATTTTATCGCTGTCTTGGAGATTATTCTCTTGAGTGTATAGATGTATCTAGAAGCATCCTGAGGTATATTTTTACGCTCAGTACGTGATAAAAGCAATTGATATTCGTATCCAGGCTCATAATCGAATCCTTTAATTTCAGAATAGAAATATTGCCATTTCTCGTTTGGGCTGTATTTTACTAAGAAACAGGATTGTGCTCCTATGCCATATCCGGTTCTTTTCTCAGATGCAACGAATAATTTTATCTCTACATTTTGATTGGCGGAATCTGATATTTCCTGTTTCATGTCTACGCTGCTACTTTTACAAGCAACAGAAAGGAAAAAGATAGCCGATAAAAATATAAGTGGTGAAAGATGTTTCATATGACAAGAAAAAAGAAATGCCGACAGAACTGTAAAGAGTTTTATATCTTTAGGTCTGTCGACATTTTTTTATTGATAATTCTAAGTGGAATTTTCTGTTTTATTTGTTACGAATAATGGTCTGAGCGCGGTCTGGACCTACGGAAAGAATGGTGATTGGAGTTTCCAATTCGTCTTCCAGGAACTGGATATAGTTCTTGAAGGCTTCCGGGAAGTCCTTTTCGTCGGTGATACCTGTCAGATCACATTGCCATCCAGGGATATCTTTGTACACAGCCTCACAACCCTCTGTTTCAAACGGTACGTTTTCCAGAACAACACCATCTTTCTTATAAGCCACGCATGCTTTGATTGTTTCAAAACTGTCTAATACGTCACTCTTCATCATTACCAGCTGGGTTACGCCATTGATCATGATTGCATATTTTAAGGCTACCAGATCCACCCAGCCACAACGGCGGTTTCTTCCGGTAACTGCACCGTATTCGTGACCGATCTCACGGATCTTATCACCAGTTTCATCAAACAATTCAACAGGGAATGGACCTGAACCGACACGGGTGCTGTAAGCTTTGAAAATACCAAATACTTCTCCTACCTGTTTGGGACCAATACCCAATCCGGTGCAGACTCCTCCGCTGGTGGTATTTGATGAGCTGACAAATGGATAAGTTCCATGATCAATATCCAACATAGTACCTTGAGCTCCTTCGGCCAATACACTCTTGCCTTCCTTGAGATATTGGTTGATTTCCACTTCTGTATCCGTCAAAGGGAATGTGCTCATATAGCGGATGCCTTCCATCCAAGCTTTTTCTTCCTCAGTGATATCGTAATCCGTGAAGTTTAGATCTTTCAGAATCTGTTCATGTCTGGCTTTCAGCGTTTGATATTTGCTTTCAAAATTTTCCAGAATATCACCTACGCGTAAACCGATACGGCTGGCCTTGTCACTATAGGTCGGACCGATTCCTTTTCCGGTGGTGCCTACCTTGTTTTTACCTTTTGCAGCTTCATAAGCACGGTCCAACACTCTGTGAGTCGGCAGAATCAAGTGAGCGCGCTTGCTGATATGAAGTCTTTTTTTCAGATCATATCCGGCATTTTCCAATTCCTTGGCTTCTGCCATAAACAAATCCGGGGCAATGACGCAACCGTTTCCGATAATATTAATCTTGTCTTCTGCAAAGATTCCAGAAGGAATGGATCTAAGTACGAACTTTTTACCTTCGAAAATGATGGTATGACCGGCATTGGGGCCGCCGGCGAATCTGGCTACAACATCATATTGGGGAGTAAACACATCAACTACTTTTCCTTTGCCTTCGTCTCCAAACACAATTCCGAGAAGGGCATCTACTTTTCCTTTTTCCATGTTGGATATTTATATTTTGCTGTTTATTTTATTTTTCCAATGCACATTTCGCACATATCCCATGCAACTGCAGTCTGAAAGTTTCGATTTTGAAATCAGGAATTCCCAAACTATATATTTGTGTGCTTATGTAATCCAACGGAATTAATTTGGTCATTCTGCAGTGATTGCAGATCAATTCTACCGTGTCGGAATTACCATACGCTTTACAATAGACCGTACAGTTTTTGTCCTTTATTTCATAAATAACATTTGCATCTAGTAAAATGCTGACACTATTGTATACAGTTGACCGGCAGATGTGTGTCTGTGGGAACAACTCTTGATGTTTTTTAAGAATATCTTCAATAGAAACTTTGTCATCCATTTGATAAATGGTTTTCAGTACCGTTTCGCGTTCTATTGTTTTTCTTAATCCTTTCTTTTCAATATAATCGAAAAGGCTATTTAAAGCTAGCTCGTCTACTTTCTTGGTTTGCATAAAATGGGTTTTTCTTTGCAACAAAGGTAGTGCTTTTTAATGAAAGGAAGCATATCCCCTTCAAAAAAAACAGAAAAAAATGGCGGAATAGCTAATTTTTAAGTATTTCTTCAATTTCTTCTACCTTTTTCGGACTGACTTCCTCATATTTGATGAGCGCATTGGAAATGGCTTTTTTCAGGGCTCCTTCGGCTTGTCGGATGTTTGCTGCGGCCTGGTCCAGAAATTCATTCTCAGCCCGTTCATTCAGAGTGTTGCCTTTCATAAAAAGTCGTGCCAGTAACAGATAGCCACACAGTTGGAACATTTCTTCTTCACGTGCAATCCACTGGAACGCTTTTTCCGAAGCATAGGGCAGTTTCTGAAAGAGATTGATGACGGTGAGTTGGGCTATCTCGGGGGTAGGCATGTCTTCTATCCAGATTTCCGCGATCTCAGGATAAAAAGATTCGACAGGCTGTAACATACCGGCCAAAATCTTACATTCCCGAATGTTTTCTTTCCAGAGAGCTTGTGCCAGCTCATGGTTAGGCTGGAATTCATTGGCAATGTTTTGAAGGCGTGGGAGCTCTACACCGAAATTCAATTTGTATTTCAGGCCATTTTCTCTCATGAAAGCCGACGCCACTCCATTCATGGAGAGGCGCAGCTCTTGTTTTATTTTTTTTATTTCTTCTGCTGTATTCATGAATTTATAATGTTGCATAGTCCTTGCTGTAGCGTAGCATCTGAGCGTCGTATGCTTCACCATAGCTGATTTGAATGTCCGTAATTTGGTTGCAATCGTCTACGACAGGAGTGTATACGGGATTAATGAAGCCTTTATACGGGGCCAGATTCAATTGTTTATACCGTGCCAGAATCTCCTGATGCAGAGAAGGGTCTATCTTGATTCCGTAGCGTTCAACCAAGATACGTGCCGCTTCCAGATCCCCTTCGCTCTTAATGCGTTGTATTTCTGCAAGCTGTTTGCCGAAAATTTCTTTCAGTTTGGGATAGTTGTTTATCTGCACATAAGTTTTTCTGTTTCGGCATACAATTTCTATGACTTGTTCTTCCTTGCCCATTTCCAATGCCCAACGTGAGATGAGAGCCCGGTTTCTCATATGGGCTTCTTCTATTTCCTTTCCGGGATTGATGCGGACAAGTTGAGTGAGCAGACCGTTCATCAGATAACCGTAATATTGCGCTTTATAGGCATTTTCGTCAGGAGTCAGTCCCAGTTCGGTCAGTTTGTCGTCTGCCAGATAATACAGTCCGAAGAGATCGGCACGGGCTTCTTCGATAGTGGCGCCATAGGCTTTTAAACTGTCGGGGTCTACACCTGGAAGCAACTTGCCACTACCATGGCCGAGGCATTCGTGCAAGTCGGTGTGCAGATCATCACAAATGTCTTCATATTTTTCCATCAGTTCGAGAACTTCATGACTGATGACAAACTCTTCTTTAAAACCATTTCCTCGGGCTGCCTGGTTATAAGCGTGGGTCAGGTTTCCGATCGTGACACTTTTGCTGCCATGTTCTGCGCGGATCCAGTTAGAGTTTGGCAGATTGATGCCAATGGCACTGGCCGGGTAAAGATCACCGCCTAATATGGCTGCTTCAATAACCTTGGCAGATACGCCCTGACAGTTTTCTTTTTTGAACTGACTGGCAACAGGAGAATGATCCTCGAACCACTGGGCGTTTTCGCTTAATTTTTGTGTTCTTTCTGTAGCAGCCTGATCTTTGAGGTTGACATAGCCTTCCCAACTGGCTTTCATACCCAGTGGATCGCCATAGGTTTCAATAAATCCGTTGGTGAAATCAATAAACCCTTCCTGTTCCTGAATCCAAAGTATGCTGTACTCGTCGAATGTTCTTAAATCCCCGGTTTTGTAGAACTCTATCAACTTCTGGATAACTTCCTGTTGTTTGGGGTTTTCAGCGACTTCGACTGCCTTTTCAAGCCAGAATACGATTTTTTCTATAGCTTTTCCATACATGCCGTTTATTTTCCATACTTCTTCGCAGATGGTGCCGTTTTTGCGTACCAGTTGGCTGTTCAGACCATACATGACCGGGTGCGGATCCTGTTGCCGGTTCTTCATTTTCTGATAAAACTCTTCCGCCTCTTTTTGGGTGATCCCTTCTGCGTAATAATTACATGCTGAAGTCAGCAGCAGGTCTTCACCATCAGCCTGATTTACCCGTTTGGGCATAATGGCTGGGTTAAAGATTACCGGTGCGATTTCTTCCCATAAATCTTCAGCATTTTGTCCTGCCTGAAGCGGAAGTTTTTCCGGGTTGATTTTCAGTAAGGCTTCTTTTAGAAATGTTTCGCTGAAGTTTGCCGGAAATTTGTCACAGCCATAATGATGGTGAATACCATTGGAAAACCATATTCTTTTCAGGTATACGGTCAGTTCCTGAAAATCATGATCGTTTCTGTTGCCGGTATATTCTGTGTAAACCGCTTCCAGGGTCTTACGGATTTTCAGATTGAACTTACCGTTTTGGTCCCAAAGGATGTCACGCCCGTATAGGGCGGCCTGTGAAAGGAAGTATACCAGTTTCTTTTGCTTTAGAGTCAGCTTCTCAAAACCGTCTACGCGGTATCTTAACAGTTGCAGATCTGCAAAACGCTCGTCGCAGTATGAAAAATCTGTAGTATTCATGAAATCGGATATATATTAGTACTGTAAAAGGGATAAAACCTGAATCAGGTTTATCCCTTTTCTGATAAAATTATGCTTTGATATTTTCTTTAGCCATGTGGTTTATGCGGTAGCTTCTCGGTGTAATGCCGTTTAATTTATAGAAAGCCGCATAAAACGATTGTCGGTTGGCAAATCCTACCATGGCTGATATCTCTTCCATGGTTTTGTCCATATAGCGTTTGTCTACAAGCAGGTATTGCGCATCTTTTATGCGGTACTCGTTGACAAGGCTTGAATAGTTTTGACCAAAGCGAATGTTAACAACGGCACTGATGTAGCGGGTGTTGGTACTTAATTCCTCTGCCATCTTTTTAGCCGAATAATCGGGGTCTTTGTACTTTTTCTGTACGACGAAGATATGCAAGATCTTCTCGTAAAGTTCATCTACCAATTCAGCCCTTACTAAAGAGCGGTAGGCTGCATTCTTTTCTTTTTTTTCCGTCAAATTATACTTTCCCATACTTCCTATTTATATTACTCAAAAATAAAATCACATTCGGTATTAAAGAAAAGCCTATATGATTTTATTAACGTTACAAGATAAGGCAAAATTCGCTTTTTTTTCTTATTCGTACAAATTTTTCTCTCTTTTTAATGACAAAAAAAGTTAACTTTGCATTCGCTAATATAAATCGAACCGTTTTTGCATGTATCAAACACTGAAAAAATACTTTGGATATGATATGTTCCGACCTCAGCAGGAAGAGATTATAAAGAGTATCTTGGCCAAAAATGATACTTTGGTACTGATGCCTACCGGGGGAGGAAAAAGCTTATGTTATCAGATTCCGGCCTTAATGCAACCTGGTACAGCCGTAGTGGTATCTCCCCTGATTTCTTTAATGAAGGATCAGGTAGAATCTTTATTGGAGAGCGGGATATATGCCGCGGCATTAAATAGCAACAATACGGAACAGGAGGCGTTCAATATTCGTAGGGATTGCATCTCCGGCAAAGTTAGAATTCTTTACATTTCTCCGGAACGCTTATTGTCCGAAATTCCTTTTTTATTGAAATCTATGCAGATTTCCTTATTTGCTGTTGATGAGGCTCACTGTATTTCTCAGTGGGGGCATGATTTCCGTCCGGAATATACACAACTTAAAGTTTTGCATCAGTATTTTCCTGGGGTTCCGGTTATAGCGTTGACCGCAACAGCAGATCGGGTGACGCGTGAAGATATTATTTTGCAGTTAGGCTTGGTCACTCCCAAAATTTTCATTTCGTCTTTTGATCGTCCGAATTTAAGTTTGTCAGTAAAAAAAGGACTGAAAAAGAAAGAAAAGCAATTGGCCATTCTGAATTTTCTGTCGAAATATGAAAATGATTGCGGTATTATTTATTGCATGAGCCGTAAGGCGACCGAAGAGGTGGCAGCCTGGCTTCAGGAGCATGGCTTTAGTGTGGCTGTATATCATGCGGGGCTTTCTGCCGAGGAACGTAATTTCACGCAAGAGGAATTTTTGAAGGACCGTATTCAAGTGATTTGTGCTACTGTGGCTTTCGGTATGGGAATCAACAAATCGAATGTACGTTATGTCATTCATTATAATCTTCCGAAAAGTATCGAATGCTTTTATCAGGAAATAGGCCGGGCAGGGCGTGACGGGATGCCTGCCGATACCTTGTTATTCTATTCTTATGGAGATCTGGCACAGCTTACCCGGTTTGCAGAAGAAAGCGGTCAGCAGAGCATGAATAAGGAACGCCTGCAGCGTATGCAAGAGTATGCTGAGGCCTCGGTATGCCGCAGACGTATCTTATTGAATTATTTTGGGGAGCAGAGCGCGCATGATTGTGGCAATTGTGATGTGTGTCGTAATCCTCCCTTGCGTTTTGACGGAACGGTATTGGTTCAGAAAGCGCTGAGTGCCATCATGCGCACCGGACAACAGATTGGTTTTCATCTGGTTGTAGACATTTTGCGGGGAAATCATACTCAGGAAGTTATCCAGCGCGGGTATGACACATTGAAAACCTTTGGAGCCGGTCATGATGTTCCGGCACGTCATTGGCATGATTATTTATTGCAGATGTTGCAGTTGGGCTTTCTGGAGATTGACTATAAGGAAAATCTTCATCTGAAGATTACGGCGCCCGGTTCTCAAGTATTGTATGGTAAGGCGACGGCTACGCTTGCTCAGATCCGTGAGGAGGCGGTATCGGTCCGTGTCCGGAAAAACAAAACGGCTGCTGTGCCCCGAAAGGCCGGAGAGCCGTTGTTGGTCAGGCATGTCTTTGGAGAAGAAGGGCAGGGCGACAAGCTGTTTGAGGCATTACGCACACTGCGTAAAAAACTGGCTGATGAACAAGGTTTTCCGCCATATATCATAATGTCGGACCAAACCTTGCATTTATTGTGCAGTATCAAACCGACCAGTGTAGAAGCATTTGGTATGGTCAGTGGTATCAGTGATTTTAAAAAACAAAAGTACGGAGAAGAGTTTGTAACTCTTATCCGTACTTTCGTATAATCGGTACAGGGGCGCGTTAATGCGGCTCCTGTATTTTTTTATTCATCCAGTGAGTTCAGGTATTGCTTTACGGCCTGATATATGCAATAGGCCAGTTTCCGGCGTCCTCTTCTGGATTTCATATATTTTTCTTCTTTGGCATTTGAAATAAATCCTACCTCAGTCAGCACGGCCGGCATATTGGTATTTCTCAATACGGCAAAATTGGCTTTTTTTACGCCCCGGTTTTTTCTTTTAGCCCGTTCGGTATATTCTTTTTGAATGAGACGGGCCAGTTTCAGACTCCATGGATTATGTCGCTTGCTCCATACAAAAGTCTCTGTTCCTTCAGCGTATCCGCGGGCGGAATTGGCATGGATGGAGATGAAGAGATCCGCTTCGCAGAAATTGGCAAAATTGGCTCTTTCGTTCAGAGAAATAAATTCGTCCCGTTCTCGGGTTAGAATCACGTCTACGCCCCGAGTACGTCTGCGGATATATTTTTCCGCTCTTTTGGCAATTTTCAGGGTGACTTCCTTTTCCTGTATTTTTCGTCCGGCTGCTCCCTGATCTTTACCGCCGTGTCCGGCATCAATTACAATTTTAAATCTTTCCCGGGCTTGTGTTGGCAGGGGTAAAGCAAATAGCGGAACAATCAGTGCCCATACTATTCCGTATAAAAACAAGACCTGTTTCATTCTGAAATTTTGCTTTTGAATTCTTCTTCGCAAAATCGCATCGTATCGAGCTTTTCCTGTTGATGAATCAGCTGTGCCTGACAAGCTGCAATTTTTCCGATAATGTTTTTGCGCTCCTGTTCCAGTGCTTCTTTGCGTTCGATCAGCATGGTATGCACGTCTTTTTCGTTGCCTTCGCTCAGATAGTTTCCGTCAGCCTGGTGAGCAGCCAGTTCTGCCTGAAGCAAATCTACCTTTTCCTGTGTTATACTCAGTTCAAACTGCAGGTTGCGGGTAGTCTGGCGGGTTTGTTGCCAGTCAGTGCCGGCGGCAAATAATTGTTGCAGTTCTCCAAACTGTACGGGAGAATGTGACGCATTGTATTTTCGCATCCAGATGTCCAGATCTGATTTTTCCTGTAGTACCCTCTGCTCCAGTGTCTTGTCGCAGCTTTCTATCTGTTCCAAAGCTGCAGTTTTCTGGTGTAACTCCTGTTTGTTCTGATCCGTCAGTTTCAATAGTACCTCTTCTTCCTTTTGTGATTCCTCGAGTTTCCGTACGGCTTCGTCATAGACCTGTTTCGCTTCCTGAGTTCCGATCAACTTTTCCTGTGCGTTATTACATTCTTTCTTCAGGTTTTGGATCTGTTCCAAACGCTTGGATGAGGCCTCGTGCGCGTTTACATTCTTTTTCAGCCATTCCTCAAGCATTTCTATTTTCAGGTTTATCTGCGAAAGTCTTGCTTTGCAGATCTCGGTATCTGTAAGCAGCTCCTTATGCATTTTAAGCATGTTCTGAATCTGTATTTTCAGGCCCTCGTGATTATTTTGCCATAGTTTGTACCATCCGGGAATGGAAATCGCCTTTTCCAGGTCGTCATACATTTCGCTGAACCGTTCGTTTTGTTTGCTGATTTCTTCCTGAAGACGTCCTACACGATAGGCCCAAACTTGACAGCCGGTATTCAGTTCATTAAAGCGCATCATGACATCATTCTTTTCGTTTTCCTTTTTGGAAATTTTTCCGTTGATGGAGTTTATATGCGTCTGGTGGAAGTTGAAAATTTCCAGTTCCTTTTCTGCTTCTTCGGCATCTTGTCCGGTTCGTTCGATAAGTTGTTGCAGCATGCTTCTACGTGCTGCCTGATTGGTCGAAGCCGAGCAATCCTTGAAGGAGCGGTCCAGATCCTCAAACTTTTTCCATTCCTGAATATTCTGTTGGTGCATGTTTCGGATCATCTCCAGATGTTTCCTTTCCATCTCCAGAATTCCGGTTTCCCGGGCATACTTCATACGCATGTCCTGTAACAGATCGTGTTTTTTGTTATATTCCGCCTCGATCATTTCCATCTCTGTTTTCATTTCCGAGATGAGTTTGCTCTGCTCCAGCATGGTGTCAGAATGATAAGGGTGGTGTGTGGCACCGCACACGCTGCAACTGCTGCCTTCTTTCAGGTCACTGCGCAATTGAATGACATTCTGGCTTTTGCTCACGGTGAAGGCATATTTCCTTTCTTCCGTCTTTTCTTTCAGAATATTCACTTCTGTTGTCAGTTGCTCTATGGCGTTATGTGTGCTGTCAGCCTGTGTCTGCAAGCGGTATATTTCCTGTATCTTTTCGTCGATCCAGTTATATCCCTGGGAAATATGGTTCCACAGTACTTGCGCGCTAAGGAGCATTTGCATACGGCGTTTCAGTTCCATGGTTCTGGACTGTAATTTTTCACCGTCCGTACCATAATTACTTTTCAGATGCATGGATAACTCGTTTTGCAAACTGCTGATTTGCGATTCCAGATCCTTGATGTTCATGAAAAGCTTGTTGAGCTGTGTGTTCTGCTCGCTTTGTTTTCTCAAGGCGCTGTCCAGTTCCTGTTGTGTTTTTTCTTTTCGGGTTTTCAGAACCTGAAACAGATCCAGCTTGACCAGAATACCTTCGCCCTTTTCGATCATTTTGAGGTGAACTTCTGTTTCCTGTTTGCTTAGATTCAGTTTTTCCTGTTTCTTGTATTCTTCCTCCTGGTTCTGCTTCAGTTCATTGATTTCCTTATTCATTGAGGCAATGTTCATTTGCCACTGACTGTATACCTCGTTTTCTTTTTCTTCGTTCAGTTCCAGTATCTGAAGTTTTCCGTTGTTCATGTAAACTTCGGTCAGCAGATCGTCAATGTGCTTCAGGGCAGCCTCATTGTCTTTTCTTTTCAGAGTCTGCTGCTGATATTTTTCTTTTGTCTGATTGAATTGTTTTTCTGCTTTTTCCTTTTCCTGATGCAGATTATGAATCTGTTCCTTACAGATATCCCGGAGCTGTCCGATGAATTCTATTCTTTGAAAGCAGCCTTGTTGTGATTCGAATGTTTCAAATCGTTCCAAGTCCTGTACGGCTTTCTGCACGGAAGCATATTGCTTGTTCAAGCGGTACAGTTCATTCTTCTCCTTTTCGAGGGAGTGGGATAATGTGATGAATTTTCTGTACCACTCTTGCTGTTGGCGTATTTTATCAAGTGAGTTTTCAATATTTTTTAGTTTGGTGTCGTTCAGACGCAAGGCTTCATTCAGTTTACTGGTTTCGTTAGTAGTAAGTAAACTGTTTTCCGCTTGTTTGCGTTTAATTTCCGTTCGTATGAGAGATTTGAACAGAGAGGTGACACTGTCTGGCATTTTTTCGCCGTATTTGTGTTCAAACCACAGAGACGCTGCTTCTTCTGCCGTAAGGTTCTGTGGCAGGTTTTCCGGTGTCAAAGGCAGGATGTCCTTATTGTTTTCTGTCTTTTCCGGAATATTTTCTTGATGTGATTTTCGAAAAAACTTCATACTGATGAGCGATTGCTTGTTTGGTTGCAAAGTTAGGAATAAAAAGCATTTGTAGGTACAATGCCTATGCCTTTTTACAATGATTCTGTGGTTGAAATGGAAAAAATAATGTACCTTTGCAGAAAGAAATAAATTAAAAAAAAAGTATAAGATGGCAACGAAACCAAGTATACCAAAAGGAACACGGGATTTTTCGCCCGTAGAAATGGCGAAGCGCAACTATATTTTTGATACAATCCGCAGTGTGTATGCTCTGTATGGATTTCAGCAGATTGAAACGCCTGCAATGGAGAATCTGTCTACTTTGATGGGTAAGTATGGTGAAGAGGGCGACAAACTGTTGTTTAAGATTCTGAATTCCGGAAATTTCCTGTCGGGAGTGGATACGGCAGACTTGTCTTCTGAAAACACCAATAAACTGGCTGCTCAGTTATGCGAAAAAGGTTTGCGTTATGATCTTACGGTGCCTTTTGCCCGCTATGTAGTGCAGCACAGAGAAGAATTGACCATGCCGTTCAAGCGTTACCAGATCCAACCGGTTTGGCGTGCAGACCGTCCTCAGAAAGGACGCTATCGTGAGTTCTATCAATGTGATGCTGATGTCGTTGGCAGCGATTCCTTATTGAATGAGGTGGAATTGATGCAGATTGTGGATACGGTATTTACCAAGTTCGGAATCCGTGTCTGTATCAAAATCAATAACCGCAAGATTCTGACCGGAATAGCAGAAATGATCGGTGAGTCCGATAAAATCGTAGACATTACTGTGGCAATGGATAAGCTCGACAAGATCGGTCTTGAAGCTGTTAATGCGGAGCTGGCAAAAGCTGGAATCAGTGCCGAGGCGATTGAGAAACTGCAACCGATCATTTTGCTGGAAGGTAGCAATGAGGAAAAACTGAACACGATGAAGCAGGTGTTGGCAGAAAGTGAAATCGGCCTGAAAGGTGTTGAGGAGTGTGCTTTCGTATTGCAGACCCTGCAGAATTTGGGATTGAAAAACGAGTTGGAGCTTGATCTGACATTGGCACGCGGACTGAATTATTATACCGGCTGTATTTTTGAAGTGAAGGCTTTGGATGTTCAGATCGGAAGCATAACCGGTGGCGGACGTTACGATAACCTTACTGGAATCTTCGGTATGCCAGGACTGAGCGGTGTCGGTATTTCTTTTGGTGCAGACCGTATCTTCGATGTTTTGAACCAGCTTGACTTGTATCCTAAAGAGGCAACAACAGGAACAGAACTGCTGTTCGTAAACTTTGGCGCTGCTGAAACCGCTTATTGTTTGCCTATTCTGGCAGTTGCCCGACAGGCAGGAATCCGTTGTGAAATCTATCCGGACAGTGCCAAGATGAAAAAACAGATGAGTTATGCCAATGCCAAGAATATTCCATTTGTAGCCATTGCCGGTGAAAATGAAATGAATGAACAGAAAGTGACCCTGAAAAACATGATTACCGGCGAGCAGAGGCTGGTGAGTCAGGAAGAACTGATTCAGGTGGTCAAGAAATAAGGAGTAGTTTTATTTAATAATAGGGAAGCAGACTTTTGTGGACGTGTAGTTCGTCCCAAAAGTCTGCTTTTATGTTAAAAATTGTTTGCTTTAGCAAGAATATGATTTTATCCCAAATCTTTCCAGATTTGTTCTTTTTCTTTGTTTCGTAAAATGATTGATAACCAAGAAAACAAATCCTAATTATGAAAAAGAATCTATGGCTCGCCGCAGCCTTGTGCTGCGGCTTATTCGGACTCTCTTCCTGTAATGAGAATACAGCGGAAACCGTAACTGTTCCTAAGCATATAGAAGATCAGTTCTATATGAAATATCCTGATGCCAAGAATGTTCAGTGGTCGTCTAAGAATGGATATGCGATAGCTTCATTCTATCAGGAAAACGACAGTATTACAGATAAATGTTCTGCCTGGTTTGCTCAGAGTGACGGCTTTTGGGATATGACAGAGTATGATATTCCTTATGCATATTTGCCGGAAGCGGTACGGGTTGCGTTTGAGGGTTCTAAGTATGCTGCCTCACCATGGGTCGCAGATCGTGATGTGGAGATTCTGGAACGTGCCGGTATTGAAACTCTTTATATTATTTCTGTAGAAAACCAGAATTCATCTGTAGAGATGGATTTTTATTATTCTGCTGACGGTATTTTGTTGAAAGAGGTGTTTGACGATAAAGATGACGGTGGACTTGCAGAAGATTTCTTGCCACAGACTCCTACGACTTCTATTAAGAAATGGATAGATCAGAAATTTCCTGGTGCACGTATTGTGGATATAGAAACTGAGAATGGGGGTACAGAGGTTGAGTTGGTTTACGAGGGAAGTGTCTATGAGATACTTTTCAGCCGGGAGCAGAATTGGATGTATTCGAAACAGGAAATTCCTGAACGTCAGTATGTAAATTTACCGCCTAAGGTTCTCAGTACGCTGCGAACTATTGAAGGATTTACCGATTTGGCTGCATTGGATGATGTGGATTATTATCAGACAGCTTCTTCTGGAAACTTCTATTGCATAGAAATGGAAACCCGTTTTAATGATGATCAGAAGGTCTACATTACAGAAGTCGGCGATATTATCGAGAAACCTGTTTTAGGTGGTGGCGATGGTCAGGGTGTTCCTGTAGAATCTGAGATTGGAGAATGGATTACTCAAAAATATGCCGGATCTGTAATCGTTGGTCGTGAGTATGACGACGGTTTCCTGGAGGTAGATTTTGTTCACGAAAACATTAAGAAAACAGCCTATTTCAATGGTTCCGGTACTTGGGTTCTCAGTGAATGGGATGTTGCATATACTTCTCTGCCAAGCGCAGTACTGAGTACTTTGAAAGAGCGTTATTCCGATTATTCAATTGATCGTGACGACATCGAAGTTCAAGAGTATCCTTCAGGCCTCAGATATGTTATTGAGATGGAACGAGGAGAACGCGATCTGAAAGCTTACATCAGTTCGGATGGAACTGTAATAGGTGAAAAATTTGAAGACTGATTTTTTATAAAAGGGGTTGTGCTTAGCTGAATGTGAAGCACAGCTCCTTTTGTTTTTGTGAGAAGTAGCCCTGTCCTTCATTCTTTAGCTTTTTTACTCTTTTTTTAAATTGGAAGCATCATGTAAAATAGCTACTTTTGTTTTATCATGAAACATGCTTTTTTTCAGATATTGTTGTTCTTTGCACTTTTTGGGGGGAGTGCGGCCTGTTTATGGGCGCAAGAGGCAGGAGAGTGCCTTTTGCGGGGCAAGGTTTATGATGCCGATCGTCTGGATCCGATGCTCGGTGCAACAGTTCAGGTTTATGATTCTTTAGGTACTTTTGTCGGTGGAGGTGTGACAAATGAAGAGGGGATTTTCCGTATCGGGAAATTACAGCCACAAAAATATAACTTGAAGGTGTCTTTTATGGGATATAAACCGCAGACATTTAGGTTGGACCTGAGCGACAGACGTAAAACATACCGCATGAAGGATGTGTTGTTGCACGAAATGGTTTACGAGATGGATGAGGCGCAGATCACGGCGCAAGGGCGCGGACTGGTGTTGCGTGAAGACACTTTGGTCTATTATGCGGATTATTATAAACTGCCTCCCGGCGCGCGTATGGCAGAACTGTTGCGCCGGATGCCCGGAGTTTATGGAAGCGAAGAGCAGGACCTGCGGATCAATGGTAAGAAAGTATCACGTATTCTGATCAATGGAAAAGAATTTTTTGGTGATGATATAGCTACGGCTTTGAAATATCTGCCGGCAGAACTGATTAAAGAACTGAAGGTATATGACAAGAAAAGTGATGAGTCTGAATGGAGTGGTGTGGATGATGGCAGCCGGGAAACCGTAATAGACCTGACCGTGGCTGACGATTTTCAGAACAGTTGGCTGGGAGAGGTGGAAGGTGCTTATGGTACCAGTAACCGGTATGCCGGTCGTGCTTCTTTGAATAACTTTCAGGACCGGCAATATACTACCCTGATCGCACAAGCCGGAAATGACAGTCAGATGGGTGATGAGAACAATCAGAATGTAGGACTTAGTTTTAACCGTACTCGAAAAAAACTGGATATTGGCGGAAGCCTTTCTTATTACCGCAATGAGATGGAGCAGAATATGGCATCGAGTGTCCAGTCGTTTGAGAATACTACAGCGGCATTTTCAGAATCAAAATATACCATGTATAATCGTCGGCACAGCCTGAGTGGATCTATGAATCTGGAATGGCGTCCTGATAGTATGACCGTCATAGCCATATCGCCCATGATAAACTGGTCTGGCAGTAAAAGTCGTCAGGGATCCTATTCGGCTTCTTTTGCTTCCGATCCTTATCTGGTACCTGGAATAGAGCGCCCGCTGGATCAGATGGAGTTGTTGACCGACAGTGTGGCATTGAATGCCAACCGGAGTGTAAGTGACGGAAATAATAGTTCCTGGTCGGCCCAGTTGAATGCCAATATGACCCGCCGTTTTGCCAAGAAAGGGCGTAGTCTGATGTTGGGACTGAATGGCAGCTACTCTAATTCAGAGAATGATCGGAATGAGTTCCGGCAGATAGATTATTATCGTTTGACTGCAGCCTTGGGCGGTGACTCAATATTCCATCAGGTGCAATACGATCGGACACCAAGTACGAATACAAGCTGGGGCGGAAGAGTGACCTATACCGAACCGTTGGGTCACGATTTTACTTTGCTGCTCGTTTATCAGGCTTCTTTGCGCAGACAGGAAGACAGTAGGGACGTGGCTTCTATTTTGGATCCGAGAGTCGCTCTCTTAGGGGTAAACCATACTAATTTTTACGACTTTCGGGCAGAAGCGTTACCGGATACGCTTCAAAACCGTACGACACGTAATGATTATCTGGAACAACAGGTCGAAGTAGGAGTGAATCTGAACCGTACGAAATATCAGCTGAATGCCGGGATTTTGCTGAACAGTCAGTGGAACAAGTTTGCTTATCAGACATCCTCCCGAGTGTTTGAAGCCGAGAACCGGAGCCTGAATTGGGCACCCAAACTGAATTTTTACTATCGGATTACCAGCCGGGAGCAGTTTAACTGCTCTTATTATGCCATGGCTCGTCCCGTAGATGCCCAAAAGTTGGTGCCTGATACCTTGGATTATTCCGATCCGCTCAATCTGGAGTTGGGAAATCCCGATCTGAAGCCATCGTTTATGCATTCGGTCAATATGGGATATAGTCGGTTTGCGGAAGAAACCATGCGCAGTTATAATGTGAATCTGAACTATACCATTACCCGAAACAGTATCAGTTCCAAGAGTATGTACGACCGGCAGACAGGATGTCGTACCGTGATTCCGGTAAATGTGAATGGGAATATGAATGGAAGCATTTATTTCATGATGGACACACCCCTGAAAAACAAACAGTTCACACTGGCATTGCAAACCAATGTGAACTATATGCGCTATGTGGGATTTACTGTGAATGAGAATCAGGACGAGCCGGAGAAGAATGCCACCAATCAGATTTCTTTCTCTCCCAATGTGCAGTTGAGTTATCGGAAGGACTGGTTGAACTGTTCCGTTTCTTTAGGCGGTAACTATGACCATTCGCGTAACACTTCTCTTGCTGCCGGAAATCTGGATACTTACGGGTTGGAAACCAAACTTATCAGTTCGGTAGAGATGCCTTGGGGAATGGATTTCGCTACAGATTTTACGTTTAATGCCCGTTGGGGATTCAGTTTCCAGGGGATGAACAGTAATGAGTGGATTTGGAATATGCAGCTTTCACAGGGATTCCTGAAAGGTAGAAAAGCCCGTATAGCCTTGAAGGTTTATGACTTGCTCAACGGGTACAATAGTGTAAACCGCTCATTTTCTTCATCCATGCGTTCCGATGTGTATTATGAAGCATTCGGACGTTATGTCATGTTGCATTTTACTTATAATTTTACACTTTTCCGAAAAAAGGCGAAGGCATAAATTTATAGTTTGGTGTCTAACAGATATTCTTTGCGGAACATTTCCAGAAAGAGTAAGAACAGAGACACCAATAGCGGGCCGAAAATGACTCCCATAAAACCGAATATGGGCAGACCGGCTACCACACCAAAGATGGTGATGAGCGGATGAATATCGGCCATCTTTTTTTGGAGAATAAAGCGGATCAGATTGTCTGACTGTGAAACGACAATACCGCCATAGGCCACTAGAACCAAGGCCATGACCCAATCACCGATGATCGCCAAATATGCAGCCAAAGGAATCCAGATTACAGCCGTTCCGATCAGCGGGATGATAGAAGCAACACCGGTAAATAGTGCTGCCAACAGTGGGTTGGGTACACCGCACAGCCAGTAACCTAAAAGGGAAATGCAACCTTGAATGAGTGCCAATAAGGGAATGCCGATAGCGTTTGAACGGACAATGACATGGATCTTCTGCAGGACTTCCTGTTTGTTGTCTTCCTTAAAAGGTAAAAGTGTAGAGATATAATGTTCCATGTTTCGTCCTCCTGAAAGAAGGAAGTAGAGCAGCATAATGGCAACAGCTACATTGACAAAAAAGTCACTCACTCCGCTCATGATGGATTGGCCGATAGCCGGAATTTGTCCGGCTATAAGGGAAAGAGTGCTTTCAGACAGGACATTGAAGCCAGTTTTTTCTTTGATGAAGCTGATCATGGCAAAGGCGGGGCGAAGCAGTTCTCTCGGATTAATGTCAATACTGGTAATCTCAGATATCAGTAGCCATCCCATCAGGCTGATAGGAATGACGATGAATAATAGAGTACCTATGGTAACGGTCCAAACCGCCCGGCTGTAAGACATCTTTTCTGACAGTCGGAATGTAGCTTTTCGCAGTAACAAATAAAGGGTAAATGCTCCTAGAATGCCATTCATAAAAGGCTGTGCCTGTTGGAACAGGATATATCCTAAAAATAGGATTAGGGTAATGAGGGAATATTTCCAGTATAATTCTTTCATAACAGGTTTAATTTAAAATAGTTTGATGATGCATGATTCAAAAGTACATTCTTTTTTGATTATATTGGTCTGTTTGGTCGGCTTTTTTTGCTTTGGATATAAAAATATTCTCAAAGAGTTTTTTCGTTCTGTATAAAAAGGAATATTGTTTGATTTTGATAATAGAGTTATAGATATGAATTCCATCAAGTTATTTTTGGAGGAGCATGCCGAACCGAAATATGCTGTATTTTCTGCTTCTCTTTTGAATGATTCCATTCCGGTAATGGGGGTACGCTTGCCTTGTCTTCGGAAATATGCTCGCGAATTAATTAAAAATAAATCATGGTATTGTTTGTGGGAGGAGGAGTGCGAGTCTGTTTTTGAACTGACTTTATTGAAAGGGCTTACTTTTGCCGAAGCACCTATGACTGATGTTGAACGCTGGGAATACATTGACCGTTATATACCTTTGATTACCAATTGGTCCTTGTGTGATTCGGTATGTGTATCACTTCGTTTTGTACGTCATCAGCCTGAAGAGGCCTGGAACAGACTGCGACGATATTGGTCGTCTGAGCATGAGTTCGCTCAGCGGTTTGGGATTGTGATGCTGTTGGATCATTTTTTGACAGAAGCATATAAAGATCGTACTCTGGCTGTTTTGGCTTGGATTCGTCCGGCCGGATATTATGCCGAGATGGCAGTTGCCTGGGCTTTGTCTGTCGCTTTTGTTTCTTTTCCTGAACAGGTGTATGAAATACTTCAGAATGGAGATTTGCAGAAAAATGTCTTGCAGATGACATTACGGAAGATTCTTGAATCACGGCGTGTATCCCCATTGTGGAAAGAACGGGTCAGAGTGTTGAGGAATTCGACAGTTTTCTAACCCTTTTCTTTCGGTGCTCTTGTAATAAAGTGATCAGATCATGGAATAGGAATAAGACCCAAAACATACAAAAGAAGCATACTCCTTGAATGGCATTGTCCATCCCCAGAGGCGCAAATGGAACTGTACATACAGAAAAAAGCAGGCAATAAGATAATAGCTTGTGTTCCTTGAAAATAGGCCACAGGCGTCTTCTGCGTCTTCGGGAAACCAAATAGTATAGGCTTAGCAAGGTGGCGAAAATAAAGACCTTGGTTTCCCAAAGTTGTGTGAATGCGGTAGCTGTTTGAGATGACAGAACCTGAAAATTTCCGAAAGAGGACCATGACAGATATTCCGAATGGAGCAAGGATAGGGTTGTTCCAATCGCAAATCCGATAACCATTGGCCAGCAGGCCAGACCAAAGAATCTTTTTCTTTGTAAATAAGACAGCAGAAGAAAACTAAGACAAAGAGGTATGGTGATACCATCGTGGGTATAACTGCAGAAGATACCCATCAACAGCATAATAAAATATCCGTATTTGAAATTTTTGCTCTCTATACGATGGTATTGAGATATGAAAAACGGTACGATACAAACAGAAATGAGTTCTATCACAGCTTGTTCATCACGTGAAAAAAACATATAGGAGTTTGGACAAAAGAGCAAAGTAAATATGGCCGTTCCGATAATTCCTGTATGGGTAGCTGAAGTGCCGGATATCTGTCCTACAAGAAACACGAGTAAGGTCAATAATAAAGCACTGACTGTATTGATCACTTCGGGTTGCCAGATATAGCCACCGGTTTTCGGGATGAATGTCAAGAGGGAAAATATGCCGATAAACAATAAAAAATATGTAAAAATGATTTTCATGAGTTTGTTTGCAATTGCAAGGAAGATTGTTTAATGCATGTTTATTTGATTGCAAAAATACGGATTTATTTCTATTTTTGCTTGATTTATTTTGTTTTTAAAGAAAAAAGATATGAGTTTACTGAAGAGATTTAAAGGGATTGCGATTCTGTTCGGGATCCTTTTTTTGCCGCTCAAAGGATGGGCCGATAATCGAAACGTATTATGCCCGGTTTCTTTTGAAAATATATATATAGATGATTTCTTTTGGTATTATCAGTTTCATGCACAACAGCAGAATAGTTTGCCTTCTATTTGGAACCGATTGAAGGTGCAGGGGGTCTTTGAAGGGAGATATCAAAAGCGGGATTTGGAGGATGCCGATTTGTACCAGCTGTTGGAAACGATGTCATATATTAATTTCGTGGAACCAGATTCTTTGCTTTGGGAAAGATTGGATACTTTAGCTTCGTTAGTCCCGCATGAACTGGCTGTAAACACAAACTGTTCGTGGTTAAAATATCCTCGAAAAGAATCACATCCTTTGTACTATCAGCTTGCCGCGTTTTATCGTGCGGCTTTGGCATATACCCGTTCTGGAGGACAAAGAGATTTGTTGCATTGGGCATTACAGAATGCGGAACAACTAAGTCGGTACATTGTGGAAAATCCTAAGAAAATAAGGAAAAAGGACTTGCATCCGAATATGGTGCTTGCATTAGGGGATCTGTATGTACTGACCAATAATAAGCTTTTGTTACAGGCCGCTGAAGTGATGTTGCGTGAAATGAGTTCTGAGGATTGGGGTAAAGAGCAGGGATATTATTATGCGGCACAGGCTTGGTCTAGTGCTTTGAATGGGCAGAATGGCGTCTTGAAGGAAAATCATAATCTTTGGAAAAAAGCAGTAAATCAGACGATGCGGGTTACTGGCGGCTTCTCTGTTCATGATACGTTACCGGTAACCCAAATAGACTTGTTGGAAACGATTGCGAACATGGAGTGGTGTTTCAGATTATACGCTGCAACGTGTGATCCCCGGTGCATGGAGTTATATGAAAGAATTCTTTATAATGAGTTGCGTGCCGCTGTTCCTTATCATGGAAATTACGTAGCCCATGATTTGACGGTAGGCCTTGAAAATAATTTGATGCGAGACCCTATTGACGAGGTCCCTATGGGAAAACTGATTCCCTTGCTACGTAATATTGCGGTTCTTCCTGATTATTATTATGCTACGTATCAGGATACTTGCATCTATATAAATCAATACTTTCGAGGAGAAGTACGGATTAAAAACAAAAAACTGGATTTAAAACTGAGCGCAATGAGTTCGATGCCTTGGGAAGGGGGATATTATATAGATGTCTTGAGTGAACAGCCTCAGTCTTGTACTTTTTATTTGAGAGTGCCGGCCTGGATGACTGATGATTGTTTGGAAGACTTGGGGCGTTATCGATTTATTCCAGTAAAGAAACATCTACGTTTTGTTGTTAATGGAAAAGAACTGCCAATTGATATTGAGAATGGTTTCCTGAAAGTTTCTGGGACATGGAAGAAAAATGATCGGATTTTGTTTGATTTTCTTTCTTCCGTCCGTAAAATTGTTCCCAAAGAGTCTACAGAATATGATACCATGCAAGTTGCTTATCAGCGGGCTCCATTTGTTTTTTGTCAAGAAGAACCTGATACAGTTTTTCAGAAACACCAACAGACGGCTGTTTGTCTTACAGAAGGGGTGGCTGCAAGATTTGCTTTGGGACTGATGGGAGGTGTACAGACTTTAGAAGGAAAGTTGTATTATTTGAAGGAAGATTCTTTGCAAAGTGATGCTATATTGCTGACACCCTTCTTTGCAAAAGGACAGCGTGGCAGAATGAATACAAAAATATGGTTTCCATATTTTATAAAGAATAACGGGAGATGACATTTTGTCAGTGTGTCGTGCTTTGGCATGCTTTTCGTATTATATATAGTGAATTTGTTATTCAATAAATATTAAGAATATAACTAATAAAACAATATTATTATGAGCATTAAACCATTAGCAGACCGCGTTCTGATTGAACCCGCTCCAGCAGAAACAAAGACAGTAGGTGGAATTATTATTCCGGATACAGCAAAAGAAAAACCATTGCAAGGTAAGGTGGTAGCTGTAGGTGCAGGTACCAAAGACGAAGAAATGGTATTGAAAGTGGGTGATGAAGTGTTGTATGGTAAGTATGCCGGCACTGAAATCGAGCATGAAGGTAACAAATATCTGATTATGCGCCAAAGTGATGTGGTTGCAATTCTTGCTTAATATTTTTATTGTTGAATCATTTTAAACAGAAAAGAAAATGGCTAAAGATATTAAATTCAATATAGAGGCCCGCGAGTTGATGAAACAGGGTGTAGATCAGTTGGCAAATGCTGTAAAGGTGACTCTGGGTCCGAAAGGTCGTAACGTAATTATTGAGAAGAAGTTCGGTGCTCCTCATATTACCAAGGATGGTGTGAGCGTGGCTAAAGAAATCGAGTTGTCAGATGCATTTCAGAATGCAGGTGCACAGTTGGTAAAGAGCGTTGCCAGCAAGACTGGTGATGATGCCGGCGATGGTACAACTACAGCAACCGTATTGGCACAGAGCATCGTAAGCGTTGGTTTGAAGAACGTGGCTGCCGGCGCTAACCCAATGGACTTGAAGCGCGGTATCGACAAGGCTGTTGCCAAGGTCGTTGAGAACATTAAGGCTCAGGCTGAGCAGGTTGGTGACGACTACAGCAAGATTGAACAAGTGGCTACCGTCAGCGCAAACAATGATCCTGAAATCGGTAAGTTGCTGGCTGAGGCTATGAAGAAAGTAAGCAAGGATGGTGTGATCACTATCGAGGAGGCTAAGGGACGTGATACAACTATCGGTGTGGTAGAAGGTATGCAGTTCGACCGCGGTTATCTGTCAGCTTACTTTGTAACAGATACTGAGAAGATGGAATGTGTTATGGAGAATCCATACATTCTGATCTATGACAAGAAAATCTCTAACTTGAAGGATTTCTTGCCTATCTTGGAACCGGCCGTACAGAGCGGACGTCCTCTGTTGGTAATTGCCGAGGATGTAGAGAGCGAGGCTTTGACTACTTTGGTTGTAAACCGTCTGCGCAGCCAGTTGAAGATTTGTGCTGTGAAGGCTCCTGGTTTCGGCGACCGTCGCAAAGCCATGCTGGAAGATATCGCTGTTTTGACTGGTGGTGTTGTAATCAGCGAAGAGAAGGGCTTGAAGCTGGAACAGACTACTTTGGAGATGTTGGGATCTTGCGATAAGGTAGTTGTTTCAAAAGACAATACTACGATTGTAAACGGTCACGGTCAGGCTGAACTGATCAAGGATCGTGTGAATGTAATCAAGAATGAGATTGCCAATACAACCAGCGATTACGATAAAGAGAAATTGCAGGAGCGTCTGGCTAAGCTGAGTGGTGGTGTAGCTGTTCTTTACGTTGGTGCGCCAAGCGAAGTGGAAATGAAAGAGAAGAAGGATCGTGTAGACGATGCTCTTTGCGCAACTCGTGCTGCTATCGAAGAGGGTATTATCCCTGGTGGTGGTGTCGCTTACATTCGTGCAATCTCTGCTTTGGAGGGCTTGGAAGGTGCAAATGCCGATGAGACAACAGGTATCAACATCGTAAAACGTGCCATTGAAGAGCCATTGCGTCAGATTGTTGAGAACGCAGGTTTGGAAGGTTCTGTAGTTGTTGAGAAGGTTCGTCAAGGTGAAAATGACTTTGGTTATAATGCCCGTGAAGATAAGTACGAGAACATGAAGGCAAGCGGTATCATTGATCCGGCTAAGGTTACTCGTGTTGCTTTGGAGAATGCGGCATCTATTGCCGGTATGTTTCTGACTACAGAATGTGTCATCTGTGAGAAGAAAGAAGATAAGCCTGAATTGCCTATGGGAGCCCCGGGTATGGGCGGCATGGGTGGCATGATGTAAAATTATTCCACAAATACATATAAATAGATAAAAGAAGCAATTGCCAAGTTTATTGGTGATTGCTTCTTTTTTTAGGTACAGAAATAAACTTGAAAATATTATTGTCTTTTCTTTTTAACGGGAATATGGGTTACTTTTCATATTCATGTATCATTAAGAAATAAACTTGTTGTTTTATTCTTTCTGAAGATTCTGAGACTGGGGATTTGGTAAGAATGATGATAGGTTTTATTTACGTTATGAAAAGAAAAATGTGATTATAAAGAATTCTTCTAAACAAGATTGTCTCCTTTAGACGACTTTCTTGTTTTTGAGAAAAGATAAAGAAAAATTGTATATTTTTGTACCTATGAATGATTCAAATGATAAAAGAGTAAGTGTTTCAGGGCCAATAGCAAAAGAGATGTTAAAGGAACTATTGGCTAATGACTATCTGCTGAAGGATGAAGAGGTTATAGAATTACTTAATTGGGCTCTTAAAAGGAACAAGGATTCAGTAATTAGACCTGCCTATAGTAAGATAGTGATTGACGAGCATTGTCGTATCTTTATGCCAGAATATAGTCATAAGGAAATAAAAATGCCTTATCTTCCGAAAACAGTTTATATCTTCTTTTTATTGTTTGAAAGTGGTTCTGAGTTTAAAAACTTATATAATTATATGGAACAACTTTATCATATCTATCAGGTTGTTTCTAAGGAAAAGAATTTGGAATCCGAGAAATTGAAACGGAGTTTGGAGAATTTGGTGGAACCTCTAAACAATCGTATTTATGAAATATGCTCTTTGATTCGTAGGGAATTGGCAGGAGTAGTTCCTGAAGAATTATTGGATGAATACACCATAACCGGAAAGTGGGGTGGTTTGCATCAGATTCGTTTAGAACGTTCATACGTTCAAATTCATGATAAGATTTTGGAGGACTATCAGCGGAAATTTGCTTCTTTTAGAACCTGATTTTATGAAAAAAGCTAGTTGAAGCATTGGCCTTTTTTATATTCTTCGTTTTTTTCTATCTTTACGCAACGAAATAAAGATCAGAAATATGAAGACAGTTTTATGGGTAATGGTTGGTTTGTTGCTCTCTTGTTCTGTTGTTGCACAAAAGCGTACTACATTCCAACCAGCGAAAGAGTGGCCTGATACTGAAGGTAAACACATTAATGCACATGGTGGCGGCATCTTGAAAAAGGGAAAGGTGTATTATTGGTATGGTGAAAACCGTCCTGATGCCGGTGGTTCTATGAATACCGGGATTTCTGTGTATACATCACGAGATCTGATGAATTGGGAAAACCGGGGAATCGCTTTATCTGTATCCTCAGATACACTAAGTCCGATACAGGCTGGTTGCATTATGGAGCGTCCTAAGGTCGTGTATAACAGAAAAACCGGTAAGTACGTAATGCTTTTTCATCTGGAACTGAAAGGCCAAGGATATGCTGCCGCACAAGTCGGTTTTGCCGTTGCTGATCAGCCTGAAGGTCCTTTCCGCTTTTTACGTGGACTACGCCCCAATGCCGATTTATGGCCAGTTGATTTTTCCAAGAATGATATTGAAGAGGCTTGTGCCTTGGATCCGGTCAGATATTCAAATTGGTGGACTCCCGAATGGCGCGAAGCTGTTAAAAAAGGTCTGTTCCTGGCACGCGATTTGAAAGGAGGGCAGATGAGTCGTGATATGACGGTTTATGTTGACGAAGACGGAACTGCTTATCATTTGTTTTCTTCGGAAGAAAATCTCACGTTACATTTGGCTGAACTTACTGAAGATTATTTGGATTACACGGGAAAATATATTCGTATTGCACCCGGAGGGCAGAATGAGGCACCGGCTTTGTTTAAGAGAGATGGAAAGTACTGGCTGATTACCAGCGGTTGCACAGGTTGGGCTCCCAATGAGGCCAGGATGTTTGTTGCAGACTCTCTTTGGGGAGAATGGAAACAGTTGCCTAGTCCTTTTGTTGGAGAGAATGCGAAGAAAACGTTTAACGGTCAGAGCACATTTTTTTTGCCGTATAAGAATCAAGGATTCATATTTATGGGAGATATTTGGAATCCAAAAAGTTTGAGCTCTTCCCGCTATCTTTGGTTACCGATTCAGTTTCAGAAGGATGGAACCCCTGTGATACCTTACCGTGAAGAATGGACGCTGAAAGATCTGATGAAATAAATATCAGCCCCCTGGAGTTTGCAAGAAAACAACTTCAGGGGGCTGATATTTAAGAAACAGTATTTCTCTTAGTTCTTAAAATATTTCTTCATACCTTCGGAATATTCACTGATAAAGTTTCCTTTTTCATCGGCATAAATGAAATAATATTCGAGTTCTGGGTGAGAGGTAATGAATTTCTTGGCTTTTTCACGCCCCATAGCCATGAAAGCTGTAGCGAAACCATCAGCGTTAGTGCCATTGGGAGCGATTACGGTGGCACTTAGGATATCGCCATCTGCAGGATAACCGGTTTTAGGATTGATGGTATGCGCATATTTTTTCCCGTCCTTGATATAGAAATTTCGATAATTTCCCGAAGTAGCTACACCCGTTTTCTGGGGCAATTGAATAATCTGCTGAATTTCCTGATTTACTCCTAAAGTATCATCCACCGGTTTGTTGATACCGATAGTCCACGGATTGCCTTTCGGATTCTTGCCACTGGCCATGACTTCACCACCTATATCTACCAGATAATCCTTAATGCCATGTCTTTCCAGCAGCTCGGCAATCAGATCACACAAGTATCCGTCACCGATTGCAGAAAAGTTTAACAAGATGCGCGGATCCTCTTTAACGACTTGATTTCCTTGAATCTGAACTTTATTATATCCTACAAATTCTTTCAGACTGTCTATTTCCGCCTGATTAACGGCGCCCATGTTCTTAAAACCGAATCCCCATAGATTAATCAGCGGTGCACAAGTTACATCAAACATACCGTCTGTAGCCTCTGATATTTTCGTACAGCTGTTAAAGGCTCTTGTAAACAGACTGTCTACCTCCATATTGCTATTGTTGTTTACAGCACTGATGATGGATGTAGAATCAAAAGGATTGATGGCATGATGATAAGCCTGGATCATGGCATTGATCTCTTTATCGAGCGGTTCCTTATATAGATATTTTATACGATAATATGTATGTGTACTGCCTTCGGTTATTTGATAGGTCGCCGGTTTCTCGCAACCGGTTAGGAAGAATACGGCTAACGGAAGTAAAGCCAATAGCGTGATAATTTTTTTCATACGTTTTTATTTAGAAATAATGTTTTAATGATATTTTATACCTGAAATGAGAAATCAAAATTACGCAATATTTTCAAGAAAGCGGAATAAAATTTCAGGGATTTATTATTTAGTAAGAAGTCTTAGAATAATGTCAACTATTCCGTTCTTGGACTGTATTAAAGAAAAAAACTGTATTTTTGCATGTTCATAGTGGTTGATTATATATATAAACGAATAGAAAAACTCAAAATGAAAAAGAAAGTAGTATTACCTTTTGCTGCTTTGTTGCTTTCAGCGTCGTCGGTTAGTGCCGATAATATTCAGCGTTTGCAGTTGCAGCAACCTGTTTCTGTATGTTCTCCGATTTTTACTGACTCCTTGAATACAGACGGGGTAAAACCGGATTTGGCAGATTTACTGATGAGATCTGCTCTTCCTCTGAATCGCAATCAGGAAGGCTCTTTGTATTTAAGTTCCGATACACTTGGTGTATTCCATTTGCCAGAGCAGGATAAAGATAGTGAGAATCAGTTTCTGGTTCTGAATACTTGTATTCGTGCCGACCGGTTCTGCAAGGGTAAGTTGAAAATCAAGATGCCTTACCGCTTTGAGATTTATGTAAACGGTGAAAAGAAAAAAGACAAGAAAACCGTACAGGATTCTTTGAAGCATGCTCAGGAAATCAGTGTGGATTTAAGACTTGAGCCTGAGGTCATGTATCAGGTTGCTTTGAAAGTACTTCGTCTGCAGGCTGATTCGGCCGAGGCTGACTTTACCATGCGTTGGGAACCGGAGGCCAATACAGACTCTTTGATTCAGGTAACTGCAGATCCGGAAATGAAAGGACGCTATTTGCTGCCGAATACGGTATTTGGTAAGCGGGTAACCCGCGTCAGTGTTTCACCCGATGGAAAATATCTGCTTACACAATATACCGACTGGTATAATATGCAGCGCAGCAATACCTATACGGTGTTGAGCGAAGTGAAAAGTGGCCGTACTCTTTCAACCTTTACGCAGGGTGCCAAATCGCTTTCATGGACCCCGACCAGTTCACGCCTATATTATACGGCAACTTCGGACAAGGGGGTAAAGATCATTACCGTAGATCCGAAGACCTTGGCCGAGGAAGTTGTGGCCGATCATGTGCCCGAAGGACATTTCGTCTGGTCTCCCGATGAAAAGACTTTGTTCTTTACTGATTACGAGCAGATCAAGGGAGACAACGGTCCGGTACATCGTGTACTGAGTCCGGAAGACCGTGTTCCAGGAACTCGCGGACGCAGCTTCATTGTACGCTATAATTTACAGACCGGTTTGCGCGAGCGTTTGACCAGCGGTTTGCGTACCAGTTACATGCAGGATTTGAGCGCTGATGGTAAATATCTGCTTTTTACTGTTTCTCAGAGTACTCCGGACAAATGGCCGTTCAGTGCGTCATCCTTGTATCGTATGAATCTTCAGGATCTAGCTGTTGATACACTGGTGGCCCAGGATGCCTTTATGGGAGGTGCGTCATTCTCACCGGATGGCAAATCTGTACTGATCACCGGTGGACCGGAAGCGTTTGGAGGTATCGGCAAAAATTGTGGAAACCATCCGATTGCCAATAATTACGATACTCAGGCCTTTATTCTGGACATCGAAAGTGGCAAGATAGATCCGATCACTAAAGAATTCAATCCGACTATCGTTTCAACAAACTGGTCACCTTATGACAAGAATATTTATTTCAAGACCACAGACGGAGCACAGGAAACTGTATACCGCTATCAGGTAAAGAGCGGCAAGTACGAGCGTCTGCCTCTGGAAGGTGACTGTGTGCGTAATTTCTCTTTGTCCGACAAGGCACCGGTGGCAGCCTATACCACTGCTACTGCCAGCACCAGCGGCACGGCCTATCTCTTTGATTTGTCAAAAGGCAAATCCACATTGATTGCTGATCCATATGCAGAAGAATTGAAAAAAATGGATATGGGAACCATCAAGGACTGGAATTTCAAGGCTTCCGACGGCACGGAAATTACCGGCTATTATTGCTTGCCGCCTCAGTTTGATGCCAATAAAAAGTATCCGCTTATTGTATACTATTACGGAGGAACCACACCTACTGAAAAGACGATGGACAATCCGTATGCAGCTCAACTGTTCGCATCACGCGACTATGTGGTTTATATAGTCAATCCGAGTGGAACCATCGGTTTTGGTCAGGAATTCTCCGCACGCCATGTCAATGCCTGGGGGCAGCGTACTGCCGACGATATTATTGAAGGTACGCGTCAGTTCTGCAAAGAGCATGCCTTTGTCGATTCTACAAAGATTGGTTGTTTGGGAGCTTCTTACGGTGGCTTCATGACTCAGTATCTGCAGACCCAGACTGATCTGTTTGCTGCTGCAGCTTCACATGCCGGAATCAGTAATGTAACCAGTTATTGGGGTGAAGGCTATTGGGGTGTAGGTTATAATGCCGTAGCCGCCGCACAGAGCTATCCATGGGCTAATCCGGAACTGTTCACCAAACAAGGTTCTCTGTTCAATGCAGACAAGATCAATACACCGCTGTTGCTGTTGCACGGAACTGCCGATACCAATGTACCTATGGGCGAAAGCATTCAGCTCTACAATGCTCTGAAGATTTTGGGCAAGCCGGTAGAATTCATTCAAGTGGATGGCGAAGATCATTTCATTGCCGACTATTATAAGCGTGTGCAGTGGCACAATGCCATTATGGCCTGGTTTGCCAAATGGTTGCAGGATTCACCGGAATGGTGGAACGATATGTATCCGGAAAAGCGTTTGCGCTAAGCCGTTTCCTGCGAAGAAGCATAAGAGATATGACAAAACTCAATTTCTGAAAATATGAATCAGAGAATTGAGTTTTCCAAAAAGAGAAGAGGGTGCATCATGACTCGATATAGAGTTTGATGCACCCTCCTTTTTTGTTAGCATGATTCCAGGAATGGATCAGTTTCGTCAGAATAGATGAGGATAGTTGCCTAAGATACGGAATCCCCCAATGAAGCCCATTTCATAAAATAAAGCTTCATTGGGGGATTCCCGTTTAATCTGGTCGCAACAGTTGTTCAGACTATTGCACTATGATAGAGTTCCACATGTCCGTTGTGTAACGAGCGTGGCACATCAATAAGACGCTGGTTGCGACTGCCTCGGAACAACAGGTCCTCATCCTTTTGAGATTCGATAAAAGGTCCGTCTACCAATACATCTATCCATTGGAGCAATTCCTTCTGGCGATCGTTTTTCAACAGCTGTTCATAAGTATAACCGGTGTAGCACCAGATGTTCTTTCCGGTCTCCTTTTTGATTTTCCGAGCCAGTTTGGTAAAGCCTTCCGGCTGGAACATCGGATCACCTCCACTGAAAGTCACGTCGGCAAATTCATCAGCCCGGATCACTTTCATAATCTCATCAACAGGCATCAGCTTGCCTGCGCTCTTTTTCCATGATTGCGGATTATGGCATCCCGGACAGGCATTCGGGCATCCCGCGGCGTAAACCGTTGTGCGGAACCCCGGTCCGTCTACCGTGGTGTCCTCCACGATTTTGATGACAGAAATCATATCTTTTTAATTCTTGAATTAGTCTTTTGTATGAATGACACGGTCGTTCAGCTCGGCCAGCTTACCTTGATTCCAACGGTCTGTGGTACCTACCAGATAACCGGTGATACGCTGCAGACGGTCAATGTGGGTACTGCCGCATTTCGGGCATTTCTCCAGATGATCGTCTGCATTCTCATAACCGCAGTCCATGCAACGGTTACGGTTATGGTTCACAGAGCCGTAACCGATGTTGTAACGGTCCATCATGTCTACCACGCGCATGATTACTTCCGGATTATGTGTGGCGTCACCGTCAATCTCCACATAGAAGATGTGTCCGCCTCGGGTCAGATCGTGATACGGTGCTTCCACTTCGGCCTTATGACGCGCGCTGCACTTGTAATATACCGGTACATGATTGGAGTTGGTATAGTAATCACGGTCTGTGATTCCCGGAAGCACACCGAATTTCTTACGGTCTATCTTGGTGAAACGTCCTGCCAGTCCCTCAGCCGGTGTTGCCAATACACTGTAGTTGTGTTGATAAGTCTTTGAGAAATCGGCAGCACGGTCGCGCATATAAGTTACGATGCGCAATCCCAGTTCCTGAGCTTTTTCGCTTTCTCCGTGATGCTTTCCGATCAAAGCTACCAGACATTCGGCCAGTCCGATAAATCCGATACCCAAAGTACCCTGATTGATTACCGGAGCGATGGTTTCATTCGGATCCAGTTTTTCCGCACCATTCCAGAGTGAGCTCATCAGCAATGGGAACTGTTTTACAAAAGCGGTGGACTGGAACTTGAAACGGTCATCCAGCTGCTTGGCTGTAACCTCAAGCATACGGTCCAGTTTTGCAAAGAAAGAGGCAATGCGCTCTTCTTCGTTCTTGATATCCATGCACTCAATGGCCAGACGCACGATGTTGATGGTTGAGAAAGACAAGTTACCTCGTCCTACAGAAGTTTTCTGACCGAAGTAATTCTCGAACACACGGGTGCGGCAACCCATGGTAGCGGTCTCATACAGATAACGTTTCGGGTCATCTGCACGCCACATTTCATGCTGGTTGAAAGTGGCATCCAGATTGATGAAGTTCGGGAAGAAACGGCGGGCTGTCACCTTGCAGGCATAACAGTAAAGGTCATAGTTCCGGTCTTCCGGCAGATAGCTTACGCCTCTTTTCTTTTTCCAGATCTGGATAGGGAAGATGGCAGTCTCGCCATTACCCACACCTTCATAAGTACTGGTCAGCAGCTCACGGATCACACAACGTCCTTCGGCCGAGGTGTCTGTACCATAGTTTATGGAGCTGAATACAACCTGATTTCCACCGCGTGAGTGAATGGTGTTCATATTATGGATAAATGCCTCCATAGACTGATGTACGCGCGCTACGGTTTTATTGATGGCATGCTGTTTCATACGGGCGTCACCTTGCAGACCATCCAAAGGCAAAGTCAGATAATCATCGATTTCCGCTTCATAAAGATGCTTCAAGTCTTCACCGGTCAGTTCCTCTAAAGTTTTTACCTCCTCTATATAGCTGGCCCGTACGTAAGGAGCCAGGTAGAAGTCAAAAGCCGGAATGGCCTGTCCGCCATGCATCTCGTTCTGTGCGGTTTCCAGAGAGATACAACCCAGAATGCTGGCCGTTTCAATTCTCTTGGCCGGTCTGGATTCCCCGTGTCCGGCCGAGAAACCGTTTTTCAGGATATGATCCAACGGGTGCTGCACACAGGTGAGACTCTTGGTCGGATAATAATCCTTGTCATGGATGTGCAGATAATTATTCTTTACAGCCTGACGGGTCTCCTCGCTCAAAAGGTAGTCATCTACAAAGGGTTTGGTCGTTTCACTGGCAAATTTCATCATCATACCTGCCGGAGTGTCGGCATTCATGTTCGCGTTCTCGCGTGTCACATCATTTGACTTGATATTGATGATTTCCAGAAACATGTCGCGTGTCTTGGCTTTTCGCGCAATGCTACGCTGGTTACGATAGGTAATATACTTCTGAGCAACGTCTTTTCTTTTGCTCTTCATCAGTTCGATTTCCACCGCATCCTGAATCTCTTCCACAGTCATTTGTGATTTGCCTTTTGCAGCAATGTGTTCGGCAATGTGCAATCCCAGCTCCTGGTTTTCACCCAATTCGGTTTGCATCATGGCCTTGCGTATGGCTGTGACGATCTTTTCTCTGTTGAATTCAACAATGCGTCCGTCCCTTTTTAGTACCGTCTGAATCATATCTTTTTTCAATGTTAAATGTCTAATTGCTTGTTTTTCAGCAAAGAATCCCCTTACCCTGTTTTTCTTTAGGAAGTCATCAATAATACGGTTTGATATTCCGGATAGAAGTCTTTGCTTATAATATGTCTTGAATCCGCGAAAACATATTATTCGGTAGGCTCAGGCAGGTCTTCTGACTTTTCCGGCCTTGCATCCTTCCCGGTTCATTGTTGAACCAGTGGAATATAGTGGTAAAGGCAAGGCTTGTGAAAGGATTCACAGCAGCGGGCCTGTTCGGGATTTGCACCCGATTCCCTTTTCATTTGCCGGACTGGATTGCCCGGTCAAACACCTGAACGACGACAAAGATATATCTTTTTGAAGAGCTATCCAAACCTTTTTTCTGTATTTATTTTTCTATTTTTGACTTTAGTTTTTCTCCAAAGTTTGTATTGATTACAAAAAACTTCATCCGTTATTTGGCAAAAGCCTTATAAAATCAAGCATCTTTCGCAATTCTCCTGATTCTTTTCGGTTAGAAATGATTTGCAAAAAATTTATACAAAAATATTTTTTACTATTTGCTTTTTTTTTCTTTCAAGCGAAACTTTGCCCATACTCCTTTATGATCCGAAGGCCATGTATCTAGAGGAAGGATGAAAGAATCCTGAGAAAGTTCAGGGGCCCGTTTCCCTTTTCGAATGCAACCGTTTGGTCCTACAACTGCAGCCTCTTTCAATTTCAGATTCTTATGTGGATAATAGAAGATAAAATCAATACGCTCCCGTTCGTCAGCGTCCGGTGTCCAGGTTATCTTCTCCGGAGCCAGTGCCGGATTATCCGATGGATAGGTATATCCCGGATGTGTTACCGGATTGGGACAGAGCGTGCGATAAGCATCTCGGAAACCATGTTGCTGCAAGGTGCTGGTAGCCGGCCAGGAAATGACAACTCCATGATGGTCGGCACTGTCTTTTGTAGCTTCGGTCCAGTCCAAATGCGACGGTTCGTTGAAATCCCCTCCCAAAAACATCAGACTGCCTCCGGCAATTTCCTTCTGCGCGTCGGCCATAAAGTTATGTATAGCCTCATCGCGAAGCGACAAGGCATTTCGTTTCAATATTTCTGTGGTATCTGTCAATGGAGCTGCCATCTTTTGCCAAGTGTTGCCATCGTATCCTCGCACCTCATAATAGGTATCGTTCTGATAATCCAGATGCGCTGTATAAACTGCACAGGAATGACCATACAGGGTGGTACGTAACTTGTAAATAGTACCATGGTCGTTTTTTATTGGGAAAATAGTGGTCGAATCGGTTATGGGATAACGGCTCAGCAGACCGGAATCATAGCTGTAGAAGGAATAGTAAGCCAGTCCTTTTTCCTGAAGCGACTGAACGATACGGTCGCAGAAACGTGTATCGTGATAATTGCGCACCTCGCTTAGCATCACAAAATCCGGTTGCAGGCGAGCTATCTCCTGAACGATAGCTTCGTATCCCTGAGGCACCATGGTGCCCTCCTGCCAGATATTGAATTGCAGCATGCTGATATCTTTTGAAACGGAACAGCCGCTCAGCAACAGTCCCAGACTGAGGCTCCGGAACAGAGTAAAAGCATTCTTCTTCATCGGTAAAATGATTTTGTTTTTCTAGATTAGGATAAGAAATGTACTGCAAAGTTAATGAATCTTTTTCAAGGCAGGTCATTGCAGGACATTTCTTTGAACAGAAGGAAATAAAGCGTATTTTTGCAGCATTAACCCTTTATTAAGAATTAAGAAAGAAATATGAAGTTTATATCATGGAATGTCAACGGCTTGCGGGCTTGTTGCGATAAGGGATTCCGAGAGGCGTTTGCCCGTTTGGATGCGGATTTCTTTTGTCTGCAGGAAACCAAGATGCAGGCCGGACAGTTGGATCTGGAGTTTGAGGGCTATCATTCTTATTGGAATTATGCGGAAAAGAAAGGTTATTCCGGTACGGCAATTTTCACAAAGCACGAACCATTGTCTGTAACTTATGGCATTGGAAAAGAGGAACACGATCACGAAGGCCGTGTCATTACTCTCGAGATGCCGGATTTTTATATGGTGACTGTATACACTCCGAATTCACAGGATGGCTTGAAACGTCTGGATTATCGTATGGAATGGGAGCGCGACTTCCAGGCTTATATCCGCGAACTGGACGCCAAGAAGCCCGTAGTGCTTTGCGGCGATTTGAATGTGGCGCATAAAGAGATCGATTTGAAGAATCCCAAGACCAACCGCCGCAATGCCGGTTTTACGGATGAGGAACGCGAGCAGTTCCAGAATCTGCTCGACAGTGGTTTTACCGATTCTTTCCGTTATTTCTATCCTGATATGGAGAACATCTATTCCTGGTGGTCTTACCGCTTCAAGGCGCGTGAAAAGAATGCCGGGTGGCGTATTGATTACTTTGTGGTGTCTTCCCGTCTGGACGAAAAACTCCAGAGCGCCCATATTCATACCGACATATTCGGTTCCGATCACTGTCCGGTAGAGGTACAGATTAACTTCTGATTTCCGATGAAGAATAACGGTTTTACCTTGCGCAAGCGGTTGCGCAGTTTTGGTTATGCTTTTCACGGGATCCGTTTGCTGATAACTCAGGAAGCCAATGCCTGGATTCATTGCTTTGCGGCTGTGTGTGTGGTGGTGGCCGGTTTCTTTTTCGGTATCAGCATGTCGGAATGGATAGCTGTGATATTCGCCATCGGTATGGTGCTGGCTGCAGAGGCGGTCAATTCCGCAATAGAAGCCTTGGCCGACCGGGTAACCCAAGAGTATGATGAGGCCATCAAGCGCACCAAGGATCTGGCATCCGGTGCGGTATTGATTTTGGCCATTGCGGCGGCTATCATCGGTTGTATTGTTTTTATTCCTAAAATTATATTATGGCTGTCTTGAAAAAAATAACCTTATTGTTCCTTTTGTGTCTGTTTCTTTTGCCACTGCGGGCGCAGGAGTTCCAGCCCACTCCGGCGCAACGTGGTGTGCGTACCAGCGGAGATGTGGCTGTTGGCATGCTGGCTGCGGCCGGATTGACAGCCGTGCTGGTGCAAAAAGACTGGCAGGGATTGAAACAGGGCGCTTTGTCGGGGGTAACCACTTTAGGTGTGACCTATGCCTTGAAGTATCTGGTCAAGAAAGAACGTCCCGATCACAGTGATTTCCATTCTTTCCCCTCAATGCATACTTCTGCGGCTTTCACGGCGGCAGCTTTCATCCAGCGCCGTTACGGTTGGAAATGGGGAGCACCGGCATATGCCCTGTCGGCTTATGTCGGATGGAGCCGCGTGTTCGGAAAGAAGCACGACTGGTGGGATGTGGTCGCCGGTGCAGCTATCGGTGCAGGTAGCAGTTATATCTATACACGTCCTTTTATGCGTAAGCATGATGTGGTGTTGGCTCCCGTTGCGGCTCCCGGCACTTATGGCCTTTATGCCTCTATGAAGTTTTGAAACAAGTCTGTGTTTTCAATCGAACAACATAAAGTTTATGAATTACTGCCCCGTCAGTAATGGATAACTTTCGGCACAGTAATTGATTACTGACGGGGCAGTAATGGAAAAACAAAAAAGGACCGGATTTCTCCGGTCCTTTTTTTATGCTGTATTGCTCGATTAAGCTTCCAAAACTCTTCTGGCCCCTACATAACGCTTGCTGTAGTAAGGTTCTGTAGACGAAGAAATGCAGATTCCTTTACGGCTGGCATGAATAAAGGAAAAAGCTCCGGTTTCTTCGTTGACATCGGTAACAATACCGACATGTCCGATTGTTTTCTTGGAACTGGATCCTCCGAAAAATACCAGATCACCTTTTTGCAGTTCCTTTTTGCTGTCTACTTTGACTCCTTCCTTGAATTGAGTGCGTGAAGAGCGGGTCAGCAGAATGTTCTCCTTTTTGAACACATAAGTGGTAAAACCGGAACAGTCAAATCCGATTTTGGGATTCATGTTTCCACTGCGGTAAGGAACTCCGATATATTTCATCGCTCTTTCTACTATGTCTTCTCCAGTAACGGATTCTGCCTCGTCGGTAAGTAATCTCTGCCCCAAAACCTGGGTGGTTGCTGTAAAACAAAATAGAAGTAATGCGATGATATATTTCATAAATGATAACTTTTTCTGTTCGATCAATTCAACTAATAATTTTTTTATCGCCTTAAAGTTACGAAAAAAAATGTTGACGACCTGGGCGTATTAACAGAAAGTAAGACTTTTATGAATCTTTTTTGACAATTCGTCTTTAGTATTTAATTAACCGTTTCGGAGAACCGCTCCAGGAACAACCCAAACAGAAAACTACAGTAGTATCAAATCCTTCAAGTGAATCCGTGGGATATTTGGTGTACACTTCACCATTCTCGTCCACATACACTAAACATCGGTCGCCTTTTTCGTTTTTCACGTAAAAGGCGCCGATTTTGCATTGCGGGCAAAGCATTTTTCTCATGGTGCACCGTGTTTTTTTAGTGAATGGTTACCATAGTTGCTCCATAGCCATATTCCTGGAAAGACGCATCCTGATAAGAACAGTTCTTATATTTGTGTTTCAGTTCCTTGATCAGCGCATTGCGGAGCACGCCTTCTCCTTTTCCATGTATGAAGACAATCTTACGGTTCTTTTGTCCTTTATTGGCTTCCATTACCTTGTTGAATTCCTCTAATTGGCGGTTCAGCATTTCTCGATTGCTCAGTCCTGCTGTATTGTCCAGCAGTTCGGTGATGTGCAGGTCCACTTCCAGAATGCCATTGTCCTTTTTGGCTTTTCCGGCTTTCTGTGCCGGCTTTTCGTCTGTAGATTTTTTCAGAAGCGCTTCCTTGATCTGCTCCGCATCAATGAATACTTCGCGTGCCGGAACATCATTACGTACAATTTCGTAGATCAGGGCCGGTTCCTCGAAGAAATCACTCTGCTGGAACGCGTGTGTCTTGTAGAACTTCACTGCGTCAATGCGGAAGGTTGCGTTGATGGTAGGCTTGATCAGGAAGGGTTTGTTCTTCTTATAGGCTGTAGCCTGTACGCAGACACGCTCCATATCATTCAGGTCCTCACGTCCGAATTCTTCTACAAAAAGCTTGGTGTTCGGCTCTACAATGGCCTGATGGCGCAGTTTCCAGCTGTTGCCTTCTGCGCTCATATACACAAAATTCAGATAATAGTTGGTGTCATTTACCAGATATGCCTCAAACTTGGTACTGGTCATCTCCTTCGGAGTAGTGGGCACAAAGGCCAGGAAGATGTTCAGTTTGTCACCGTCGCGACGCTCCACCGGGCGCGGCTCAAAAGTGATGGTCTTGTCATCTTCGTCATCGTCAAAGGCATGTACCAGTGTGTCCGGCTTTTCTGAACGGAAACGGCTGCTGGGGGTACCACCACCGGTAAAACCGCTACCGTAGGAACCCTTCATGTCAATGGTGCGGGTGCCTGTATTTACTTTGGCTATATTATAGTCGTTGGTGTCTACCACGACGCATTCGCGAATCAGCATGGGGATATCGAAGCCGTCCTCATCCTGTACCAACACTGTATCCTTGTCCTGAAAGCCGGTAACTACACCGCCTCCTACTTCACTCAGGAATCTAACTTTATCTCCTATCTTCATGATTTAACTGACTTTTTGATTATATCTTACTGCAAATATATTAATTTTGCAATTAAATTAAAAGACTAGTCATGGAAGAAACCAGACATATAAAGATAAAAGACTTTAATTATCATTTACCGGACGAGCGAATTGCTAAATTTCCTTTGGCAGAGCGTGATTCGTCCAAACTTTTGCTGTATCGTAAAGGCGAGGTTCAGGAAGATACTTTCGTGAATCTGCCTCAGTATTTGCCCGAAGGAGCGCTGATGGTGTTCAATAACACGAAAGTGATTCAGGCGCGTTTGCATTTCCGCAAGGAAACGGGTGCGTTGATCGAGGTGTTCTGCCTGGAGCCGGCTGTGCCGCACGATTATGTGCTGATGTTTCAGCAGACCCGAAGCTGTAGCTGGTACTGCATGATCGGCAACCTGAAGAAGTGGAAAAACGGTGCGTTGAAGCGGACCGTTACCGTGCGCGGACAGGAAATAGAACTCACCGTGACGCGTGGCGAGATGCACGGCAACAGCCATCGGGTGGACTTCGTATGGAACAGTGATGAAGTGACTTGGGCCGAGATTTTGGACGCGGTGGGCGAACTGCCGATTCCGCCGTACTTGAATCGCGAAACTCAGGAGAGTGACAAGGAAACCTATCAGACCGTTTATTCCAAAATCAAGGGAAGTGTAGCGGCACCAACCGCCGGTCTGCATTTCACGGAACGGGTGCTCGAAGCGTTGGACCGTCATGGTATTGACCGTGAGGAAGTGACCTTGCATGTGGGAGCCGGTACGTTCAAACCCGTGAAGAGTGAGGAGATCGAAGGGCACGAGATGCACACGGAATATATTTGTGTGAACAAGCGGACTATCGAAAAACTGATTGCTCATGGCGGTGCCTGCATCGCAGTAGGAACCACCTCGGTACGAACATTGGAAAGTCTTTATTACATCGGAGTCTATTTGGAAACTCATCCGGATGCTTCGGAAGAGGAACTGCACGTGCAGCAATGGACTCCTTATGAATATGCCGAACAGACCCGTCCCCAGGGTAGTGAACCCGACGGGCGTCCGGAGGCTTTGACTACAGTGGAAGCCTTGCAGAATATTCTGGACTATCTGGAACGCAATGAGCTGAGTGCTCTGCATACCAGCACACAGATTATCATTGCCCCGGGCTATACCTATCATGTGGTGCGGATGATGGTTACCAATTTCCATCAGCCACAAAGCACGCTGTTGCTTTTGGTATCCGCCTTTGTGCATGGCGACTGGCATAAGATTTACGATTATGCTCTGGAACACGACTTCCGATTCCTGAGTTATGGTGACAGTTCTCTGCTGATTCCCTAAATAAAGTTTGAACATGATGATACAGACAAAGAAAGACGACGATACGGAAATGCTGCCTTTGGTAGACGAAAACGGTCTGCTCATCGGGGCGGCTACCCGCAAGGAATGTCACGACGGCAGCAAACCGCTGCATCCGGTAGTGCATCTGCATGTATTCAATGAAGCCGGAGAACTTTATCTGCAAAAACGTCCGGAATGGAAGACCATACAGCCGGGCAAATGGGATACGGCTGTAGGCGGACATGTGGATTTGGGTGAGAATGCGGAAATGGCTCTGAAGCGTGAAGCAGCCGAGGAACTCGGACTGAAAGAGTTTGAACCGGAACTTCTGGAAACTTATGTCTACGAATCAGACGTAGAAAAAGAGCTGGTCTTTACTTACCGCTGTACCTGTACCGGCCCTATTGCTCCGAGCGGAGAAACCGACGGCGGAGCATTCTGGAAATTGGAGCATATAACCGCGCAATTGGAGCAGGGAGTCTTTACGCCCAATTTTGAAACGGAATTCCGGCGCTTCTTTTTGAAAGCAAAGGCTTAAGAAAAGGGTTATGATGGTGATACGACGAATGATACCTGCCGACTGGGAGCCGATGCGGCAGATTTATGCCCATTATATAGAGCACACTACAATTACCTTTGATGTGCAGATTCCGGATGTGGAGGCTTATGCCCGAAAAATGCAGACCATCTGTGAGGAAGGGATTGCCTGGACTTGCGAGGACGGCGGACGTGTTGTGGGTTTCTGTTATGCCCATCGCTGGAAAGAAAAAGAAGCTTATGCTGGCACCCGGGAAACCACCGTTTATGTACACCCGGATGAAAGAGGGCGGGGTATAGGGCTTCGGCTGATGAAACAATTGATAACCGATGCCGAAGCACAGGGAGTACATGCACTGATTGCCTGCATCACCTGTCCGAATGCCGCCAGTGAGCATCTGCATGAGAAATTGGGCTTCGTTCCGGTGTCCCGTTTCCGGAAGGTGGGCAAGAAGTTTGGAGAATGGCTCGATGTAGCCGATTATCAACTCCTGTTGCCTGTAAAGGAAAAATAATAGAATAGAGTTTTCAGGATCAATAATAATTTTACAGAAAAGATTAAGTGTATGGAGCAATTATTTCGGGTCGGTATCATCGGTGCCGGTCATATTGCGGCTTTGATGGCGGAAACGGTGTACCGCATGCCGGATGCATGTCTTTATGCCATTGCTTCGCGCAGTCTGGCAAAAGCTCAGGATTTTCAGAAAAAATGGGAAGTGGAAAAAGCTTACGGTTCTTATGAGGAACTGATACAGGATCCGAATGTAGATCTGATATATATTGCCACTCCACACTCGCATCATTACGAACAGGTGCGTCTCTGCTTGTTGAATGACAAGGCCGTGCTGTGCGAGAAGGCCTTTACGGCCAATAAGGCACAGGCTGAGGAACTGGTTGCTTTGGCTCGTGAACGCAAGGTTTTTCTTGGTGAAGCGATCTGGACCCGTTACATGCCTTTTTCCAAGGAGATCGTTCGGATGGCGCATTCCGGTGGACTGATCGGGCGTCCGTATATGCTGACCGCCAGTCTGGGGTATCCGATAGAGGACAAAGAGCGTATCCGCAAGCCGGATTTATGCGGTGGCGCATTGCTCGATTTGGGTGTTTACCCCATTAACCTGGCCTTTATGCTCTTTGGGAATGCGCCGGAGCGTATCCTGTCCTGCTGTAGTAAAAACGAGTTGGGAGTGGACCTGCAGAATAGCATGACTTTTGTTTATCCCGGAGGAGAGATGGCCGTCATGCAGACTACTGCCCGCTGTGCCAACGACCGTATGGGTGTTGTGTCGGGTGATAAAGGTTATCTGGTGATTGACAATATCAACAATCCGCAAATGGTGACAGTTTATGACGCCAATCATCAGCAAACCGGAGTTTATACTTGTCCGCCACAGATTACCGGCTATGAGTATGAAGTGCGTGCAGCCATTGAGGCTATCCGTAAAGGAGCGGTAGAACCGGCAGATATGCCCCATGCAGAAACGTTACATATAATGGGGCTGTTGGATGATTTACGACAGGAATGGGGAGTAACCTATCCGGCAGATGGATTTTAAAAACATTTCCTTTTTAATTATTTGTGAGCAAAACGTATTGGGCCTGTTGGGATTCTCCCACAGGCCCAATACGTTTTGATACATTGAAATTTTTATGTTAAAGTGCATGTAACATTCTTGTAGAATATAGAATTAATCATATAATAATGTATATTTGCAGAAATTATTTTTCAATTCTAACTTTTAAACCAAAATTTTTTATGAAGAAAATTTTTACAACGATGATGCTCTTGCTTGTCGGTTGCATCTTTTCTTCTGTATGGGCGGTTGATGTGTTGCCCGAGGCAGGAAAGACGTATTACATCAAGAGTGACAATGTCAACACAAGTAAAGTTGACGAGGATTATTACCTTTACAACGACAATGGAAATTTAAAATTGTCAGCTAATAAAGGAGGGGACAATTATCTTTGGACTTGCGAAAAAAACGGTGAAAACTATCGTTTTAAAAACAAGGCCGGAAAATATTTGGGACACAAGGCAATGTCGGATGTTGCGTATGATTTCAAAATTGACCCGACCAAGAAAGTCAATGAAGGATGCCTGCCTCTTTATTCTATTGCGGCCAACAGATATATGTTGGTAAAGAATGGCGGTGGAGCTTTTGATCAGGCTGATAAGACTTATAACAAGGTCTCAAGCGGATACTCCAGCGACTATATCTTTGAGGTAGTAGATGAAAATGCGAAGACTCTGACAATCCAGACAGATCCGGAAGGCTCTCAGGCCACTTTTTCTTGGAACGGAAAGTCTTATACCGGAGCATGCAACTTTACTCTTGGTTCTGAGGAAACCGTTACTGAGGCTACTTTGACAGCTCAGGATGATCCGGCCAGTCCTTATGAGTTTATCGGTTTCTATGAAGGTGATGAGGCTTTGGGTAAGACGGTAGAGATTTCTTCTCTTACTGAAAACCGGACGATTACTGCCAAGTTTGAGTTTAATGTGTATAGTTCCACTTATGGAGAGAAATGGCTTCGCATTACCTGGAATTCTAATCAGACTTATGTTATGGGACTTCCTGTAAGTGAGTCATATGCCAATGTTGCTCCAAAAACCATTACTTCTGATTTGGGAACAGAGACTCAGCTTTGGTGCTTTGTAGGTACAGCCGAGAGCTTTAAGATTTACAATAAGGCAGCCGGTGAAACTTTGGCGTTGGCTACGGTTTCTACGAATTATGGTAATGGAACAGCTACTACTATGAAGGCTGCAGCTGCAGCTACTTCTTGGCATCTGGTAAGCAAAAACGGATGGAACATCTCTCCGGTAGGAAATTCTGCATGGGGATTGAATTCTTACAGTGGAGTTGGTAATGTCCTGAAGTTGTACGGCAATGGAGATCAGGGAAATATCTGGAATTTCCAGAAAGCAGGTGAAAATGCTTTGAACTTCCAGGTTATTGTAAACGGAACTCCTAAGGCTTTGAATACTAATATCGGTCAATTGAAGATGCAGCTTGGTTCTGTAAGCAGTCTGGTTAATGTAACCCTTTCGCAGACAGAGGGACAGAAATTCTATCTGGCCGATAATGTGATTCTGAATTTCATGTTGAGCGGAACCCAGTATCGTGGATACAAGTTCAAGGGATTCCAGGTAAATGACGGTGAGTTGCAGGATACGATCAAGAATTTGCCTTTCGATGCTTCTTTGAAGACAATTACCGCTGTTTATGACGTAGATACCGAAGATCCTTCTCAGTATCTGTTCTATACCCCGGGCTACCAGAACCATCCGTATCGTATCCCGGCCATCACCACAACAAAAGACAACAAGGTACTGGCCATCTCAGACTTCCGTTGGTGCAATAATGATATCGGTTTCGGACATGTAGACATTGTCGGACGCATCAGTGCCGATAACGGAGAAACTTGGAGCGATCAGTTTAATATCGCTGTAGGTACTGGTGAGAGCGGTGCCAAAGATTGTGGTTATGGTGATGCCGCCGTAGTAACCGACCGTGAAACCGGAAAGATCCTGATCATGTGCTGTACTGGTAACCAGTTCTACAGCTATGGAAACCGTGAGAACCCGCTTCGTTCTGCCCGTCTGTACAGTGATAACAACGGTGAGACCTGGAGCAAGCCGGAAGATATCACGGATCAGATGTATGCTCTGTTGCCAAACTCACAGGGACAGTTCATCGGAGCCGGAAAAATCTGCCAGTCACGCGTCACTAAGGTCGGTGAATACTATCGTCTGTATGCTGCTCTGTGTACCCGTCCGGGCGGTAACTATGTGATTTATTCAGACGATTTTGGAAAGACTTGGGCCGTTCTGGGCGGCAATGAGACCAGCTGTGCTCCTGGCGGTGATGAGCCTAAATGTGAGGAATTGCCGGACGGCAGCGTGGTATTGAGCAGCCGTAAGTACAATGGCCGCTATTTCAATATCTATAAATATGATGACGCGGCTACAGCTTCCGGAAAGTGGTTGGGTGTTGTTTCTTCCAATGACATAGAAGGCGGCCTGAAATTTGGCGGCAACTCTACCAACGGTGAGATCCAGCTGGTGAAGGTCATCAAGAAGAGTGATGAGTCATTCCATTATATGATGATTCAGTCTGTACCTTATGGACAGATCAATAGTGGTGATGAGGCACGAAGCAATGTATGTATTTTCTATAAGGTATTCGATTCGTATACCATGAATGATACTAAAGAACTGGCCACAGGCTGGACTCGCGGCATGCTGTTTGAAAATGCCAAGGGTGCTTATTCAACCATGTGCATTCAGCCGGACAAGAAGCTGGGCTTCTTCTATGAAGAGGGACCGAACAACTACTGTATGGTTTACCGTCCGATCAGTATCGAAGAGTTGACAGGAGATGCATATACTATGTACGATCCGGATATCCATGGTGAGATTGATGAAGAGGAGCGTGCTTTGGAAGCTGCGAAAGCCGAAGCTCAGGCTGTTTTGGATGAATTGGCTGACGAGCATGCAGAAAAACCGGCATATGGAGAATATCCGACTTCAATTTATGAGGATTTGCAGACAGCTTATGATAATGTGACCATTGAAACTATCGATGAGTTGGGTAATGCGGTGATTAAATTGAAGAACTCTTGCAACTGGCCGGTATTTACCATTAATAATATGCACCCTAGCTATGGTGTCGGAAAGTCTATTTATGATAACAATTCTGGTAGCTTATATTTCAAGAAAACCGATCTGAAAGATAAGCAGATGTGGTGGAAATTTGGAAATCTGACCAGTAAGGTAATGACTAACGGCGATTATGTAGTAACTAATGTAAGTACCGGTAAAACATTTTGGGGCGCTGATTATCTGAATGTGGCTTCAACCAATCCGGCGACAGAAGGACAATATATCATTAAGACTAATGGTACCGGTGATCCGGTTCATGCACAGAATGATTACTCAATTATTGTTCGTTGGAATGATTATGGACCGAATACCGGATCTGCCTGGAGTGTTACTTATGTAGGTGACAGCTTCGATCTGGAAGAGGATACATCTACAGGTATTGATCAGGTTGAGAATATTTCTTCAGAAGACGATATCTATTATGACCTGCAGGGACGCCGTGTAACTGTTCCTGGTAAAGGTGTCTATATTACCAAATCAGGTAAGAAAGTGTTATTTTAATAGGCAGATACTTAATTGGTTTCTGTAGAGTCAGGGGGAGCAGATTTCTGCTTCCCCTTTTTGATTGTTCCGTAAATAAAATGCTAACTGATATTGCGAATGAATAGTAGGGCCTGTGTTGGGATAACTGGTTAATGTACCGGATTGTGTTTGAAAGGGGATATGAGTATTGGGAGAGTCTTTTTTCAAGAATATGTTTTGAGCGATATATAAAAACTCTCCCCAAAGAGCACCAGGGCTTTTCGGGGAGAGGTCATCAGAAATTTTATAGAATAAAAGAATGGTTACTTGGTCCGTGTAATGGTATGAAGAACATTACCGTCTTTGTCAATAAGATACATTTTTAGTTCTTTTTGATTCATACCGAATACACTGAAACCTTCTTTCGGACTGCAATAGACAGTTCCTATGATTGGATTCACCTTTCTGGCCAATGAGGCAGAGGAGTTGACTACATAGTCAATTTTGGAACCTTGAGGTTTGAGATGCTGGAAATTATGGATATGACCGCAAACATACATATCTACCGGGTATTTTTCCAGAATAGTGTTCACCCGTTTCTGCATATCCTGTCTTTCACTTTCTTCTTTCGGAGTTTCGGCGAAGATCGGATGATGGCCTACGACAATGACCCAGTTCTCTTTAGCCTCTTTCAAGGTTTGATCCAACCATTTCAATTGGGCGTCGATATCCTGCTTGCAGGCATCGGCATATTTGTCGGATTCATTGCGATACTTGTCAATGAGCGGAGTCGTATCAATGAAAACGAAACGTACGGTGGTTCCGTCCTCGTTGAATACTTTGCTATAATAGCGTGCCGGCATTTCCCAGCGACGGCTTACCTTCGAATAATCAATCACGGCCTGGGTGTTTCCCCGGTACTCGTGGTTACCCAGAATAGGCAGCCAGCTGATCATCAGCTCCGGATGATCGTAGATAGCTTCGTAGTTACTGATCCACAAAGGGTCCTGTGTAGAGGCAATACCGTCAAAATGGTGTACATCTCCGGCAGCCAATACTGCTTCCGGTCCGATGGCCTCGGCCATTTCTCCCATCAGGCGTGCTATTGGTTTTTGTTCGTAGTATCCGTTGCGTCCCAGGTCATTGGCCATGAAGAAGTTTATTTCATTTTTCAGGCTGTCCCAGCGATTTGTCTGTGCAGAGAGAGTCAGACTGACCAGTAACCCCAGTGCAATAAATAGTTTTTTCATAAATCTTTGAATAATGTATGATTAGAAATTGAACTTTACTCCGGCATTGATTCTCGGACCATAGTACTCAACCTGCATGGTACGATCCTTGTCACCACAGTAGTAGCGCAATGGCTGGTTCAACAGGTTGGTTGCTTCGGCGAAGAAGGTGGTCTTGAATTTCTTGTTCAATGTGTAGCTTGCGTTCAGGTCCAGATAGCTTACACGGTCGTAGTAACGGTCCAAGGCGGCACATGAACCCATTTCGTCAATAAATTCAGATGTGAAGTTGTATGACAGACGGACATTCAGGCCTTTGTTGTCGTAGTACAGAGAAGCATTGGCGGTGTGCTCTGGTGATCCCGGCATAGGCAGGTCTTTCTCATTCTCACGTCCTTCGAAGTTGAAGTTGTTCACCTTGGTGTGTGTATAAGTATAGGTTCCGTAGAAACCAAGGCATTTCAGTTTCGGAGAGATGAATCCGAAGTCACGTTGCAAGGCAACCTCAACACCCAGCAGGTCGGCATTACCGGCATTCTTTGACTGCTTCATTTCGTCATAGACATTTCCGTTGAAACTGTAGTCTTCTACAACCTGGTCTACAATGAAATCGTTGATTTTCTTATAGAACACTCCTACGCTGGCCAGACCGATAGACTTGAAATAGTAGTCAAAGCTCAAGTCAAAGTTGTGTGAAGTGGCCGGGTTCAGATTCGGGTTACCCATTTCTATTTTGTTCTTGCTGCGGTCGATAATGAGATTCGGCACCAGAGAAATGTATTTAGGACGGGCCAAAGTCTTGGTATAAGAAGCGCGGATCTTCAAATCCTGAGCCGGTTCATACTTCAACAGGAAACTTGGCAGCCAGTTGATATAGCTCTTTCCGGCTGGAGCAGTTTGTTTCAGGCTTTCGAATTCATCGTCACCTTCTTCCCAATAAGTATATTCATAACCCTGGTATTCTACTTTAGTGTGCTCCATACGCAAACCGGCCATTATTTGCAGATTCTTGCCCAATTGCTGGTCAAAACGGATATAGGCGGCGCCTACCTGTTCGGTGGCATTGTAGTTCTCGGCTTCTTCTTCCTTCACTTCTTTCTTTTCGAAAAGACTGCTGTTGTTCAGATCCAGACTACCCAGATAAGTATTGCTTACGAACTCACCGGCCTTATACTGATCTCCGGCCATGAATCCGTCACGGGTTTGGTCTACAAAGTTCTTCTGCACGTCGGCCATGAACTTGTCCTCATCTACCGGACTGTATTCGTAGAAATCGACATCATTCTTCTTGTCCTTTTTGGTAAACTTACCACCGAATTTGAATTTATTCTGGAAGGTTCCGTTCAAGATAGGGAGGTCAAAGTCCAGTTTCGCTTTGATGTCATTTTCGTAAATTTCCTGGTTGCTTTCTGTGATCTCGTCCAGTTCAGCCTCCATAATGCTTGGAAGAGTTGTGATATAAGGCTTTCTTATGTCATCCTGATTTACGGTGAAGGTCTGATCTTTCAGTTCCATACCGATATAACGTTCGTTCGGACGGCTTTCGGAAGCTCTGGAGTAGGCTACAGACCAGTCAGACTTCAGGCGGCCGAACTGATGGTTACCTCCCAAGGTGAAGTCCATTGTCTGCTGTAATTCCAGACGGGCGTTTTTGTTGTCTGGAGTACCGCCTTTGGTTTCCATAACTGTTTTCATTTCTCCTTCTCCGTCTGCCAGATCCTCGAATGAACGTTTGTAACGGTTCTCCCAGTCATGCCGACGGTTGTAGATACTCTTGAAGTATACTTTGTGGTTTGCGTTGAAGTCATAGTCCAAAGCCAAAGAATAACTTTGTCTCTGACGGGTTACGTAATACTGGCGGATTTCTGCGTCTGTCAGGAATACTTTGCCTTCATCCTCATCATATTCAAACTCAGTATTGTCTGAACCGATCGGATTATACTGATAAGAAGCGGAAAGCAACAGACCGAGCTTGTTGTTCAGGAAACGGTCACCGTAAGTAGCGCCCAAGTTCCAGTTCGGCTTACCGCTGATAAAGCTGCCTCCGGTTCCAAATGTAAAGTTTGTGATACGTTTTGAAGGAGTGTTTTTGGTAACCAGATTCACACTACCGCCAATGGCATCACCATCCATATCCGGAGTAACCACCTTGCTGACTTCAATTGTCTGGATCATATCGGCAGGGATCAGGTCCAACTGTACGTTACGGGCGTCAGATTCTGCAGAAGGCAGACGGTTTCCGTTTACGGTGACACTGCTCAGATCTGGAGAGGTACCACGAATCTGTCCGAAACGGGCTTCTCCCTGGTCATACTGTACACTCAGACCGTTGATACGTTTCAACGCGTCACCGATATTTGAATCCGGGAATTTGCCAACCTGATCGGCTGATACAATATTAGTAATATTCAGATTGTTCTTCTGCATGTTCAGAGCGCGTTGCTGGTCTGAAAATGCGCCTAATACAGTCAGTTCTTTTAGAGTCGTATTGTCTTTTAAAGTGATGTTCTTTACCAACGTCTTGTTCTGAGACACATTAATTGTAAAAGTCATTGGATAAAATCCTACATAGCTGACCTTTACGCTGTGTTTGCCTGGTTGGACATTTGGCATGATGTAATATCCGTTTATATCACTGACGGTGCAGCTTCCGTCTTCAAAACGAATATAAGCACCAGGCAGAGCCTGATTGTCTGCATCCAGAACACGTCCTCTGACTACGGTCTTGTTTTCTGCAGCTACCGGTTCTGTTACAGTATCTGCAAACATTTGTTGGCTGCTCAACAGAATAGAGCTGATTAAAAAAGCTTTTGTAAAATGATTCATAACCTGTTTGATTTATTGTTATCCTAATTGCACTGCAAATGTAGAAACAGGTTATTACGTTTTTATAACAGGTTTGTGAAGATTTGTATTCAGTTTTTTCAGAAGGTATGAGCCGTTAAAAAATGGAAGTTACAGAACTTGTTTTGTCATAAAAACGACATATTTCCCTTTGGTATGATAAAAACGTCTTCGATTATGTATCCGGGAAAACTGTAGAATTATAATCGAAGACGTAAATATAAATGCTTTATAAGTTCCGTTTCAAGTGAAGTTCTTCTGAACAATGTGACAATACTTCCGTACGATGAGTGATAAACAGAAGCGTCTTGTCTTTGGCTTTCTCCTGCAGATTCTGTAATAATTGCTTTTCCGTTACAGCATCAAGGGCAGAAGTCGCTTCATCTAACAGAAGAATGCTGCCTTTCCTTAACAAGGCTCTGGCAATGGCAATGCGCTGTGCCTGTCCTTCACTGAGTCCGCCTCCCATTTCATGGCAACGGGTGTTTATGCCTTCCGGCAGGTCAAAGACAAAATCGGCGCAGGCTATGTGCAGTGCGGCTTTCAGTTCCGATTCATCAGCCTTGGGGTTGCCCAACAGCAGGTTTTCGTGTATGCTTCCGCTGAAGAGTGTATTTCCCTGAGGAACATAAACGATATTGCAGCGTGTGAGCGGGCTGCATTCTATTTCTTTTTCCTTATTATAAATTACAATCCGGCCTTTTTGGGGTTTGATCAGGCCCAGAATCAGACGGATGAGTGTTGTTTTTCCGGCACCGGTTTCTCCCAGAATCGCTGTATTGCTTCCGGGTGTGAAGTCATGGCTGAGGCCGGTCAATATGGTACGATGGCCTCCCGGATATGTGAATTCAACTCCTTCGGCACGAATGCCCAGCTGGCCGTTCAAATGGACCGCTTCTCCTTGCTCTTCTTTGGGCAGTTCTTCCAATTCCATGAGACGCTCGGTTGCGGTGAGTGAGCTGATGAGTACCGGGATAAAACGGGTCATCTCGCGAAACGGACTTTGGATCTGGCCTACCAGCTGGATAAATGCCATCATCATGCCATAGGTGATGCTTCCGTCCATTAATCTGCTGCTGCCCCACAAAAAGGCAATCAGGTAGCAGGAGCCGAAACCGATATTCAGCATTGTGGCTGAGAATGAGGAAAAGACAGTCCTTTGTTTTACCTGTTGGCGGAGTGATTGCTGGATGCTATCCAGACGTTTGGCCATAAATCCGGTCTGTTCCAGGGTCTTTATCACCATCTTGTGTTGAAGTGTTTCCTGGAGCACACTTTGAATCTGGCTGTCGGTATTTCGGATACCTCGGGTGAGTCCTCTCATCTTCCGCACATAGACTTTGCTTAATAGAATGAAGAACGGAAGGATCAGGATCACGGCACAAGCCAGAAAGGAATCCATGGAATAGAGAAATAGGAAAGCTCCTGTCAGGCGGACACATACCGCCAACATACTGGGTAATGTTTCCGTAATGACATTTACTACATCCGTTACGTCCCGTTCCAGACGGTTCAGCATATCACCGGTGTGCCGCCGTTCCAGACAGCTCCAGTCGCTGTTCAGCAACTGTCCGAAAATGTGTTGCTGCATGCGATTCTGTGCACGTACTCCCAGAATGGCCCTGATCCAACGGTTGGTAAACCCGACCAGAATCTGTAGAAGCATGATGCCGATCAGGTAATAGGCAGCAGTAGAAAGATGACCGGGCTGTTTCTGGGTGGCAATGTCTATGGCCATTTTGGTGGCCCAGATAAAGGCAAAATCCAGCAATACGCTGCTGCAGCCCAGAAAGGCATTGATGCCGGCTTGCATCCGGTAACTTCGGGCTGTGTGCCAAAGCCATTTCACCAGCCCCCAGGTCTTATATGAAAATTTAAGTTCTCCCATGGATTTATACACGCGGATCGGCTCCCCACATCAGTTTATTGCGCAGGGTGTTGAAAAATGAATGATTCTGTCGTTGGAATACTCTTACTTTGTAAGGAGCCTTTCGGATAATCAGGCGGATTGATTCCGGACAAGATTCGCTTCTTCCGTCAATGGCCACCAGAAAGTTGTGGCTTCGGCTCTCGACCGACAATTCGATAACCGCATTGTCGCGCAAGGCCAACGGACGCATATTCAGGCTGTGCGGAGCAACAGGGGTGATGCTGAAGATGCCTGCTTGCGGCACGATGATGGGACCTCCTACACTGAGGGCATAGCCGGTAGAGCCGGTAGGAGTACTGATGATCAGGCCGTCAGCCTGATAGGTGGTGAGATGTTCTCCGTCAATGCTGACATGAATGCTGATCATGGAGGAGTTGTCGTGTTTCAGCACAGCCACTTCATTGAGCGCATAAGGATAACCTTTTAAGGAGTTTTCCGGAAGGGCTACTTCAATCACACTGCGTGCTTCAATGGAATATTTTCCTTCATAAAGCCGTTCCACAACATCTTCAATGTCCAGAGGAGAGATGTCGGCCAGAAATCCCAGGCGTCCCATATTGACACCTAATATGGGGATTTCTTTTTTCCCGACCCGGCGGGCAGCTTCCAGAAATGTTCCGTCGCCTCCCATACTGATTACGATATCGGCTTCAAAGTCGTCATCACAGATGATTCCGTCGGCCTGGATGCCCAGTTTCAGCTCCTCGGTCAGATAATGATGGAAATCCTTGTCTATATATAATTCGGCCGGATGTTTTTTCAGGATGTGAAAAAGATGTTCGAAAGAGGCGGATTTCTTGGCCTGATAAACATTGCCGAAAATTGCAAATCTGATGTTCCGCATAATGCTGTTGTTTGTTTTGTTATTGTGTTCCGTTCCACATGATTACGGTTCTTACAGAGCAAAATTACGTAAATTTTTCAATAAATCATAGAATGATGCCATTACTTGCTTTTTTCATAACAAAATGAAGGCTGGTTGTGAAAAAAAAGAAGGATTATGAAATTCAGTTTATGTTTTTTATTAACTTTGTGGGTAATGATATATGAACTAAAATTGAAGCACAAATGACAAAACTGAGTGTAAATATCAATAAAATAGCTACTTTGCGCAATGCACGTGGCGGAGATAATCCCAATGTCGTAAAAATGGCGTTGGATTGTGAGCGCTTTGGAGCACAGGGAATTACGGTGCATCCGCGGCCGGACGAGCGTCATATCCGTTATCAGGATGTGCGTGACTTGAAGCCTTTGCTCACGACAGAGTTCAATATCGAAGGTTATCCCTGCGCGTCTTTTATCGACTTGGTATGCGAGGTTGTTCCGGCCCAGGTCACTTTGGTTCCGGACTCTCCCGAGCAGATTACATCGAATTCCGGTTGGGATACGGTACGTCATCAGGATTTCCTGACAGATGTGGTCCGTACCTTTAAGGAAAAAGGTATCCGTACCTCTATTTTTGTAGGAACCGAACTGCCGATGATTGAGCAGGCAGCCAAGATTGGTGCCGATCGGGTGGAATTATATACAGAGCCATATGCTACGGCTTATCCCGCAGATCCTGAGGTTGCGGTAGCGCCTTTTGTAAAGGCGGCAGAATGTGCTCGTGCCGTGGGGCTTGGGTTGAATGCCGGTCATGATCTGAGTCTGGAGAATCTGGCGTATATTCATCGTCAGATACCTTGGCTCGACGAAGTAAGCATCGGTCATGCTTTGATTTGCGATGCTTTGTATTTGGGCATGGAGAAGACCATTCAGAGTTACTTGGATTGTTTGAAATAGTTTATATCGTCAATTTAATAAGGAGGAGATTATGGATCCTATTTATTTGTTTTTTGCAGAAGGTACCGAAGAAGTAGAAGCTTTGGCAGTAGTGGATATTGTGCGCCGTGCCGGTTTGCCGATTCAGATTGTTTCTGTAACGGGAGATTTACTGGTCAAGAGTTCACACGATGTGCAGATCAAGGCAGATGTGTTGTTTGAAGATGCTGACCTGGAGCATGCGTCTCTGTTTGTTTTGCCTGGCGGACTGCCCGGAGCCTATAATCTGTATGAACATGCCGGTTTGCGTAAGGCTATTCAGAAGCGTTATGACGCTGGTGAGCCGTTGGCGGCTATCTGTGCCGCTCCGTTGGTCTATGGCCGTATGGGATTGTTGAAGGGCTTGAAGGCCACTTGTTATCCGGGTTTTGATAAAGAACTTGAAGGTGCTGAATATACCGGCAAGCTGGTAGAGCAGGACGGACAGTTCATTACCGGAAAGGGACCGGCTGCTGTTTTTGAGTTTGCTTATACCATCGTTACCAAATTGGCGGGCGAAGAGAAAGTGCAGGCTCTGAAAGACGGAATGTTGTATTCGGAACTGGTAAAGTAATCAGGATCCGGCTATAGTATTTTAAGGAATAACTGTTCTCCGCATCTTTTTGTCAGGATGTGGAGAACAGTTTTTTTGTTGCCGGGGATATTCTCAGGGCATAATTTAAAAATTTCGTGCTGATGAAACTGAAAGTTTGTCCTGACGAAATTCGAATACCATAGGCACGGTATTAACATGATTTCTACAGAATTTCTTGCAGATACCGGAGATTATTACGAATTTTGTTGTGAAGTTGCGTATAAACGGATAGCAATCAATGGTTTGACCATAATGATTATATTCCAAAATACAGTAATATGTACAACTTTTTTATTTGCAGATGTTTATGAAATAGATTCAAAAAACGATTTATACAATTAAATACACCGTAAAATGAAACTACACAAATTTACTTTAGGTCAGATTATGGCCGTATTGTTTTCGCTGGCAAGTAGTACGGCTCTGGCACAGTCTCAGGTGCAGTCCGTATCCTTGGCTGGTAATGCTTATGTTACCCAACGTGCCGATGGAATCCGCATTTCGGATAGAGGTGCCGACAATTGGAGCAGCCCACAGACTACAGTCAGTGCATACTTTCATGTCGATAAGCCGCAGACCATCACATTGTCACTTCAAGGCGAAGGTCATGCCACTATGCGTATGATATGCAACGGCAAGAAACAGAACGTCAAGTTCGATAGTGATGAACCGGCCAATGTGGGAAATCTGAAAGTCAAGATCCAGAAGCCTGGTTATGTCCGGGTGGACATCAAGGGCGTGAAGCGTGATGGCGAGAAGTTTGCTAACATTACCAACCTGATGGTTGCATACGAGGATGGCAAGATAACCTGTGTACACGATTTCTCTAACTATTGGGGACGACGCGGCCCATCTGTGCACATGGGGTATACCCTACCAAAGGGAAGTGATTATGAATGGTTCTATAACGAAGTGACTGTTCCGCAAGATGGCGAAGTGATGCACAGTTATTATATGGTGGCTGGTTTTGGCGAAGGATACTTTGGCATGCAATATAACTCTGAGACAGAACGACGCGTTCTTTTCTCCGTATGGAGTCCGTTTGACACACAAGATCCGAATAATATTCCCGAAGACCAACGTATACGCATGCTGCGTCATGGAAATGGAGTGCGCATCGGAGAGTTTGGCAATGAGGGATCGGGTGGTCAGAGTTTTATGAACTACCCATGGAAAGCTGGTACGACATACCCATTCCTGATGCATGTACGTCCCGATGGAAAGGGCAATACGATATACACGGCCTACTTCTATGCTACAGAGGAAGGAGAATGGCGTCTGGTTGCTGAGTTCCTGCGCCCACAAACCAACACATGGTACACTCATCCTCATTCTTTCCTGGAAAACTTCAATCCGGAACAGGGGTATCTGACACGTAGGGTGCAATTTAAGAACCAATGGGCACGCACTACGGACGGCCGCTGGGTGCGTCCTTTGAATGCCATCTTTACTAACGACGGTACGGGACATGCCGGTGTGCGTCTGGACTATACTGGCGGGCAAACTGCCGACGGAAAGTCTCTGTTCCTGAAAATGGGTGGTTTCTTCAACGAGAATGTTCAATCAGGCACGCAATTCCCTCTGCCTGCTTATGACAACACACAGCCCCCACAGATTGATTGGGAGGCTTTGGAAAAACTGGGAGAATAAAGATATGTTTAAACAGGTATGGCCCTGAGATCATTGAACGAACTTCAACGGTCTCAGGGCCATCTGTTTCAAATTGCCATGCAAAACGACGACAATCGTTGTAACATGTATCCACTTGCAAAAAGCACATTTTTTTGGTTTGCTTTCGTTTGTTCGCATAATGGTGTAAAGTGGACCGTTGGGCGTCATTTCCTCCTTTTTACGAGGTTATTCCAGAGATTTTCCGTAAATCTGTATAAGGAATATACCTCTTTGAAATCAAGAGAGTTAGAAGAATTACCTCGTTTTCGGGTAATGAGTTGGTAACCGTTCTAATTGCCGTGGTCTGCATCGCTTTGCTTGTTCGGGAAACTCTTACGGTACAAAGGTATGAAAAATATTCAGACTGAAAGGATCATTCCAAAAATTATTTTAGTCAGAATATTGAGCATTCATCCTTATGCAGTCTTGGTTGGAAGCAATTAACGAACAAGGAAGCCACGGTAAAGGCAACTCCTACTCCTACCACGCCTGCCCATCCGTAATGTTGCCAAAACAGACCTGAAACGAACGTACCAGCAGAACCGCCCAGAAAGTAGATGGTCATATAAACGGTATTGACTCGGTTGATGGCGGATGCGTCAAGGGAGACCACGCTGGTCTGATTTGACAAATGGATGCATTGCATTCCTGCATCAATCAAAAGGATGGCGATTATCATCCACAAGTAGCTGTCATTTCCAAAAAATGCCAACAACCATGCAGCCAAGATAACACATCCCCCGACAATGGAGAAGAACCTTACGCCGTACTTCTGGATATAGCCGCTAATGAATACAACCGTAGACGCACCTGCCAATCCGCACAAACCGAGCGCCCCGATAATATCGTCATCCGCAAAGAATGGCTCTTGCTTCATCCGGAAAGCAAGGCAACTCCACAACGCAAAGAACGAGCCATAAGCCAATGCCGCCCTCAACGAAGCGATACGCAAGTACGGGTATTTGGCAAGCAGACGCAACAAGGATTTCATCAGACCCGCATAATTTTCACGTGAACGAGCAGGCAGAACGGGAAGCATCTTGTAAATCATAAGAAAGCATCCGAGCATAAACACACAAGCCACAAAATAGACGGAACGCCATCCCCACATATCAGCCAGGAAACCACTTAACACCCGTGAGCCAAGAATGCCTATGAGCAGACAGGACTGTATAATCCCCACGTTGCGTACCTTGTGTGCTGGTGCTGAATGGAAAGACACCAACGGGATGAAGAACTGCGGCATAACCGAAGATGCTCCGGCAAGCAAGGATGCGCCCCACACCCAATAGATGTTAGGGGCAAGTGCTATGGCAAGCAATGCGCACGATGAAATGATATAATTGGTCAATATCAGCTGCTTTCGTGAAACCAAATCGCCAAGCGGAATGACAAACACAAGTCCGACTACATAACCTATCTGGGTCAATGTCGCAACCATGCTGGCAGAAAAGTCGCTTACCCCAAAATCCTTTGCCATGCTGCCCAACAAAGGCTGGTTGTAGTAGCAGTTGGCAACGGAAAGCCCGGTAGCGACTGCCAGCAGAGCCAGCAGAGGTGCCGGAATGCCGTGGTTTTCTCTCAATTCATATTTCATCATTTATTCCTCCTTTCAGTATGACACAACTTTCAATCCAATCAAGGAGGCAATGAGCGTGAACAGGAAGAAAAGCCGTATGGGAGTGGCCGGCTCTTTGAAAACGAATATCCCAATCAAGACCGTGCCGACCGCTCCGATACCCGTCCAAATGGCGTATGCCGTGCCCAAAGGCAAAGTCTGAACCGCTTTGGCAAGTAATGCCATACTCAATACCGTGGAAGCCAAGAAACCGCTTCCCCACAGATAAAAACCAATACCTGATGCCTCTCTCGTTTTTCCCAAGCAGAATGTAAGGCTTACCTCAAACAATCCTGCCAAAAATAAAATTATCCAATTCATACCTATGATTTATTAAATTCGGGTGCAAAAGTAAGCAAGTAATTTCTAACCGTTTTTTACATTTGGTAAAAACGGATTTTGCATTTGACAAAAAAAACAGCCGTTAGCAGCTGTTTCTGTGCGCTATTTTATAATTTTGTACCACAACAAAATGACTTATGGATATAAAGGAAATCATCAACCAGAGATATGCCATGCCGGATGCGTCTTTGGACAAGTTGCGGCAATGCCTGACGGAAGTCTCATACCCAAAAGGATTCCAAGTGTTGGAATATGGCAAGATAGAAAAAGACATCTTTTTCATCAAGAAAGGCATTGTCCGCGCCTATACTTCGGTAGAGGGGAAAGAAATTACCTTTTGGGTCGGCAAGGAAGGGGCGACTATTGTTTCCATGAAAGGATATGTGAATGACGAACCGGGGTATGAAACAATGGAGCTGATGGAAAATTCTGTCTTATATGTATTGGAAAGGAAAAAACTGAAAGAGTTATTCTTGAAGGATTTGCACATAGCCAATTGGGGACGGCGTTATGCGGAAATGGAACTGCTTGCTGCCGAGGAACGGCTGATTTCCATGTTGTCAGCCGTCGCCTCGGAACGGTATCACGAGTTGTTGGAGAAAGAGCCTGATTTGTTACAGCGGTTGCCGTTAGGAAGTATCGCCACCTATTTAGGCATCACACAGGCAAGTTTGAGTAGGATTCGGGCACAAATAAAATGACGTTTCAACCAACTGAGGATAGCAAGCGGTTTTGGTCTGCCCCAAACACAAACTTGCTATTTTTCCGTTGGTATTGTTTATAATCCCATGCCCTTGCCTCTCCTAAGCGGTTCAACCGTCCTTTTAACGGATGAGAACAGCCTGCCAAACTGCTCCTTGAACCACTCTCCAATCACTTGCCCGTTGATGGCAAGTGCAAGCTTGGACTTGTCTTTCGGGTCTTTTACCACTTGGAAGCCTGCTTCCTCGGTCGTGAACTTCCGCCTGTGCTCTTCCGAATAGAGCTCGCCCTCGTAGAACAGCGGTTTGCCGCTGATGAGCGTGGCAGTCTGCCTTTCGTTGAAGCCGACTTTAAGGCAGAACTTCTCCATATACACCAGCTCTTGAAACAGCGGAAACCATTTCTTGGCTTTTTGGATAATGGATTTTAGGAATGACACTTCCTCTTGGTGTGCCGCTTCCTTGTCTGCCATTTCCCTGCGGTACTTGGCTTGCAGTTCCACCAATTGGCGGCTGTGTTCCTCCTGCTGCCGCTCCATCTGCTTTTGCAATAATTCGATACTCTCGTCACGGGCGGCAACCTCGCCTTGCAAGGTTCGGTTGTCGGCTTCCAACTCTTTCAGTCTGCCGCTACCCAAAAGAGAACCTACTTTTGCCACGAGTGCCGCTTTCGCCTCGGTCTTGGCGGCTTCCAGCTTCTCCGACTTGATTTCTTTTTTGACTTCGTCAAGTTCCTGCTTTGTCTGTTGGCGTTCGGTCTGCAACTGCTGCACGTTGGCTTCAAGCTCTCCCGTCTGCCGTTTCAGGTCACGGTAGTATTGGGCGGTGGTTGTGTGCCGTGCTTCCGAACCTCGTATGCCACGCTGCAATCCGTACTTCGCCATCGCTGCGGCGTAGCTGTCGTGGTAAGCGACAAGCCTTTCACGGGTCAGGAGGTCATCGGCACACAAACGCACGGCGTTGGCTTTCTTGCGGTAGGTGCGTTTGCTGTCCGCTTGTTTCTTCTTGGCTTTCCTGCGCTCTCCCGTCACTATCGGTACGACCGTTGCATGGATGTGCGGCGTGTGTTCGTCCATGTGCAGCACTGCCGAAACGGTGTTCTCCCTGCCGAATGTGCGGTGCAGCCATTGCAGGTTGTCATCGCACCATTCACCCAGCCTGCCTTCGTCCTGCACTCTCACCATATCTTCATGCGAACCCGAAAGCACGATGCGGATTGCCCGTACTTGGTCGGGAGTAATTTTTCGTCTGATGCCTGCCGTGTGGATGCGGTGGCTTATCGCTTCGGTGCGGTCTGCCACACCGTCGGGGAACTCCACCAGTTCACGGTTGAGATGGGTGCGTGTGGGGTCGGCGTTCTTGGGCATTGTTTTGTGTTCTATGTGGTCGGATGCGCCCGTGTCAGCCGACCCTTTCGCCTTGTTGATTTGGATGCTTATGTATCTATCCCATGTTTGTTTCTTGTTTTTTTGGTTCTACAAATTGTTTGTCGGTATCCGTCCGCCTGCGGTCGTGCCGCACGGGGCAAACGGGGGTGTCCAGAGGGGTGTAACCCCGTTGGCTCATTGGGGCATTTTTAGCTGTGCCTGCACTGCGTAAAGAAAATGCCCTAATGAGCTATGGCTTTTCTGTTTCCTAAAGCCTGTGAGAGTACCTTCTTCATATAGCCTCCGTCAATGCGGGACTGGTTCACAATCTTGTAGAGAGTTGTACTTACGCGAATGAATTCTTCTTTTTTTTCCATATTCTTGATACAGGTTTTAGTGCTGCCTACATTCTGTCGGCAACGGGTTAAACATG